>JAABUL010000070.1_pt1 | contig 184250 bp, 230 predicted proteins | sample 5559151 | NCBI WGS metagenome assembly JAABUL01 (sample SAMN10711876, study PRJNA513368) | rock metagenome | isolation source: Antarctica rocks | place: Antarctica: Victoria Land, Pudding Butte sud | reverse complement strand
ATAGTTATAGACCTTTTAGTAAGATTATAATATAAGTTGAATATAAGTAAGTCTATAACTTCCTTAGTTCCTATATACCTAAGTAAACGTAGTTATACGCGATATATACGATATAGCTACTATAGGCGCTAGTTGTTTATATCGCTCCTTACGCCTAAGTCGCGTATAATAGATATACGACGGTCTCGTAGGGTCTACGATACTAAGCCGTCGCACTTCTATCCTAGTATTACGTATTCGTAATATAAAGATACCTATTTTCTTCCTTAAAGTATATAATTAAGATAGGATAAGACTAGCGGTTATAGTATCCTTAGTATAGTAGTTCTTAAATAGCTAATTAGCTACTTATATAAGTTAAGAGTCTATAATATTAATTAGTCTTATCTTACGGACTATTAGATTAGCTAAGTAGGCTATAGCTATTAATAGATAGTATACCTATATTATCCTCTTATTAATAATAGGCTAAAGTATATCCTTTAGTACTAAACTATTAACTTAAATCTCTTTTTAAAGTATAGTAAGGTAGCTATATATACTACTATAGCTTTAGCTTCTTATACTCTATTATAATTATTACCTTAAGTAGTAGCGTTAATAGCTCTTTAATAAGGCTTAAGTCTACCTTAAACCTAGTATTAAGTATAATAATCTTAATACTAGTAATAGCCTCTCTATCTTTAGCTAAAGTAGAGCCTATAGTAAGCTCTTTATTAATAAGGACCTATTAGATAGTACTAAAGTTAGCTTTAAGTACTTTAATAGTACTTATCTTACCTTACTATTTAGTCTTTCCTAGTAGTTAGAAAGTAGTAAACTTATTACTAAGTATTACTATAGTAGCCTAAACTTTAGCTATACTAATAGAGTATCCTTTAAACTACTTAGTAACCTCTAAAACCTTATCCTATACTAGCTTAACCTTTAGAAGCTTAATAATATTATTACTTAGTAGATTAAGCTAATAGGAGTAATATCTAAGGATTACTAGCTTTAGAAACCGTTACTAAACCGTTTAGTAAGTAGCTTTTATATTAAAAGTATTATCTATAGTTAGAGCTACTACTCTTTCTAGTCTTAAGTCTTATATAACTTCTAAAAGCCTATCTATAAGGTATTTACTAGTATAGCGGTTAATAGAGGTAGTAACGCTCTTTAGAAAGTAGCTTTTACTATTAGTAATAGCTAAGTAGTTAATAATAGACTTATTCCTTAAGTCTAACTATTAGATACTAAGCTTATATTAACTATACTAGTAAGGGTTATATTCTATATATCTTTCTTAGTATTATAGAGCTTATTAAGGAGGTCGTTACTAAGTTAATAGCGTAAAAGAGGTTTAAAGGAAGGCTTAAGAGCCTTAATAAAGTACTAAAAGGCTAGGTAGCTTATTATTATTAAAGGAAGGCTAGCTTATTATTATTAAAGGAAGGCTAGCTTAGTAAATCTAATTAGTATAGAGCTACTCTATATGTATATACTTATATATACTAAGAGAATTAAAGGGAGTAGAGGTCCTTAGTTATTTAGCTAGTACTATAAACGCTAATATTATAACTATAGGTAATATAAATCTAAATAGAAGGCTTTTATAGTCTTAAAGGTACTTTAAGAGCCTATTAAGACTCTTAGAGTTCTATTAAGTATAGTAGTACCTATAAACAACCTCTAAATACTATTTACTATCCCTCTTAAGGCGATAGAAGTATTACTAAAGGTTATATATTAGTAGAATAATAGTAATTTATAAATAATAAGATAAGACGATAGAATATTAGTACCTTTAATAGCTTTAGAGCTCTTAAAGTGCCGAATAATACGCTACGTAACTATACTTAGCGCTAAGGGTTACTATAACCGTAAAACCGGCCTTTGAAAGTTATAAGTCATAGGTACTAGTCACAGTAATATAACTGTCACAGTCACGGTAGCCACATCCCTAGTCCAGTCCAACAAGATCACTAGATCGATCGAAGAGAATGACCAAGCAGTGCTGCGTGTGCTTGTAAGCCCATATATAGCCATCGACCGGACCTCCAGCGTCGAGGGCGCCGTGCAACTTGCGGAACATATACGCGCAATGTTCCTGGTGCTGATCCCAAGTCATGTACACAGTATGGTGTTCGCCAGCAAGGATCTCGGCGAGCGGCACGATGTTCGCAACCGAATCGTTGTCGGGCTTTGCGTAGAAATTAAGCGTCTTCCTCTCGAGCAGTCGCAAGTAGTCTTCGACCAGCTCTGCGTCGTAGCATGGAGGCGGTAGCCAGGAGTACTCCATAGGGTCGAACTGGCATCCAAGCCGACGAGCCTCGGATGGCGAGGTTCCGCAAGGCTTTATGGGTTGACTGACGAGATCACGGGGAATCTGTTGGTATGATAGCCACGGGTAGAGACCGAGCAGTAAGAATATCAGCGTGACAAGTCCAGCGAGCATTGCGAATGCCTAGACGCGGGGTTTCTGGGTCATGGTGTGGGCGCTTTCGACTGCGAAGGAAGAGACATTCAAGGTTTCCTAATCCATTGGAATGAAGGGCAAGATATGGAACGGTGGTCTACCTCCGTAGCTGTGGGGACGAAGGGTTGTCTCATGCGGTACATCATGCCGCCCGGGTTCGCGAAACTCGTGTAGGGTTGTGATGTTTGATGTCACATTAGAGCAATACCCACCCTAGCTTGGCATTGAGAAGGATCGATCGACAGTATGATCGCCAAGCTGTGAGGCTATCCCGAAGTTGGTTCTTTATTCGATATTCTCTCGGTCAATGCATCTCTTCCGAGGTGCCACGTGATAGCGTAGGCCAAATGTCCACCATCAGATCACGGGGACGGAGAATTCGAAGAACAGTCAAAGAACGATCAATACAAACACCACCAGCGCCTCGCTCCCATAAACGCAGCCTCACACCCACCCCAATCACCTCACCTTCCCCATCACAGTCTCCATCCCCCTCTCCACCTCCAGCCCCGCAGCCGCACTCTTCACACTCCCCACCATCCCCCGCTCAAAATCATCCCTCGTCCTGAGCACAGCCTCCACCCACCCAATCTGCACATCCCAGTAACCCACCTTGAACCGCTCGAAAGCAGGCACGATCTGGCTCTTATCGCATTCCAGCAGCTCAACAAAGTGCTGCACAACCCTCCACTTCTCCTTCACCAACTCGAAAGCCCCCGGAAACTGCGCAAAAAAGGCGAAGACGGTCTGGATATCCTCTTTGATTTTGTCGGTGAAGGGATCTTGTCTACGGAAACGGACGGATTTATTGCGCACACCTTCCAGGTATCGTACGAGGAGTGCCTCGGCGAGTTCTTCGACGAGGATGTCGCGGAGGGAGGGGTGGAGGACTTCGGTGTAATTGTTCTCTCCCGAAAGGTAGTCTTCGAAGGTTACGGTGATTTGGGAGACAGGTTTCCCGCTCCACCAGGCCGCCGTGAAGAAGTCGGCGGTTACGGTGCGGAAGTCGGTGGCGAATAAGATGCGGGCGAAAAGGTGCATGCAGTGGGTTGACAAGTCGACGTAGCCGTTTGTGAGGCTGTCGTGCTCGATGCCCGAGGTGCTGGTGTAGGCCGGGGTGACGAGGGGTTCGTAGTCGCGCTTGAATCGTGTCAAGAAGGAGGTGCTGTTGGTGTCTGGATTATCGTCGATGTTGGTGATCTGGTCGTTTGCGATCGCTGCTAGCCATTCTTGCAGACTGCTGACGCCTTCGAGTTGGCTGGGGTCAGAGGCGAGCGATTCAATTTTCTTAGCTTCGGCGTCGACGAGACTTTCCCACATCTGTTGCCGGGCTTTTAAGGCGCGGTACATGGCGTCTACTACTCCCTCGACGACGTCTTGACGCCCGGACGCTTCGGCGACGAGGAGTTGCTCGCGGAGCATGGTCCACATGTCGCCCAGACTCTTAGTGTGTAAGTGGCCGTCGGCGTCCTGGTCGAGGCTGTTCTCCCTGCGCTCGGTGAAGGCGAGGCGATCGGTGCGGGCCATGCGGTCCATCCATTCTTCGACGGCTTTGGTGATGAGGTTGCGGTATTCGCGGACGAGTTCGCTTTCCCGCTCATCGATCACGTGTGGCGTAAGGACGGTTTCCGGGTTGGCGAGTCCGAGGCGGGCGAGTTTTGAGTAGTATTTTGCGACCCAGTTGAGGATCGCGAGCATATGGACAGGCGTGATGTCCTTGTCGTCGAGGCGGGCGATCAGGAAGTCGTGCATGAGTTTGTGGTAGATTATGGTGTAGGAGGTGAAGATCTTCCATTTCTTCGGGACGAGGTCGGTGAGGCCGAGTTTAACGGTGTTGAGGTCGTTGAAGAACCAGCGGCAGCTCTTTTCGAGACGGTCGGGGTCCTCGGCGAAGGCTTGAGAAACGGTTTCGAACTGTGCTTGCGCGGAGGCTTCGATGGCGAGGAAGAACTTTTTCTTGTAACCGCGAAGTTCGCGCTGCCCGACGTTGATGGACTTGAAGCGGAGTGCTACGTCCTGGAATTCTCGTTGGGCATCCTGTAGAGCCTTGACTTGTCGGTCTTTCTTCTCCTCTTCCTCGATGACGAGTGCCAACCGGACCACCAAACCGTTATTGCCAGCCTGTATATGCGGTATGATGTTGATACACGCCTGCCCAACATGCTCATCAAACCACGACACCACCTCATCCAGCTTCCCAAACATCTCCCTCAACGTCTCCTGCCCACCCAACGGTAGATTCTCAATCAACTCCAACCCACTCTCCCCCTCCCCCGTCCCCGACGTCACCTGATCCATCGCTTGATCCCGTACATCCCTCAAACTCGTCAAACCCTCATGTATCGCCAACAAATTCGGCTGGTTCTCCAAATCCTCATCATCCTCCCTCAACAAATCCTCCAGCTCGGCCAACTTCTCCGCAAATGTCTCGACTGCATTCCGCATATTCTCAACAGCGGCGAAGTTACGCTGCATCACACTCATCTTGTTGATCTCGGGGAACTCGGCGATCATACCCTGGGCTTCGGCACACAGTCGGTCGATTTTATACATTTCCTCGCGGATGGCGTTGACTAACTTCTGCCCGTCGGCGATGCTGGTCATGCCACTTTGGGTGATGGCGAGTTGGTCGGAGAGTGAGTGCTTGAGCTGGCTGTCGATGACCGTCTTCTTGCGGGTGAAGTCGCTGCGGAGGGTGAGTAGTTTGTCCAGGTCGTCCGGGTGTTTGAGCAGTTCGCTGAGTTTCGAGGTGGTCTCCTCCACCGCGGGAGGGAGGACGTCTGCCATTGTGGTGGGTTGGCCTCCGCGGTGGTGGTGGAGGTGGTGTATGAGTTGCAGAGGTGAGGTGAGATGAGCTGGGGTTGCTGTACACGGAGGTAGTTCGGACATAACAGATACTCAAACTCGACCCTCATTCATTAACCACCATATCACAGCACCACCACCACACCAATACGTCCCGTATCTCACCACCACCAGCAACACGTGACTACCTCACCATGTCAGCCAACTACTTCCGCATCACACTCCTGCGCTCATCGATCGGGCTACCCGGCAAGACCAGCGGCGTCCTGCGCGCCCTCGGCCTCCGCAAGCGCATGCGCACCGTCTACCACCCTGTCACGCCTGACATCGCTGGTCAGATCTTCGCGGTCAAAGAACTCATCGACGTGCAGGAGGTTGAGCAGCCGCTGAGCAAAGTCGAGATGAAGGACTTGCGGCGACCGGACCCGGGCTTTTGGGTGGAGAGGAAGGCCAGGGATGGCGCGCAGGCGGGAGCTGTGAAGAAGCAGGTGTGAGCAAGGAATCTGTCACCGGAACTAGCGCGCTATACGATTGCCAAAGAGACGAGAACCACTCGTACAACCTATGGACCACTAAATTCAACCACAAATCAAGCTGTTCAGTCCGCCTACCTTCCAGAGCTCTCGTCAAACTCCTTGAATACCTCATACACACGTTTCACACATCGTCCACTGGCTGTTCGTTCCCACCCTCACCAGACCCTCCCTCATTCCATGGTCCCGCCCGCTCCACCTCCACCCGCTGTCCAGCTCCCCCGGCCGAAGACCGTGCCGCTTGCTCCGACCTCGCTACTCGCTCCGCAGCCCTCTCGTTTCTTTCCCTCAGCTGCTGAAGATGCCTCGCATACTCCGCCATCTGCTCTGGGGTTCGCTGCCCAGGTTGAGTTGCCTGACTGTCGGCGGCTTCGTCCGTGGAAGCATCAGCTTCACCGTTACCGGGCTCGTTGGTCTGGAAGGCCTGAGCTTTGCTTAGTCTCGTTGAGCTACGCGGCTCGTTGGGCGGTGGTCGTGCCGTAGCGGGAGCTTTGCCAGCAGCCCTATCAAATTCATCAGTTCAAGGCCCAGAGCTGGATCACCCTTTGCCTGCTACGACTTACTTGCTGGACTTTGGTGGCATCATTGGGCCCTTGGCAACGGTATTCAGGTGTGATTACGAGAACCCACCGACCGGGAGTGACTTAAATGAGTTAAGCAAGGCGGAGGATGCTGCTCAACGGAAGTGCGATGTGGCAGCTACTTTCTATATGCTGTCTACCACCGGTTTGCTGCGGGTCTCTCACATGCGACATACGCCAGCACATCATGGCATTGTCGACGGAGCAAACTTTTTCGGCACAAGGGCAGCATGTGTCTCCACCACTCCACGCTGCGGTCAGTCTACTGCCCCCGACACTGGTCACTCTACGAGCCCACGTTTCACAGGGTGCTGAGTGCGCCACCCTGTACGACGTCAAAGACACGAGAACCACTCGCATACACTATGGACTACATACTAAGCTACCTTGGAAACCAAAACAAACACCGCACCTCACCTAACAAGGCCCTGTCATCCGGCCATCATCTCGATCCCCGACCACCGCCCTTCGGAAACTCCTCAACCTCCCACTCATCACCTTCCGCCGGCTCGTCCTCCACCTCCTCCTCCCCACCGCCCGTTGGCCTCTTCTCACCAGCAAGCGCCCCCCTTTTCCTTTCCTTGTGGCCCTTAGACCCACCAACCTTCGCCCGTGCCGCCTCCTCCAGCTCCTCGCTCGTCGCCCTCTCCACTGGTTGTCCCTTTCTCTCCCTCAAATGCTCCCATCGCCTCCCATGCGTCCCATAGTCTGCTTCGTTGTCGAAGGCATGGCTGCCGGCTGGATAATCCCCAATCATCTCTTGCTGGTCGTCCGGGGTGTCCGTGGCCCCGGCGGCACCGCGAGTGGGCTTGCGGAGCTTGCCTGGCGTGCAGTTTTGAGGTGCGTCGTCGTCGGCGTCAGCGGTGTTCGCGGAGTTGTCGGTGGCGAAGGGGCTCGACTCGTTGATCTGGGGTGACTGGGTCGCGCTTACCCGACTGGATTTGCGGGGCGAGTAGGGTGATGGTGGTGACACTGGGGCTTTGCGGGAGCCGGAGCCGGCGACGGAGCTTGAGCCAAGAAGCCTATCAAGCTGTCAGCTTCAATGTCCATACCGGATATATGAACTGCAACTTGCCTGCCGGACTTGCGGCGTTCTGGTGGCATCTTGTTGATCGGATTGATGATCTATTCAAGATGTGGATTCAGAAGTACGCCGAGTGGGGATGATCAAGTCGAGAAAAGATCGAGAATGTACGTCAGGAAGATAGACACTGGTCAAAGATGCTGGATGCTGGATGTCCCAAATGATAGCATGCTAGCTTCCTTTTATACGCCTTCGAGGCTAGGTTTGCTGCATACGACTCACACAGTCACACTCGACGCGCAGACTGGCACCAGCGCAGTGACGTGCTGCTCCGCGCGACGCTAAAAACACGAGTACCACTCATATACACTACTACATACCGAGCTGAAGCTAAAATCTGATTCAAAAACAACACCTCATCGGGACTCGCAGACACCATTATCTCAGCCTCGATAACGGCCTCCCATTCACTTACGTTCCGCCGGCTCCTCCTTCACCTCTGGATTCTCACCAGCACGAGGCCTCCCCTCGCCAGAAAGCGCTCCCGGTTCGACCTTTGTCTGGTCCCCAGACCTTTCCGTCGCCCACTGCGCCGCCTGCTCCTCCTCCGATTTCGTTTCCTTCTCTCTCTCCGCCAGCTCCCATATCCTCTCTCTCAAATGCCTTGCCTGCTTCCCATACTTCGCCGTCTGGTCAGCTGCTCGTGCAGCTGGGCTTGGCGAGTCAAAGCCACCCGACGGATCCTCGAGCATATCGTCCGGGAAGTCCGTGGCCGCGGCTGGGCGGCGGCGGGTGGGCTTGCGGAGTTTGCCTGGCGTGTGGAGTTGAGGTGCGGCGTCGTCTTCGGCGGCGAGAGTGGGAGTGTTGGTGGCGAGGGGGCTCGACTCATTGATGCGGGAAGGTTTGGTGTCAAGGTCGCTTGACTCGTTGATTGTAGAGGGTTGAGCTGCACTCAGCCGGGCGGATCTACGGGGCGAGTAGGGTGTTAGTGGAGTGTCCGAGGCTTTGCCGGAAAGCCTTTCGAAATGATTAGCACCAGGTTTGGTTTAGCTGTTGGCCACTACGACTTACCTGCCGGACTTGCGGCGTTCTGGGGGCATCCTAATACTTGGACTGGCGTCTTTGGAGTGTAGATGGAGAAGTATGACGGGGCAGGAGTGGTTAAGTTGAGCAAATATCGGATTCCTTGGTTCCGGAACAATCCAAAGTGCAAGCCCTCCATGTACCTTCCCAGCGCCGGTTTGCTGCACCCTGGTCACCCCCGACTCGCGGGCTGCTCATTCGCGCAATGGTGAAGCAGCAAACAGGCCAACACTATTGCAGCATGTCTCGTGTCACAAGAAGGCATGCCCAAGGACTCGGAGCGCCCCACCCCTCCAGATCGACACCCGCCGGCACTCAAAAACACCAGCCCATCCGCACGCACGCAGCTGGCATCGAACGAGTGGCACTTGCATGATGTATCGACAAGACAAAGATACGGCCAGCTCACATATACATCCCTACACTACGGCTGACCACTGGCCCTCCTGTCGCCCTTCGCCTTTCTGACTGGAGACAACCTCGACAGCAGCTCCCGTGCTTTAGCCCTCTTGCCGACCGTCGCCTCCGTTGCTGGAGACACCAACGGCCTCGACGCCATGGTTGGTCGTAACAACGCCAGATTCACAGGCTCGTGCTTCACGCGCGGGTCCGTGTGGGGATACAGTGACCCACTAGACATTAACTGCTGTTCCTTTTCCGCTGCTTTCCGTACTGCCCGCTCCGCCCTTCTCTGTGCTCTCGACTCGTCGTGCGACTCGGAGGACAGTTCAAGGGGTTCGCCGTTCAAAGTCAGCGCTGGTATTGAGGGCAGCTCCGGCACTGATGACGGCGCCGATGCTGATGGCTCTTTCGGGCGATGGTGGAACCACGACTTACCTGGGGAGTGGAACTTCTCGGGTTTCGCGGTGGCGTTCGCGGAGGCGTTGTCGGGGACCTTGGATGGGGAGTTGAGCTTGAACAGCTTTTCTGCATGTGCCTTTACCCTTTGCTACGTTAGCATGAGGACGGCGGCATCTCAATGTTTTGCTGGTTTACCGCGGTGATCTCAACCAGTCCTTCGGAGAAATGGTCTGCTTTTGACGTGTGCGGGCGTCCTCAGTGACATTCCTGAGGTCTGGTCAATCCTGAGCTGTCAACCGCTATCAGCTCAGGTGAAATACCTGTTGACGCTTCGCTCTCCTTGCTGTTGGGACATCAAGACACTGGTATTGGGGCTTTGGGAAAGCTGGAAGTCGAAAGTGTACGATGGACGAGTATATGCTCCTTCATTGTTGCACTCCTCGGCATAGCAGCACCGTGGACCTATGTGCTGCGCGGTACTTGTTTGCCCGGGTATGGCTCAGAGTTGACCTGCCAGCGAGGCCTCCTGGCACTGGCTAGGATGCAAATAACGAAGGACGCCGCAGCTCTACATGTCTACAGGCCAAGCTCGAGAGACTCACAACATGGATTCGTCCCCTGCACATCGAAGCATGGACAACAATTCATTACAGATATCTGATCCATAATACAATGAGATACGATCATCCACCAAACCAGATTTCAACCACCATACGCCGACAAACTACGCCTCACGCCCTTACCAGCATGCCTCACCATCCGGCTTTCGATTTGAACGCATTTAGCAAGGAATCCGCAGCCTCGTTCGCCGTTCTCTCCGCCTCAGCATCGGGCTTAGGATCTGAAGTTCGCCTGCGCATCGGCCATCGCTTCGTCGGCGATAGCGTGTCTGGTTCTTCCACAATCCCCTCCGCCTGCTCTGCCCAACTCTGCGTGCCGTCAACCTTTGACAACAGATCGTCGGATACGGGATCAAGAGGGTCGCCATTCAAATTCAACGAAGGTACAGGAGGTTGTTGCGGCCGCTGCTGGCCTTGCGAAGTGTCCTTGGACTGGCATTCTGCGCCTTCTCCAGTCGTGGCGGCAGATGCATCCACTTGTTCTTTGTTGGTTGAAGGCTTATGGTTTGCAGTTGTCCTAGCTCTATGCGTTGTCAGCTCGAATGAAACTGTTGCGATCGACGAATGCTATCCTACCGAGTTAAAGTCCGTCTGTCGCCAAAGCTACGAGGCACAGGAGCGCCCTTGCCGGTAGTTCTGCTACTTTCGTCAGAGTTCAACGTGATGTCATAACTGTGCGCGCGGGCGATTCATCTTACCTGCGAGAACTCTGGCGCTCGTTGGATTGCTGTGACATGTTGACTAATTGTGCGGTGGGTGTGGTATGTTCTGGAAAAGGAAGTGGTGTCCGGCTTGACGACTTGTATGCTGATGAGGTATGCGAAGGATGTACGATCAACCGCTGGACTGGACAATGGGTTGCGCTCTATATATTGCTTGGTGTTTGTTTGCTGGGGGTAGGCCTCATGGCTCACACTGAGATATGGAGGACTCATTCGCAACAGCAAACAACAACGTCCCCCAACGAGACGAATGTCAGACACACGGTCGTCATGTGTACCAACACACACAACGAAGCAAAAGCAGGTGGACACTGGAGTTCCACGGGTCCATGAAATGCGAAATACCCACAGAGTTCTTGATCGATGTGCACATCAAAATTAGTCGCAGAAACAATACACATCTATGGCCTACAGACTAAGATACAACAACCGACCAAAGCACACATCGCGAAGATCCATCACTTTCGCACCGTCCGTTCGAAGGCTACTGCTGCCGATTGGGCCCTTGACCGTAGCCTCTGGACATCTGCTTGTCTACTTCCCGCAGAGCATTCGAGGACTGCTGTAGAGCAGGATCGGCCCTCTCGGGTCCCATTGATAGATGTTCGTAGGCACGGGCAGCTGGAGAGAACCCTGGCTGCTGCTATCATTTACTGGCTGAGTAGGTTGCACGTACACTGACGGTGCCGGAAGCCTTCCCACCATACTGAGAAGGCTCAGTGGCGAAGGACCTGCTGAAGAGCCTGCAACTGCGGCAAGGCTTACTCGCTTTCTCTCTTGGTATTTGCGGTCGTACTGACGGCGTCTTTCCATCTCATCCTTAGCCGTTTGGGTGCCTGCGGCCGCGTCTGCACGGAGACGCTTCCTTTCATTCGCCTTTCTTATAGCATTCTTCGAGCGAACACCGAGTTGCGGGTCGCTGTCCTCATCCGCCTCGGAATCCTCGGCCGTAGTCAGCTGGTTAGAGGCTCCGAGGGTCTGCCTTCGCTTGCCGTCCGCATTTGCCGGGACACGCCTGCGGAAGGACCAATATTCTGAGCAGCAGCGAGTGGCGTCAGATTGGCAGAATTGGTACCTGGCAGTTCGGATCGGACTCGTCGCACGAATCGCGACCATTTTGGCTGCGAGTGTTAGTGCACCTACGTGCGAAGTGAGAGGATCCGCTTGACTTACTCGCAGCGACGACATAGGTAGTACGGTCCCTTCGGGGTCTTGTATGTGGGCATTGTGTGGATAGTGATGGGTCCTCGGAGCAGACAAGAAGCTTGAGTTGCACTGGGGCTTACTGTGTGGTCGATGAAGGTTATCTGGAGGCTCGAGAAAGGTAAAGCTGGCGAGTAAATACCCCTGCGCTCTTGTTTGCTAGGTATGGCTCACACTCGAATCATTCCTGCGCCCTTGAGCGCCATGGCTTCACGCATCGCCACATCACGAGTTCTCTGCCGCCCCATGTGTCACGGATGAAGCAAATGGCATTCGATTGATACCGCGGCTCGAGGACAACTCCGCGAACTGCTCCGCCATTGTGACGCAAGTTATACAGGAGCCCGGCTCGGAGATATCATGCCCACCACCACTCGCGGACTATATCTTGCCGGGATACCGGGGAAAGCGGATTGACACCAAGGTCTCAAGCGCAAACGAATCGATCAATTGTCGGCTCGCATTGCCAGTGGGGTCTGAGAATCACCACATTCTGGAGCAGCTTGCCGGCTTGGACATGATCTCTGCTGCATAAGACCGCACACGACTGTTCGAACTACATACCTAATCTAAGAAGGACACAATGAGAGCACACGTAAGTAAGCCACTACAGGCTCTCGGCTGGTAGACCTACCCGTTGCCGAGCTATGGCAGAAAGTCACCCGATCACCTACCTGGAAGGACTTGCGAGAAAGCCGTGGACGCCCGCAAGCCAGCTTACGACTCTTCCAACATGAAGCCTTCGAGGTCAGCATTTGTGAAGCCGCAATCTTTCAAAAGCACAGAATCAGCCATTAGGCTCTGCCAGTCTTCTTCCGATATGGGTCGGTTCGTCGACACGGACTCATCTTCGTCTGCTTGCACATTGCTTGCAGATCCTCGCTTTTCAGCTCTTATTTTCGCGTTGCTTGCGTTGTACTTCTTCAACAGCTTAGCCATTTTGACTAGTGCGTCGGGGTCACCGGCTTGAAACTTTGTTCGGAAATTCTGCATCGATATCCTTGTCGACCTGAGACTTTGTTCTCGAGCCTTGTCGAGTTGATCTTGGGCGCCTTCCACACCGGCCGCCGCTCTCTTTCGGAGACGACTTCGATACCGAATATCAGCCTCCGCCTGGCGTGAGCGAACACGAGCGTTAGGCGCCGGAGCCTGTGGCGTCGAATCCGAAAGCATTCCTTCGAGTCGTGCCGTAAGAGGTCTGTTGCTTGCAGGCGCCGAAACTGCTGGCGTTGAGGCCGCAAAGAACCCTTCTGGTCGTAACACAAGAGGTCTCTTGTTTGCAGGCTCCGTGTCCTGGCATGTCGGATCGGATCTGTCGCAACGCGCACGATTCTTTTCACTGGGTGTGTCAGTGACTCCAGTTGTTGTAAGTCAGTCGAAAAACTTACGCGCATCGGCGACAGATATACCACCGTTCCTCGTTCTGTCTCATAGATAGGCATCTCAACTCAGGCTATCAAAGCTGTCTTCAGATCTATACAGTATCTGTTATCGAAGGTTCGAAGCTTATCGTTCGAGATATCAAGTTGAGAGTCGATGTATGGATTCGGACTTCCAACCTACAGGACTGTACACTACCTCTATATACATGCCGAACCGCTGGGTCATCAGTCTGGCTCACGTCGGAGTCATACCCGCGACATCGAAGCAAAGAGTTTTCCAGCTGAAAGCCTGAATGTTCATAACAATGATACGGCTCGTCGTGTGTGTAGCCCTCAATATCCCGGCATCTCTGATAAGAAGCGCTTGCACAGTCCTGCAAAGATTGGAAATCGACTGTAATAGGGCACGTGAAGACAACTGTCGAAGCTAGGGACCCGCTGTGTCTATTTCCGCAGACAAAGATCAGACCTCACTGTTTCCGCTTGAACCCCTGACCATTACTCTTCAGTATGTGTTGATCATCTGCTGCCTGATTTTCCGCGCGTTCAATACTAGCGAGAAGACGGCCTCCTAATCACCACCGAAGCCGGCAAAGAAGCGGTCAATGCTATCGGCATCTTCACCTGTCAACATTCGCCCCGTCTCCTCGGATATCTCGTGCTCCTCCTTGGTCAGCTGATAGTCTCCTGGCGCTCCAAGACTGTCGGCCTGCTGTGGAGCTTCTGAGTTCTCCAAATTGGACTTGCGGGCATTCGCCATTCGCTCCCTGCTTCGAGCTGCCTGCCTGTCCAATATAGCCTGGGCGGCCTGGCCTCCTCTCCCTCCTGCGGCAGCTTCCTCCCTAAGCCTCGATCTGTACAGACTTGACCTCGAGAGGCTCTGCGGTAGTTCACCAATGGCGGATGAGGTAGACGTTGTATTGGTGACTGGCTGCTGACTACCCAGGTTGTTCCTGCCTGCGGGATTTAGGATTGAAGGTCTGCCGCTAGCATGATCTATGATATCCTGTGTGGCAGCATCGCCAGCTTCGGCTTTCCGCTTGTTCCTCCAGCGGTATACCTTGTCTCTGTTGAATCCAGCAGGGGCACAAAGGTAACAGCTCTCGTCAGAGTAGTCGCAAGCGGAACGACCTTTCGCTCTAGAAGTGTTAGTACTTGACACGACAGGAGGCATGTTCACCTACCTGCATAGCTGGCACACAAATTGTGGATTGTCAGACATTGTGTGAAAGGTAACAAGTGTGGATTGTGGTAGGACTTGCTCAGTGGGATGGTGAGTGCTTGGTCTTATGGTATTTATTGGATGCTCGGAGGAGGCTTGGGCGGTCTGATATAGCCTTGGGGGCGGGTTTGCTTAGTACTGGTAGAGAGTCATACTCGACGCACAAGTGTGTTGACACTTGCTAGCACAGCAAACAGAACCCGATCGCCATCATCGGGAGACCCCGAGATCTATATGTATTATGTCGTACGGTTGGTGAGCACGCGGAGACTGTACAAGAATGTATTGAAGCAGCATGCTCAACACGCCATCTTGTGTTAGCCTGGTCATATCAGCGAGGCCATCGGGAGAAGGATCTGAATGAACGTTTGACCGAACTGTTTCCCGCGAAGAAAGGTCTCACCAGCCAGGAAAATGTCACCGATGCATCTTTCCACTAAGCCAAACAGTACACTTTGTGCGCCCATCATACTGGCTGCGGTGCTCAGGCTAAGCCTGAGAACAGCTGGCTTACGGTGAAAATTGCAAACGATATACTATCAGCCTACCCGAACAACGCCACCAACGAGAAGTGGAAGGGAAAGCTGACCGGTCTGGACGTGTACGGAAGAACGAACGCTGCAGCAATATTCGAGGCTGTGCTGATCGATTGGGAATCAACGGTGCATTTGGGGTCACAAACGGACCTTCTCCAGGGGCATGAGTTTGTGAAACTACGGCACCGCAGATTGTATCTTGGTACCTCCCGCATACCAATGCGCAACATCCTGCTTACACCGTAAGAGGAAATGCGAGGAAATTATGGGCGGTGTTGCCTTGCAGCCTTATGGACCTTTCCCAAATGATAGAGATAATCTAGGTACATACAAATAGGAATCATCAAGACAATACACGCTAGACCTACCTCAAGAACTCTTGGTTGAACCGAAGGCCCGATCGTACCAAGGCTCAGCTACTGACCGAAAATAAGCTGAAGAGAACACAAACACGAAGAGACACCGCTCACTGTTACCTTATTGACGCTTTCGAGGTCCAAAAGGCGCGATAACCTTCAATTCGGCCTCCAGCTCTTCCAGAGTCATTGATTCCGGGTTCATCAGGTATTGCCAGTCCGAAGGATTGGCCTGGTCGCTTGGTGGTAGCTGCGTGGTGCGGTCTCCCACCCTCAGCTGCTGAACACGAGTGTTGACCTTCTGGCATCGACTTTGTAGCCAAGTCCCAGCTTCACGGTCGCCGCGTTCTCCCTTGTGTGCAAGACCTGCGACCCAGACTTTGGTTCGTTCAAGTTGTTCCTGTCGGGCTCGAGTAGGCGAGAACTTGTCGGGCGCAGGATAGGGTGTCGTCGAGCCTTGGCCTACTAGAGGCTGGAAGTTGGGATCTGCATACACTTGGTGCTGGTTTACTGGCTGTTGTCGAGGTCCAGGCTGGAGCCCATACGCCGGTGGACGTGGAGCAATGTGCATCAGCTGTTGTCCAGGTCCAGGCTGCAACCCATACGGCTGCTTGTCAGCCTCAAGGGGCTCTTTGTTCGACCGCCGGCGTGCGGTAAAGCGATGCTGGCTTTTTTCACGCTCATATTTCTCTATGGCGTCTGGAGCACCGGCTTTGGCTGCATTTCTGATGTCTCGCTTCCGCGCCCTTTCGTAGGCAGTTCTACTGCCGCCCGCAATCGTGACCTACGGCATTGTTGCTAAGCTTCGCGTAGGGTCATAGGTTGGCAGGTACTGGGGGTCTTGTCGCGGCTGCGGCTGCTCGACCTGTGGTGGGCAATAACCCGATTGTTGGTACTCAACCTGTGACTCACGTGTAGGATAGGGTTGGTAAGTTGATCCCTGCGGTTGATACGGCTGCTGCGCAGCTACCTGCTCTTGCAACCCGATCTGCGGAGGCCCTCCTTTTGGACTGAGCAACGGCCTATTCTGAGTTGCGGTACATTGCCGGTGGTCGTAATTACAGACTCTGTAACCATTTCGCCTGTGAATGTGTTATTAATTCAATGTATTCAGAGCATGCCTGATCAACCAACCTGCAATTCCGACAGAGATATTCATAAAAGTTGCTCATCTTGGATTGGTGTCCACGTTATTGGGCAAAATCCGAGATGCGAGTCGTGAATAGAAGTGGTGATCGCGAACCAAAAGCATAAACCGCAGTCGAACTGTTTGACTGAGCGGCAGCTGGAGGAAATCAATGGATCTGAGAGGTGTTGATGTTGCACTGGAGTTGTGGATGAGTTCGAGCAATAGATATAAGCCATGAGGGACAGGTTTGCTCACCGATGAACCAACGGCCTCGGGGCAGTCATTCATCAGTCTTCGGCTGTTATACGTGGTTGTGACCCCTTACAATCATCGCGATAGCGACAAACAATACCTCGTATGCAGAGACCCAGCTAAGCATACGACGTGCCGCTCCTGAACTCATACCAAGACGGCCCGCTAGATTATGGACATTCCATTTCGTGATGGCCTCGCAACATTGAAGTGGCCATTGAAGGACTTGACCAGATGTTGTCGGAGAACTTGAGCAACGGGATACTGAACGTGACTGGCATAGAGAAACAAAGAATGAAGCATTCGAGGCTACTAGATACTGAATCGCAGGAAGAGCTATAACTTACCGTTACGTACTTTCGAAGTTTCCGGCCGCAAGAGGACACAAGCATCCCCTTGGACAGTCAGCGCGCTCACACAGCGAGCAGTTGATCGTCTTGCCGTCGGATCTGGTGAATTCGGCGGCTGTGGCATCATTGTTGACCTCGCCTGTAGCCTCCCAAAGCACGCCGATTGCTAATCGTACCTTAATTTCTACGGCCGACGAGAGGAAAAAACCTCTGTAGCGTGATAGCCCCTATGCCCAGAGTACGTAAGATCTGTGAACACGAACTGCGCCCGCCCATCAACCCTTCGGACACAGTATACTCACATTACAGCTTTCCCGAGGATAGGCCATGGTGAGTCGTGGTATATAGCAGGGACTTCGCCATGCGACATGGTCTCTGCTGGCTCTTGCGAAGCTTACGGATCGTCGGGCTGGTCGGCAGCATCACGATCTCTGTCTTTAGCATCTTGTTCGGCTTTCTTAGCCTTAGCCGCGTCTCTGGACCATTGGTGGCGTGCTCTACTGTTAGCACGTTGCGCAGCAGTACTTTTCTTTATCCTCGCCTCAGCAGTTCTTATGGCTGAGTGCGTTGGCTGTTGCTCAGATCCTGGCTGTTGGGTGACCGCTGATGGTTGCCCATAACTTGATGATTGCGGATAAATTGTCTGCTGGTACGCTGGTTGTTGATACGCCGGCTGTTGGTACGCTGGTTGTTGGTACGCTGGTGGTTGGTACGCTTGTTGTTGGTACGCTGGCTGTTGATATGCTGGTTGTTGCGTCCGTATCACCATCTGCGGTTCCGGCTGTGCTGTCGTTGATGCTGTCGTTGACTCCTTTTGCGCGAGTGTTGCAGGATTGAAAGTATAGTGGCAGTCTCGATTTGTGAACCGACAGAATGCCAACCCATTACGACTAGACCTGTTAGCATCTGTGAAGCAAAGGTGAAATAGTTGACCTACCGGCAGTTCCGGCAGGCAATGAAGTAGTTTTCCATTGCAAAATGTGCAGGAGTAAAGGGGTGAGTACTAGGAATTGGTGCAAGAATGAGAGTCAAGCCTCAATGTCCGATTATTGATAGAGAGTATGTGTAGTGGACTTCCCTAGCCCAAAAGAGCGAAGGGAGTATATAGTAGTCTCAGGGGAAGTTTGCTCATGGTTGAGTCAACCACTTTCGATGGGTCCCCTCGGACTCATGAGCGTTGCGACTTACTGTCAAGCGGAAGTGACCACGCCAGTATGACTTAGAAACGATAATGCTATTTGGCAAGCACAGCGTTGTGTGGCGTCCCTGGAGGAAGCGAGTAACGTAAACCGCAAGCCAGAGAAGCATTTAACGCAGGCTTACTTACAATTGGATTTGAGAGACGAGATGTTAAATTTGAAAGATATGTCGAACAAAACAAAAAGCACCGAGACTGCTGGAAAGTAGATCGCACGAAAAGACCGCCGTTACAGGACTCCAAGCTGCTGGCCACGAGAAGACACCCTCATCGCTCGAGCAAGCAGTGAGCAGAGTCAGTGAAAAAGGGGGTGGCTGCGGCTATATGCCATTGGGGTTGTTACCGACTCAGTCTCTCACCTTTCTCAGTACACAAATCTCGGTCAGTCGTCAGGGCCAGGGACCCCAAGTCCTCAGCCGTGCACATCGAAGGCTCGCAAAGCCAGCACGTCGTTTGATTTTGATTCGACGATGTGGCTTCGTGGGCTCACCACAGGTTCACGAATCATCCTTCTGGACTCCGGCCTTCTTAGCCCGCTTACTTTCGTTCTTCTGAAGATCGCTCAGGCGCTTCTTCTCGCGTTTCTCTAAAGCCGATTTTTCACCTGCCTTGACTGCGTCCGCATACTTTTGAGCTTGTTTCAGGCCGTTAGCTCTGCGCTTCCGCAGCTTCTCCTGCGACGCTTGCGGCTGCAATTCCTCTGCACGATGCTCGGCTGAGACTGCCGGCTCTTGATGTTGTTCCGGAGGTCGCTGCACTTCTTCGGTAGGTCTGGGAACAAGTGTCCTAGGATTAGCGGCCCAGAAGCAGTTTGGGTCAAAGACATCACACATATCACGATCCTTCCTCCTAAGTCTATTAGATGAGTACGACAGGGTGTGGAGTGTTCAACTCACCGGCAGCTTCGGCAGATATTGTAGTCCTCCATATCGGAAAGCGGCTTGTCTTTCCAAGCACAGTGCAAGATACGTATTGGCGTCGATTAGTTGTGGATCGATAGGAGGAATGTGCAGCGAGGGTGTGCTAGGAGGATAACGAAGACAGCAATGTACTCAGTAGTAGGAGGTATGATGTAGTAATAGCACATCAGGGTAAAGGAAATACATACCAACCAAGGGGAAGTTTGCTCACAGTTGAGTCAAGTATCCTCGAGCAGTCACCTTAGGCTTATATGAGCGTTACTAACCGCTGTCAATCGACAATGGCCACGCCAGTTTGACTAGTACACCATCGTTGTGTGTCCATAGGAGGAAGTTGTTTAGCAATGGGCAGGGCAAGAATGTTTCGCAGGCGCACTTACCAGTTACCAACTATAACTTGCATATGGTCGCTGATGATCTCGCAACAAATCATGTAAGCCGCACATACGTTGAAGTGATGGGTACATAAGGAGCTTGAGAGTGACCTACTTCTCACATACAAGAGAAGCCTACTATAACATTTTTGGACTGAACCACTGGGAGAGCCGCAAGCAAGATTTACCCATGCTCCCAGTTTGAAGGAAAAAGAAGGTAGAACTGCTGCCCCAAAGAATAGAACCATCCGCACTCGCAAAAATACTCCGCGATACGAAGGCCCACAGAGGTCACCAGACAAGAAGTACCTACCATGTCGCCGCGGGAATGCTGGTCATTAGTGGCGGTAGCAGAGCCGATGTTGATTTTCGCCTGTGACTGTTCTTGGAGCTGGGTTTCCACTGTTCTTCGTGCTCCACTCAGTGGACCTGTGGAACGACCGCTCACGGGTGTGAGACTATTATTGCTGGCGCTTTTCTCTCTCGTACGCGGCTTTGGCCGCAGCTTGAAGATCTGGTTGGATTGGATTACCAAGGCAGCTCTAAGCGCTCTTATGTCCTTCTCGATGTCCTCTTGAGTTTGTTCGGCTGCAGGTACGGGCTGTGGCGGATACCATTGTCTAGGTCTTGGCTGTTGTCCGTAAACCGATTGTTGTGGCCGCTGTGAATATGTTTGACGCCGTCCTGCTGTGGGATTATCAAGTGGCTGCTTCGCCACCGGTCACTCAGTCATCTGCATCCTCTTCACCAATACCAGGACCTCTCTTTTTTCGCTTGCGAGCATGGTAGGTGCGATTGTCGACGCGGTGCTTCTTACGTAGCTCTTCTCGCTTGTCTATGGCGTCTTGAACACCTGCATTAGCTTCATCCGCAATTTTCTTTTTGCGTGCTATATCAGAAAGTCGCTTCTTCGCTACTGCGTCTGATGTCCTTTTGTTCCGCGAGGCCTGCTCTGTACCTCGCTCAGCCAAGCCGTTTTGCTCCTGCTGGTAAGTGGGCTGCTGGTAAGTGGGCTGCTGATAAGTGGGTTGCTGGCCATAAACAGACTGCGGTGGCCGCTGTAGATACATCTGCTGCTGACTAGGTTGTTGTGCATACCTAGGATACGGTTGGTACGTTGAGGCCTGTGGTTGAGACGGCTGCAATCCGTACCCAGGCTGCTGTGGATACGACGGTTGTTGCGGGTTCGTTGGTCGCTGTGGATATGTCGACTGTGGTGGATAGGCTGGCTGCTATACCTGTTGAGGGCTCAGCTGCATTCCCAATGTACTCCTCGCTTGAATGGCTCTGGGATTCGACGTCATGAAGCAATCTTGGTCTGTAGGCTTGCACCTGCTGTAACACTTCCTCCTAAATACTATTAGATAGAGCGATTAGGATGCGGACGTATCGACTTACCTCCAGGCCCGGCAGACATCGCCAGTGTCCATCTCAAAGATGTTTTCGCTTGGTCGTTTCGGGGTAGACCCTGGGGCTCGTAGAGCAGGAGAACGGTCTTGACGGAGATGATTGAGCCGCACGGAGATCGTAGATGGGAGAACTAGATTAGACGATGTTGTGATTGGTATGTGCTAGTACGAGGATGGAGGTAGTAATAGTAAGTTTGTGATAATGTGTGATGGGATTGCTAAGGAAAAAATACAAGAGCGGCTGAGATATATAGTAAACTCGACGAGAAGTTTGCTCACTGTTGAGTCTAGGCTGTCTAGCATCCTAAACCGATCACCTCGGGCTCATGATCGCTGCGACAGCGCTTCTCACTGTCAAGTGGCCAGTGTAGGCCAGTACGACTGGTAGACAGTGATGACAATTATCAACCCCGTGGGAGGAATAGAAGAATGTGAGCCGCAAGCGGGCGACGCAGGCGTACGTGCAAGTTGACTAGCTAGAACGTGCATAGAGTCATGATAGGCGCAGAAGGAAACGTAAGCCACATGTGCGTTAAAGTTCGGGCATATGGTATTCATAGTAACACGATTGAACGGTTTGACGACATAGGAAATAATGATGTGACCTACTTTCCCACCTACAAGAGGAGCCTAGTGAAACACTCATGGACTCGACCGCTGGAAAAACCGCAAGCATACCTGACCGACGTTACTAGTCCAGAAAAATCCCAACACCCAGAACGCCGACCTGCAGTGGGACTTCTGCAGCCCACCTGGCCATGCTAGCCGTGACTAGCAAAGATTAGCATAGCGTCGAGCTCATTCAAGCCGGCGCTTGACCAAGGCGTACGATGAAGCTAATTGCCAAATCGTGACATGTAGCCCACCTGGTCTCCGTCCTCGCGATCCGCATCATCTCATCGCTTTTTCCTTCCGGCGTTGTAAGCTAGTCGCCTCTCCTCGCGCTCGTCTATGGCGACTTGATCGCCTCCATCGGCAGCGTCTTTGAGTTCTTGCCGCTTTCTTCGCTTCCTAGCAGCTTCCGTCGCCCTCGCATGGGTCTGCATATTCATCTCTCTGGTGGGTGCGACTAACTCGACTGATTCTGGCTGGGGTGCTGGCCTGTTTCCGAAGTTTTGCTGTTGCCCGTAAGCTGTCTGTTGGCCATAAGCCGGCGGTTGCTGCCTATACTCTGGCTGTGGTCCATAAACAGACTGTGGTGGTTGCTGTAGGTGTGATTGCTGCTGTATATACCCAGGGTGAGTCCCAGACGTGGGCTGCCGCGGGAATGCTTGTCCATAGGTCGGCTGTTGCGTGTATGCTTGTCCATAGGTCGGTTGTTGCGGGTATGCTTGTCCGTAGGTCGGTTGTTGCGCGTATACTGGTTGCTGTTGGGGTACTTGTTGCGGTGGTGGCCGCGGTCCCCAGGTAGATTTTGGGGCAAGCGACCTAGCATTAACAGTCCAGGCACAGTCTGAGTCCATAACATCGCAATCACGACGCTGCTTCCTCCTAGGTCTGTTAGATTTGTGGGATAGAATGTAGGAATACATCACCCACTGGCAGCTTCGGCAGGCATCATAATCGTAGTCGCCCATTTCGGGAAGACGCCTGATTTTTCGCTCCGGGATGATGAAAGAGATTTAGAGTGAGATAGCGAGCTACACGTGCAGGGCACGATATATACTGAGATCGTTGACTGTTTATGAATTGATGATAGGGGGTATGGTCAGTGTGTGTCAAAGACAAGGATGAGAGTGGCGTCGATGTTGGTTGGTAGTATGGGAGAATGCCAAAGCTCGTGAGACCGCAGGAGATATATAGAAACCCGGCGAGATGTTTGCTTACAGGTATACCAAGCGTCTTCCATGGGTCATCTGGGACTAATAGCGTTGTCCATCTCCCTATGACGCCGAGCAGGTTGGAGTGACCCGAAGGAAAGATATAGCACATCAAACAAAGCGCCGTGGCGTCCATGAAAGATGCGTCAATCGAACATGAAACAAGTGATTCTTCGGCATGTAGAAGTCTACTGGCGGCTCATGTCGAAGAATCTTGAGCTGAGGCAGTATGGTGGACATGATGCTGGCCCCCCCATTGATGGCCAAGTGCGTTGCGGGAATATTTCAGCCCGAGCGCGCGGTATTGCTCTGGCGATCCCAATGAACGCTCTCCGCCCTGTCCCACGGTCGGTGGCTCCTTTCGTGTCGCAAAGATCGACACAGATCCAGCGCTCTCCTTGTCCCGCGCAGCAGCAGACAGCCTCATGGTTCTATACCCAAGCACCAGCACTGCTCTTTTGCTGTGAGAAGGAGTTCGCCCTGCTCGCCGGCATGTCAAGGGCCGCCGCGGGAGATGCATCGATGGTAAGGACAGAGACTCTTTGTCTTGTTGCGCGGTGAAATCGCGTTGACATGATATCTTCGAATGCAAGACCACGATGAGGTGAGGTATGACCTCGAAAACGCTAGCGCTAGAATGGAGCTAGTGCGCGGTTAAACTTTATACGTAATGAGCCCTTCGAGCTGGTGGACCACGCGAGCACGCCATGTGGAGGAATTCGACCGATGTGACCTACGCAATACCAACCTTGCCAGGCGAGAAGATTACTCTTCCATTCAAAATGTTGTCCGGCCGTCACCGAGACTACACAGCATCTTCGAAGGCATTTCTCAATGGCCAATGTCAACTCGCCGCCTCACTGGGAGGGAGCGGATAGCAAGCAGCTCAGGGAGGCAGACGATGTCGCCGCAGGCCTTCATCACGACGGTGTACCTGTTCAGCGTCATGTCGCCGCCGACCAGCTCGCGCGAAAGCTGTCTGCTAGACAAGTGCAGATGATTGCGATCGGAGGAACCATCGGGACTGGATTGTTTCTGGGTAAGGATGGACAAGACGTTCGCAAGCCGACATTGGTTGACCACGAGTCTCAGGCACTGGCAAATCCCTTTCCACTGGTGGCCCGGCGTCGATGGTGATTGCGTACTCCATCGTAGGAGTGATCGTGTTCAACACAATGCTGGCTTTGGGAGAGATGGCAGCCTTCATGCCGATTGCTGGAGTGGGTCACAGCGCGAGGGACAACCATCTGCACGGCTAACATCCGTTCAGTCTTTCTGTACCTTCGCAGGCAGATTCGTCGATGATGCTTTTGGCTTTGCCTTGTAAGTCATATCGATGGGCAACGGGATCTCCGAATCACGAAGTCCTTTAGCTCCGTCCAAGGCCCGAGAAACTTGCTAACCAGCCCTTCACCCACAGAACATGGAACTACTGGTTCAACGACGCTGTGTCGACTGCTTCGGACTTGACCGCCTTACAACTAATATTCGATTACTGGAACACCAACTTTCCTGGTTGGGCGCTAGGACTCATCTTCTTGTTTGTGTTGGTATGCGCCAATCTTATCAGTGTTAGAGTCTACGGAGAGGTAAGTATCCGCGAAGTTTGGTGGGACTGCAGTTTCTGACATCCGATAGCTTGAGTACTGGCTTAGTCTGCTGAAAGTCATTACGATCATTGTAAGTCAGCAACTTCAATGGCTAGTATCAAGCTGATCAATCAGATCTTCATCATCCTAGGCATCGTGGTCAACGCCGGCGGCAATAATTCAGGCCGATACATCGGTGCCAAGAACTGGACGGTCGGTGAAGCACCATTCGTTGGAGGCATTGGCGGTTTCGCTTCAGTCTTTGTGACGGCTTCATTTGCATGTAAGTTGGTCGCATTAAGCTGAACCGTCTTCAACCTGCTGACGCTCCCTCCAGACGGTGGGACGGAGTCGATTGCCATTACTGCCGGTGAAACCAAGAACCCAACGAAGAATCTTCCTCGGTAAGTACGTAGGGGCAGAAGGGATCCCCAAGCCACAATCGCATTCTGTGTCGCGCCTGGAGTCCCTTTGGATTGCTCGATAAGAGTGAGACCATCGCTGACTCTTGTTCCCTTCAGTGTCGTCAAGAATGTCTTCTGGCGTATCTTGCTCTTCTACATCATCTCGGTGATCCTGATCGGCTTCAACGTTCCGTACAACAAACCTGGTCTCTACGATGGCACGACCGCTACCTCACCCTTCACGATCATCTTCCAGATGGCTGGCGCCAAAGCAGCCGGAAGCTTCATCAATGCGGTCATCCTGACGAGCGTCTTGAGCGCTGGTAACCATGCGCTCTTCGCTGGCACGAGACTGATGTATACGCTCGCTGTCGAAGGCTACGCACCTCGCTTCTTGGGAAAGCTCAATCGCAATAAGGTGCCATGGATTGCTGTCCTCGTCACCAGTTCCATCAGTCTTCTGTGCTTCGGTGGAAGTTTCATCGGCGCTGGAGACCTGTGGAGCTGGCTGCAGTCGCTTGTCGGCGTTTCGAATCAGTTGTCGTGGATCGCCATCTGCATCGCCTCCCTCCGGTTCCGAGCCGCACTGAAGGTGCAAGGAAAGACACATCTTCTGCCGTTCAAGAACTGGACATACCCGGTCGGCCCATGGTTTGCGGTCATCCTGAACAGCATCCTTGTGTTGGTCCAAGGTTGGAGTTGTTTCAGTCCTTCATTCGATGGAGTCAGCTTTGTGAGCTACTATATAGAGATACCGATCATGATCATCATGTATGTAGGGTGGAAGTTGGTGAAGAAATCTAAGATTGTACCACTGGCCATGATGGACCTAGAGACGGATGTGCACACCAAAGATGACAACGAGGACGATAAGTGGGAGAATGAGAAGTCCTGGAAGGGCAAAGCGCATACAGCAGTGCGGTGGATCTTTTGAGCAGTCCATAATTATGGTATATCAAATGTAGCTACAGCCAATTTTACCCACTTCTTGTCCAGCTCGGCCTTGTTGCTCTCATCAAGCTTCTCCGAGCTGTCCTGTTCAATTCACCTCCACTTTGCTTCTACCTTCTTCCCATCCACAGCCTGCCAAGATGCGACTACTCACTGGAGACGAGATATCTGATACACTGCTCAACTTATCTCGACAAGATGCCCGCAAACTACTGGATGCCCTATCCGGTGCCATGGCCTCGTTTACTGTCCAGCAAAGCAAGTCATCGAAAGAACAGAGCATCCATCAGCCTCTGCGAACAGTGATTCAGACAGCACAAAACAACACAACCTTAGTCATGCCAGTCTCCGACTCTTCAACAACGGCCGTGAAAGTTGCTACAGTACCAGCAAACGGACCCATTCAAGGCGCAGTGACGATCTACGCCGCGACCGGACAACTTCTAGGCGTACTCAATGCGGCTGAGATCACTGCATTCCGGACTGCGCTTGCGTCCATGACGATGCTCACTCGCTGGGCGGAAACTGTCGGAGGTGTAGAGAAGCGGGAGATGGTAGTCTTCGGTGCTGGGAAGCAGGCGGAGTGGCATGTGAGGCTTGCTCTGCTGCTCGTGGACGAGATTCAGAAGGTTACAGTAGTCAACAGGACGACGAAAAGACTGGACGACTTAGAGCGAGATACATTTGGGCCACTCAAAATTTCTCATTCAAACGTTGAGTTCGGCTGTCTGGCGATGGACGCAAATGATTACGAGTTTCGCATGGCCGATAGTTTGTCTGCAGCGACTGTTGTCTGCTGCTGCACACCATCCAAGGAGCCGCTGTTCAGTTCGAAGCAGCTGATGTCGGGCCATTCGAAGCCTAGATTCCTGTCTCTCATTGGGTCGTATAAGCCCGATATGCAGGAAGTGGACACCGAGACTATACGTCTTGCGGGAAAAGTTTGGGTTGATTCCCGCGAAGCTTGTGGCGAGGAAGCAGGTGAGCTGATCCGGGCAAAGATAGGAAAGGAGGATTTGGTCGAGGCTGGAGAGCTCTTCCGCGAAAATGCCATAGTGAGGCTAGATCCAGCGGCGAGCCTGACCGTCTTCAAGTGCGTCGGATACGCTTTGATGGATCTTACCATTGCTGAGGCACTGCTGGACGTTGCTGCGAGCAAAGGACTTGGTACAACGATCGACAACTTCTAGGATGCTAAGACCAAAATCAGCTTGCCAAATCAGGCTCATAGATTCCATCCCGTTCGTACTGCCTTACAACCCTCTCCAATTCTCGTCGGTCTCTTGCTGTCTCGCCATCGTTCCAGTCTCGATCACTCTTTACCTTCAACCTGCACCTCCCCATAGCACCTGTTGCATCGAAGCTGGTGAAGTCGAGCATCCACTCCAGTCTCAGCATGCCTTTCGGAGCACCGTCAGGCGAGTCGACCGCGTCGGATGACACCCAGCTGTAGCCGGCCTTGAGAATGATATCAGCTAGCATTGGAAAGACACCCCATCCCAGGCGCTGGACTGCATACGGCGGTCTCGTGCGAACGATGTGACTCTGGTGAAACGTCGGATGAAGATGAATGTGGACCTCCTCGATGATGTCTGTTCGGCTGGGCCTGACGAAGAAAGTCCACTCGTGGGTATTGTGCGACTCGACGCTCCGAGGCACGAGTGTGTGCTTATTGCCGATGTACACCGTGATAGCCTGGATGCTGTCACCATTCTCAGCATCTGCATATTCTTCTGCCGACCGCTCAGCGTAGGCAACAGGATATGCAGACTGCAGCTCTTGCATACGGCGTGCGTTCTCCGATGCAGTAGCTTCTAGTTCTGCACATGGGACAATTCGCTTCCAGTCCAGTGGCAGCGTCGAAGTTCTGTGGTTCCTCGTCAATGCTGACGATAGTCATGTTTGGCATCGCCACCGACACATCTGCCCACTGTGCCATGCACGAGCCGCACAGAGTATGGTTACATTGAGTCGTTACAGGGTTGAAAAGAAGCAGACGGCATATCGGACATAGATCATCCTCGTCAACATCTTCCTGCTCGTCTGTCGCCTCTCGCAATAAAGGTTGTACCGTAGATGCTGCTCGCAGGTTGGTTGAGTGTTCATCAACTCCGGCACCACTCAAAGTGGCGAGTTGCTTCGCCTTGCTTCTTGTACGAGCCGACATTGCATCTCATGCCTCCGTCTCTCGCCCCAGGTCGAGACTGGTAGACGGCAGTGTTTCAAGACTCGATCGGACTTCCTTCAAGAGAAGAGAGAGTCGAGATGGAAATGAAATATATGTGGTTATTCAATAGGCAACAGCACGGACCCGCAATCTTCCATAAGAAGTTAGTCCACTTTCCTTCCTTCCTCGCTCTCTCTCTCTTCATTGGACTCCTGCTTCTATAACCATACCTTTAACACTGGTCAGTTACGACAAAGATGGAAACTTGGATTGTGTTGATGAGACATCGTTTTCATTAAACATTACTAACCACTCGATTTGCCCCAAACTCCGAAGCAATACTTGACTGCACTTACCTTTCTGTGCCTCACTGCCCTCGCTGCTTTCCATTCTTGCGACTGTTGTTGGCGACCTGCGAGAAGGCCTTCTGGCCTCCAGCCTTGCCTCCATCAGCGAGTCCCTGCGACATCCTATCTACGACCGTGAAGATCTCCTTGGCCTTCGCCTGAAAGTCGGCACGAACGTCCTCGCTGCACTTGGCGAACTTGTCTGGCTGGAAGCTGTTCTTCGCAGCCTTGAGTTGCTTCGGAGTCTGGCCCTTGAAGACCCCCTCGATGTTGCACGGACATGCTGCGAGGGCGCGGTCGTTCTTGCCACGAGTGCACGCCAATTTAGCACAAAGTGCGGCCGGTGGCTCCGGGAAGGTTGTCATGGCCTCGATGTCAGCGAAAGCCGACTTGCAATCGGCGTGGAAAGCTGAAATACTCACAGGGCAGATTGGTTGCGCGGCAGCAATGATCTCGGTCACTTGCGGCTTAGCGGTAGCGACTTCGATCATGTCCCGCTTGTTCTTGCGCCATGGACGAGTCTCACGATGCTCGTGAAATGCCTCCTTGGCTGTCTCCGCTTCCAGAGTGCGCTCCTCGAGCTCTTCGTTGCTTCGGCGAGCACTTTTTGTACTGCCTTACGCTTGACACGGATGTCTTCTTCTTGCTTCTTGGCTGCGGCTTCCACCTCGGTGCCCGCAATGCTCTTGACCTCAGCGACGACAGCCTTGAGGGCCTTGTTGACGGCATGAAGATCAGCTTGCACTCTGGCTTGCCGGAAGGAACACGCCTTGAGCGACCTTTCGGTGACGGCAACGTTGTGGCGGAGAGCGTCCATCCCTGCGGTTTGTTGGTGCTGTTGGAGGTTTGAAGGGTGAATGGTGATGGTTGGGTGTTGGTGTCTTGGTTGAAAGTAAGAGTTCGCTGGGAAGATTCTGGCTTTCAACTTCGACAGTCGATGTTGCTCTGGAATTTTGGAAATAGCTGACTCGGAAGCACACATTAATCATGTTCAGGTGAGTGTGTTCTCTTTAAAACTTCGAACAATGGTGTTGTATACAGCACAATGTGTGCATTGGACTCCCTGTACCACGGCAAGTGTACCTTCTTTCAGCAGTTCCACAATGGGATTGAGTACTACACTGTGTAGACTCAGGCACCTTGTCCGAACAATGCCTTGTTTTCTCGCTTTGTTGAAGTCAATAGAAGGAACCATTGCACGCAGTGGAGTATGACAAAGAACCGAGCAGACTTCGTCAACACGAATGTGTGAACAATGGGTCATTATGCTGCTTTTCCGAAATGATCAAAGAAGTCTGTGCAATGACTGGAGCACGGGTAGATATCGAGCATACCCAGCCAAGCGTCGCGTCGATCGTATCTGAAGGGTAGACGGAGGCATAGCGCGGCGACGACGAACGGATTACGAGAGCCTAGATGAGCGTCGAGGTGAAACAGGTAACAGGACGACGAGAATTTGGCAAGAACCAGGGCAGATTCAAAAGGGCTGTGTGCCCTGATTTTGGATTCGTGTAGGAGAGGGTGAGACATTTCCTTTCCGTTATGCGCCGCACCCGCTGGAATTGCTTCATATCATCGCCCATGACCCTCGAATCAGCCTCACCGAACACCATGACCGATGCCAAAGACACCAATATCTACACTGGTTCTCCTCGCGAGGATGTCGCCCGATCAGGATTCACGGTCTCGTACTCCAAGGCCTTGATGACCTTAAGCAGGCCGACGGCCAGAATCGAGCCTGCGAAAGGGCCGACGCAATACACCCACTGCTCGGCATCGAAGCTCGCCAGGGCGACGCTTGGTGCGAAAGAACGTGCCGGGTTCATAGAGCCGCCGGTCCAGAACACACCTAGGCAGAGTAAGTCGATGACAACAGTCGCTTTTCATGGTTGTTTGAAGCGTACCGGTGAGCTCTCCAACGAACAGAGACAATCCAATACCAATCGGAGCGATGAAGTTTCCAGAGTGCTTCTCCGCGGCCAACATGAAGATTGTGAATACGAGCTTAGCGGTGAGTAACATCTCTATCACCACGCCCTGTCCAGTGGTTGTCGTTGCCGATAGAGTAGTGCTAACGTTCAACTTTCCAGTGAACAACCCTTGAACCGCGAAGGCGGCCGAGATGGCGCCCACGATCTGAGCGACTGCCAACAGCGCTCCTCGGAAGATGGAGATCGCTCCGATCAATACCATCCCAAGAGTGACCTTTGACATCCTTAGCAGATGTACACAACCTTGTATTTCATTGCACTACTTACTGCTGGATTGAACATCCACCACTGATGCGGAAATACACCCAAGCATTCACAGCCAGTGAAAATCCGAAGGCCAGCGACGTGTAGAGTAATTGCTGTGGAGTGGCTTGCACTGTCTTTGTGATGACGGTGGCACCCTCGTTGGGATTTGAGGATACATTCGGTGTATGGGCGCCTGAGAAAGCGAAGAAGAGGAACTGTCACAGCGAGATATGAGGGTCAGTGGTGTTTCATCGACGGGTTCTTGTCTATGAGTGTGCTTACGAAGAAGGTCCCGACGAATTCTCCAATCCACGCAACGACATGACCTCGGGCACTCTTCGGGATCAATGCAAGTCCAGTTACCTTCCTGAGGAACTTATGGTCGTGTTTTGGGGCGTCGGTATTCATCGTAAGGCTCTATTTGCAGGGGAGTCGTTGATCTGCAACAAGGACAGGGAAGGAAAAGGCCGGGGGAAGAGCAGGGGTGTAATGCTCGTTATCCCAGAGCTGCAGCTGTCAACGAATGCATCGGGAAGGATGACGCTCGTGCGCGTGGGAGATGAGGTTGTTGAACCCAAATTGAGCCACCTCGCTCGCAAGATCGACGAAAAAAGCCACATCTGGTGAACTTAGGCGCACTTCAACGATTTGCACTCCGCTATTGGAACGCTACCCCAGCGCTACAAAAGTCAATCGTTTGCCATGTGTGGAAAAGCAGCGGTCATTCGCTCGTCAGTGGCAGCATACTTCATGTCAGCCACTTTGCGGTAAACTCATGCCAAACTCCAAGAGAGGCGTAAAGTCAAAGCCAACATCTCGACATCTAGACTGCGGCGTTTGTCCGCGTCGTAGGAGCTCCGAGCACAATTCGGCCCTGGTACTACCAAGACTGGCTCGACTGGCTCGTAATCGCTCCTACCTTACAGTACGACTTCAAATGTGGGCTCGCAAACTGCCCTTGAGCTGCAGCTGGAGCGCGCGCTCGAAACGGAGAACGATATCATCGGAACGACGCAGAACCAGGACTTTGACGTTCTTGCTCCGCTGGCGGGCATAAGTGGATGTGCCAGGCCCAAGGAATATCGGAAATGGTCTGCCGGCTTGGGTGTCCAAGGAACACGATCGTTCTCATAGTTGCTGCACGCTCTGTTAGGGTATTGGCAACAACATCGACCTGGTATCCGAATTGGCTTCTTGGGATCTGTGGATCATGCGCAAAACTATCCATTCTTAGTTGGCAGGTTTACTGGGAAGGCCGTTGTACTCTGCAGTATCCGGCAGGCCGTCTGACCGTGAGGATGGAAGTGAAGAGGCCTTTGAACTTACGAGACGACTGCGGAGCTGGGCAGGTGCTCAGGACAGCGTAGTACGAAGGCGTCATGTCGCAATCTCATCATTTCTGAGCCGCACCACAGATCTCTCAGACCCGGTTGGATCCACAGTCCATCGAGTAGGCGAAGCGCACTGTGTCGCTTTGCGTCCCTCTTGGAGATGGTTTTTATGTGCGAAAGCCATCACATAGGTGGGAGAGCTTGCGAACAGCGATTACGCCAACGATGAGCAGTATGTTGGGGTAATATATGTGAGTCGAAGCTCAATGGTATCCTTCAAATGAACGATGTTGGGAGGGAGACACACATTTTGACGTGAAGTTGAAATGCACCGCAGCCATCCCTGCAGCTTCAACGTCCATCATCCCTGCACATCCACGCGAGCACCGCACGTCGCACCAATTACAACGAGCTCGGCCTTTCGCGATGTGCTCGCGAGTGTTTATGGAATCATCATCGGATCTAGAACGACTTTTGGTCCGCCAAAGTATGTGGCGGCTGATGGAAGTGACACAGTACTGCTACTCAAAGCAACGCTGTACTCGATGCTCGTCGTTCAGGCAACACAATGTACTCAACCCTGCTGGCACGACCCTAATCCAGGCTCAAGCTACAGCTTAAGGATCGTTCTCACTCACACAAACCGCTTTCATGAACGGTGCCTTCTCCAGCGCCTTCGCCTGCACGTCCCAGATCGGAGTTCCGATCTTCGCGAGATGCTGCATGAACTCCGCAAGCAGGTCTTCCACAGCCAGCTCATCAACACGAGTTACATTCTTGAACTCTTCGTCCGTCCTAGGCGTCGGTGCTCGACATCGCAACCAAGTTCGCAGCCTTCGCCATAATATTGTCCCCCTTCCAAGCCTTCATCTCGTTGAGTCGTCGAGCGCGCTCATCCTCAGGGTGTTTCGATAGGTTGAAAGCGCAAGCGATGTCGTAATCAATGTCTTCCGGATGTTCCTCGTAGGCTGGCGACCGTTTGAGCGTGGCAGAGTAGGCTAGGGACACATTAGTGGCTGCACATTGTGTACGCAAACATCTTTAGTTACCTTCAGCATCAGGACTGCGATCCTCCAAGACACAGATGACGATGGCGCCCAAGAGAATCATGACCTGCTTAGCGACTTCATGCTTTTCTTCAGCGATCTTGAGCTTTTGTTTGGCCTGCTCAACTGCCTCCGAGGCTTTTTGGAGATTCGCGACGCAGGGTGGTGAGCTTCGAGCATTCTGTAGGGCGGAGGGTGGTCAACCATTCTGTATGGGGGTGGGTGGTCGGCCATCTCGTGGTGGCTGGGTGTTGTTGTGCGAACAGAGGGTAGGGAGGTGGATAGTTTGTAGACACAAACAATCGCTTGTCAATTCGCCGTCTTCTCTTGGCACAAACTCACATAACCATGGCACTCTCCCGTGCAAGCCTTGCTTCAAGTCCTACCTTCGCACGGAGATTCTTTCGAAGTCGTTTTGCAATTGAATACACAGAACGTTGCCCCCAAGAGATCGTTGGGACAGCTGAACGCAGATATGTTTGATGCCGTCCATGGCGCAGAACGACTCTCGACAATGTGACCAGCAGTACGGGATCCAGAACACAGTGGCGATCAAACAGTGCCTCCTCCATATCAGCGAGATGCTAACACGTCTACCACCTCTGCAGTAACAACAGTGTCCGGATTGACCACTCGTCGATAAGACATCACTTAAGCTTCGAGACTGCTCCACGACATCTGCCCCGAAGAGGGAGCGCAAGCCGATCTCCGGACCGGACGACCTGATCCATGCGGCTGAGGCAATGGGATGGTGTCTCCGGGTCAAGACGGCAAGTGATGCTCTTATCCGTCTCGTGGGCAGAGCATTGAACGGTCGCATTATTAGAGCGATCAGGGCAAGAGAAGCGTCGTTGTGCTTTCCTCCACGCAGGTTCCGATCGCACTCTGCAGGCCGTACCTGTTTCGGGGATGGAACAACTCGACATCAATGTGTACTCAGGCCCACACAGCTTCTCAGCAGCAGCCCAGTTGATCGCTGAGCCAATCTTGTCCTGTTGAGCTGTCCTTGGGAGTTCTTGAGGTCTAGGACGTGCCCGAAGATTGGAGGCAGCATCGATACCCGGGACTGAGTGGCGTGAGTAGAATGGACGAGACACTTCAGCGTCTCCAAGCCAGATGGTAAGCGATGCTTTTATCCGTTTTATTGTCGAAGCATTGGACGGCCGCGTTCTTGTAGCGACCATGGCCAGGAGAGCGTCATCATGCGGTCTGACGATGGCTGCGAATGCTAGAAAGAGAGGTGTACCCTCAGGATATCCAGGCTGATAGAGTCACGACGGCATGGAGCAGTCTCAGCATCGTTCGTCGACTCACGTATAACCGGCCTTCTCATGCGATACCGAATACTGCACATCCCGCTGTATAATCGGCTGCTGCGAGACACCGCTCCCCATGCTCGTCTTCCGCTCCTCGGGGGTGTGCAAGGCGCTGGCAGAATACCGGGTATTCCCTTCCGCATACTGGTCGGCGCTGACCTTACGAGCGTCCCGATGAGTCCCACTGGATCCTTGTGACGGACCCATGATCCGTGATCTGGCACGACTGAACACACTCCGCAGCTCGATGCCACCTCCACTGCGAGAACCTCCACTGAGACCGAGAGCGTCACCGCCCGATGGTCCGTCTGTGACAGTTCTTGAGATGAACGTCCGATCGAAGCTGGCGAACAGAGAGCCGAAGAGAGGCTTCAAAGCCGGGATCGACAGAGCGAGGAGGGTTGAGCCGATCTCAGAGACCTCGACGATGAGGAGATAGTCGTAGCTCCAGGACTCGTCCGCGTCCCATTGTCCGAGGATGACGAGGTACATGCGTGCGCAGGAGATGGCGATGACGAGCAGACCAGGCATGAGGATCGCGGAGAGTTTGAGCTTCCTTTCCAGGCTGACACGAAGTGAGGTTATAATGGCGATCGGCAGAGAGAACAGAATCAGATCGCAGACGACTGAGATCGCGCTGTTCGTGACGTATACGGTGCCCCATTGGAGGCAAGTGTACTTGTCCACCCCTGGCTGGAAGGAGTACTGCCAGAGTCCTGTCACCGGTAGGCAGTGGAAGATGATCAAGAAGACCTGTGGCAGGTAGGCGGCAATGATGAACACTGCAGCTGCCCGGATCGCATAGGTAAGCTTCTGCTGGCGGTCGGCGATTCTCGCGTAGAATGCGAGACCGGACAATCTGCAGATGACGAGAGCTGTGGTGTAAATGATGTGGGCAGCGAAGTCGAGGACTTCCGTCTTGTTGATCGTGGAGTTGGAGAGGATGTACTCGATGTACACGAAGTGCCGACCGGATCCAAGATGAATCAGGACGATGCAGAGAGCGATGAAGGCCCAGTAACAGAACTGTCAAGATCGTGAGTCGGTGGACGTTTCGACGACGCAGATCCGTCTCGGCTCAACTCACCAGAGTTACCAGCGCTAGCCAGTCGTCGAGACCAAACTTCCTTACTATCACAACTCTTGCGAGACATCTGAGCGCCATGATGAGGGTGACGAAGGATCCTACGAATAGGATTGCAATGACCACTGGCTCATCTCGGCTTTGCTTAAGAAACTCTGCGGTGATTCCTGACGGGATGAGATCCGGTTTCGCCAGCGCAGCCTCGATGGCTTCAGAGTTGATGGGCGACGCCATGGCCGAGAAGATAGCAGTGCCGGAGAACGCACAGCCGCGGAGCAGCCGGCGACTTATCACGACCGAAGGACACGACGACTGTGGCGAGCACCCTCTGCTGGCGAGTAGGGCTGATTGATCGCTTTTCAGACCGCAAAGCTGCTCGAGTATCGTGTCTTGGACTGCCGGAGGACAGTTGTTCGTGAAGCTTTGTCGAGTATCGAGTCGTCACCAGCACCGCCATGGACGGGGGCAAGTATATGTAAGCGTGGTGGGGAGAATTCACTAAAAACGTGGTCGGGAACAAGCATATTTTAGGGGACCGCGGAAGTCTGGCCAACGGCGTGGGGCAGTAGTGCGTGGTATTTTGTGGCCGGGCCATTGGACAGCCCGATCTAGTAAACCCTGTTGCTCCAGAGGCAGGCACGGTGGGAATAGCAATAGTCGACAGGGGACTTCGTAAGAACATGCACTTCCTCCTGCATGTTGCATACATCCTTCTCGCCGCAGAGGGTCGAGACGGTGTGATAGCTGTACGGAGGATTGTCTTTGCGCTTGTCGGGAAAGCCCAAGATGCGGTCCTTTCAAGCTTGCAACGGCGTGCTCCTGCTCGCCCTTGGCGTCAGCGGCAGCAACTACGATACATCCAACTCGGCTGGTCTGGCCAACAGCCAAATCTTGAACGACCCTTTCCCATACTACTTCCCACCGCAAGATGCATCCCCGGCACGTCTCTTCGCCATGTCGCGCTGTCAAGGCGTGGACATCGAAGAAGCGTCCATCGATGAGCTGCAGAAGTACCTGGCGAGCGGAGAGTTGACGAGTGTGCAACTGGTGACATGTTACATACAGCGCCATCTGCAGACAGCACAGTATCTCAAGTGAGTACGAACGACAATTTACGTTCACGCGACCATGGCTGACAGTAAATACTCAGCTCCGTACTCGAACTAAACCCAGACGTCCTCTCGATCGCCGCCATCCTCGACCAGGAGCGCAGCAACGGCCAAGTCCGATCGGCGCTACATGGCATCCCCTTCCTCGTCAAAGACAACATCGGGTCCAAGGACAAGATGCAGACCACAGCAGGGAGCTGGGCGCTGCAAGGCTCCATCATACCGCGCGATGCACACGTGGTCAGGCAGATGCGCAAGGCGGGCGCAGTCCTCATGGGCAAAGCAACGCTGAGCGAATGGGCGGATATGCGGAGCAACAACTACTCGGAAGGCTACTCAGGACGTGGTGGACAGGCGAGGAGTTCGTACAACTTCACCGTCAACCCGGGAGGAAGCAGCTCTGGGAGTGCCATATCGGTATCCAACAACGTTGTTACATTTGCTCTGGGCACCGAGACGGACGGCAGCATCATCAATCCAGCGGAGCGGAATGCTATTGTCGGTATCAAGCCGACTGTTGGCCTGACCTCGCGCGCTGGAGTTATTCCCGAGTCTGAACACCAGGATACTGTCGGCGCATTTGGAAAGACAGTGAGAGATGCTGTCTATGCACTAGGTATCATCTATGGTGTCGACGCGCGGGACAATTACACTGCCGCCCAGGTTGGCAAGACGCCCAAGGATGGCTATACGCAGTACCTTGCCAACTCAACGGCGTTGAAGGGTGCGAAGTTCGGCATACCATGGAAGTCATTCTGGAAGAAGGCGGATGCACATCAGTTGGCTGTTCTGCTTGAGATGGTGGACATGGTGGAAAAGGCAGGTGCGACAATCGTCAACGGCACAGAGCTCCCGCACTGGAGGGAAATTGTGAGCCCAGATTACTGGAACTGGTAAGGCACAATCTGCGCCTTGCAAAGTTATGCATGCTGATGGCGTACAGGGACTACGGCACCTCTCGAGGCTTCCCCAACGAGTCCGAATACACCTACATCAAAGTCGACTTCTACAACAACATCGCCACCTACCTCTCCGAAGTCTCCAACACCGACATGAAGTCCCTTCACGACCTCGTCCGCTACAACAACGAGAATATCGGCTCCGAAGGCGGCTGGCCAAACGTCCATCCCGCATTCGGCTCCGGTCAAGACGGCTTCCTCGCCTCCCTCGCCACCGGTGGTGTGCAGAACGAAACGTACTGGCAAGCCCTCGAGTTCTGCCACCGCACCACCAGAGAAGAGGGCATCGACGCTGCACTCCACCACGACGGACACAACCTAGACGCTCTGCTCGTACCTCCGGATGTGGCGCAGAGCTACCAGATCGCTGCGCAGGCTGGCTACCCCGTCATCACAATCCCCGCGTCGGTGCATCCGCTGAGTGGGATGCCGTTCGGGTTAGCGTTTATGGGGACAGCATGGAGCGAGGCTACGCTGATCAAATATGCGAGTGCGACTGAGGATCTCATGATCTCGAGTGGGTCGCAGTATCAGAGGGCCAAGACGCCGCCAACGTGGGATGGATATCTGGAACGGAATATTCCCACTGCGCCACAGTGCGCTGGATGTTAGATGGCTGTGCTGCGAAGATTAATGTATACACCGTTCTTCATACTATGTATGCTCGCCATTAGCACTTCTGTCGTTGTTGTTATCGATCTTCCTCCTCGGGTGCCTACTTGGTGCCATAGAGCCGTTGCCATTAAAGATTGTGTAAGACACGTAGCGTTTTTGCTGACCGTTTTTAAAGAAACACCCCGCGTCTACACTCGTTGAAAAACATGTACATGTACAATGTACTTCGCAGGCAGGCTGTGTCCCTAAACGTGCTCGAGAACCTCAGCCTTGTCCAGTCCTTCGACTTTCCAGTGAGTTCTGGAGTTGCTATTACTTCCGAAATTGTGATACCCAGGTAGGCAGTGGATATGCGCCTCCTCAATGTGCGTACACTCGAGTTTCATGAATTTACCGCTGAAAACAGACCACCATACGTGATCACATCGCATCGATGGATTGGCGAAGAGATCACATATCAGCACTTCCGTGATCGCGAACGAATACCCGGGATTACCGAGACCGCGGGATACAAGAAGGTGTCCAGCTTCTGCCAGTTCTTGTGCGAATGGGGGAAGGATGTGTCCTGCCCTTCGAGAGACTCTGCTGTGCCCAATGTAAGAGGCGACTGCGGCAAATGCTTCTCGAGGAAGTACCAATGCGACAAGGCCAAGCCAAAGTGCTCCAACTGCCAGCATGATGGTTTGACTTGCGAGTACGACTTTGCGGTCAAAGCAGAGCCAGTTGAGAGCACGCCGCCAACTGTGCAACAAAACCAAGAACCCAGTCATCTATCGGACAAATCGTGCATGGCATGTGCTACGGCGAACCGCGTATGCAGCAAGGAACACCCAGCGTGCATGCGCTGCATACGATACAACCTGCCATGCGACTATGGCACAGCGCTCTCTTCCGACACACTATCAAGTACTGAGAGGCAATATGTTTCAGGTATTGAATGGATTTGGATTGACACGTGTTGCATTGACAAAAGCAGCAGTGCAGAGCTGAACGAGGTTATCAATTCCATGTTTCGCTATTACGCTGATGCATACGCTTGTCTGGCGTACATCCAGGACGTTCGCTCTTGCCACCATGCTCCGTCGACGGTTCTGTTAGACTTCCAGAAGAGCTCATGGTTCACACGCGGTTGGACATTGCAAGAGCTACTTGCTCCCAAGCTCGTTGTATTCCTTAATCGGAATTGGGAAGTCTCCGGTCACAAGGCCGGTCCAATACAGACTTCAATTCAGATGAGTGTGTCTAAGATCCAGATGCCCTTGAATCCATGGATCGCTCGCATAACCGGTATCCCGGAAAGCGTTCTACTTGATTATTACACGATGAGGAACATTTCAGTCGAACGCAGGCTCGAGTGGATGGCGGGCCGGACCACAACAAGGGTGGAAGACAGGGCATACTGCCTTCTGGGAATTTGTGACGTGTTCCTGCCGCTCATCTATGGCGAAGGTGAGCGAGCGTTTGACCGCCTGGAAGAAACGCTCAACAAAGAGTCTGCAGATCTTGCTGTCCCTAAACTCCATGGATTGAGAAGTCGTCTGATGAGCAGTACTGGCCGGGTTGACCTGGCTACGACTAGCAAGCTACTCGATGTCTTGGACCATCCTGTGCGAGCTAGTAGCCCCACTTCTGATCGATCTCAAGGATCAGGGCGCACTTATATACCAGCACCATCAGCTCCGCTATCACAAGGAGACCAGAAGTCGTCGGCTCATTCATGGTTCGACTTGGACGAGCCGACATCTTCCAACGCGAGAGCCCGCTATCCTAGGCGAACACGGCGTGAAAGGGACTCCAGAGCCTTTACTGATCTGCTGGGCGGTAGGTCTCGCTCTGATGGCCGCTATCTCCCAGATGTCGAGGCCGACCGCCTGCAAGATTCCGTGTCTGTTGACCTCGACGCTGCCCGAAGCAAACAGAGAGTTCGGATAGCGTCCCGCGCTCAGGACAGATACTACCCAGCGACTGACCGTTCGCCGTCAAGGCGTTATACACCACATCGAACTCGCTCAAGCAATTATCACGACTGGGAAAATGTTGCGATCGTTAGAGAACGACCCCGAAACAGAGACGATTCTGACTCCTGGTCTAATCGTAGAGCTTTGCCAGATGTAGCCGACCACGACGGTGACACGAGATTAGAATCAGGGGAGCTTACGACTAGCCGGCGCAGCAGTGGAGGAGGGCTACGGCGCTCGCATCGTGAAGAGAAGTTGGATCACTTACAACTATCCGTGAACCATCTGATGGAGCTTTACATCGGTTTGAAAGCCAAGATAGAGCCATCAGACAATGGCGCGGAGGCTGCGAAGGACTCCATGAGCCACGTCACGTTGCCGAGATCTGTGCAATCGCAACCATCATCACACGAAAGGTTCGGCACTCCTTCGGTTGAGAGCACGCCCTTGGTGGCAGAGACTGACCAAGGTGGATATCGCTGGGTCCTAGAAGCCATCTCGCCGAACATAGAAGAGGTTGGATCTCATCCGCATCACGTCAAAAGCGATGTACAGCAGCCAAGATGGACTCCTCGTTTTGGCCCACGGATGCCAAGTGGAGCGCCCCACGCTCAATATTTGCAAGGTCATACGATCCGTCGTATCAATCTCACAAGTTCGCGAGGCAGCGGGCGTGGTCGTCATCTGGACAAACCCTTGTTGACGACCCGATGGACTTTCCACCGCCCTTGAACGCGCGTTCGAGTCAATGGAGTTGCATAGTCATGTAGTTTCGTATCTAGAGTCTTGATGTAGACTTGATCGATCGCAATCGTGCATAAAGATAGAGGAGCGGACGGGAAAGAGGTGTCATGGGCGAACATACCGATGCTGGACACAGCGACCCCGGATTGCCTCCACCTTGTGCAGTAGTGGATTGAGCGCCGCCGCTGGACGACCAAAACTTCGCTTTCTGCATCAGACCCCGTAAGAATAAGCCTCTTTCATAAATGCAATCTATAAATCATACTCATAAATCATCCCTCATCCTCATCCTCATCAATCGCCTCCTCATCCGGCTCCTTCGCCATCCCAACCGGCTGAATCCACACAGCATTCGGCGGCTCCCGCGGAATCCACCACAACTGCAACGTCGCCGCCACCGTCACGCCTGCTAAACTGAACCACGCTGCCGCACTGCCGCCCGTACTGTAGATAATTCCTTCCACCGGCGGGGCAGCAGTCCGCGCGGCGCTGAGGAGACTCATACACGCTCCGTTAACCGTCCCTAGCACCATCGGAGAGGGCGTAGCGTTTTTGATGAGGATGAGTGCGCAGGGCGGGATGATGATGTTGAGGTGGTTTTGGATGACCATGATGGCGTAGATTCCCGCGCTCCGCGCAGGGCCGAAGGGGAGAAGGGTGAGTAAAGGCATGAGGGGATATGTGAGAGGGTAAAGCACGATCATCGTGGCGTAGCTTTTCCATACTCCCAGCGTGCCGACGAAGATCGGGAAGACGATTCCTTGTACCAGCACGGATATGAAGCCGTTGGTAGCCATAAAGGAGCCGACGTCGTGGATATCATAGCCCAGCCCGCCTTTCAGGTCGATGACGCCGGGTTTGGCATCTGGGGAGGGTGTGTCGAGGAGGTAGATGGGGAGCATGTTGAAGTAGCCCATGCTGTGATAGCTGCAGAGGACTAAGGAGGCGATGAGCATGACTACTGTGTAGTTGAATGTGGATTTGAGGGATGGTTTCGTGGCGGAGGGGTTTTCGGGGTCGGGTTGGTGAGATGACGGCGGGGCGTGTTGGATCTGGATCGAATGCATGGTACCGAAGCTTGAGCGGCGGAGGTCGAAGTGTGGGTCTGTGGCGCTGGGGAGGCCATCTTCTAGGAGAAGGACAGGCGAGGGGTTACCAGAGGTGTCTGACGAGTCTGAGGAGTCCACTTCTCGTTCCGAGACGCAATGTGTGGTGTCTTTGTAGAGGAGAGGTGCGGTCTCTCCGTTTCGATGACGTTTCTTGAGCGCTTTCAATCTTGCGTTCTCCGCGGCGTGAGGATTCGTTTCTTTGAGGAAGATCATGCCCTGTATGACAGCGATGACGATCACCACCACACAGACGAGATTCGGCAGAAGGAATGGGTATTCGCCGAAGATTCCGTCCGGAGAGAAAACCTCCGGCCAGTAATCAGATGGCTTTGCAAGGTACCCGCCCATTGCAGAGCCAATAATGCCTCCTGCGAACCACACAAATGGATGTATGGCATACGCCGTAGCTGTAGCACAATGTCAGCTTCCCGATCTCCTCTACCTCACAGAGCTGTATCACTCACGCTCATGTTCCGGCTTCTTAATCATCTCCGCAAGCATCGTCTGCATAACCGCCACATTCCCATTCAACATCCCACCTATCAACCTCGCAACCAGCGCAACCCAGTAGCTCTTCGCGAACCCAAACATGATGCAGCTCAACGCAACCCCACATAGTCCAAAAAGCACGATCGGTTTCCTTCCCAACTTGTCTGATGCATAACCCCAGAGTACTGCCGTTAAGACCTCGCCGAAAGCGTAGGCGGAGACGAGGAGGCCGGCGTAGAAGCTCGCGTTGGTGTCGTCGCCATCGAAGAGGTAGGGGACCATCACGTAGGCGTAGGAGATGACAGAGTTGAAGGCGATGGGTTCGCTGAATTTGCATATGGCTGAACACACATTCCGTCAGCTGTATGGTCTTCCATGATATGGATTTAGGTATGTCGGTAGCTCACCCAGCGTAATCATCTGCCCAGTAGGAAACTTCTCATCCTCGCTCTTGCTCTGCTTCTTCTTCTTCCTAACCGCTCCATCGTGTTCATTGATCTGTGCCATACTTGCTCAATACCAGAAAACTTCACGCTCCAAGAAAACGCAGTGCAGCATTAACAGGACGAAGAAGCACTCAAGCAAGACTCGCACCCTCAACCATAGATACAAGTACGAGCAGACAGATGTAAAAGAGAAGAGCGATCACACAAGAACAGTAAACCTCAAACCTCAACTTAGATTACTGAGAGAGATCTGCACATGCAGCCAGCCTTCCGGTTTCCGAAGGAGGGACTCCGAAGGGATCCATATTGGCATCTGCAGCGCCGACCGACCGCATTCGCGCGTCTATACGGCTCCATCAAAAGGCAAAATAACTGCATCAACCGCATCCAACCCGTAAGGTTAAAGATGAGGTCCCGGGTTGAGCTCTTGGACCCGGTCTCGCGGTCCGGGCTGCCTAATCTTCGAAATTTCTCACCTCCAAGCAACTCCAAGAGTGGGGTGGAGGTGGAGTTGTGGGAACTGCGAAGGACCCGGTGCTTCGGTTCCTCTGTCCGAGAAGGCGCCACCCGCTGCTCTGCGTGGCACCGTGCGTGGGATATTCTGGAGATGAGTACGACCGTAAGGTATGGTTGTAGTTCCGGCTCCAGGGCCTGCGGTATCTGAATGATCGTCCCGTCCACGCGCCTGTCGTGCAGAATCGATGTGCTCGTGATGGGGTTATATGTATCCCCGACGTGGCACCCGCGAACGGGCATCGGACCAGAAGAGTCGACGTGCAGTGCTTATTCCGACGACATCCCTACCATATCTATCCTGTGGCACCCCCCAACGCGGGAATGGAGCCGCAAGCGATCGTGCTACTAAGACTACGAGTTCGGTGTGATTGAGCTGGAAGCGATCGTGAGACAGTACCGATCTCGGTTTCATAATGGAGGGAGGTACAAGCGATCGTGCCACCAAGATCGTTGTGAACTTATGATGGAGCTGGAAAGCGATCGTGCAACATCGATGTGATACCTGGGAAGCGATGGTGTTACCAATCTCGTTGTGCAACAGGCACGTGAGACTGCAAGGGATGAGTACCAAGAAGGCCGTTGTATACTTGTCTACATGCACAGCTATCTCCTTCCTTCCGATCATGTAGATCATATTCCTACAATAACTTTTCTAACCGCCAGCTCCGCCGCACCAATGCATCCATCCATACATCCGCATGTTGGTAAAAGCAGAACCGCCAAATTGCAGTGCGCTTAGTGCGCTTATCCCATGATAGCGCCCTTGAGACCCTGCATGTCGCCTTCCTTTGCGGCGATTTCGAAGTACGAGTAGATGATGCTGTAAGAATCCGTTAGCGCGGTCTTCAACATGTCCCCGAAAGTCCAGTGGTACTCACGTAACAGCCATCAAAATGCTAGTCCCACTGCCCAGAGCACCACAAAGATCACTGACAATCGACAAAGCACCAATGCACGCACCGCCGAAAGCCGCGGCAGTCGGGATGACGCGCTTCAGCTCGCGGTACATGCTCTCGTCTCTGTGTCCGGCCATGACAAGTCCCTGCTCCTTCAATTGCTTCGCGACATCCCTTGGAGATGACCCAGATACCTCAATCCACGTCTTGCTGAAAGCCGCGCAAGCAACAAGCATGTAGGCGGTGAAGACTGCCGTGTGCAATGGGTCCATAAGAGCGTCGGTGATATTGAGAGGTGGGCTCATGTAGTAGACCAATCCGCTTGCTGGCAGAACCTGGCTCGAGCCCTCGCGAGCTTCCCAAACACCGATGAGCTTGACAAGGAGGTTGTCGGGGAGGCGGCTGTACAGCATCTGGCTGACGAGGAAGACGTTCGAGGAGAGGGCGGACTGGAGCATGATGGGCATGTTCGAGGTGTAGAAGAGGCGGACGGGGTAGGAGCCGCGCATGCCGCGTTGGCGGGAGGACTTGACTGGGATTTCGACGCGGAAGCCTGTGATGTTACTCGTCAGTGTTTAGATACTTCGTTTGGAATTCTGGAGCTAGTCGTACCTTGGAGATAGATGACAACACCGAAGACAAGGATGGTCGAGATCAAGTTCATGACGTTTGGCAGATTCTGGCGGTAGAAAGCCTCCTTCAAAGCCAGAGTCTTGTTTGGCCAGGTGACGAGGAGATGGACAAGCGCAATGATCGCGCCCTCAAACTCAGGTCCACGGCCAGTGTTGACAGTTGTAGGCGAAAACGCGCGCCAGACAATGGACTCGCAGATGTTGGTTGCAATGAAGAGAGAGATACCACTGCCCAGTCCATAGCCCTTCTGTAGCAGCTCATCCAGCAGAATGACAACAATGGCGGCAGTGAGGAGCTGAACAACAAGGAGAACGCAGATACCGGCGCCAAGATCGCTGGGAAGACCGTAGAGACCAGTCAAGACGAACACACAGGCTTGGCCGAAGGATAGGATAATGGCGAGGAGCTTCTGCGCCGTTTGGTAGAGTTCGCGATCGGACTTGAGGTCGAGGTTGACGTCGATGAGGTGGGTGCCAGCGAGGAGCTGGAAGACCATGCCAGAGGAGATGATGGGGGTGATGCCCAATTCCATGAGTGTACCCCGATTACTGGCCATCATCATGCGCAGCCAGTATAGCGGATCGGATGTGTCTGTATTTTACCATCAACATGTGATCCCATCATTCCATCCGTATGTTCCTGGACTAACCAGAGGACACGATGCCATACAAAGGCATCTGGCTCATCACCAAGAAGATGACGAGCGTCACTGACGTCCATACTAATCTTTCATTGAACGAGGTCTTCGTCTCCGGAACGGACACCTCGGGGATCAGAGGGAGGAAAGGCTTGACCAGGTCAAGGAATCGGACTGTTGCGACGTAATGTTAGCACGTGAGGAGTATGCAGTTCAGGGAGCACGTACGGCCGCTCATCGTGGGGGATTCAGGAGCCGCGCTGCGCTCCTGCGTGCAACGGTATGGTCGAAGATATCAGTATAAGGTCGGTAGAGGTGCGAGGAGGCCGCAAGAAGATGTGGACGTCAAGGAGTGTGATTAGGAGGTGAAGTCGCAATAGCATGCACAGGAGTGCTCCTTCCCAAGATCGAAATTCTGCAAGCCAGCTGGCAGGAGCGAGCTCCAGATTGCTTGGCGCTCGGGGGTTCGGCGGATCACCTCCGACCTACCTTATATTCCACTTCACTTCGACTTGGTCTCTTCCTTGTGCACTTTGACCTTTTCTATCGGATCCTGCGACTGTGGCTGCTCACTCTGGTGTGATCTATCGGCACGAGCGCCACTGGGAGTGGGTCGCGCGAATGGTCCACAGCGTCATGTTGATTGCACCATCTCGAGGGTGTATGCATACTCCCGTCCAACTCCTTCGAACAGAGCCTTAGAGATTGGTGGAAGCGCAGAATGGAGGAAAGGGCAGCCTCGGATCCAAGTGCCAACGGTCGTGCTTCGACGAGGTGCTTCGGTACCGCGGAGCTCTTTGAGATGATCATGTTACATCTCTGCACTCTCTGCGAGTGCAGCGATCTACGACCACACTTCTGGCACGCTCAGGAACATCTGAAACCCGGAGCAGAACCGTTCCGTATTCTACGTGTAATTAGTCGCTGGCGAGCTACTTCTCTCCAGATTCCGTCTATTCGCCGCCGACTCTTCCTCGACCCGGCACAAGCCGAGACGCTTTTGGTCTGGCGAGTCTGGAAGAACCTGCCGTGCCTGCAGCCATATCTTTCCCGCGCGAAGAAGCTCGTACCTGGTGACGTTATTGCGACGCCGCATCGCAACCTTGCTGGTCATTCTATCGCTGCGCCACAGTCACATCTTCAGGGCAGCACTCCCCACCCTGTTCTCGCTGGAACTACCTACGGGAGCGGCCATAAGACCCAGATCGTGTTCAGACTGACAGGAGACACGAGACTACTGAAGCTGGATCCATGCCGCCGACTCTCGGAGGTTCAGAAGCAGATGCTAGTCATGCAGCCGGCGTGCAAACAGCTCCGTGTCCAGCTCCGCGTAGACTCAGGGACCGGCAGATTCCCGGCCAGTTACGGCGAATCGCGCATCGTCGCAAATGAACATGGCGTTCGACTCGGCAGTCTGTTTGCGGAAATCTGGAGCATGCTAGAGAAGTGGAAAGCCGGTATTGCAATGCACAAAGGTGGAAAGAGGTTTGATCCACAGGGCTACCGCAACCGTGTTGAAGTTGTTATCAGTGCGGACGGTTTCGTTTCGTCCGAGATGAGATGCGTGAGAAAAGGCGATGCTAGAAGGCATGGGTGGATCGAGGGCTGAGGAGGGATGGAAGAGAGCTTGACATGGACTCTACTCTACGACCCTGATCTCAAACAACTCATTCACCCATTCGCACTGGATTTCACACGCATCAGACCTTAACATCGGACCGTATCAAGCCAGCTCGTCATTTGCACCCTCTTCAGCATCGCCGCTGAGCTTCTTCATGATCGCTCTGGCCTGAGAATCATCCTTGCTCTTCTTCTTGATCTTGCGAGTGATGAACTGAGCCAGCCAAGCCTCATCGTGGGACGATGCCAGCGAGAATGGCTTATTGGCCTTGACGCTACCAGTCTCGCGCACCTCCTCGACCGCCTTGTTGTGTGCTTCCTGCTTACTGGTGAGTTTCTTGATGGCTTCCCCTGGAAGGCTTCTGATGTCTCGGATCTCGGTGAACTCCTTCTCCAGCCTGATGTTATTAGCTTTTGGCGTTGCTGGGGCGTCAAAACAATACATACAGCCCACGGTACACTTTGGCCAGGTTTTCCGCGTACTCGCGACAGGCAATTGCGAGGTTCTTCTTCTCCCGCACGGTGAGATCATCGCGAGCTGATTGAGCAGGCGCAAGCATGCCCGCAACGTCAGCGAACAGCTCTCCGGCAAATTTGGAGACCTCGTAGGCAGCGGTGGCAGCTTCTGCCGTGCGAACGTCCAACGCTTCTTGTCGAGTGGCATCACGGTGCTTCAGTTCCTCGTTGTCGGATAGCAGCCATTCAATGACCTTTTCCTGCTCCTCGCAGGTCTTGGCCGTACCACCTTTGGCTTTTTTCGTGCTTCTAGGAAGACTGTTAGAGACATCTCCGAGCGGACATGTGATGATGGACTCACGCCATTTTGAGGCTGTCCGGGTCTCCTGTCGTCAATCGCGATCCAAAGCTTCTTCACCTGCTACTCTGACGGAGCAGTTTGGTGTTCGTGAGTTGCCAAGCCTAGGCTACAGCGAGAGCGCTAGTGCGCTCGGTCCCCGGCAAGACAGAATCATGTGAAAAGGGTTGGAGCGGTAACGAAGTGAAGAGGATGGTTTCATTGACTTGTAGGCCGTGTTAAGTTTGTGTAACCAGCTACGAGAAGCAACGAATGGGCTGCCATAAAACGCTGCATGGGCACGTCTACCTTGGACCAGGTCTCTTCAACTCATGCTGTTCGCACCGGGCCCGATGCTTCCTTCATCTCTCCCGTCAGGACATGTCGTCGTTACGCCTCTTAAGACTGCGCACACTGGAATCGATACCCTGCGTTGCCAGAACGCGCACATCGACAGGCAAACGACCCTTGAGCCCCTCGCGACGGTAGGCAATAGTGAATCCATGAACACCGAGTGGGGTGCCGGGTAGATCGCCGGCCCTTACAGGAGGCTGGATTACTTCTGTGACGTAAGTATCCGCATGGCAACCGTACCACCTCTGCTCGATCGGCAACTCAACGCGCTGGCTGATATCACCGCGGCTGAAGAGGAAGTAGTAGACTGCTTCACACAGAGAGGCGATCCTCCACTCGTCCCACTCTCGCACTAATCGATGGTTAGCGTGTCGCTCATCAATCGCTGTTATCAGCTGCGACTTACACTTCTTACACAGCTCGTCATCGTTAGCATAGATGTCCTCAAACGAGACAGAGAAACAGACTACGCAGAAGAACCTCATGGCAACCATGAACCCGACCGGTCGCATGCATTGCTTGAAGTACGCCTTGTGCTGGAGATGGGTCGTCCTCTGCCACGTTGCGAGTCCTGCGAGGTTCATGGTCAGCTGACTTGACTTCATCATTTGGGTATCTCGCATGTTTTAACTCCTGGAGTACGACTGATCGCCAGGACCACCACCTCGATCGCAGCAGCACGACCAGTCTGGTAAGCCTTCTCAGTCTCGTCCTTGGCGAGCCTTCGCACATCCTCTAGCTCAGCCTCTTGGCTTGTGATCTCAGCAAGGTTGTCATCGCTGAGCGATCCGAAGAGGTAGACGAAGTGCTTGATCTGGTGGCGCCAGACCTTCTCCCTACTCAACCCCTGGTTGATTGGATTGTCCTCGCCCAGGTGCGTATCACGTGCGAAGCGGTATTCGCCATGACTATGACGACGCTTGTTGTAGTCGTGGTCCTTCACCATCTCCTGTTGCTCACGATCATTGCGGCAGAACGGGCTGATACGTGGCAGTGGCAATTGATCTTTGTGCTGCCGTTCGGCTTTGAGGATCTCGCGGTTGAGGCCGTTGATGCTCTGCACAGCAGGCGGCATGATGGCGCGCGCTGCTCTGGCAGTGCTGGTGAGTGGTGGGGATTTCGAGGTGAACATGTGAAGATATCAGTGGAAAGCGCACAGATGCTAGGGCCAAACCCAAGGCCGCAGAGATAGGTGATTGGTGGACCAAGGACGTCATTGCTTGCTTCAGGTTGTATTCAAGAACAAGAAGTCGCAATACGTGTTCGAAGCGCTTTCTCGCTGCTACCTCAAACATGAATGAACACTCGTCTTTCAACCTGGGCACCCAGACCATCACCACCACCACCACCCTCCGAGATGGCCGACAACATCACCACCAAGACTGGAAACACTACGCCGACCATCACCAGCGAGCAGTCGCAAGAGCTCAAGCGCATGGTGCTGTTGCAGTCTGCGAAGTACACGGTGGAGGAGGCGCGAAATTGCACCGACCTCGATGAGGGTCGTCTTTTCGTGAAGCAAGCCATCACGTTTTATGAGCAAGCTGGTGGCAAAGCAACCGATGAAGGTGAGTCACTCGTGGTAATTACTGCTGCCGTCTCGTATGTGCTAACGTTGCTACAGTTGTTCTGGCAATGATGAAGCATATAATGGACAAAGAGAAAGCCGGCGAACGCATGACTGTGAGGGAATTAGAAGAATTGGCTGTGCATGTGAAGCCACTGTCAGACGCCGAACGTGATGCGTGGCTCGAGAAGACGATGGGCGCGGCGCTAGACAACAAAGTCTTAGCACTCCAGGAGATGGAGAAGTAAGTGCACTCATCGTTCACGGGACGGATTGAAGCGGCTTTCGCTGACGGAAATACTGTGCAGCAACAAGGACAAGGACGGTGCTTGATGGAACACAACAGCAGCTGCTGCACATCATACAGGGCCTGTGACCACACTGCTACTGACGGAAGGGCTTCGATGAGCTGGGGACATGTGCAGCTGGTACCGCTTTGGGAGGCCCGGGGCAGCAAGCTAAGTAGAAGCAGAGGATTATTGATTAACCGAATGGTATGAATACGTCTAACATCCGCCTCCATTTCTACAAGCCGTGCTGGCATTCATGGGCTCCATTGGCCTGTACGCTACCACCGACACGAGACAAAGCTCAGGGACTGCATGTGAGGATCAGCTTGCCTGCTCTTGTCTGATATCCCGAAACAAGCGGTGCAAACAAGACTGGTGCCTTTCCTGAAGGCTTGCGACAAGACAGGAAGGACCGCGAGTTTGCTCAAGATGATGACTTTTGGATGTAAAACCTGCAAACAGCATCCGCAACATGGGCATCCCAAACGACATCACTCGTCCACGATCCAGTACCATCGCTCCCGGAAGTATCAAGAAAATCCTAAACATCATGGTCACGGACACGACAAACATGACCAACGAGGAGCTAGCGGGGCATGCGAAAAGGCTGGCGGCGAAGACGCAGGAGCTCACAGATATCGCTGCCGAGAAGACGAAGAACACGGACGGCAGCGAGCTGTCAGAGCATGCGCAAAGGTTGCTCGCGGAGGCGCAGGAGCTCGCAGGTTTGACGAAAGGGCTCGCTATGGTGAACACCGCGGTTGCGATGTACGAAAAAGAGGGCCGGATTGCTGATGAAGGCGGTAGGGCAGGCATGGAGCGTCCAAGTCTCCTTTGTATATCTGCTAATATTATTGCAGTCACCGTGGCCTTGCTCAAGCGCATCGTGGACGCCCAGGCGGCTGGTGAAAGCTTGGAGGAGAAGGATATCGAGAAGGTTGCTGCGAATGTGGTGCCGTTGCCGGAGGTCGAGCATGATGCGTGGTTTAGGAAGATGAAGGATGACGCTGAGAAAAGGGGGTCGCTGAACTCCTCGTGAAAGAGATGTCTGTGGGGTTGTCCTGCAGGAGCCATGGCAGGTTGGCTAAGTTGATGTATGGCATGGCGGTGGCGCTTGGGCAGATACGACGGCATCATTATTGTGGCATGGAAGGTTGCTGCAACGCCGTGGTAGATGTGAGTCAAGGATCCAATCGAGAAGAACGAAAAGATTTACGCGAATAATTGAGGTCACACTCATCCTCACGATACTACTGAGCCACTGAATTGCCTGTTCCGCGACGTCATCGAGTGAATGACAGACGAGCACGAGCCTTTCCAGATTCTTGTATCTACACAGAGAACCTTTTGGACCTCGCTGCACCCTTTTTCCCTGTCCACCAACCGCGCAAACCTTTCTCAGAACACACCACCGCAGCACCACTCTACCATGGACCAAAACCCAGACGTCGCCAAGCTGCTGGCGGAGAAGGTGGGTGGCGAGCTCTCCATGCCAGGAACTACGGGTCGCCGCGATAAGCACATCCCGGAATTCATCGAAGAGATGGCAATCTTCTCTCTTCTGTTCCGGATGGGCGGCAATACCGAACTCGCGCAATGTAAGACTAACCTCCGGCGGTGCGTGCCGCGGAATTCACAAGCTGACGATATTGTAGCGATGGTGGATGTGGCGGCGACGTACGAGAAGACCACCGCGGGCGCCAAAGCATGGCAAGAAGCACAAGACATCATTTACCGTCGACAGGCTGCCTGAGCGTGATGCTATCACCATCATCAACGCGCTCACGGGGATGAAGATGAAGCAGCTCGAGCAGAAGGGAGCAAAGAAGAGGGTCGAGAAGAAGGAGGTCGCGCAAGTTTTGATGAGGCTCATCAACATGCTTAGTATGGTGCTCGCCGCGCACTACCTGGCAGGGGTGATCGTGGACGTTCTCCGCAGAAAAGGTTGGATCGCGTCCCCCAACGAAACGGCGAGCTGAAGTGAGTACTGTGAAATGTCCTTACATTCGAAAATGATTATGCTAACCACCGATCTTGCAGTGAGACGACCTACGATGTTATTCGGCAGGGCATTGTGGAAGCCAGTCCCTATTCTGACGAACGACAGGAGATTTTAGCGATTAGTGTGAAAATCATGTACCTGTGGTGGTCTTGAGGAATTAGAAGCTGCAATCAATCCGCAGTTATCAACATGGAAGCGCTTTACCAGTCCACGACACATGTCTTGCAGATGTGAGCGGCTGGCAGCATGTGGTACACGAGAATAGCTCATGCTCAACAGCTGAGAGCACGCAAAGACTCTGACTTCACCCGCCCTACGAGGCAATGTTTGCCAGGGGCATTTAGACAGTGTTTCTTCCCTGTTCCATGATTCTTCTCTAATCACCCAACCTATCACATCCAACAGAAAAATCCCGTCATCCCTCCACCATGAACGAACAGCAAACCGCCACAAGAAGCCGTCTGCAGAGGCGATGGAGCTCGCTCAGTACCTGCTGGCGGAGAGCCATAAGTACAGCGACAAATGGAACGCGCTAGATTGGGCATGGCTGGCATACAAAGCGTGGAAGAGAGGTGAGCTAGAGATGTCTAAAGGTAGTTCTTGCCTCAACACTACTCCACTACATTCGCTAACATCCCTGCAGCGCACATGAACGTGGCCAAGGCATTCGGCGACTCGGACGACCAAGATGCCAAAGAAGCCTGGAAGGATATCGAGGAACATGCAGTGCCCTTCGACAAGCTCCCTGAAGCGGAGACCGCCGCTTTCTTTGAGAAGATCGAGCACTTCATGGACAACAACGAGAACCATGACGGCGTGAAAGCGTGAGTGCCGGCGAGATATCGTCGATTCAAAAACGACTGTGCTGACGGTAGACTCTTAGCGACTCGGAAGAGAGTGGTGCTTAGGAATGCGTTGTTCTTCCAGCGTAGGCCTGGCGACACCGGTATCTAGCGATGGGGTCTGTGGATGAGGTAAGGGTGTGTCATGCTCAGGAGGATTGAGCAGAATGTACAGCACTTGACTACCTACGATACCGATCGTTAGCACTTGACTCAAAATCAAGTTCCATGTGCTATCTCACTCAATCCAGTTTGCACATGAACGCTTTGCTGCAAGGCTGTGCCCGTACATCGCCGGCGCGACTCCAGAACTCCCCACCAACAGTGCCAGCACCTCTGTCGTAACAATGGCATTACCTAGACCGTATGAGGCACAGGGGATGAGAGAAGAAATCTGTGCTTCAATCACTGCATAACTCATACCTAATGTACAGTCTCTGTAACCCCAATCACTGCCCGCTTGTATCCTCCTCCCTCGCATCGTCCGGGCCATCCGACACTACGCGGATGCGCCTACACATTTGCGACCCAAAAGCTCAAGCTCGCGCCCTCAGCAAAACACCACAGCGCCGGCAAATCCACCGCCAAAGTCCTGACAGCATGCCACACGAACCAATTCTTCATCTCCTGCTTATTGTGCTCCACAGTCTCCTCCTCAGACTTAGTCGAGGCATTCTCGCCTTCGGCAATCATACGTCTGATCGGGCCCGCGACGAGGGGCCAGAAGAGGAAGTGCGCGCCGGCGAAGACGGCGCCGTAGGTGTACCTGCGTCATTATCAACCATTAGCATCTCATCTCACTCCACACTTCCGTAGTGAGGGCTGGGGAGGGGTTTGAAGCATACCATTTCCCAACATCAGTAGTCTCAAGCGTTTGATGCGTGCGCAACCACCTCGCGCTCAGCAGGCCTGTCGCGATACTCGCGACATTCAGGCTCATGATCAGCGGCACTCCGGTCGAGATATTGGGGCCCCAATAGCGCGACAATGCTTTGCCGCTGATCGGGGGCTCGGAGGCGAGGAACGCGTAGAAGACCGGGAATTGATAAAGAGCAAGTCCAACGGTGGCGGAGGTGGTACAGATGGGGAGGATAAGGCCCAGGTGGGCTGCTTGTGGTTGCATGGGCGCCATTGTGTCTCTTTCTTCCTCTCGTGGTGTGTTTTGAGCTGTAGTGAGGTGGCAGAGAGATGGAGATGGTATAGAAGGAAGACGCGAGATCGATGACACAAAAGGGAGGAAACAGCACCTTACCTCTTCCACTCAGACGCCAGCTCTACCTTGCTGTCGCCGATCGGGTGTCGTGATGCTTGCACGTTGCGAGCTCCAAGCGGGGAAGAGGGCGCTCGGGCCTGCACCTGCCGTCTCCCGATTAGGAAGCTGTGTTATCTTATCTTGATCGATCAGCTGAAAGTCGCGTCAACTTCGAACATTTCCGAGCTCCTCGTGACACAAACAACAATGTAGCACACAATGGCACCACCAGACCAGCAGTCGAACAAACGGAAGGCTCCTCCACCAACCACCCAAAACAATAATAAGCCCACCCCAAACAAGAAGCAGAAAACCTCCAACCACTCCAAACGCGTTGACTTCCGCACCCTCTCCACCCAAACGACCTCCGCGGCCTTCACCTATGGCGCCCTCGACGTCTCCACCTTCGTCGGCGCGCGGCAGTACGAGATCCGCGCCCTAGAGCAGGGCATGCAACGGGCGAAGAAGGCACAGAATCGACGGGCTTTCCAGCAGGTGCCGCGGGATTTTAGGCGGAGGACGGCGGCGCACGATGCGAAGCGCGTGCCGAAGAGGTTGCGAGCGAGGGCGGGGAGGGAGATGGTGGAGGACAACACGCCGGGGAAGGGTGGGGTGGGGGAGGCCAAGAAGAAGGTGGGGACGAAGGCGAGGTTGAGGTTGGAGACGGTGAAGAAACTGAGGGCGTTAGGGGCTAAGAAGAAAGCTGAGCAGGAGAACAGGGAGGCCGGGAAGGTTAAGATCACGGATGTGGGTGATGTTGCTATGTCTGGCGTTGTGGATGAGTCGACAACGCAAGTTAAGGCAGTCCAACCCCGGAAAGCTCGAGTAAAGAAAGCAGCATCCCTCGCACAACCACCCGCACCGAAAGCGAAGTTTCGCAAGCGCCAGAAGAACAAGTCATGGCTCCCCACACATCTCTTCCACGCAAAGCGAGCTCACATGACACCGCCTTCGGCTGCAATGTGGCGCTTCGCCATGCCGTTGACGCCCACGCAGAAGAGCTACCGATCTATCCACCGTGCGAGTAGAAATAGAGGTGCAGTGGCGTGGGACGTCAGCTATATGTCTACCATCGGACTAAGTGGCGAACAGCGGAGTCTGGTGGGTATGCTGAAAGCTCTTGGTGTGGGCGTACCAGGGCGGGGAGGGGAGGAGAGCGCTGTTTGGGGTGCGAAGGGGGAGAAGTCGAGACGAGGGACGAGGAGTTTGGAGTCGTTTGTGTTTGAGAGGGAGGCGCCGCATAAGCTTATCGCGCCAGTGACGATCATCTGGTGTGGTGTTTCTGGGACAACTGGAACTGAAGTGGCGGATGAGGGAAAGACGAAGAGGATGCTATACATTCGAGTGCATCCGTCGGCTTTCTTTCAGCTCTGGGAGGAGGTTGTACGCTTATCAAAAGTGGCCAAACCAGCCGTCACGGTCGCTGATCTGAGGTTCGAGATTGGGAGCATTGAGATCACTGGCCCGGGTGCGAATGAGGCACTGCAAGGAGCTTTGTGGCCCTACCCATCTTCGACAGCACCCGAGCAGCTCGCTACGGAGAAGGATGGGATCGATGTAGGCGATATTTGGACGCAACTCGCTGGACTGACTGCTTCGTCCTCGTTCCCTGCAGGTGCATTACTCGCTTTCGAAATACTTGATCCTCGCCTGCATCACCCTCCTCGTCCTGTATCCGGCCCGAAGACGCAAGATGAGCAGAACAAACTTCTCGAATTACTAACATCCTGGCCAATCGATATCGCTACCCAGCCAGCCGCCCTCTTCGATCGCGCCGCTCGTACTCGCGCCACCAAATTCCCAAGCCAGAAATCCATCAACCGCCGCAAGACCCTCGCCGACCCTGGCTCCTTTCCCATCCCACTTACCACCGACCCCGCCATCCCCATCATACTCCTCGCCCACCCCACCTGCGGCGGCTTCACCCTTCTCGCCCCCTGGAAAGCCATCCAACCAATTTGGTACTCCATCATCTACTGTCCACTGACCACCGGCGGCCAACCTCGCTTCGGAGGTCTGAGAGAGCAGCAACAGCTTGCATTTGAAGCGGGCAAGCCTTGGTTCCCAGGCGACTTTCCGGGTACGGAGGCTGGATGGGCGTGGGAGGTGCAGGAGCGGGAAAGGAGGTTGGGAGATTGGAGTAAGCGGCCGAAGGCGAAGCGGACTGCATGGGACAAGGTGGAGAGTAATTACGATGGGAAGGGTGGCAAGGGTGAGGTGGGCAATGGGTGGGCTTGTGATTGGGAGTTTCTGCTTGACGAGCGGACGAAGACGGTGGAGGCGACCGGTGGTGATGATGCTGGGTTAGACGATACTATGGACGTTGACAACGAACAGGTTCCGGAAGCAATGGCTGCGACAGGTCCAGAAACCACTAAATCGAAGAAGGACAAGCAGTCGAACTCCAAGACGCCGCCAGCACCACCACCAAAGCCTGCGACTCTCACTCAATTGACCCTCTCGCAAGCTCGCGCCGCTCTCAGCAACAACCTGATCCCCGACCAATCGACCTCTGACCTTAAAGGCAAACTAGCCACCGTCCGCCTAACCCTCCTCACCCGCGGCGTCCCACAAGCCTGCGCCAGGATCTACCGCCTCCCCTCCACCTCCACCAACCCCGCCCTAAGAAAAGCCTGGCTCGCTCTCCACCCTGCAAACATCAAGCAATCGAAGCACACGCGCAAATCTGCGCTCCCTGCGAAGCTTGCTAAAGATGCGCCCGCTCACGAAGTTCAACGACGTCTGGCACAAGAGTTGCTCAACGCACCAGCTCAAGCGGGCGAGGATGCTTATCCGGCGTGTCCTAGCGAGGAGGATACGATGGGGTTTGTGACGGCGGGGAACTTCAATCTCGCGGAGGGTCAGGGGACAGGGGTGGGGTGTTTGCTGCTTGAAAAGGTTGTGGGTGTCGAGGGCGAGGGGAAGGAAGTCAGACTGTGTGTGGTGAGGAATGCTGGCGAGGGCTTCGCCCGACTTGCACGATGGGATCTGGTGTGATGAGGTTGACACCAAGACTGAAGACTGCAAAGTATAATTCTAGGTTCTACGCAGGCTGAGTCTCTATAAGGTCTACAACTAGGTCCATCCACCACCTCACACCCCGTCAGAGCTTACTAGACCCCACCCCGTCGCCCTTCACCCTCGCCACCCCATGCCATCTACTCCTCCCCAACCCATCCTCCCTCCTCGCCTCAACCACCACACCCTCATCACTCGAAACCACTCTCCTCTTATCGCCCACAGGAAGAATAATCGTCAACCCCTTCTCCAACCACGGCGGCGAGAAACCCGCCGACAAGTCTTTGCTAAAGCTCACCGCAACCTTGGTAGCCGTAGCCGCGTACCCAAGGATAAATTTCGCCATTTTGGCTGGTGGTGGCGAGACACCGTCGTCTTCGAGCCAGGTGTTTACGAAGGTCGTGCTGCCGTCGGAAGCAGGATGCTCCTCTGGTGGAGGGAAGATCTCTACAGCGCGGTAGTTGTCGAGAGGGAGGTTGGCTGTGTTGACCGTGTCGCCTGGGGCGCAGGTTTGCAGGGGCCGGCCGACGGGTATGAGGCCGCCGATGCGGGCGAGGAGGGGGATGGAGCTGCGCCAGGGGCTGGCGATGGTGACCCACTGGCCGGCGGAGAAAGATTGGTGCGGGTAGTTGAGGTTGATGAACCCTGGGTCCGTGGCAGATCGCTTGGGGAGGTATAGCTTCGCAGTCTCAACACCTGGTTCGTAGACCCCACCAACCAGGAGGGTGTCGCCGAGCCAGTATTGCGTTTCGCCATCTTTGAGCGTCTTGTTGTTCCACACCACCGAGTCACTCTCATATCCCCAACCGACCCAGCGTTGAGGCGGGACGGCGGTGAGGTGGCTTGTAAGCATTTGGCTGTAGAGATATGGGATCATCTCGTACCGCCTCATGATTGCTTTCCGGATCTCGGGCAGGATGTGAGGGTACATCCACGGCTCGATGACATCGCCGACTTTATTGTCTGAGCCAGTTTTGAAGCAGTTGATTGCGAAGCGTGGGCTGTGGATGCCGAGCTGGACCCAGCGGAGCAGAAGCTCGGGGGAGGGCTGCGGGCCTTCGAAGCCGCCGATATCGTGGCCGTAGCATTGAAGCAGACACATACCTGCTGTGAGGGACAGGGCGTTGGCGCCGCGCATGCTATCCCAGCTTGTGACATTGTCGCCCGACCAAGAGGACGCGGCGTAGCGCATAGTACCTGGAGTTGCGCTGCGGGTGAGCACGAACGGTCGCTCGTTCGGGTAAGCCTCAAGGAGAGCGTCATGGGAGGCTTTGCCCATCAATTCGCAGTGCATCGCTCGGCCCCAGATACCAAGGTCTTTGCGGTCGGATTTCGAGTCTGTCAAAGCCTTCTGGATCGTTTGCTGGGAGAGCTCAAGCATCCAGCTGTCGTCCGGGGTAACGTACTCGTTGTTGTCGTTCCACATGCAGTCCAGACCGGTTTTGCGAAGCTCTTTGACACCGCTGTACCAGAAATCGTAGCCGGCTTGGGAGGTGAAGTCGATGTGACCACCTTCGCCTGACTCGCCTCCGCCGGCGGACCAGAGTCGTGCGATAGCTGATCTCGTTGTCTTTGGGTCTACGAAGAGGGCACCAGCTTTGACTAGGTTTTCGTATTCTGGATGAGAGCCGAGAATGTAAGGCTTGATATTGGCGATCAAGCGTATGCCGCGTTTATGGAAAGCATCGCAGAAACCTTCAGGATCTGGGAAGCGGTGGCGGTTCCATGTGAAGACGTTGCGAGTCTTGGGTTCCGTCTCTGCTACGGTGTAGCCAGACGACATCTGGAAGCCTGAACACGGGATGTCGTACTTCTCCAGCTTGGCCGCGAACTGCATAAGAGCATCGCTTGCTCGTGGCGAGTCGAGCATGGAGTACTTCATGCCTCCGGCCAGATAGCCGAACGCCCAGCGAGGCACCAGGAGAGGGTAGCCGACCAGGTCTGCGTAGAGCGTCACAACATTCTGGAGGGTGCGGCCGATCATCGTATACAACTCCAACCCTCCGTGGTCTTGCCGGTAGATCTTGAATGGTCCCCACATACCATCCATCTCACTGCCAATGGAGTAGTAACCTCTCGCATGGCTGCTGGAGAACGTAGCGATGACTCCCTGCGGTGTCGCTCGGATGAGGAGCGGGATGTGCTTGTACATCGGATCAGTGCGATGGACGTCGTAGCCAAAGCAATCGGTAGCTGAAAGGGTGAAGTGGCGGTTCGACAAGTCCATGGGTGCCGCTTTCTCTCCAAGCCCAATGTGGAGGTTGTTGCGGTGGTAGCGAGTGTAGTGTGCAACGCCTGTGCTATCAATTACATAGGAGCGGAAGGGGAGGTCGGTGTGTAGTGGTTCCTGGCCTTTGAAGCCGATGGACACAATAGGGGCGCTGGTCCAGTCGACGGTAGCTTCAATGTTGCCATCTTGGAAGACTTTGGAGGAGCCATGCGAGCCTTCGGTGACAGTGCAATTTGAGTGTTGCGGTTCGGGTTTTGAAGCACTGGGGAATGGTGGTAAAGGATGGCTGGATGAGGCAAAGGTCGTTCTGAAGAGGCCAGGTCTCAATGCCTCGAAGTTGAAATCAAAGGTAACGTCCGCTTCCTTGGTTTGCAGCTGAATCGATGCATTGTCGGTTGTTGATGCTTGGAGTGCATATGTCTTAGGAACGAATTCTTGCTGAGGCATCTTGGCTTAGTAGTTCGACCGAGAGCCACCGTCCAACAATGACTACCTTGAACAACGAATGCCAAATGTCAATGGGTTATTGGAGATTAATGTGTACGGGTTGTGTCCAGAGAACGAAGGTTCCAAGGAAGGCCTGTGTTGTTTATCGAAGTAAGCACGATGCCATGTGTTGCTATTGCCGTTCGGATAATGGTAGGCCCTTGCGACTGACTCGAAACCACTTCCTTCCGATACATCCTCGACTTGTATACCATGTAGTTCGGAGATGGCAGCCGGAATGCGAACGTGTGGTTCTCCACAACGTCGGTTGATTGGTGCTTCCTACAAGCCGCTGATGTGCCGTTGATCTACCGTCAGCTAGATGACCAAGTCGGGCAAGATCAACAAGATCGCTTGTGGGGCACATCGGACTTGGTCCAGCTCCTCCGAAGACATGGAGCAAGTTTGGGGTTGTGCGGAGAGTGAGATGGGATACGACGGCATTTGGTCGGTCATGGGCCTGGGGGTCACATAAGGGATCGCATCGCAGTACCTTCGCTCTTCAAATGCAAACTCCCAGGTCTTGACGCAATTCCGTGAGAATCATTATGGCGCACGATGAGGACATCAACATGACCGACACAACATCTCGCGGAACCCAGAAGCCCACGAACGTCAACGCCGAGACGATCGAAGCTATCAAAGACGAACAGTATGCCGGCGCAAGAGACAAGGCAGGCCAGGTGCTGAAGGAGGGTGGGCACTCTGTCGTCGTCACGCCTTCTGAAAACAAGCGGATTTTACGCAAGATCGATCTCGCAATCCTGCCTATCATTCTGGTTGTGTACTGCCTTCAGTCACTCGACAAGACTTCTCTGGCCTACGCATCAGTCTTCGGGCTCATCGAGCATGCCCATCTGGTTGGTGATCAGTACTCTTGGCTGGGCGCCATTGTCTACGTTGCTCAACTCGTATGGCAACCGGTGGTCGCATACATGCTTGTGAAGTTTCCCATTGGCAAGTTCTGTGCCATAATGGTGTTCTGCTGTATGTTTCCCTCGAGCGCGTGGTGCTGTATGAATGAGAGGCTGACTCATGGCAGGGGGGACTGTTCTCTGCGGTATGACCGCCGCTCGAGGTTTCGGAAGCTTAATGGCTGCACGGTTCCTGCTCGGGTCCTTCGAGGCGTCAGTCGCGCCCACGTTCATCGCGATCGTACAAATGTGGTACCGACGCTCGGAACAGACGAACAGGAATGCGGCATGGTATTCCATGGTCAGTCGTCTTGCACGCATCTTAGCTGGCTACACTCGCTGATAAGGAGATACAGCTCGGTGTCGTCAACATATTCGGCTCGCTGTTGACCTACGGCCTAGCGCATATCAAGTCTAACGTTCTCTATCCTTACCAAGTGAGCTATACTGCCATGGGTGTATCAGACACTTCACTAGACTTGCGTACTGACGAGAGGATGCAGATCATCTTCCTCTTCTGTGGTCTGCTAACAGTCGTCTTCTCCGTCGTTATCTTCTTTTTCCTTCCGGACAGCCCATGGCAGGCTCGTTTCTTGAAGGGCGACGATCGGCTCCTGGCAATTGAACGACTTCGCATGAATCAGATGGGTATATCTTCTGGCCAGTGGAGGTGGGACCACGTCAAAGAATGCCTCCTGGACCCGAAAACTTGGCTGTGGTTCAGCATGATCACTGCTGTATCGATCCCGTCTGGTGGCATCTCCACGTTTGGGCCTCTCATCATCGAGGCCTTTGGCTTCAGCTCCTTCTCCACGATACTGTTCAATATGCCGTTTGGCGCTGTGCAACTCGTGGCCACTTTAGGGAGTGCTTTCGCGGCGACGCACTTCAAAATGAAGTCGCCCATCCTGGCTGGACTGTGCATCTTCCCAATTATCGGAATATCGATCCTCCTCGGTATCGATTATACCAAACAGAATCGAGGCGTACTGCTGTTCGGGTACTACACCACTTCGCTATACCCGGCCATCAGCCCGCTCATCTATTCGTGGTCCGGTCAAAACACCGCCGGTGATACCAAGCGCAAATTCACCACGGCGATGCTGTTTGTGGGAGCCTCTGCTGGAAACATCCTTGGACCGCATCTGTATAGGCCCAGCGAGGCACCACATTACACCCGTGGGCTGACAGCAAACCTGGCAATGTTCGTTGCAATTATCGTGATAGTGGGTCTCGGTGCTGCTTGGATTAAGATCCTGAACAAGAGGCATGCTGCTATGCGAGTACGTCTTGGCAAGTCGGAGACGATTGTCGACTTAAGCATGGAGAACAAAAGGACCCTGGCTGCTCACGACGAGGCGGTGAATGATGGCGAGGCGGCTGGTGGTGTCGGCGATAAAGCGTTCGACGATGTGAGTATTATCTGAAGTCCCGCTTAGTTGAGCGATGAGTTGCTGACCATTCGCAGATCACCGACCTGAAGAACGAGGACTTTGTGTATGTCTTGTAGCTTGCCAGCTCGATATTTCGATGCGACATAGGGATGCTATTTGAAGGGATCAGTTAAGCGGCGAAGCTTTGACTTTTCCGGTCCCGGCCAGTATACCAACACAGTCCTCATCATGTTTATGTACCAGTCCCAATATCGAATAGCAAGTCCTGCCAGTCCAACGATATGTAGTGGAGGTGAATTCCAGGAAAGTCCCATTCGAACATGAACTCCTTGGGCACAAAGCTCTGGAAATCGTTCTCGCTTGGATCAATATAGGTGCCGTTCTCGTTCGGCATGCTAGCTGCGATGGCTCTCTCGCATTTCTCGACAATTTGCGACAGTATTCGCATGTAGCTCATGTGAGCTCCCACATTGACACGATTGAGCTCGGTCAAGAACTCTCGTGCTTCGAGCAGTCGACTCAAAAGCTCAGTGACCGGATCCCCAAGAAGAATGCCCAAGCGTAGAGCAATCAGAACGCAGAAGGCATTCTTAGCCCAAACGAAGTCCATGGCGTACCGGAAGCTTGCCACGTACGGAATGTGTGATGCATTCTCAGCTGGAAATGTGGTCTTGGTCAGTACGAGCTGGAGATGACGCTCGGCAGATGTCTTCGCCGCAGCTGCGACGCTTCGCTGCCCCGTCGTCATCAAAGCAATGTTCTCAATACCGTATGCTGTCAGTCCTCGCAAGTGTAAGACCAGAGTTGCCCAAGCGTGTTGAATGCGCAGGTTGAGAAGGACACTTGTTTGCTCGGGCGCCGAGAAGTGAAGACTAGCTACCAACATCTGCCACTCGGAGAGCCACAAATCGAGGTCGAGTACGGCTCCGCGAAGGGTTCGCTCGACGACTTCTTGCTGAGTATAAGACTTCCCGGGTCCAGCGATGGCCTCATGCGCGGCACTCCGGATAGCGTTCAGCTCTACCTGGGCAAACAGACGTACGTCAGGTGCATTACAGCGTGCGCTGCTGACGAACACTCGCACTCGTCGAGCTGCACAAGGCTGGATCATGAGACTGGGCGGTTTGCCACCATCGATGGACAGGATCATGTCCAGCACGAAGAGATAGTACCAGACTCGCACTGGATACCGCTCTGCTTCGAGTTGCGCCGATGTGTAGTGTGAAACACTGGTTAAGGTCATCAAATGCTTTTCCACTCGCCTGTCGAGGCCGATCCTGATACTTGCGCGGACGGCAACATCGCACAGTACTGCGCCGCTATCGGAGTATGCGGCAATCACTAGCAGTGCTTGGATGTCCTCCATTGTGGTGCTTGGATGTTCAGCTGACAGCCGTAAGACGAGATCAGAAGTATGCTGTCGTAGAAGGTGATGCAGCAATTGGTAGTCTTTCGAAAGGACTCCATGAGTTGCTCTGGCTCCAATAATTATAAGGGTGTCAAATAGAATGCTGCTTCGTGAGCGGATCGAATCGTAACTGTCTCTCGAGAGGTCGAAGATGGAAACGAACCAAACGCACCCCTCGAGGAAAGTCGAAAAGAACAATCGTGCATCACCATCTGGAACGGCGCTTGAGGAGACAACATCCACGATTGAAGCCTCACGCAAGCTGAACCCAATAAGAGTACCGTGGTAATCATTGAGAGCGGAAGAGCTATCGACCGACGTAGTCACAGTCGCGCCTTGACGAGCTGGTCCGGATGTGGGAGAAAGCCGTGGAGCCGCGGGATAGGCGTTGTTTACATTGATTTCTGTTGTGTGCGTTGTCGAGGGCGAAGTTTGTCCACGCTCGAGTGTAAAGGTTGTAGAGGGTAGACTTAACCTTTGATTCAAGCGATAGACCTCAGACTCGAGCTTCTCGATTCTGGCTAGATCTATGCTATGCCCATCAGCACTTGAATTTTGCACGGATTGGCCAGTTCTCGAGCCGGCGACGTCCGTTCGAGCAGAGTCAACTACTCACTTGGGTCTCTAGGTCTCTCGAGATAGATGCAATCAATGTTCGCATTCGTACAACGAGAACAAGGCCTTTTTTCATCGCACCCAAGCTTCGAACGCCTGCAAGATGCACACGCTTTGGGTATCCTTCGTTTCTTCGGTGGTCGTGACCGATCAGTCGACCCTTCATCCATCACAAATGAAGGATATGGGTGTGGCAAGACCGAGAGCCGAGCGCTCAACCACTATCATTCTCCGATTGAAAGGGGTGGTGAGGTGTTGCTGTCAGTCAGCGGCGAATGCTGGTCCGTGCTCGAAATGTGATTCTTAGAACGCTGTTGCGTCTTTCTCTTCCGTTGTTCACCAATATTGAACATCGTACAGCGGCAAGACGTCCGTCGTCCACCATTCAAGGCAGATTCTACCAATCGGCTTCCAGACAATTTGGACACTCCGAGACTCCAGGCCCGCGAGGCTTGCGTACATCAGATCCGCATTCGCGAGTCGCCGCGGCGAACAGCCCACGTTCCGCTGCCGCTCGCGTCATCGATGCGTCTACGAAGTGTGTAGGCAGCTATGATCTATAGTCTCACCTCTCTTTACCTCCTCTCTCTCTCTCTCTCTCTCTATATTCTTCATCACTCTCCAACAAGAACTATGAAGCTCCTACACCTTTTGCCGCTTGCGGCTGCAGGATCCGCCCTAGTCCTGCCCCAAGAGCAGGTTCTCGAGGGTGTATCAATCGAGGATCACCACTTCGACATTGTCGATGAGGTGGTGGCGAAGAAGGACTATGTCGTCTCAGAGGCGAGCAGCATGTTCGAGAGATATTTTCAGGGAGCCAAAGAGAAGAGTCAAGATGCTTGGGCCCAGATCACCGAGTCATCAAGCAACGCCCTCGATGCAGCCTTCGACAAGGCCGAGGAGGCTACAGAGGCTATCCAGGACAAGGCGTACGACACAGCTTCGGGTGTTCGATCATGGATGGACAATGCCTACGATACGTTCGACGAAGGCCATCACGGGCCTCACCACCCGCATCACCCGCCCCACCATGGCAAGCCGAATATGACTGTGTATCAACTCATTGCGGAGAGCAAGTATACTACGAAGCTGGCCAAGGCTCTTAGCGAATACCCAGACCTGGTCGATGCGTTGAACAGCACGAAGTCCAACTTCACTGTCTTTGCTCCCACCGATAAGGCGTTCGACAAGATTCCTCACCATGGAGACAAGCCATCGAAGGAGATGATCAAGGCATTCTTGTCTTATCATGTACGCAATACTTCCAGTAATGGGGTTTATACGGTTGCTGACAATATACGCACAGGTTGTTCCAGACTTCGCTCCGGCAGTAAAAGTCCTGTCCACCCACACCTTCCCTACTCTCCTCAAGTCCGACCACCTTGGCTCTGAGCCGCTTCCCCAGCGCCTCACCCCGAGAATCGGCCTCCGAGGTCTGACCATCAACTTCTACTCCCGCATCATCGCCATCAACATCTTCGGCACCAACGGTGTGATCCACGGTCTCGACACGCCTCTCTTCCCACCACCAGCCACCATCCAGACCATCGACTTCGTGCCAGAGGACTTCAGCACACTCGAGCTCGGCCTTCTGAAGACCGGTCTCCTCGATAAGCTGAACACCACTCACCACGCCGGAGGTACATTCTTCGCACCAAGCAACTACGCCTTTAAGAAGCTCGGACCCAAGGTCAATGCCTTCCTGTTCTCCCAGTACGGCCTCAAGTACCTGAAGGCGCTGCTCGAGTATCACGTCGTCCACGACAACACCCTTTACTCGGACGCTTACTACAAGTCCGAGTCGTCGAGCGTCGAGCCAACTGGCGAGAACGGCTACTTCCATGTCGATCTGCCGACTCTACTCAAGGATCGCAGCTTGGCTGTCGACATTGCCAGGTACGGTGCTTTCATCAGCATCAAGGTCAATGCCTTTGCATCTGTATCCGTGCAGGACGTTGTGACAGAGGATGGTGTCATCCAAGTCATGAGCGATGTTCTTGTGCCACCGAAGAAGCTGGGTGGCGAGGCACACTACTGGCAGGGCGAGGAGATGAGCATCGATGAGCTCAAGGAGAGGTTGGAATCTATGGTGCCCAAGAGCGACCTCTAGATGATGAGGGAGACGCCGAGTCCATTCTCACGAGGTGTATAGTATGATAGTCACGATGACATATGCATGTGAATGTCGTTAGTAAAAAGCTTGATGAATACGTATAGATGGCCCACAGTTATCTTGACTCTCATCTATTGTTCATCCCATTCTGTTGCAACGTGAAACGGCGACTTGCCGATGTGGGCTATGGGAAAGGTCGCTCCTTCCTGATATACACACTTTGCTACACATCGTTCAATATGACATCGCCCAAAACACAATAGAAGGGTATCCTTTTCCATGCCGTGAGGCTTGCCATATCTTCCCAAACGCCGTCATCCACAATAATGAACCTCAAGCATTCCACAGCACTGTCTCGCCAGTTCTTCAACCTAGCCTCCTCTCCATTTCTTCCACTCTTGCTTTCCAACTGCGCACAATATCACGGATCCTTTGGATCTTCTCGAACTCCATCTCAAGCTGGTCGATCTGCTGCATCATTAATCGAAAGCGTGCAATCTCCGCATCTGCCACCTTCAATGCATTTCCGGCGCGGTCGGTTTGAGCTTGCGTGGCGATCTCTGTTTGGTGGTTGAGCTGGTTGACGATGCATCAGCATATGTTTTCAACTCCGGGTCGTTAGATGACAAACCTGATCAAGACGCTGCGCGATCGCTTGCATCACTAAATCGAAGTGTCTCGACAGCAGCGCCAAACTCCCAGGATCGAGCAACAGTCGGCCTTGACTACTGGCTTGTGAGCCAGCTGGGCTACGGACTTGAGCATGGGCGGCCTGCTGCAGCCTTCGCAGCGTTGCAACATCCTCCGGATCGAGCCCGAGTCGGTCATCGGGAACAGAGGTAGGGATGGCCGACTGCGGTTGTTGCTGTTGCTGCTGCTGTTGAGATGGCGGGCGGTGTCGATGAGGTGGAGGCATGGAGTCGCTGCGGCTGCCGGCGCCATGCTACATCTGTGTTCTACAGGTCACGCACATGATGCGTTGCCGCAACCACGCTTATATCGAATGGCATTGCAGGAGAGGACGTGGACGGGGAAGGGTGCAGGCCGTGGCCATCTTTGTGACCGGTGACCAGCGCCCGGGTGGCACGAACTCGTGGATGACCAGAGCGGTTGCGGGAAGGACGAGACGAAGCTCGTTTGCGAGAAATTGAATTTTGGAACGCTCTTCCTTGTCTGTGTGTCGTTGCCGCGCGCCTGTATCCGGCGCTTACATTGATGGACCATGCGCAGAAGCGAGTCCTCCTACTTTAACGATTGATCTCCTGCTAAAATTGTTTCGAAGGAGCAGTCGTAAATGCGTTCATGCACGTCGGCCGGCTACGGTACATGCAAGACTGCATCCGAGGCTTCAGCCTTGTGGAGGCCATCCGGTTCCACCATCTGCTACCTGGCTGACGCACTCGGGGCCACCGTTCATGCTTCAAGTACGCCGACCTTTCGCGACCGACGATGTCCGTTTCCATGCTCGTCAAGATGGAGGAGCCACATTTGGTCAACTGCCGCATGGCGAACTTCCATGCACGCCCCACGAGTTCATGCGGCGCGGCAACCCACAAACGCCACGACGACGCCAATGAGCGAAAATGAACCTACCTGCCTTCTGCTACCCTGACCACCACAACCAAAACTTTGGAACCCCCATCCGGATTTGCACCAGAAGGCTCATGAGATCGACAATGGCTCGAAGCGAGAACACCACCCTCCCCGCCGTCGAGATGGTCTACGATGCTGATCTGCAGTTGTGTAGTGTTACTCTATCTAACCAACGTGTCAGGACAAGGCCGGTACTCATAACCTCTCACTGACGGAAGCTGGACTTAACCAGGTACCCAGGTTAAAGTCATGATAAGTATAAATTAACACCTGCGTTCGGCAGCCAGGATGAAGGAGTATGAGAATGCTCCTCGTTCTTGCAAGGTCAGCATGCTCACCAGGTAAACGAAAACGACCTATTGCTTGGCCTGCGTGATCATGGCATTAGGTACATTCCATTCCTAACCCTTCTCATAGCGATCTTCCACTACTATTCGCTTCACACGCGCTCTTCCTGCGTGGTCGCTGTTTATTGCCACTCATCCACAAGATGTATCTCTTACGAGGGTTGTTGATCGTTGCGTTGTCTTGGTCTTTGTGTATAGCGCAGTCAACAGCGGGCATCGAAGCACTTATTCGAAGAAGACTGCCTTCTCACGAAGGGAAGCTCTCGTTCTCAATCACAGACTCTCCGAGCTCTACCTCAGCCTTCAACATCACGGAACGACCGAACGACATGTATGAGATTTGCAACGGCAACAACGGAACAATCCAGATCTCTGGTAATACTCCAATAGCACTCGCATATGGTCTTCGATACTATCTCAACACTTATCTAAACGTCGATATGTACTGGTTCATCGGATCTCAGCTACACCTCGCTCCGTCAGAGCTACCCCGGGTCAATGCTACCCACTAGGGTACGAGCGTCGTTCCATGGCGTTACCACTTCAACACGGTCACCTTCTCGTACACCACCGCGTTCTGGACGTGGGAAGACTGGGAATTACAACTAGACTGGATGGCGCTGCACGGCATCAACCTACCTCTGGCTTGGGTGGGTTATGAGAAGATACTCTGGGAAGTCCTCCTTGACTTTGGCTTCTCCCAAGTAGTGATTACAGAGTTCTTGTCTGGTCCAGCATTCCAGTCATGGAATCGACTCGGCAATCTACAAGGTACATGGGGTGGTGAGTTACCTATGTCATGGACCAACAGCCAAGCCGACCTGCAGAAGAAGATCGTGGCGAGGATGGTGGAACTGGGCATGACACCCGTTCTCCCTGCTTTCACAGGTTTCGTGCCATCACATATCGGCAGCTTATATCCAGACGCTGCTACCGTAGACGACAACCCAAGCCAATGGGACGTATTCGGCCGACATGCTAAAGTCACGTTCCTCGAACCGTCCGATCCGCTTTATTCTGAGATGCAGAAAAGGTTTGTGCAGAAGCAAAGAAAAGCGTACGGTGCTGTTAGTCACATCTACACCCTTGATCAGTACAACGAGAACGATCCGGCTTCTGGAGGTCTGGGGTATCTTCGCAACGTATCGAAACACACTATACAGGCACTCAAAAGTGCAGATCCCGACGCCGTATGGAGGATGCAAGGATGGCTGTTATACAGGTATGGCGTGTCTCCGTTCGTAGCTGTGATCATAGCTGACCTTTGTGCAGCTCACAAGACTTCTGGACCCAAGAGCGAGTAGAAGCATACCTCGGAGGCGTCGAACATTCCGACATGATCGTCCTAGACCTGTTCTCCGAGACCGCGCCACAGTGGCAGCGGACTAATTCATACTATGGCAAACCCTGGATCTGGTGTCAACTGCACGACTACGGCGGCAATATGGGAATGTACGGACGGGTCGACAATGTAACGCAGAACCCCATCGAGGCTCTCGACAACAGTACAAGTACTATGATAGGCGTGGGGTTGACGATGGAAGGTCAAGAAGGCAACCAAATCATCTACGATATCTTGCTCGATCAAGCGTGGTCTAAGACGTCGTTGGACTCGGAGGCTTACTTTCGAGTCTGGTCAGAGTCCCGATATCACTCCACAACACTCCCTCCTGGCGTATACGCTGCGTGGGAAACGCTGAGGCAGACGGTATACAGCAACACTGAACTACCCAGAGGCGAGATCAGTGTTTCGATTTTCCAGATATCCAAGTCCATCTGCGAGTTGTCGCCAGACATACCTGCTTTGTCGAGCATGACCGATATCATGTACGATCCGCAAGCACTGGTCGATGCCTGGCGTAACTTTTATGGGGCCTCATCGGAACAGCCAGAGCTTTGGAATAACGCAGCGTACACTTTCGATCTGACGGATATGACAAGGCAAGTCATGGCCAACGCCTTCTACCCACTGTACATGGAGTTCGCAGCAGCATCCAACAGCTCTCTGGATTCGTACTCTCAGTCCGCCGCTCTGAAAACCGGTAATGATATGGTCGATCTCCTGCTCGATCTCGACTCCGTGCTCTTGGCTAGCGGCGAACCTCACTTCAACCTCGCAGCATGGATCGCTTCTGCCCGTGCCTGGGCTTCCCCAACAACGAACTCAATCACAAATACATCCTATGCTGCCAACGTAGCAGAATTCTACGAGTACCAAGCCCGCAACCAAATTACTCTATGGGGTCCCAACGGCGAGATTAGCGACTATGGTTCGAAGCAATGGGGTGGGCTCATTCGATCGTACTATGTTCCGCGCTGGCAGATGTTTGTTGAGTATATGCTTCATAGCACTGCTGCTATTGACGGAGAGAACGAAGCACTGAGCGATGCTTTGCTGAGCTTCGAGAAGACGTGGCAGCAGCAGATTTGGGGGGAGTCGTTGGGTGAGAGCTATACTGAGCCCTTGCCGGGAGATCTGCAGCGGACTATCGCTAGAGTTGTTGAGAAGTGGCCGGACGTCTTCTGATCCTACGCTTCAACAGCGCCAAAGGTTCCAGCTTAGCTATCTGGCGCAGAACACCTTTGGTTGCCCGAAGGGTTTCGTGCATCTGTCCTCATATGATCCATGTCCATCCCCAACCACTCACGGCACCTTCCTGAAGCAGACAACGCGGGGAAGTGAATGCATTACCGAACCTCGGTGCCCAAACAACCTGCAACATGTACTGAATCTCCATCACCATGCCCCTCCCTTACCTTCCAGCATTGCTGGTGATGTACACCACGCACAATGCCGCCCAAGAAACCCGGCCCCCCTAACGCCTTCGGCACCGGCCCCGTGCGCCTCCGCCAGATCGCGCTCGTAGTCCGCGACCTAGCCAAAGCCCGCCGCCTCCTTACCTACGTCCTCGGTACCGAAGTCATCTATGAAGACCCCTTGGTAGGCCAATGGGGCCTCGAGAACTTCCTCGTGCCTGTCGGCGGCGAGATCATTGAAGTCGTAAGCCCGACTCGAGATGGAACCACGGCAGGTCGGCTGCTAGAGAAGAAGGGAGTAGACGAGGCAGGATATATGCTCATCATGCAGAACGAGGATGCGAAGAAGAGGAGGGACTTCATTGAGGAGAAAGGCCTGGCGAAGGTGATCTTTAGCCATGAGGTTAAGGGAAAGAGTGGAGAGTTGGCGGGGTGGTGTGTGCAATATCATCCCAAGGGTATCAGAGGGGGTGTGATTCCGGAGTTGGACTCGCATACGCCGAGTGAGAGTAATCCGGAGCCGTTGAAGACGAGGTTCTCGGCGTGGCATCCTTGTGGGCCGGATGTAGAGGGGTATACGAGTAAGATGAAGCAGTATGGGCATCTGTCGTTGGTCGGGGCGGTTTGTAGACTTGCGCCAGGAGACTGGGGTGCAGAGTTGGCGTCGACGCAGTGGGAACAAACGTTTGGGGTGCCGAGGAGTCGTGATTTGTGTCAGTTTACGAACGCGAGGGTTGGGTTTTTGCATGGGGAGGAGGGATTGCCTGAAGGCATGATCAGTATTTCGATTGGTGTTGTCGGCGAACGGCGGAGGAAAGAGATACTCGAGCGAGCGAACGAGGTGGGGGTGTTGAAGGCGGGTAAAGAAGGGAGATATGTTGAGATGGTCGGTGTGAGGTGGAACTTCTCGTTGACAGGCGAGGATGAGTGGGAGAGTAGTAAGCTGTGAAGCGACACTATCTTGCATCGTATACTTTCTCCAGCTCTTTCGTAGCGATAGAGAGAGCTTGCATGGTTCGTTCGTGTATTGCAAACCGCGCGTATAGTGGCAACGACTTTCATCGGTCTTCTCGGCTGTCGGTTAGGAAGCCAATGAATTGGCCATACTGTAATGATGATAGTCCTTTTCAATGCTCGAATCGATACCATTGCAACCGACGTGCTGCTAGACAGCAAGAATCGTCTGTACAAGGCAAAAGTGCATATTTGTAACGAAGCTAGGTGTTGCATGTGATCGTTGCCGCGTGGAGACGGCATGACGTGTGGCTTGGCCAGACCGGGCAAATGCTCCGCCATTTTCATGTGATAATTCCTTACTTCCATCATCTCGCACTTCATTGGCCGCGGGTCTTGTGGTGTTCCTGATCATATGATCGCTGAACTGCCACCTTCCTCCGGAGTGAACGACGCTACTATGGCCCGACTACTGTCTTCTCCACGATACCTTCTTCTGCCCTTCATCACAACATTCCCTTGTTGAGACTGCGGCTGATTCTGACTGATCATCTTCTCTGTCACGCGTGACAACTCCAACGCTCCTTGTAGGCCGAGCATACCCGTTCTCTTGTATGGCGTTCATTACTGTCCTTTCTCTTCCCCCTGTATAGACTCCAACGCAGGCAACTGCTATGATAGGTATGGCAGGTCGCAAACACGCCTACATACGATGCTCTGCTAAACTACGCACTGCACAGACCACTTCCTCGGCCGTCCTGATCCCAAATACCGCAAATACCAGATCCTCGCCGTCCTCCTCGCATGGTCGGCCATCATCACCGCGAAACCGCATGGGCCTTTCAAGAGACTGTCTAAACTCTTCAGCCACCGCCTTACAGCATGGCAGATCGTCGTTCTCGCATATCTGTCCGAGTACTTGAGGAGGAACTTTGCACGCATAGTGGGGCTGCATAGCCCGGAGCCGTTGGCGAACAAATACAATAGAGACTACTTCAGGGCAACATGGATTACAACAGCATTAGACGCCGGTTTTTGGACCGCCATGCGGATGAAGCCGAAGTGGCTTCGGGATATGGCAAGCATGGTGTTTACGGTGTACTATATGTTCGCGGCAGAGGCGGCGGATGATAAGGTGCGGAGAGTCAGAAGTACGATTGGCGTAGAGCAAATGCGCGTGAGTTGGAACAAGCCTGCGACGTTCTATCTGGCCATTTTTGGACGATTGATGCGACCCCGACATCTACGGATACGATATGAGCCACGGCGGATTCGTATACCTAGACCCGAGGGCAGTCCGTATACTGATCCTATCAACGCGTGGCTGTACTTCGACGGGCCGATCAGCGATCTGAAGAACCACGACAAGATCATCCTCGACATTCCAGGTGGTGGTTTCGTGGCTATGGACCCGCGATGCCATGACGACAAGTTGATCGCATGGGCCGCGAAAACCGGGTTCCCAGTAATTGCACTGGACTACAAGAAGGCGCCCGAGTATCCGTATCCATACGCACTCAACGAGTGTTTCGACGCTTATTACCAGATTCACGCGACAGGCGGCACCTGCGTTGGTTTGTCGAAGAACACCAAACCCAAAGTCGTGCTCTCTGGAGACTCAGCAGGCGGCAATTTGGCCACTGGCGTTGTCCTCATGGCGGTGCAAGCTCGCACAGAGACTGTCTCCCATCTTACCGAGCGCCAGAGTAAGATGAAGCTACCTCTACCAGAAGCCCTCGTTCTGGTCTATCCGGCTCTGGATGTCAACATCACGTCTTGGCTGACAGACGAGCAAGCGGCGCTGATAGAAGAGCCCGCAAGGAGGAAGACGAATCGTGGGTTGGTGAGGCGGCAGACGGAAGAGTGGCACAGATTGGCCGATACACCGCTACCGAGCGAGGACGAGGATGAGCAAGCAGGCTTGAAGATGACCAGGAGAAGCAAGAAGAGCGCGACTGGGAAGACTTCCAGAGACTCTCCCAAGACTGACTCTCCAAGGCCGAGCATAGACCAGAATGGTGAAGCAGGACCGAGCCAAACAAACGGGCATGTAATGACTCCTGCTAAGAAGCCCGTGGCCACGGTCCTCAAGCCACGACCACTTCGAACAAAGGTCAAGACGACGAGTATCATATCCTACGTGGATGACCGGATCCTGACTCCGGAGCTCCTCCGCGGCATGATCTTCCTCTATATCGGAGAACATAACAGTCCAGATTTTGCCACCGACTTTCATCTCTCACCACTACGAGCACCCGAACACTACCTGCGAGAGTTCCCGAAAGTCTACATGTTGACCGGCGAGAAAGACCCACTCTGCGACGACACAGCCATCTTCGCCGGCCGTCTACGGTCAGCACACAAACACCAATTCCAGACCCGCAAGGAGATGGGGATGGTCCATGAGCGCGATGAGTTTGATGATGAGCAGCATTTGCACGTCGAGTTCATCCCGGGCGTCTCCCACGGCTTCCTGCAATTCGCGTCCATATACGAACCAGCCTGGGGTTACATAGAAATGTGCTCGAGGTGGATGAAACAAGCCTTCACCGACGCCGCGAAGCGCGAGCGCGATGAAGCCGATGCGGCTGACGGCGAGGTCTCAGATGCTGGCAGCGATTACTTCAACCAGAGCAGGAACTCGGCCAGTATACGCAAGCTGCGGCAAGCGAGTCAGAGCTCCGAGAACAGCGATAATGAGGACTTGGCGCTTGAGATGACTGCGTTGAGCCAGCTACATATCCCGCAGAACTCGCTCGAGGGACGGAGGAATAGCTCTGGTGCTAATCTTCTGGATCGCGGCGATCGGTCGGGTAGTGGAAGTGGGACTGCTAGAAAGCGGAGACGAAGTCGTGGAGGGATACGGAAGGCGTTCGATGGGAGGATATCGCCTGTCGAAACGAGGAAGAGTGTGAATTTGCATAATCTGCGGCTCACGAGTCCAGAGAGTTTGCTGGAGAGGAGGATGGATGGGGTGGCGACGGGGTTGATGGGGGATGATTCGAGGCCTGTTACTCCGTTGTGAAACAGTCCTGTACCGAATGCAAAGGTGCAGTTCATGGGGCACAGCTTTCTGCCGTATCATGGCAACGGGATGATGTAGCTACCAGAGCTCGTTGCGCCCGATCCCGCTTCAAGGCCCTTAGCACATCCCTGAGCGAGCAGGTAGTCATCTACTAGTCGAAGCGCTCCCAGTGCGGTCGCAACGTACAGGCGATGCACAGAGCCTCTTAATGTAGCTATTAGTGGATGACGAAGAGTTCTGTCTTGTTATCACCATAGTTGGTCAATGCCGTCACTCCCAAAAAGCAAGACTCGAAGAACGGTAAATAATGTACGAACTGCGCCTGTCCAACGTAGGTGAATCCTCCCGGAACCCGTGCTCTAAGCAGTAGCACCGCTGGCCAGTTATCGTTGTCCGACTTGTAACCTGCATTCAAATGCCATCTAAGATGCCCTACTATGATATCTCCGCCCAATATGCGAGAATGGAGGCCGCCACGGGTTCTCAGCTTACATCGAGGCTCGAGTTTCGGGCGCTTGGCAATGGGCGACTTGTAGCTGTTGTTGACTGTGACCTCGCCGTTATAGTAGATAGCATCGATAGAACGGATTATCGCAAGCAAAAAACCCTCGAAATGTAGGCAATTCTGGGGGCCGAGGGCTTGCCGGCTAATCAAGACTGGGTGGTACATGTTTCGTTCTTTGCTGGCACCGCGATCGTCCTGTTCCCATACAGCCCCCCAAGGTCGATGTCGCAGGGAAGACCGGTGCTTGTGGACTCGCCAGTCAGGGCACCATGATGGTAGATTAAGCCCAGTATCTGTCTCTGCCGGCAGGTGTTCGAACAGTACGTCCAGGTGCTCATCACGGGCAATGATATATTTCGTTAGGTCCTGGAACACAACACTGGTCGGCTTGGAGTAGTCGATGACCACGGGCTACAATGCACACTCGGTCGCTTCCTGTCTTCGCCCGTGCCCCCGACCCTGCCCTTGCTGATTGGCTTGCTGTCTCGTTTTGCCAGTGAGACAGTTCGTGGTTCCAAGCAATGCATAGACTCGATCTCGGGGGTTGCTCGCCATCAACGAGGTTGACGAACTAAGGACGCATTCGGGATTGCTCTTGAAGCGCAGATTGTTGGCTGCACGGCTACGCCCAGATTCTTGGGAGTGCCTCAAATCCCAGTTCTGGAAGCATTCGCAGATATGCTTCTCGTCAGGCCTGAGTCTGCGATACTCCAACAAAGAGAGCATGTGACTTGTGTACGTCCGCATATCCTGCAAAGTCTGGCAGCTCGCTACCGTGGAGCCTGCTCTTGACGACGAAGGCCATAGTCCTCCAGCGAGCGCATCGAGGACTCCAGGCGCTTTTTGATACAGCTTGAATGCTAGAGTATATTCTCCACATCGAATGTATACGCTCTTCGAGGCCATTACCTCCTGCTGGACCCAGGCTCTTCGGATCCAAGGTCGCGTACATGGATCGGTCAGGCCTTCGGCCAAGCACAAGCGGTGGTCCTGTGTATCGTCTCTGCGCAAGTGCTGTCTGTTGAGTCTTTTAGTCCTCGTAAGTGAGCGATGGCAAGAGCAGTATGTTCACCCGCTAGCCCAAGGAACACCATGGTTCTGTCTGCCTTCATGTAGATACTAAACATCCTCTGGGCCTGAGCGCTTTTTTCTGCATCGTCATCCTGGTTGATGCACAAAGTATCCACCCAGACATAGCGATCTTCGTTTGCCGACCGAAGTGCCTGCAGCGCGTGTCGTAAGCCACGTGTGATGAGGATTTTTCCATGTCCTATGTAGATCACGTCTGTGAGATTGGAAGTGCCCCAAGCGTAAGAGAGAGCGTGGAACCCGACACGTTCCTGTCTGTTGTGGAGTACCACGCCTTCTTGGTCAACAAACAGGTCTGCAGCCACAAGCTCGCCACTCAAGTCTTTGTCTTTCGATCCGGCATGAAGCCTGAGGATACGTATCTGCCATTCGCGAATGGGAGGGTGGACAGCGACCGCTCGACTTGAGCTCGTCATGACACACTCGTGGTCTTGCCGACCTCCGAAGTTTCACGCAACGAAATGCAGGAAAAAAGACATGTCGAAGCAGTCAGTCAGGCTGAGAGCTAGTCCAAGCACAAGGCTGATGAAAGAGATGAGAGGAGGCGTAGTCGAAAAAGCTTTGACCACTCACTCTGGTGTCGACATCGTCTGGCGATGTTTCCACGTTCAAGCTACAGCTTTCTTTCGTGTTATCTAACACCCCAGAGTTGAGTGCCGTGGAGTACTGAGCTATGAGAAAAGAAGATGGGGGAGGTCGTATCACGCTCTACAAGTAGCGAGTAGAATTAAGGTGGGCGATTGAGACAACCTCCCACTAGAACTACACCTCTCTTCCGCAACCACACAACTACCCGCACCTTTCCCTAAACAACATCCCAACCATGACAACATCCACCCACACCAGACTGTTCGACTTCGTGACCGGGTGCATGCACCGCGAAGGCGCATCAGGCCTACCAGACTCCATGGTCTTCAACATCGCCGCCGTCTCGCTCGCAGCAGCGTCCCACGGTCACGAAGTCGTGCATCTGTACCGGCATTTCTGCCAAAAACTGCCTCTGCCAGAGCAGAAAAAAGTCCAGAGGAGAATGAAGGAGGCTTTCGTCAAGACTGCACTATTCTATGGGACTCCCAAGGCTTTGCAGGCTTTGTTTCCACTCTTCAAGGACTTGGGCGAGGAGGAGGTGGATGTGTATGGGCCTAGGTGAGTGAAGATTCGCGTTATTCGTGGAATGGTCATCTTTTCCTTCCGTTTCGCTCTATTCTTTTTCCATCTGTCTCTTACGATAACGTAACCCCATCAGTCTTCGCCACCCATAAATGTCATCTAGCCAACACTCACCTTGCAAAAGATGGGAACGCATCAACGGCGATATAGCCTCCCCCGCGCCACTTTTCCCAACCGACCTCCTAGCCAAAGGCCAAACCTTCTTCCAGAACCTCTGGGGCCCAACCGCCGCTGCCGAAAACAGTGCCTTCAACCTCAAACACTGTCCCGACCTCCACTTCCTCGTAACCTGGGGTCTAACCTGGATCATCGGCGGCGAGGACACGATTTTCAAATCCCACGAAACGTGCATGTTGAACGCCGCAGCTTCGATCTGCTCGATGAATGGTGGAGTAGCCATGTGGCATGTCCGGGGCGTAGTAAGGCAGGGTGGGACGATGGAGCAAGCGAAGTTGGCGCAGGATGTGGGCTTGGGGATCAAGGAGATGTTTAGGGATGAGAAGCCGCCTGGAGACCTTGTGGTGGACTTTGATCAGATTGATTTTGAGGACAGGAAGTCGCACGCTCGAACGAGGTAGCAGTGGACATGCGCCTTGCTCGTTAGCCACGCTTAAGTATCCGTTCATCTCACCACCATACCTTTCCACTCGACGCCTCCACCATGTAGACCTACAGCGCTGTGAACGCTTCAAGGACTTATACCTGAGGCCCATAGCTACCCCAGCAGTACTCAAAAGTAAGTAGCTCAGTATCTGCCTCAGCTCGCCCCTTCTCGGCCAAATTTGTTCGGGGCTGAAATTGCATCCAGCCATCGAGCTCCTGCGAGTCCTCGGAGCCCTACATGCTGACGAATGTATACAATCTCGGTAGACTGCCGGCCTTACAGTATACAGTATCACTACTGTCTCGAGGCAGCTTTGATCAGAGGTAAGAACACGGGAGATTTCATACTTAAAGGTCCCCTCTCCTGTGCCAGCCGTCGTCTTCTGCAACTCTGCAACAGCGAACCGTCTTTAGAACAGCCTTCTCAACTTTGAGCATATTCACAATGGCATTCCCACCAAGGACAGGCTACAACTTCGTCTCGACCTTGCACCAGCAGGTCCCGGACAATATGTCGCCAGCTAAGCAATCTTTGCCGGCACCATTTGTGGTCTGCATCACAGGCGCGAGCCGTGGGATCGGTGCCGAGACCGCCAAAACCTTTGCCGCTGCTGGAGCAACTGGTCTTATTCTCACCGCACGCACCGAAGCTGCTCTCGAGAAGACGAAAGAGGCTTGTCAGGCGATCGCAAAGTCCTCCGATCTCAAAATCTCCACTCTCGGCGCCGACGCATCCTCACCCGGCTCAGCACAGCGACTCGCGAAGCTAATCGAACAAGACCACGCCCGTCTCGATCTGCTAATCAATAACGCCGGCCTCATGGCATCCGACTCCTCCGCCTTCGGTAGGCTGGGTGACATCCGAGACGACCAATTTGAGCTGCCGATGCAAATCAACACCATCGGCCGCATGTTGACCACCAAATACCTCCTCCCACTCTTGCTCAAGTCTGAGAATGGCGCAAAAACAATCATCAACATCACCTCTCTCTCCTCTCACCTCACCTTCGGCACCCCTATTCCGTTCAATATCTCCGAGCTAGCGACCAATCGTCTCACCGAAGCTGTGGCTCAGCAGTACGCCGACGACGGAGTGTTGGCCTACGCCGTCCATCCCGGTACAGTTCGAGACTCGGACTTCCCAGCTGGGTTTCCAGAGATGTTCAAGCAGGGGTGCAACGATGAGCCAGATCTGTGCGGAGCATTCTGCCTGTGGTTAGTGATGGATAGGCGGGAGTGGTTGAGTGGGAGGTATCTGGCTGCTAATTGGGATGTTAAGGAGTTGGAGAGGCGGAAGGAGGAGATCGTGGAGAAGGATCTGTTGAAGATGAGGATGAGTGTTTAGTTGAGGTACATCGTAGTAAAGACGATTAATGCCTTATGAACAAGCGTCCGTCAGCGGAACGCCGATAGCGTTATTGCCCGTATCCCAATACACCGGCAGCTGGTCTGGCGGCAACTCTCTAACTTGCTCGATGCCAGTGTACCTCCATCTTGAGACGTAGGCGGAGAAGGCGCCCTCACCAAACTTGCCATTGCTCGTGGCGTAAGCCCCAACGACTACACCAGAATAGTAAGGGATCAGATAGTTGCCTCTCGTCCACCCGTAGACTTTCATGTCGGCATCCTCGTTATCGCCACCTAGCCCAGCACTGAATCCATAGTGCGTCGTATTGACCGCCTCAACCTGCAGACGCACCTTCTGGCTCATGAGTTCCGAAGGGAGTGGGAATGCTTCATCAACGTAGTTCCACCGTTCAGTGAGCACGTAGGTCCTTGTGGCAATACCACGAAACCTGATATGCGGTGTTGCTTCACCGCTGCCATTGGTCTTCAGCATCGCGACGCTGATGTCGAAGTGCTGTGCTTGATCCTGCAGTGCCGTGACACCAACTTCATTCTCCTCTCGTGTCAACAAGCCATCGCACTCGACGTCAACGCTGAAGCGGAAGAGGCTGTGAGCTTGACGACGGGCGAGGAAGGTCTGCCCGAGGCCACGGGTGGAGTCGCCGTCGAAGGATGTGAGGTTCAAGACTGATGATCTTAGTCTGAGGCTGTTGGCATGATCTTTGGGAGAGACCGCGTAGTTCTTGCGGACCGGAAGTCTCCAGTGGAAGAGGTGAGACGGTATAGTGCTGCCAGGTTCGAAGTTAATCGCATCATTCGCTTCGCTGAGACCACCTTCTCCTTCCTCAGGAACAGTACTTGGACTCGGGGTTTGCGGTAGCTTGAAGTCTCCCGTCATCACACCACAGACGTTCATGTAAGTCGGGAACTCGCCTTCAAGCCATTGCACCGGCGTCGACACCGCTTCTCGACCCATGGGAAAGATCGAGTTGTAGGGATCGAAGTTGTAGCTGTATCCCGCACGAACAGCCAGCGCAATTGCCTAGTACTGACCAAGCGCATCTGTGGAGATGTCCGAGTGTCCGACGGCCTGAAAGTAATCGTGACTCAAGTAACCACTTAGGACAGGATTCGCAGGGTCTCCCTCGTACGGCCCAAACAGATTCGTGGATCGAGCAAAGTTCGAGCGATGCCGCTCTCGAATTCCGCCCTCAGCGGTCAAGAGGTAGTACCATCCATCTTTCTTGTATACATGCGGAGCTTCTGGCGAAGGCAGACCAGTCCCGTTCCAGATATCTACCAATGGCCCGAAGACCTCACCGGTCTCAAGGTCAATCTCCGCCTGCCAAATAGCTTTGCCATCAATGGAGCCAGTCATGTAAGTCTTGCCGTCGTCATCCCAGAATGGGGAGGGGTCGATGCCAGGAAAGTCGAAATGCACGGGTTCCGACCAACCAGAGCTTTCGTATGGGTTTCCGACGTCAGGATGAAGTTGTCCCAACGAGTGTAGTTCTCGCCATACAATGCTTGGTTTGCGAGAGTGGTAAGGATGTAGAACTTTCCATCCCGATACCTTAGCGTTGGCGCGTATATGCCTGAAGTTGCTCCTCTCGGCAGGAAAGCCAGGGCGGGCAGCTGGTCCGGATTGTGGAGCGCATTGGAGATCAGCTTCCAGTTGATGAGATCACGGGAGGCGTAGATTGGTAGTCCAGGGAACGTCAGGAAGCTAGAGAAGGTGCAGAAGAAGGTGTTGTCCAGCTCTGGCACGAAGGTGCAGCTAGGGTCAGGATGAAAGCCAGAGATGACTGGATTGTTGTACGTAGAGACATTCTGCGCAGAGGAAGTAGATGATAGGAGGGTAGCCGCTGCGGCGAGAACAGTAGTCACCTTCATCTTTGGGCTGATACTGAGAAGAAAAGTAGGATTGAAGTCGTTCTTACCTGCTTCCTTAACTACACCCACGGAAGAACTTTTACTGCAGCGAGTCAGTGGGCAAGGGACATGCCGAAGACCACCGTCATCTCGAGATCAACTCCGCATCTCCAAGACATTTGTATGGGATCCGGAGGAAGAGACATGGTATAGCGCGCGAAGTACGTTCGCCCACTACGAGAATGGCAGGAGCCAAGCTCGAATGTTGCCAATTGACTTGTTGTCTCTGTTCACCTTTCATGATTATAGCCTAAAGTTGGCTACGGTTAACGGTCACGTGAACGCGTTGGTTGGTCTGAATGACCGTCGCAGAAAGAACTTTGTGCTTGACAGTCGATCAAAGAGGCGGATCTTGTAATTACACACTGCCCATCTGTACTACGTATTATACATTAGCGATTACGAACACCAGCCATGGCTCTGGCGAACGATCTCGTAGTCTCGAGCATACCAGTCCATGCACATCCTCGTTCTTCAGATCAAGGCCATACCGTCGTACTCAAAGCACCATGTGCAGCAGAGTTGGCGTGATATTTGTTTTACCACTTCCGCGGCATCCTTCCAATGAGGATCGGGTTGGCGTTCGATGTATCAGGCTCTGGATTCATGGATGTAGTCGTCGCTCACACATGAGAGTGAGTAGAAGACTGGTTCCGGGGAGCTATTGGGGCTCCGTTCCTCGCCGCGCCTGTCTCTTTCGATCTTTGCAGGAGTGTGATGATATGCTGCGGACCTTTGTCGCTGCGAGTGAGTAGCATGCCAAGCCGTTTGCGATACTCTTTCATGTACAGTATCATTTTCTTAAGAGTCAAAGAAAGCACCACACATGGAAGTGCGAGAGCGAATCCAACGCCGAAGACGTACCGCGACACGTAGTTGAGTGACATATAGCCGTTCTCGTCCCGTGGGAACACGTCAACCTGGATGGCAAAGAAGGCCGCCAGAAAGGACAGTGGAAGGAAGATGACGGTCACCACGGTGAAGACCAGTAGAGTCTGCCCTTGCCTGGCCGTGTCGGCAGCTTGCATGGCGTTGGCGTACTTCTGTTTGAGGTCAAGGAGGTCTTTGATCGAGATGTAAATCTTCTCGGCTTGAATGTTCATTCGTGTGATGTCCTTCAGCGGTGTGGTTATGCGTCTGCTCTGCTCTTCATACGTTTGTGTCAGACGCTCCTGTTGCTCCAAGCTTTGTCGATCATGCTGCATAGCGTGAATCGTCTTTTCATACATCTCTTTGCAGACTTGCTCTTGTTGCGTCAGTACAACATGCAACATACCAAGCTCATCTTGGATGTCTTTGATCTCTCGTAGCAACACAGTCTCGCCCTTGATGTCGAGAAGTGTGTGTATGAACGGTGCCGCGGGACCTCTTAGTTTCGAGTCGTCGGAAATGTCGTCCTCTGGTTCAAGCGGAGTAGGAGTATGGAAGATGACCTCTTCATGTGATGGAATGCCAGGCATGGTGCGGCAGTTCCTGAGCCACTGCGACGCTTCGTTAGACGCAGTCTCGAAGGTTCGGAAGAGTTCGGTTTCGGCATTCTGGACATGACCGATAGCTTCTTCGAACATATCAAGGAATAGCGTGTCTCCGTGATTACTGTGCCGACTGTCGATCATACCTGCACAATGGCATGAGATCGCCATTGCAAGCTCGTAAACATTGGAGACCTTGTTGTTGTGATCTGGCGATCCAATGGCGCTAAGTAGAGTCCCAAAGATATCAGTCGGATCGCGGATAGGCTGTTCCCATCGTCGTGGGAAGCTAGTAATGATCAGCTCGCTGTTCACAATCCACATCCACAGCTGGTCGACCATAAGTAGTCTGGTATTCGGCTGCTGGGGAGATCCGGCGTTCCGGTGAGCATGCGTTTGCTGGTATCGCGTCACTACTTGGTCGCGATCTCGAAATTTCGTGTTGACCGTTCGGTAGAAGAATTGGTCAAGTGTGCGTCTAATGTGAATGGAAGAGGAGGACATATCGATGTGTGCGTGGACAAGCTTTTGGTCGGCATCCCGTCGGTCTTCGTTGAAGGTTGGAGTTCTGCTGGGACGTTCTGGAGCGAAGTTGCTAATGTTTCTTTTCGGAGGGGGAAACACGACAACCGCAGGTGAAGGCCCATGCTGTGTGTCCCGAGCTTTGCTGATCGCTTTACGCATCTTACCAAGAGCTTCGCTCCACTCGAAGTGCACGTATGGCACATACAGGTACATGCTGTGCGATGACGATCCTCTTTGCCTGGTGCTGTCTCTGGTAGCGGAATCATCCTGTGGAGGAAGCATAGTACTGCTCGAGCTATCGTTCGTACGTCTATTGCGCGAGAGCCTTATCGCCTGCGATACGTCGATACTCAAATGTCTGTTGAATCGCGAGTCGATAGCGGCGTTGCTTCCGACGCTGGTGTTTTCGGTTTCTTCGGTAGGCGTCTGTTCCTCCAAGGCACTGGGCGTTGCCGCCTGCACTTCATCCTCTTGTGGCCCAGGAATGGTTGTGCTGCGCGGCATCACCCGACACATATGTCTCATGTGACGAGCATGTATCTCCGCACCAACGTGTTCGTTATCGAAGGACATCTGTAGGAACTTGAACCTTTCCGGATCGGTATCAGCTCGTTCAATAAAGTGTCGAACCAGGAGCTCTTGACACCACGCAACATTGTTCGAGGGGAGATGGATCCATCGAAAACCAGATGTTTGTGTTGTCTCTTCTCGCGGAACTGCACGAGATTTCGGTGTCACGGGACTTTCGCCGGTGAGTAGATGGTGGACTCTTATCCTGGAGTGCTCATAGCCAGCGGCACTGCGTGAGCCAGGCTTGAAGTCGATCAACTCGGCGAGGAACCCTTTTGATGCTTTCAAGGCGGCCGGATTCAGGGCAGCATATGTATGTCCCGCAAGCAGGTCAACAATCTGCTTGTACCCTTTGCGGGCGGCACTGAACATCGGAGTATTGCCTGAAAGATCTTTGACGCTGGCATCGATACTTGGCTGGCGAAGCAGAGTGTTCACGATCGTGATATTGCCTGCTTCGGCAGCAAGGTGTAGAGCAGACTTGTTGCTGTCAGTCTTCGCATTGACAAGCTGCGCCAGACGAGCTAAGGCGTTCCGGTCGGTACTCGAGTCTCTTGTCTTTTGCAGCAGGAGATCAACAACCTCTGGCGTATCAACTATGCCATATGAAGCGGCGTGCAGCGGAGTCCAGCCCCGATCTAAGTTCACGAGTACTCGCGCACCAGCAGAAAGCAAGATGGTGACAATTGAACTATGACTGTTGGCCGCGGCGTGGTGCAGTGGGGTCCGGTCCTGGTCATCTGTAGCGTTGATGTTGATGTTTGCTGTCTTCTCGACGAGCTCCTGAACGAGATGTTTGTTGTTGATTGCGGCAGCCAGATGCAGTGGCGTCCGTCCCTCTTGTTCTTTGCTGTTGATGTCGACGACCGTGCTTAGAATAAGATCACCGATCGCCTTATCGTCATCGCTTGTGATATTCTCGCGAGCTCGTCGAGCTCTCGGGACATCTCCGCAGATATGATGAAGCACAGTCCTTCCTCGGTCGTCGGTTGCAGCAGGATCCGCTTGCTTATCCAACAGCTGCTTGAAAACCGAGACTTGATTTCGCCAAGCTGCGTTCATCAACACCGTTCGTCCCTGGGTATCGGCTATATCGTGTCGTGCACCAGCTGAGATCAACGCTTCGGCAACAGCACTCCTATCGTTTACCACTGCATGCATCAAGGCCGTCCTTCCGCCGAAATCGACTTCGTTCAGCTTCGCACCACGTGTCCTCAAAGCTTCTGCAACTTCTCCATTCGGTGCGTGCATCAAAGCTGTCATGCCGATCACGTCACCAGCGTTGATGGCAGTCTTAACATCGAGAACGGGACCCAGCAAGACGTCTAACATGGCCTTCGAGCGGCATTGCATCAACGCGCTTCTTTTATCTCGACCAGTCTGGAGCTCCGGCTTCGCTTTATATTCGCCTACGAGTGCTTCTAAGCCAGCAAGAAACTCGAACTTGCAACAGAGTGATACTGTCTTCGCAAGCAAGGTGTCTGAAAGCTCGTCGTTCTTCTTAGCATCGTCAAGACTGAGTCGCATACCCTTCAAATTCCCGTCTTGGACAGTTTTGATCAGCTCTCTTCTTCGATGGAACCAGCCACCGTCCTCAATCTCAAGACCCAGCCTCCTCCACTTGGAGTCCGGTGACCGTTCCATTACGATTGCGTTCGCGGTCGCATACAGCAAATAAGAACTTTGGGCTTCGACGGGTGCGATCCGATTGCAGCGTCTTTATGCGTGACAGGGCGAGCGAAGCCAGTAGTTTTGATCTCCAGATCGCGATGCGGAGCAACAAGTCGCCACATCTCAAAGAGGCCGCCAGCTATCAATAGGTACATGCATGGCTGCAAGGCCGTAGCTAAACGCCACACGCCTGTACCATCACCATTGTCATTCGATTCCATTGGCGAAGAACAACCAGCATTGTACGGACGTAGGTTGTAGCAGGAGTCTGAAGGAGGTTGGCCATTGCAATAGTGCAGAGAAGCAATCATCCTGTGAAGAAGGTGGTATCAGCGTTTCACAAACGTCGGGGTAGTAGAAGATCGTACCAACATGCACACGGCTCATCAAATCGGAGCGTGTGACAGCCACCACACTCTTGGGACTGTTCCTGAAGACAGGGCCTTGGAAGGCCATCTCGACCACTCACGTCTTCATACCTCCAAGCGGGGGGGCACACCGCCAGATCCGAACACCATCCCTGGGCCAAAAGCAAAAGCGGCACAGCCTGGTCGTAGGTCACGCCATCCTCCTGGTTCGATCTGCAAACACTCGCCTTAGTGCGCTCAAGCAAAGGCTTGTCACGACAGCCTTGCAGCTACCCTTGGACGATAGAACAGACTCGCTCGTGGCCGATGGAGACAAGATGGAGACCATCCTCGAGTCGAGCTGTCTCCCAGCGACCTCGAGTCCAGACACCGAGCAGAATCATAAGGTATGCGCTCAAGGGCTCCGCCTCGCAATTCGGTCAACGCGTTGGTGGATAGAGATAGAGGTGCCGTCGCGTAGCTTCCCAGCTTGGTTTGGCGCAGCCTTGCGGACGACAAGGGTGCAGTGAGCTCGTCTCTACATTTTGCCACTGGCGGATACACGGATAATGTAGGCCTCTGAGGTCGCCGGCTTCTTGGCGGTCCTGACAGATTTGGCCCCACCTAGACAATACCACAATACCTGACCTTACCACACATTCTCAAGGTCAACTCGCACGAAGTCTCCGATCGGTGCTCGAGACAGTGGTAGAGTCACTCAAGAATCGTAACGACAGCAAGATCCTCATTTTGATAGAAGTACACACGCAGTCTGATAAACGCCTCATTTCCATTCTTGCCATCTCATATCATCCTTCATGCTTGCACCTCGACACCAGCAATAACCATGGCTCCATGATAAAGTAGACCACGTCGCAGCGCGTCGTGCTCTGACCCGTGCCACTCAAACCATCTAATCACCCTTAACATTCACCCCCTCCCCACCCTCGGGATACTCCTCAATCTTCTTCTCGAACCTCGCCTCAATCGCCCTGAGCACCTGCTCATCCCTCTCAGTCGACACAAACGACACCGAAACACCCTTGGTGCCGAAGCGACCAGCACGACCGACGCGATGGAGGTAAGTGTCGGCGGCCTGGGCGAGGGAGTCCTTGTCGCTGGAGCCCGGGTTCTGCGGCGAGTCGGGCATGTCGTAGTTAATGGCGACGTTGATGCGCTCGATGTCGATGCCGCGGCCGAAGACGTCGGTGCTGACGCAGACGCGGTGGACGAAGTTCTTGAAGTCGGTGTAGCGCTTGATGCTGTTATCATATTAGCATAAGTTCGAAGATGCACAATGTGGCGATGCGTACCGCTCCTCTTGACTGACACCAGAGTGCACGGCGACACTTGGGAAGTGGCACTCGCGCAGAAGGCGATCAAGCTCCGTAGCACGCACAGTGCTCTTGACGAAGACGATGACCTGGTTGTAGTTGAGTTGATCGAGGATGTCGTTGAGACGACGGTTCTTCTCCGCCTCGCCGAGCTTGACGTAGTACTGCTGCAGACCGTGGAGGGTGAGCTTGGTCTCGTCATCGACGTAGATCTCCAGCGGGTTCTGCATGAACTTCTTGCAGACAGGGCGGGTGGCGGGGGAGAGCGTGGCAGAAAACATCATGACCTGTTTCTGGGTTGGCGTGGCACGGAAGATCTCCTGAACGTCGCGGCGCATGTCTGGCAGAGGAGTCAGTATCTAGGGTCATGTACTAGGTGGTAGATTGGTACGTACCGATCTGGTCCAGCATCTTGTCGCACTCATCCAGGACGAACCTCTGCACACTGCCCAGGCGAAGCTTCTTCTCGCGGACGAGGGCGTTGAGGCGACCAGGGGTGGCGACGATGACGTGTGGGTGAGTCTCCTTGTTGGCGAGGAGCTTCTCGTTCTCCTTGATGTCGGTGCCACCGTAGAAGACAGACGTCTTAACCTCAGGCATGTACTTGCTGAAGCGCTGGTACTCGTTGCGGATCTGGAAGGCCAGCTCACGGGTGTGGCACATGACGAGAACTGAGCACTCTCCGGCGACGGGTTCGATCTGTTGGAGCGTGCTAAGGACGAAGACCGCCGTCTTTCCGAGACCAGATTTCGCCTGGCAGAGAACATCCGTGCCGAGGATGGCTTGAGGGATACAGACTTGCTGGACTGTGGGTTTGATAATGTCAGAGTTTGTGCGTCCAAAGTGTGTGAGATGTTGCAAGCAAGTCGATGCGAAGCGATGCGAAGCGAAGCGATGCGAAGCGAAGCGAGAAGCGCCCGTCAAAGGCCCGTTTTGGGCTCAATCGAGTCTCCAAGCTCCCCCGTGTCCGCAGAATGTGGTCTTCTCAAGCGGCCACGTGTTGCGGCCTAAAACAAAGCTACAAACACACTCCGACGTGCCGCATCTAAAGGTGCAGTCCTCTTCTGGCGTGAAGCCGTCCGCAAGTCCGAGCCAAGGCGCTCACGCGATGGCTTCTGACGTATGCTGGGGTGGTACCTCGCCAAGCATCGAGTGTGCGGAGTTTGTGCGCCCTTTCGCTTCCGCTGACCACCTTTCGGCATCATGAGAGCACGCTCGCACTATGGCGGTGGCCGGACCGCGTTGGACCAGGCTAAACCTTGGAAAATGCTTTTCTGACCCCGCTCGTTGCATGGCCATCCTGATTGACCCTTTTCTTCTCGCTTGATACTTATGTTGCTCGCTGACGCATGACGGACGCTCCTCGCTTTCGCAGTTCGATCGCTTCATCGGGTGGTACGCAGTGATTTGGAGATGACAACTAACCCTCAGATGGATGTTCGAAGCCGCAGTCCGTGATGGCTTTCAGGAGCTCTGGCTTGAGCAGGAAGTCGCGGAAGGAGGTCGAGTGAATACCGACGTAGGATCCTTTGCCCTTCTCGGCGCCGGCTCCAGTCGCGGTGAGGTCACCCTTCTTCGCGTCGCCGTTGGTCGCGCCTGCTGCTCCAGTGGCGCCGGCACCGTCGGTGGGCTGTATCTCATCGTCGGAGTAGTCGATCAGTTCTTCTTCTGCCGACATGGTGAAGGTGGTTTGTTGGGGTGGTGAAGGTGGGAGGTGATGAGGGGCGATCAAGTGATCAGTGTATATGAGATCGCTCAAACGGATGAGCGCTGTGGTGGGTGGTCGCAAGAGTATTGGAGGAGGTGGTGATGGTAGAGGTTGTCGTGGGCAAGGCTGAGGTGAACCCTCGAGCATGTTTGCGGCGGTAGGCACGTGGTCAAAGCTTTAGCCAGCCAATCAGAGCTCACTCTCGATTTCTTTCGATTTCCACTTCAGCAAGATGGAAATACTGGAGATGGTGACTCGGAGTGAAGCAAGGATTGCAACATAGTCATCACAGCAGAAGCTGGTGATCTGGTACTGTTCTACTACGATGGAATCTGAGCCTTACGTACTAAAGTGATGGCGAAAGATAAGTCAAAGGGCGGCGTGCCAAACAAGCATGTCCACGCCAGGATTTCCTATCTGCAACAAGCAGCAACATATCTCGCGATTCAAGGGCCCCAGCCACAAGCAACTTCGGCGGAATCAGAGGACAGACTAGCAACAGAGAAACCGGCCGAAGTATCTGCGACTGTCCCTCCCAAAAACGACGAGCTCCAAGCAGAACAGTCACGACCTTCCGGTGGCCTTCCTCAGTATCTCTCGGATCACCTGGTCCAAGTTGCTCGCAAGACGCAGATACGACTGCATCTCGACGTCAAACACAGCATCTGCAAACGATGTGGCAACACTCTGGTTGATGGCAAAACTTCCACCAAGTCCGTCGAGAATCTGTCCAAGGGTGGCAAGAAGCCGCATGCCGATGTCATGGTGGTTGAGTGCAGCTACTGTGGTGCAAAGCGGCGGTTTCCCGTCAGTGCACAGCGGCAGAAGAAGAAGTCCGAGCGTCCGAAACGGGTTCAGCTTGGAGCCAGCGATGAAGGGGTCAAGCAAGCCGCAACTGAAACTGGCTGAAGTGTGAGGACCCAAGCGAGCTCAGCTTTCCGATCGCTTGCCTAGCTCGTCAAACCAAAAACCCTTTCCGATCTCATCGTCATCCTCAACTACAAAGCTCGAGACACCGGTATATCTAGCCTTCCCGCTGATCTTCACTTTAACACCTTGACTCACGTTACCCAAACGCTTGTGGCCTACGACTTCAGCAACAAAAGCACCTTCGCCACCATAGGCCCACGACACTGGACTATGGAACGTCCTGGGCTCAGGGTGCGGGTCAGCCAAGGACCATCCCAGCGCCACTCTAGCTTGCGCACCTGAACCCGTAGGACTGCGGTCGACCTGCTGGTTGGCGAAGAAACATATGCCCGACTCTGCGTTCGGTGGCAAATTGGAGTATGTGTCTTGACCCGTGGATGACGGCCGGGCCGTGACGATGACGCCGTATAGAGTATGGTCGTCCTTGTAATCGGGGTGTCGCAACCACATCCGTCTCGTTTCGGGCCACTCCACCAGCCTGCGGTTGAACTCTTCCTTCAGCAGTCGCGTGGCGTTACTCAGAGCTGCGAGACCAGAGGGAGTAATATTCTCGAGGTCGCTTGCAGTGAAGCCGAGCCGTTTTGCCTCGACCATGATGTAGAAGGCACCTCCATACGCGATGCCAAAGTTGACTTCCTCCCGGTCGCCCAGCTCTGGCCACCGCGTCGCAGGTTCGGAGAAGCTGAGGAACGTCGAGTCAGAAAACCAGCTTGGTGTTCCCTGGTATGAGATCATACGGCTGGTGTCGACTTTCCATGTGTCGGTCCCTATGAATACGACCGGAACTTGGAGAGAGACGAGGCCACACGGCACATGAAGATCAACAGCCATGGTCTGAGTCTTCGGATCATACATGAGATCCTTACTCATCCCCAGATCAAAAAGCTTCTTCTCGCCACTCCCAGCTTGATCAACAATCAGTCGACCCAACGCCAAAGTGGCGTGGCCGCACATGGTACTATATCCATCATTCGTCAAGAACAAGACCCCCGTATGGGCCTTCCCAGTCTCAGTCAATTCAGTCCGCCAACACAATACGGCACCGTACATGTCTCGATGGCCTCGCGGCTCACAGATCAGCGCTCTACGGAGGTTGTCGTGGTGGGACATGGCGTATTCGCGTTGTTCGAGGAGAGTACCACTTTGGAGGTCAGATAATGGGTACATTGGAGTCACAGTAGGGAGGGCGTACGGAAGATCTGGATAGCCGGAGTAAACGATTCTGGTTGGCTCGCCACAAGTGTGCATTTCTACTGTCTTTAGCTCGGTGCCGCAGCTTTGGCTGATGAAGGTTGGGACGTTGATGTTGTGTAGTTCATCGGGCGAGCCGTCGTCATGGGAGGGGAAGCGACGTTTTCGACTCATTTCGTCTTGTAGATCGATTAAGTGCTTCACATCATTTCAAACGAACTTCAATAATCGAAGTGGAAGGTAGATCTCATGCTCAGGGGCGTCTGTTAGGGTTCGCTGTTCGTTCGGCCCGAGACTAGTGCGGCGCACTTTAAGTCTTGGCAAATCGATATGGGAAAGTCCAACTTCACAAGCCGCAACAGCTTTTGAACACAACTCTCGAACTTCTCAGCACCACCGTCAAGATGTACGCTCGAATCCACTGAATATGGCGACGAGACATCACTAACATGCTCTCAGGCTGATTCCCAAGGAAGACCGCAAGAAGATTCACGAGTACCTGTTCCGCGAGGGCGTGCTCGTCGCGAAGAAGGACTTCAACCTGCCAAAGCATGGCGAAATCGACACCAAGAACCTCTTCGTATGTGAATATACTCCCGGGCATCATTTCTATACCACTGACATGTGTAAATCAGGTCGTCAAAGCCTGCCAATCCCTCACCTCGCGCGGCTACCTCAAGACGCAATTCTCGTGGCAGTGGTACTACTACACCCTGACCCCCGAAGGTCTCGACTACCTGCGCGACTGGCTCCACCTCCCCGCCGAGATCGTCCCACAAACCCACGTCAAGCAGCAGCGCTCGCACGCACCCCCGCGCGGCATGATGGGCGGAGACGGCGACCGTGGCGACCGTGGCGGTGAGCGTCGTGGCGGCGGCCGCGGCGGCCCACGCGGAGACCGTGAGGGCGGATACCGTCGTCGCGAGGATGGTGATAAGGAAGGTGCGGGCTCGGGACCGTTCAGGCCGGGCTTCAACCGTGAGGGTGGTGGACGTGGTGAGGGTGATCGTGGTGGTATCGGACGTGGCCGGGGCGCCGCACCAGAGTCCTAGGATGGCGCTGGTGATGGTGGCTGGGATTGACGGTTCGTGACTGCTACACACTCACAGCACACTGGTGGTGGAGGAGGGGAGAGGAATGAGGAGATGGAAGATTCCATACGTCTGCTGCGCTGAGACTCGGCTACACACCATGTGTAAGTAAGACAAACCAAGTCTGGAATGAAATACTTGCTTTACCAATCTGTGCTGTCACTCTCTTCGCGTGGTCTTTACTTTCGTCGCTCGCATCGATCACGTGGTCCAACCTCACCACCCACTGCTGTTAATATCCCGAACGGAGCATTGTATTCATGTATGATGCTACTAATGAAACTCGGAGCAGCCACATCTTCTGCCGTTTTCAAGTTCGGAAGTTGGAGAGTTGGGGCCCATATCATACAGCTGGAGATGAAGCTACCTAAACAATGCTTGACCGGTCTCAACGCCAACGCCATGAATGCAGATCGTCACCGAGCACATCAGCCTCAGGGAAGAGGAGCTCAGTGAGACCATACCACGCCTCCCTCGCCTGCAGGCATCTGCAACCATCGCTGTCCCGGCCCCCCATCGGCTCTCCTGTAACTGCAGCGAAGGGGGTTTTCGGGTACTGCCATCGCACCCTCTGCTTCCGGGCGCCGCCCCAAACCCATGTACCCCCGCCCACGAGCGTCATTCCCCACCGCCCTCGCCGCCTTGCAGTCCTCACACACCAACTCAATCCGCCGATTCGGGTCCGCAACCTTCAGCGCCTGCAGCACGCACGACAGCATCCGCTCACTCTCCTCCTCCTCCAAGCACCCCCGGAACTCCCGCAACTCCATCAACGTCGCCAGGTGCAAGCGGACCAGCGTATCCCGCCACTCGTCGAACCTCTGATCCAGAGCCTGTCGCACGTTGAGCTGCTTGACCAGGTCAAAGAGCCTGCCTGGGGTGTATCCGGTCCGCACTGCTTCCGGCGTAAGGGCGGCCACGTGTTCCGTAACCACCCCCTGCGAAACGCGGACGTCGCCATCGGGGTGCGCTCCCGGCGCAACGACGCGCACGTCAGACAAAGCCACGCTCAGGGCCTCGATCGCTTTCTCCTCGAGCTTGGCGATTTGGTACTTGAGCGCGACGTCGTAGACGCTAAGATGGAACCACAGCGTTGCGGGAGCCTCGCGGCAGCGGAGGATGTCGGCGTACTCGAAGCTGTAGAGATAGCGCACCATGGCATCCACGGCCTCGGCGTCGTCGTCGTCGAGTTCGAGGACTCGGCGTGTTTCCGGGGCAGTCGGGCTCTGTGCGTCAGCGAGTAGCTCTTTGAACGTCGGCGAAGCCGTCATGAGGACGAATCTGTGGCACGGCCATTCGCGGTCGCTGCACATGAGGATTAAGTCGGACTCAGCGTCTTGGGCGAACCATCTATCATGGGTATTAGAGTACGTCTGCAGTCAAGTGGCGGAATGCTATTACTGTCGGGAATCAATCAGGCGTGCCATATCTGTTCGTCGTCCGCTGTCGTGATCCGTGAGTCTCGAATCCGTTGAAGAGACGCCAAAGTTCCAAGGTGTTGGAGAGGAACAAGCCTAAAGTATTGGGAAGCGCGGACGTGCGACTTTCCGACAGAAGCAGTCCAGATAAATACATACCCTCCCCTGTCTTCACTACGGGGCCACATGCTTATCGAATTTACCGTTGGTGTGATGGGAAGACCTGTCAACATTCGCTTCGAACGTGGAACGAACTCTGCCGAAGTGGCGTACGCTGTGTAACATGTGATCCAGGCATCTATCGTCAGATCCAACCATCCACGCATCCTGTGACCGATGAACAATGGTTGTATGCAGATGATGTGGAAATGGATGGTTATTCTACCAGTCATCTCAACTTGTCGAATTGAAGAACCGCCGCCATCAGCACAACAGGTTCGTCTCCACACTGCTCTGGACTCGAGTACCCTGCTGGTTGGTTTCACGTCGTACATCTGCCCACCACAGCAGTGGAACTTGACAATCATCCAGCGTTCGTCGGGTTCATATCCGCGTTTTGTTCGCTTTCGACGAGCATGCACACGCCTGGGGCCAAATGCCCTCTTGCAGAGTGCACACACCTCTGCTTCGTTTTGTGTCCGCTCGAATTGGCGCCCCAGGAAGGCGTGGAGACCCTTGCGCGCCGGGTTTCTGTCATCGTTCTGCAGCCACACGCGGAAATCTTTCAGCTGCATCAAAGACTCCATATGCCCTCGAATCACCATGTGGACTCTGTAAGCAAACTGGCCGTCGTGAACGCGGTGCGCGGCGAGTCTCTTAATGAGCTCGAACATCTCTTGCGGCTCATCCTTGGCAGACCAGCCGCTTCATGACGAATCCAACGATCTATTTACTCTTGCGCAAGCGCTGGGATCTGGTATTTGTGTGCCGCATCGTAGACGTTGATCTGGAACAAGGGTGTGGTGTCCTCGGCTCTGGGGTGCATAATCTCCTCATCCTCGAAACTGTAGAGGTATCGTAGCACGCTTCGTGGCTCTCGACCCAGAAAAGAATAGATATGCTGTTGGCACAAACATACCCTGTCACTTTTCGCCTCGAACGTGAAACCGACCATGCTGATGTGGCGCACGCCGTGTAACATTGGAACCCAGGTTCTATAGTCTACATCAGCCAATCTTCTATCAATATCATTTCATCATCAGTCCTCGGTGTCGTTGGATCGTCTACCTGATTCGTCTGAAGGTCGCAATCAAGCATCCACTCCACCCCCGATGATCAGTCAATCAGCCATCCAGCCCCAAATTCTCCATCAGACTATCGATCTTGCCCAATAAGATCTGGTAGTTGATCGCATCCTGCGCAAACTCGTCTCCAGCAATCTCGCCGTCCAGTGTCCGCACCACTGGTGCAAACTCGTCTTCCTGAGGCGGTGTGAGGCCGGAGCGTACGTCTACGCCTTCGTCATCTTGTACCGCCCCTTTTGACTCTGCAGCCTCTGCTTCTGGATCTGGCACGGACGTCTCCGCATTGACATCTTCGTCCATCATCTCATCCAACCCCGCATCCTCAAACCGCAACCGAAAGCGCTCGGAGAGATAATACCGAATATCGTCGACTAGTTCGACGGTGTCGATTTCCTGACGGCCTTGGATTCGTGCGGCGGATTCTTGGACAAGTACTTTGAACTCCGCCTCATCAATAAACCTTTCCAGCCGGTAAGCAAGATACCTCGCCCCGAACTCCTCTAACCGATGCACCCGCGTATCCCAGCCCGCGCGCATGACATCGTAGACGTTAATCGGGTCCTCGGCATCCGTTTCTCCGCGTGGGTTTTCTGCTTCGACGATGGAGGCAGAGCCGTTGCCGAGAGTCGATATGAAGAGTGCAGCCCGCTGCTTAAGCCGGTCGATGAAGAGCATATCTGCGGCATGCAGGACCTCCAACGCGATATCGAGGCCGAAGGATGCGGTTTCCGTGTAAAGGAATGTAAGAACTATTGATAGGACTTCGGGGGAGCAGTCGACAGGGACGATCTGCAAATGTTGTAGTTCCTGGCCTTCGCGGAAGGGGGAGGCGAACATGGTAGCGAAGACCTCGGAGCGCAGGAGCATGGCGCGGTGGGCGGGGAAGAGGATGGACTTTCGCGGTTGCCGTGCGCGAGATGGTGATCGAGATGGTTGGAAGTGACCGATGGGTATGCCGTTGAGTGGTCCGGTTGTGTTTCGGACCTGTGGGATATGCGGTGAGACTTCGTCAGGTGTCTCGTCCTCTTCAGCTTCCTCATCAGCTCGGAGAAGCACGTCCGCGAAGATACCATTGTCTCGGTCCCACTGCACATCCTCCGCCCTCGCCGTATCAACCTCCAACTTATGCCTTAACACATTCTCCTCAAACCACGTCGCCAACTGATCCCTCCCCCGTTCAACTTCCTCCGTCCTCCTCTGCCTCGCCTGCCTCCTATCCCCCGCATTCAAAATCCCCTCAAGCAATAGCGGAATCTCCAACATCCGACTCAGCTTCTCCACCCCAGCCACAACCATCTCCTGCTTCTCCTCCCCCTCCACCAGTTTAACCTGCGCATCCCCCATGTACAAATACCGAATCGCAGCCTCAAAAGACTCCGCCGGCACCGCCTGGCTTAGCCTCCAGGTCGTAGTCTCCGGCGCCGCATCCAACTTCCTCTTGAAATAAGGCGACCGGGCACTCAGCACAAATTTATGCAAAGTGAATGTCGCGTCGCCTGCGTGGACCGCAATATCGCTGGTCTTAGGTGTAGCTCTGCTCAACAAGCTCGTGATATGTCCTGCCAGCGGCTGCAGCGGATCCGTACTCTTGCTATAATCGTAGCTAAGCAGTAAATTCCTAATCCGATCATTCAACGCATTATACAAACACCGCTCCCCCTGAAACGTATCGCGTTCGCAGAGCGCGCCTTGCTCGAGCAGCATCTGCACCACCTCATAATGCCCGCACAGGGATGCCTACGCCTCCTTTCAGCAAATCAGCTCAACACTACTTCAGCTGGGCATTAGGGACGCACGAGGATAAGCGGGGTGTAGTCGAATTCATCGCGGGCGTTGATGTTGATGTTCTGTGTGATGTGTTCTTGGCAGACTTTGAGGTCGCCGCGGCGGCAGGCTTCGCAGAAGAGGCGGAAGGAGGGGGAGGTGTCGAGGGGGTTTTCTTCTTTGAGCCGCCCGGTGGAGATGAGGCGTTGTTCGGAGGAGAGGGCGGATTCGAGGGCGTGTTTGCTGAGGAGGGGGGTGGCCATGATCATATACTGATTGCGGGATTGGTGAACGTTGGTATGATCACGACCGGCGTAGTGTAAACAACCAAGTCCTCTTCTTGAGGTTGACATCTGTCAAAAGTTGAAGATACGCGGATACAGCCGCAGACTAGGCGATTAGGCGAACTGCAACTGGAAAGCTTAAACTCGTCTCCATTGGCAACGGTGTTGACTTATGATTCAGCAGCTACGATCTCGAACTCGAAGACATCTCATCACTGCATGGTACCTTGCATTACTTGTCGTTTCTCGAGTACTTCGCTACATACACATCTCCTACTCGGTGCACTCACTCTTTGCTCTTTAGCATGACATTGTCACCTCGACAGCTCTAATAGCGCGGAAAGTCGAGACGGCACAGCAGACTGCTACACATCCCGGAACAGTCTTTCACGAAACAGGAAGAAAGTGAGCACAACCTTTTGGATCATTGTCCACACACAGCAATCATGGCCGACGAGAAGGATGAGAAGTATGAGGTATTGGAGAAGATTGGTAAGTTCTCTTTTCCTTCTTTACCCCAACATATCCCGTCCAATGCACACTTTTGCGACATGCAAGGATCCCATGTTAATCCACGTGTGTAATAAAGGCCAAGGCTCCTTCGGCATCATACGCAAAGTCCGCTCCAAAACCACCAACCACATCCTCTGCCGCAAAGAAATCTCCTACTCGCGCATGTCCGACCGCGAGCGCAACCAACTGCACGCCGAGCTCAAGATCCTCGAGTCCCTCCGCCACACCAACATCGTCCAGTACTACCACCGCGAGCACCTAAAAACCAGCCATGACCTGCATCTGTACATGGAGTACTGCGGAAATGGAGATTTGGGGGGTTACGTGAAGAATTTGAAGGCCAGGAATCAGTATGCGGATGAGGAGTTTGTGTGGGCGATTTTCGCGCAGTTGGTGAGTGCGTTGTATCGGTGCCATTATGGGGAGGATCCGCCAGTGGTGGGGGAGGAGGGCAAGGTGAGGAATGGGAAGACGGGGGGCTTGCAGACCAAGGAGGGGTATCGGATGATTTTGCATCGCGATTTGAAGCCTGAGAATGGTGAGTCCATACCACTTCTTCAAGATCTGTTCGAAACTGACCTTGTGTGTTTAGTCTTCCTCGGCGAGAACAATTCCGTCAAGCTAGGTGACTTCGGGCTCTCCAAGATCATCGCATCCCACGACTTCGCATCCACATACGTCGGCACACCCTTCTACATGTCGCCCGAGATCTGCCAGGCGGAGCGGTACAGCCATCACTCCGACATCTGGAGTTTAGGATGCATCATCTACGAGCTCGCCACGCGATGTGTCCCATTCGATGCGAAGAACCATGTCGACCTCATCCTCAAGATCCGCGCCGGCAGGACGAAGCCGCTACCACCGCAGTACAGTCGAGAGCTGAGCGATGTGATATCGTGGTGCTTGAAAACCAATCCGTTGTCCCGACCAGATACAGCGCAGTTGCTGAACATCGCCAACATCAAACTTGCGCGAACGAGACTGCAATTCGAGAAGGACCACGACGTACGACAGCAACTAGCCCAGGCTCATAAGCAGATCCAGGACCTTCAGGCAGAAGTACGAAAATTGCGAGACCGTGAGAAGCATCTGGAGATCGAGTGGCATACGCGAGCAACGTTGGCTATCGACCAGCGCGTGCACGAGCAAGTCGAGGCGAAGAAGGCGGAGTTGTTGAAGCAGTTCGAGATGACCGTCGAAAAGCGAGCAGAAGAGAAGTCGGAGGAGAAGTTGAACCTGCACCTCGCATCTCTCCCAGCGAGCCACGGGCTCCAACAGGCTGGCGATAGCACGTACGTGAGGTCAAGTACACCTCCGCCGGGCAAGGCCGCCAGCTTCGCGACTACTGCTACGAACACGCAGGAGACGGATATGTCGTCGATCATCGAAGGGTTGGAAGACTCGGCTCTGGACACCGATCTCACATCTTTGTCCCTGCAAGACGAACAAGTCGACGATGCATCGCCACTTGCAGCGCGCACGAAGCCACCGAAGAAGATCCCCCGAACAACTTTCGGTCGCGCCCAGACCTACGCCAACTGCAAGCAAAACGGCCTCGCCACAGCATCACCAATGGACGTCCACATGGCCGGCGTCTCACCCATGCCTCCACCCCAAGCAGCACCCATGAGCATCAAAGGCCTCAGCCTCTCCCCACGAAAGAACGGCCAGGATCGTCTCTCGGGCGGCGCAGCCCTCCGCCGCAACATCTTCAACTCCGACGCCCTCCGCCCCCAACTCCGCGGCGAAACCCGCCCCTCCTCCCGCGGCAACGGCTCCTTCGCCGACGACGACGACTCAGACGGTCTAGATGACGACCCCGACTTCCTCCCCACCATGGAAGAATCGCCCAGCCGGCCAGCCTCCGGCCTCTCGAACCCCGGAGGCGTAGGCGGTGATCCCTTCAAAGCCTTCGGCGCACAACCAAGACTAAAACCCCTTTCGCGACCGAGCTTGACAAGGCAGATGACTATGCCGGCCACCATGCACCAACAACAACAACGCACCCTACCCACCCGCCCGAACCCCTTCGGCGGTCCACCACGCCCCAAGAGCCCGGATAAAGAGAACCGCCCTCCTTCCTCGCACGCGCGCACAGAGTCCGCCGTCCCCGTCGTCTCCGCTTCGCCTAAACGCACCACTTTCCCCAGCAAAGACGCCAAAGCGCTCACGCCATCCCGCAAAGCCCCGCCCCCGCCGCCAGGAGCGGGAAGTGGGCTCATCAGTAAAGCCGCTGGAGGGAATCTGGTGAAAGCGGCGCATAAGAACAACATGCTGAGTCCTGCTAAAATGCAAGGGAGGACGTTGCTGGAGCTGCAGCAGGCAAGGTCGGTGCCTAATTTGCTGCCGCCGGACTTTGAGTTTGAGGATGCGATGGTGGTGTTGCCGCCCAGTCCGGCGAAGTGGGATCCAGTGAATGATGGGGAGAATTGTCCGAGTCCGTTCTTGGCGAAGCGGGTGAGAGGAATGGTTCGGTAAGGGGTGACGGCGGTCATGATGATGGTACGTGCGTGTTTTGGGTTGGGTGGGTGGTGTCCGGAGCGGTCAGGAGGAGGCCATGAAACGCTGGGTTGGTTTGGGCGGTTGGCACGGCGTAGCGTGGTGTTGGATACTCAGGCTTCTCCCAGCCACTCTCGTAGCAACCAACGTCTTCATAGACGAATTCAAGGAATCCCAAACTCAGGCGTCGGGTCCCGTCTCATCGATCTAGAGTCGAGTTGTCGGGCGTGAGGTCGAGATCTGGGGGAGTACCTTGCCGCACTCCATTGCTGTCCGCACTGTTGGTGACACTGCGTTAACTTATGGCTCGACAGCAGACTCTTCAGGCGCAAGGTCCAGGTCCGGAGGAGTGCCCCGATTCACGCCATCGCCAGCCGCTCTCGCCGTCGCACTCATCTCACTCTTCTCTTCCTCCGCCCCACCGGCTGGTGGCACCTTATGCTCCGCCTTCAAGTTCGCCAAACAAGGCGCCACAAATAACGTGCCTGTCCACGCCCCATGGGCAGTTCGTGCGGCGATAACGATCCAGAGTAATATCACTGCGGTACCGAAGATCGTTCCCAGGACCCGGAAGAAGAGGGATGGGAGTTCGAGGCCGATGGTGATTGTGGAGATACTGTACACACCTAGCGGGAACGTGAAGCCCCACCAGCCGTTATTGAACGGCAGTCCTGGAGAAGCTTGGTGGATCGCTGCTAAGGCGAACGCGAACCAAAGCAGCCCCCAGGACCACATTAGGAGGGCGATGAAGAAACCGAGATGGTAAGCGAAGAGGCCAGCTGCTGGGTCGAGGGTCCCTGTTATTGGAAATACATCTCTCGCCAGCCGACCGAGGTTAAGGATCGTGTAGCCGCCTAACCCCAGGGGCCCGAGAGGGAGGAAAGCGCTGACGATGACCTCGCGAGCTGGTAGCTTATGCAGCGCCAACCGCTGGAAGTAGATGGCCATTACTGTGAAAGCCATCGGCACGCTGAGTCCCCACATCACGTAACTCGCAATGATGGTTCCGAGCGCTTGCTGAGGATTCGGCAACACAGCCGCAACTTGCGAGCCAGTACTACTGCTGACGATTGTGGCGGCGATGGGGAGGAGTTGGGCGGCTGTGATGGTGTCGAGGGAGCGCTGATGACTCTCGCTCATCAACAACACGCCCAGACTCACCGTCACGGATACCGCAACAACCGAATCAAGCATCCACATCCCCCACGCCGTGTACGCAGCCCAGGTGCCCCAGGCAGGGACGCAGACGGCGATCCACATATTGATAATCGTGGCGAAGCCCATAGGAATGGTGCCGAGGAAGAGGCTGTTGTTAGGGTCATGGATCATGACGATGAAAATCTCGGGCCAGATGGTGTAGCGTAGCACACTGATGATGAAGGCGGTAGCAAAGAGCGCGACGTTTAGGACGAAGAAGACGATGCTGAGGTGGTAGAGCCAGGAGGCTTGCCAGGGGATGGAGTGAAGGATCATGGAAACAACGCCGGTGCCCATAGTCACGCTGAACCAGGAGGGGGAGAAGTTGCGGACGATGCGGCGCCAGCCGGTGTCGTATTTGGAAGCATACTGCGTCTTGGTTTGGGTTTGTTGACCGCTGGTAGAGGAGTTCGATGGTTTTGATGTCGTCTCAGCGTTCTCGGTCGTGTTGGTGGAGGAGTTGTTTGAACGAAGTCGCGTGCTGGCTGGCACAGTCATGGCGGGATTGTTTTCCATCCCGACTTGTTTTTTATCCATCTATCGTGACATTCACGCGTTCCAAGATTGATATTATGATCACATAAAGAACTACAATCGAAGTTTTCAACAAAAGTGACTCCATCTCAAGTCTCCCTCTCGCCCCGCCGCCACCAAAAGTCGCCGACTTGCGCATCAGTGGCGCTACGATAGAGTTCCATTGACCTCGTCTTCTCCATCTATGTATCAAGATGTTGGCTCAAAAGCTCTATAGGTCCTGTAGGACATCTTCTATACCTCTCCGAAGTCGACGGATTGTCGGCGCATCGAGCTTCCAATGGCAGCACCGACAATGCTTCTCCTCCACGCCGCAGGCGGCATTGACGACCTCAGAGATGACCCGTGAGCAATTGGCTAGCCTACGTATCAACCAAGACAGATTAATGCACGACATCCACTCGACGTGCGAATGGGGCAAAGGCGAAGCATGGGGCGAGTAAGCCTTTCCACCCTCACCATCACTCCCCCTTCTCACACTCCCACAGCGGCCCAACAGAAACAGGCATGTCCCGCCTCTCCCTCTCAGACACCGACAAACAAGCCCGCGACTGGTTCGCGGACACAACCACTTCCCTCGGCTGCAAAGTCCATGTCGATGAAATGGGAAATCAATTCGCCATCCGCCCTGGCCTCTCCAACGAGGAACCTCCGACCTACGCTGGTAGCCATCTCGACACGCAACCCACTGGAGGCCGCTACGACGGGATCTTAGGCGTCACCGCCGCGGTGGAGATGCTACGCACATTGAACGACAACTGGATCGAGACGAACCATCCCGTTGGCGTAGTCAACTGGACAAACGAGGAAGGCGCACGGTTCCCGATGTCGATGGTTTCGTCTGGAGTCTGGGCCGGAGCTGTGCCGTTGGAGAAAGCGCATAATCTCAAATCCGTGATCCCGGCGAACGACACTGCGACTATGAAATCTGAGCTCGAGCGGATCGGCTACTTAGGAGAGGTGGCGGCGAGTTATAAGGCTACGCCTATGGCTGCGCATTTTGAGCTGCACATCGAGCAAGGACCGATTCTTGAGGCGGAGGGACGGAGGATTGGGGTGGTGCAGGGTGTGCAGGCGTATAAATGGTTTACTGTTACCGTGAAGGGAAGGGACTCGCATACTGGAGCGACGAGCTTTCAGCATCGTGCTGATGCTTTACTAACGGCGGCGAAGATGATTCTGGCCTCGCATAAGATTGCCACAAAGCATAAGGCGCTCGCTTCAACGGGGATACTGACTCTTCGGCCTGGGAGCACGAACACTGTGCCAGGTTTTGTGCAGTTCTCACTGGACATTCGCGCGCCACTGGACGAGACTGTCGAGTTGGTAGAGAAGGAGTGCCGCTCAGCTTTCACGGCTCTCGCAGCAGGCGAGAATGCTTACGGCGTCAACGATCAATGCCACCCTTCCGACCGACAGTGCAGTGTCGAGTGGGCCACCGACTTCGTCAATCCAGCTACGCACTTCCATGAAGACTGCGTTTCATGTGTGCAGCAAGCTGGCTCTGATCTGTGTGGTGGTGGCGAAGTGAGTGGGAAGGACATCGGTGCATGGGGAAAATTGATGACGAGTGGAGCTGGTCACGATTCGGTGTACACGAACAAGCACTGCCCGACAAGTATGATCTTTGTTCCGTGCAGAGACGGTGTGAGCCATAATCCGGCGGAGTACTCGAGCCCGGAGCAGTGTGGGGATGGTGCGAATGTGTTAATGGGGGCGGTGTTGAGGTATGATAAGCTCAGAGGCGAACGATAGAGTCGCAGCAGCAGTCGTGGTACATACTTCTGCTGGTTGATCATCTCCCGACACCCGTTCACACCCTCGTCCCCTTGATCCTTCTTCCCAACACACCGGTGTATAGCTACATGCACAGGTAGCTCTGCCCGCGCTGGTAGCCACCACTCTTCAGACTAAACCTTAGCACGTGGGCTCCATTGTGATGAACAGTGATCATCACGGGTATGTGGGCGAACATTGTCTTCGAGTTCAGAAGAGCTACCTTGCTTAGAGGAAGATCTATACCGAGTTAGGCGGCCTTGGGACGGGAGATGGGAACTGGAATCCTCGGAGTGTCCTATTCGAAGCCAGTTGGTCGACGTTGAAGATATCGTGGGGATGCGGAGCCGATGCTGGCGCCACACATCTCGGAGTCTGGTCATGGTTCGGGCACAGAGAGTTTTCCTCATCAACAAGACTTGCCGTTGAAAAGACGGTACGCTCGCGAACCCGGCCCTCAACCGTGAGACCGCAGGAGCAGTAACGATGTTGTTGCAGTACCCTCCACGGCTGTTACGGCAGGCCACGAACCTCCACTTGCTCTTGGCTGCATCGTGAACCCTGGCTGTGGTCACAACCTTTGAAAGAATCCGGGGTACGAAGCTGGTCATTTGGAGTACTCCATAGACATCCAATCAATGCTCAATCGATCTGCAGAGGCCAAGCCCAATGGATATTGATGCAACCTCACCAGCCGTCCTTCAGTCGATCTATATACGCATTGAAGATCGATATGTGTAGCACGCGTGACATTGTGCATCCCTAATATGCCATGCAAGGTGAACCACATCGACCTCGTACGCAGCCCGTCCTCTCACAGTACCACCGTACCGTCCATGGGCAGGTATAAGTATCCGACTTGCTTTCTAGTCTTCAATCTGCCATCTTCGCCATCACTGCTCAGACCCACCAACCACCGCTCAAGCCTATCATACAGAAGCGAAGCAAAACAACAATGAAGTTCATCTCCATCCCCGTCCTTGCGCTTGCGCTCTCGGCTCACGTAGCAGCACAAGTCCCAGGCTGCGCCAACCGAGGCGACAACTGCGACCAGCTAGACCAAGGCATATGTGAATGCAATGGTGGCGTACGTCACCTCGTCTCCTTCTAACTCTTTCCATATCCAGAATGTAAGACACAAGAAGCTAACAAGCCAAACAGGCCCTCGTAAGCACTCGGACCACAACCCCTCCCCTTCTATGGTACTGACCGTGTTCCGCAGTTGAGCTGTACCCTTGACACCGTGGGCTTTGGTGGCTCGGCTTGGACATTCTGCAGAGATTGTGAGTACCTGGCGAGTAATCGTCTCCGCAAACCTACCGCCCGAGAACTGCACGCTGATCATGCTTCTTTACCGTAGGCCCGGTGCCAGATGGTGGTGGACTGCAATGTGACAGTGGCAGAGGCGTGTGCACGGCGTTTCCAGACGGTACGCAGTGTAGACTGAGCAAACGCTTTTTTGCCTGAAAACGGTTCTTGACATCGTCAGGCTGCGCTGGCTCTCGAAGCTTCGGTCCTGAGATGGGAACGTCAAGTGGCAATGTTCTGATGATGTATCAAGATCATACAGACCATGATAAATGCATGCATCACTGTTTTTGTACCCTGTCAGACTAGCGCGATCAGCCATATCTTCCTCATCCCTAGCACGGTAGCACTCTGTTGAAGCAAGTCTAGCTGACTACACCCGGATCCTGCGTGGTAAGAGCGTAGCCATACGACTGGCTGATGGAGTTGTAACTGCCCTGCTGTGGCCATTGGCCCTGAATGAAAAACAATCGGATCAGCTGGGCTCGAGAACAGATAGCCGGATAGAAACACTTACCGGGTAGTAGGCGTAATTGGTTGCGTAGGAGCGGTCCCACGGCTGCGTGTAAAAGGTACAGTACGTTCCACCAGCAACATTGTTGTGACTCTCCACGTAGGCATTGAACTGAGACAAAGCGTTAGTCTCCAATAGCAGCCTTGACAAGGGTCTGACTTACGAAGTTGCACGCCTGGTACGTGCCGTCGGGATTGGGATGATCGTGGTCATACTGCGTGTGAGCAAGGGACCCAGCCGCGCACTGCGAAGGATCGAAGGCTCCGGCGTGATACTCGAAGCCGGTGTAGGTGTCCTTGCCGGCACTGTTGAGTGGTGCACTGATGGAGCCACCCAGCTGTACCGGACTGGTGAAGCTCGGGAGAGATCGCAGAGGGGCGTCTTTGACGTAGCCGTTCGATGCCGCGATAACGATATGGAAGTTATCTCTATAGCCACCTTGGTTCGTTGCGGTACCGCCAGTGATCGCGGAGCCCCAGAGGATGCATTTGATGTTAATCGTGGAAGGTGGGTCGTCGCAGCCAGTGCCTGGGTCCACCGATGGGTCCCGTTCGTAAAAGATGTTGAATGCGTTACAGCCAAGGACGTTGTCGCAGAACTCCTGACACTGAATGGTGTCGTAGGTTTGCAGGTTGTAGCTGGCTGATGTCAGCTGCGGCGACTCTCTGAATGTCAGCATCAGCCATGTTCTTACGAGCCCATGTAGCCATTCTGTTGCGTAGATCCTGTCAAACCGTCGAAGGCCAGGCTGTAGCCCTGGGGCACAGGAGCGCTGACCGCGGTGTCGACGTAGATACTGTTGGCCGAGAACGCAGCTGCCGTGTCTGGCGAGGTAACTGGACCAGCACCGGCTGGCTGAGGAGAGCATGCATCTCGGACGGCGAGATGCGGCATGGCCGAGACCATACCAACGGCCGCTACGGTGAGCATGAGACGGGTCGACATGTTGCGAGGCGTGACGGCAGGCATTGCTGAACACGGCGAAAGTGTAGACAGCGAATGAGGAGGAGAACGCCGTAGTAATTCGAGCTCGACTGATCGTGAATGATGTGCGGTGCAGGATTTCAAATGAGTCGTGGCAGCGACACGCTTATATACTCCAGTAGTGCGACTTGCCGGCTACATAGGGCCACGGCCGTCGCCGTGTCCGGCTTTGGTGGCTCTGGTCCAGACTCCCAGCATCTTAGACTACTCTGTGGTGCACAGCATTCGTTCCCGTGGCCAAATGAGTAGACGGGGCCGCTACCGCCATATGAGCCGCATATGGACCTGTCCAGCCTAGTAGATGCAGCAGCATATTATGCAGCCACAATATCGTTCACATGCAGGTCCGTCCGGAAAGCCCAGGTACTGGACCACACGGGCACGCAAGTCTGTTGTGACATGATCTGGCCGAACCTCACGACACTAACCTCCGTGACGAAGATGCTGACTTGCTGGCTGGCAGACCGATTATCCTCATGGCCCTCGGGTTCGCAGCGCTGAGAAGGCCCAAATAGGTGCACCATAGTATCACAGTAGCGGCCATATCGTGGTCCTTTAGACAGAGGCTCGCATACCCTACTTCCTGTTCAATGGCGCTTCCAAAGCACCCGAGGTGCACAACAGCACTATGCAGTGATTTTTGACGCCACGTAGCGATGTATTGGTCGCGACCAATGCAAGGCTATGGCTTGGCACGCCACATCGGGGACCAAGTCTGGTCGAGCCTTGTCGTGAGTATTCACATTACAGCGACATGGGTGCACATGTGGTTGCTTGTTGGCCGCCAAAGTCCAACGTGATCTACTGTGTCACCCCGTGAATCGTTACTCGGTCAGAGCGTGCTGTCCTAGTCTGACAAACCTAGTTGACCGGTTCTGGTCCTGAGCGAGGGCTTGTTCATGCGGTCATGGAGCTCCTGGTATTCTGATTGGCTTTTGTGCCGTGCTTGTACGGTTCTGCGCCCATCGAGCTGCCGCGTCTCCCATACTCATGGCATATGCAGAGTCGTGGAGCAGGGCCGGCTCGGTAAGGCTGCGAGAGTCGGGACCGGCGCCCAGAATCCTTGCACGGGCAAGAATGGCCCGAAGGTCAAGCTGTGGGTTTTGGGTGATGTGTGGCTTGAACAGAACAGCTGTATTAGGTAGCGAGGCCATGCTCCAGAGTAAAACATGCAAGACGGCCGGTTCTCATATGTGCTGCTTGTTGCGCAGCAGGCTCCACTACACGGTCTTGCTCGCCACCAGCGCCCTGACATCCTTCATCTTGACCGGCTTCGAGATGTACAAGTCCACACCAGCCGCAAACGCTTCTTGTCTGGCTTCCTCGGCTCCCAGCGCAGTGAGCGCGATAATCGATGTGCGTGGAAGCCCATTTTTAGCCTCATACGCACGAATCACTCGCGTTGCTGTGCATCCGTCCATCAGAGGCATGGAAATATCCATAAAGCACATATCGTAAGGTCGAGTCGTTGTCTTGTATGCCTCCACCGCTTCTAGTCCGTCCATGGCTTGCGTGAACGTGCAGCCGATCTGCTTGACACATGTCGATAGGACGCGGAGATTGAGGTCGTTGTCGTCTACGAGGAGTAGGTGAGCGGGTCGTGTGCCATTTTCTCCTTGTGCAGCTGGCTGCACGGGCTGATGCGGAGGCTGGTCTTTCTGGGTAACGAAGTCAGGTACACTGAGAGGCGGTATTTCCGCGCCATTGGTGCCGACATCGCCCTTGGCTAGCTTTGTTCGCTTCGAGTCAGCAGTTTTGGGTGTTGTCTTCGGCCTTCGTTCGCCAGCGATAGCATCGGCGAAAGCCGCCGCCAGCTTTCTGCGACCGAAAGGCTGACTTACGGCAACCTCGATCTCACTGACATGCTCAGTCGAATTCTCTTCGAGGGGTTCGGACGATGCGATTTTCCGCAAAGGAGAAGAGTATCTTAGCGTCCATTCGGATTTCAAGTTCTGGCGCTGCTGTAGTGCGAAGTGTGGTGCGCCATTGAAGGTCTCTGGGGCACATTCGAAGGAAACAATCATACCAAGATGCTGACCGGCGATATGGGCAAATAGATCCTGCACATCCGAGCTGTGGCTCGCGCCGCTGCCATTCGTATCCCCGTTCAGCGGAGGTGAAGAGTTCGAGACCTCGAGTTTGGGCTGTGGTAAGTAGAGAGTGCGTCCTTTGAGTTGACTGGTTAGGTCGAGCGAAGGTTTGTTCAATGAAAGTTCACTGAGTTGGCGCTCAGCAGACACAATCCGGACTTTGTCTCCGATAGGTACCGTAACGGTAACTTTGGTACCCTTGCCCACCTCGCTCTGGACGTCAATGTAACCTCCGAGACTGTTAACTAGGTGGTGGACTATGCTCAAGCCCAGTCCCGTACCAACAGAGAGGTCATTCTCTTGGGCGAAAGGCGTAAAGATACGGTTCTTAAGGTAATCGATGCTCATTCCTCGCCCAGTGTCATTGATCTGAAGGCAGATGCTTCTAGATTCGGTCGAGCTATTCTGCTGATCAGCCAGGCGGAGCACAACCTCGATTCGTCCACGACTGGTGTACTTCATGGCGTTTCCAAATAGATTCATGACAATCCTCTTCCAAGCTCCAACCTCGGTTTCAAGGAACCAGTTGATTCCAGGCTCGATTTCTATGAGCACGATCGTGTTACCAGATCCGGAGCTACTCCTTGTCGCGGTGTTGTGGGTGTTGCTTGAAGTACCGACATTGTCCCCGTCTCCACCATGCTTCTGCGTCGCTCGCGAGGAACCCAGATGCACGCCTTCGACGACATCCTGGACCAACTCAGCAAGATCGATAACAGCCAGTCTAATCAGAGTAGTATCCGAAGGATGCGCAGGATCACTGAGACTGCTCATCCTTTGTCTACCAGTGAGACTGTTTATCCTGCGAATTGTTAGCTCTCACCGCCCAAAAGGTCTTCTCCGAGCTGCAACTCACTTAGCAAAGTCCAGTAGATGATCGATAGTGTCCAGGAGCATGTTCCCACACGAAGCAATGGTGTCGAGCATCGACTCGTCTGCCCTCGATGTGTCTGAGCTTCTCAAAAGCTCGGTGCCTGCAAGAATGCCATGGAGAGGTGATCTCAACTCATGCGAGACCGAAGATATGAAGTCGGATTTGGCACGTGAGAGAGCTGAAGCCTCCAGTCGGGCGATCTCGGCCATGATCGAGTTACCGAATGCTGACAGGTAGTTCAGATCGCCGACGTCCAAAATTCGTGTGGGGTTTATGGTCCAGCCAACAGCGGCTGCAAACCATGTCTCCTTGCCAAAATCCCAAAGCGGCAGGAATATGATGGATCGTGCGTGCTTGACAGCTTCAAAAAGTATGGCAGCGTCAGCTTCTTCTGTATCGAGTTCTAGCAGGGACTGTTGATCAAAGTCGGGACGACTAGGATGCATTCGGTCTTGATAGTTGCCTCGGTATGGTTGTGGCACAATTCCCAGATCGTCGTACGAGAATATATGCCCGAAAGGATATCTCTTGAGCAGTCTTCGGAGCAAGGCTTCGCTGATGTTGAACACGGCCGTCCCTGATTCCGCGTCTCGCCCACCTTCGGCTTGTATCTGGTACTCCAGCGTTATACATCTGGAGCTATCGTGTTCTGCGGCAGCTGGAGGCGTCCGTATTGGTTCAGCCGTCGAAGTCGATCTGCCGGGATTCTGGGAGCGGTTCAAGTGTCGTGCATCCTAATACTACACATTAGCTTAGTCATCGAAGCCCCAAACGCTCGTGTACGTACGAGAAAAGTGACCTGTTGCATATCCATTGATTGTCTGATGACATTGCTAGCCCTTGTAAACGTGGTTCGCACATCTTCGGAAACGCGGATGTTGCCGTCCACACGGACACCGGCCTTTGGAGAAGCACCTCCAAAAGGAAAGGCTCCCCCGTCGAACGACTCGTCCGCCGACTCGACATCCGCTGGCGTTGCTGCTGGGCTCGGACTCTTCGTGCTGAACAGCGGAGAGCACGACGATTCTGCCGGTGATGTGTTTGCACGAGTGATCTTCGGTCGCGAAAGACCTGCCTCATGTAGGGAAGAAGTGGGCGCTGATTCGAGAACTCTGCTCGGCAAAGACTTCGTCTGTTGCTCTTGGAAGCCTGAATATCCGGCCGCGTATGATCCAATACCACGTACCAGACCTTCCACTCGCTGGAATTCCAGTTTGGTTTTGAGCAGATCAAGATGGCTCATGATGCAGGCTGAGACCTCGTTCAAAATGGCGATCTCGTCGTTGTCGTATTCCCGAGGGACCGTGTCAACGACGCAATAGGATCCTATTACATAGCCGGTGTCCGAAGTCAACGGTACTTCGGCATAACTCCTCCTGGAAGCGAGCGACACAGATTCAGTAATCTCTTTTGGTAAGTAGATCGCAGTCCTTTCGTTTCAACTCACATGTGTGGGAATCCAGTCACGTATGGCCTAGTTCGAAAGTGTGGATCAGCGCAGAAGTCACGAATGACGTACCGCGATCGATCTGCTGAGATGTTCGGTGAATCGATGCGACTGTCGTTGGTCGTGAATACTTGCATAGTCTGAGGGCAGACGCCAAAGCTAAGCTCAAGAGCTCGGAACCCAAGGTACATTCCATCGTTAGGATCACCGACGGGAGAAATTTGGAGCCCCGGCTGCAGTAAGGACGTCCCGCGAGTTGCTTCGCCTATCCCATGTTTAGTAGGCCGCGAGAAGAGTTAGCTACAGGAGTGACAGGAACCGACCGATGATGTACTGATGAGAGCGATCAATCAGCGATATGAAGGCTCTATTCGTACCAAGTCGAAAGCAGCCAAGCTGAGCCAGAGCTACCAAGGTGCTGTTCTACGGGACCACGTTAGTATCAGTAGGTGGCACGAGGTTTGCTTGATCCCAACTCACGGGCGGAGCACGAGGAGTTTCCAGCAGCGGTTGCTGGACCGCAGGTACAATCGAAGATGCTGAGAAATATCTGACTTGTGAGCAGTGGGTAAAGTCTGACTTCGAGGTCAACATATACGTACTTTGCCAGCTCTTAGCTACGTTTTCTTTCCTCGAGAGTGCTATTGTATGCTTGCGAGACCGCAGTTTCATCGGCCTCGGTAGCAGGAGGCGGCGGCGACGGCGGCAGTGGCAGCATGACGGCCACAAAATGTCTGGAAATGGCGAAGATGTGCGAAGTAGACCTACTATCATGTGTCTTTCAGCGTGAACTGGGAACGGGGAACCGGACGGAAGAATTTAGGTCTAGGATACCCCAGGAATGCTCCACTTCACCAATTGTGCAACGATCTCTGTTGCGGAACTGCATAAGTCTTGACAATGTGCGTGATTATCAAGAGTTTGACCCATGCGACGCATGGAAGGCTTGGGATGAAGTGTCCCATACGCAATACTGTCAAAAAGGAAGCAGAGATGTATTCCGCGTTCGAAAGGATGGAGATGGCTCCGAAGAGAATCACGCTCAGAAGTACGCGTATACCTGAGAAATACGCCGTGAGGCACTGATCAGCGGCTTGATGGGCTAACCTGTGTCACATCATCGGCAGTCGACAGCATGTGCAAATGGATGGAAGTATCCTGCCAATTCTAAGGTTCGATACCCTAAATCCGGTAGGCCAGAGACTATCGAGGGATTCTGTGCTCCCGCAGCGATTCTATACAGCAGCGTTTACTGGCGCTTCAGAACGACCCAGAATCTGTTACTCCCGCTGTCGTCCCATGCTGAGCCACTGAAGTCTTCTGAAAATGCTTCGCTGCGGTTGATCCTTATGGTCTTGAGAGCCGCAAAACGCTCGTCCGTCACCACTGACCACAACAGCTCATCGTGATACTCAGCGTCGTCGTCATCTGCTTGCGTTATCCGTAATGTCTCCAGTGAGAATGGAAGCAGATCAGTCAAAAGCGTGGAGTGTTCGTCTTCTGTGTCCGCCTGATCTCCGAAAAGAGCGTCACCTGGCAGTGTCAGTGTCCGAAGCGACGCTACTTGTTGTAGGCTGCCAATTGGAAGAGGTCCAACATCCGTGGGATCGGTATACGCCGGATCCAACCTCAGAAATTGGAGATTGCGGCCTCTGCGATCAATTGCGGCAGATATCTTGTCGTATTCGATACTGCACACCCCCACGATAGGACCACCCCAATGCACGTACAGCTTTTCCAAGGAAGGGCAGCGAGCAAGCAGCCAATCCACTCCAGCCGCACTCAAGAGGGAGAACTCGAGGTGCAACCACTTCAATGTCGATGGGACAAGAGAGCTAGGACTCGGAGGATCGTCGATTTCCAGGTTCGTACCTCTCAGAGTCGCCAACGCCGGAAGTTGCAGGACCGCGGCAATTTGTGCCATACGGGTCGTGCCTTCTGTGTCCCACCGCTCGACTGCAATCTCGTGCACACGCTGCAGTGGTCGTGGTCGCACGATGGAGGCTTGACTATCGGGGTCCTCAACAGCCCAGTCGATGACAGCGGAGACTTGAGTGAGTGTAAACTCAACAGGTGTCTGCAAGTGGATCCTTTGTAGCTTTCGACACATAAGCAGCAACAGCGCCAGAAAAGCGTCCTCTAAGCCCTCGCTGGCGTCACGTCGCAACCCGTCTGCCATGTGCGAAGGAAGGCCGAGCCCTTGGAAAGCTGGAGAAACGTCTAGATGTCCCTAATGCTACCTTTCACCACGTACCCCTTCACCACGTAACCCATGCGAAGTCCGCTCAAACTCCGTTTCCCAGCAGTAAGCGTGTATTTCTTTGACGAGATCACATGTCCCCGTTGTTGTGAGAAGGACGCGAAGAAGAGGCTGCAAACCGCCAAGGCCGTGACTGCGGAAGTCCAGTGAATGGAATAGAACCGGCCGGGCGACACGATAGCATGCCTTGCTTGCCAGTGCCATGGACAGTAGAGTGTTTCGTTTGATGCGGTCGTCCTCGAAGACTTTTGCAGTGGGGCGAAGCTGTGAACAGACCAGCTGAAGCAGCTCCTCAGGAAGGAGTGCCATGTCCGTTGATGATCGTCGATCAGCGCGTTGTGGGCACGTTGCCGTTAGTGCTAATGTTCCGGGTCAGAGTGTCGCTCTTGGTCGTACCAGATACATTGAGTGTATCGTCAACCATTCCATGCCAGCTTTTCATCACGCGGGAGGCACCAGAGAGGTTCCAACTTTCACCACAGAGTAAAGCGAGGCCATCAGCAGCATGTGAGAGTGAATTAGAGCATTCTGCTAGGGTTAGGGTGAGCTGCCACGCGAAAACGGCGCCGCGTGCACGTGCTCCCCGCCAACCTTCAAAGCTTAAATGGACTTTTGTTCACGTGCAGGTGAAGTCGCGACGGTGAACTTCTATTCTGGTTCTTATTGTTGGACGGCCAATTGTTGGGTGACTTCGCACTTGCACACATATATCTTCACGACACTCCTTCTCTTGAATGTACAAACAACTCACCACATACCACGCACGATTCTGCCAATAACAACCCTACAAACACGACCAAACACTGTCAACTCAACAAAAGTATCAGCCATCATGGCACAGACACAGCAAAACAACCACTCCCCCTGGTCCCGCGGTATCCGTGGCATGCAAGTCCACGCCGTACCCGATAGCGACAAAGCCTTCGATGCTCAAGGCCGCAAACTGCCCTGGGCCTACTCGCTCGACCCAAATGCCTCAAACGCCCCCACCCACAGCGAGCCTGTCGAGAAAGGACCGTTCGGCCGCTCGACGAGAAGAAACAGGAGTACGATGAGCAGAAGTCGTAGCAAGACTGCCGAGCCAGGAGGTGAGAAGGAGAAAGCGAAGATGGAGCAGGAGAAAGCGGAGGATGCGGTGTTTGGGAGTCTGCGGAGGAGGGAGAGGGATGTGCTTGGAGAGGCGGATGGGAATACCGTGGCTGGGGCGCAGCAAGCCCAGCCTGCGGCAGGAGGAAAGGATGCGGTGAAGGGGGAGATTGAGGCAACGGAGGTGATGCTTTATGGCTTCGGGGAGGAGCTGCAGTGGGCCGCGCTGGATCATTACGAGAGGGTGAGCGGTGGGCTTGTGCTTGAGGACTATGACAGGCAGGCACCTGGACAGCGGTATGATGTCGCGAGGAGCTTGAGCAGGGCGACGAATCAGAGGAGTTTGACGCGTGCGGCATTGAAGAAAAAGAACACGTTCGCTGGTGGGTTGCACTGGATCAAGATTACCTACGACTCACGAGGGGCGGCTGAACTGGCGTGCGCTCGGAGTCCGCACATCATCAAAGGCCATCTCGTCTACGCCGAACCATATCTCGGACGCGGGCCTGGCAGAGACGAACCGATCATGGCTTCGCAAGCAGGAGCGCAGATCACAGATCCCGTCCTACCAACCAGCTTCTCCACCAACACACTGAACCCTATCGAAGGCAGCCCAGGCAACTCCTCAACAACCGCATCCTCCGCCACAGCCACCACGACCCGCCAGCCTGCACTTCCGCACTCACAATCCACACCCACGCTCAGCTCGAACTCTCCATCCTCATCCACAACTCTCCAAACTCAGCCTGGTCAAACCTTGGCCGCACCACAAACCCCAGCCACAATCCCTCGCCGACGCATCTCCGGCGTCACACCCGCGCAAATCCTCCCCGTCGACGCAGCGCTGATGCCGAAGCCAGCGAAGGCGTCCTGGAGCAGTTGGCTGGGCGCGGGCGAGGTGATCGGCTCCACCGTCCCTAAGAAGGATGATGGCAGTTTCGATTATGATGGCGCGGGCGTGTATTGGCGGGTTTGGTGGTGGGTGGATCGCGTTCTGGGGACGGATTGGTTGGGTATGAAGGCGGACTGAGGAGGCTGTAGTGAGGTGAGAGTGGCATGAACCGGACCAAGCTGGTAACAATTATCCAGGAGCATCGTCCGGAGAAGACCGCTGGCTTTCAGCACGGCATTTTGGGGTTAGATCGTTCCGTGACCTGCGACTCCAGATAATGGACCATTTGGTCGTATTTCAGACCCATCTCGCCACGCGTTTTGACCAACCTTAGGTCCGGCCGAGAGTCCTTGAGGAAGTCTTCTCGTTGTGCGCTCACTTTGTCAAGGTGCGAAACACGCAACGGCGCTCCAGCCTCACCAAGAGCCTCACAACCTTCCACCCACAACCCAGTCGTAGCTCCACCGAGCGCCGTCTCGCCATGCACACTCTCCTTTCCAAACCTTTTGCACTTTTTGAGAATTAGCTTCAGGACGCCCAAGTCCATACCGCGCACTGCAACATCTAGAACAGTCATCCCTGCCTCATTCTTGAGAAAGAGGTCGACATCGGGAGCTGCTAGAAAAGTCGCCACTGTGCTTTCAGTCGAATAGGAGACCGCGTTATGCAGGGCGGCGTCACCGTCCCCATCGGTAGCATTGACATGGGAGCCAGCCTTCAACAGAGCGGCTACGATCTTGCAGTAGATGTCTCCCTTGTGCGCCGAAGCCTGGTGAAGCGGCGTACGGTCATACCGGTCCATGTAGTGGATAATGATTCTGGGAGCACATAGCATCGCTTCCACAGTCGCAAGGCTGCCGCTCTCTATCGCCATCGAGAGCGCGTATCCTGCATTGTTCAGCGAGTCACATGCGTTTGCATCGGCACCGGCATCGATGAGTGACCTCACACAGCTGCTGTGGCCACGGAGTGCGGCTTTGTGCAACGCTGTCCGGTTATGTGCATCCACTTGATCGAGCCTTATCCCTGTTTCGAGTGCGAGCATTGCAACCGTCGCCTGCTTCCCACTGTTCGCGGCAAGAGAAAGCGGAAAGCAGCCCGGCCCTCTCGTCCAGAGATTGAGGTCGCTGCCAGCATCTATCAGGATACGCACCCTTGGGGTGAGCCAACCATCGCAGCATAGTGCAACGCAGTCCACCCATCTTCGTCTGTATAATCGACATCGCCGCCCGCAGAAAGTAAGGCCTGGAGGCGTTGCGGCATACCATCTTGAGCTGCTTGTATGGCCAATTTGCTGCGCTTCTCGACTTCGGCCGGGCTGGCTTGCCGGCTTGATATATTGTTGTAGTGATTGTGCCCTATGTTCGAGCCTCAGCATGCGAGTTGAGTAACTTCACTCCCACCATGGAATCTTGCATTGATTGCTCTCTCCGATATGCATTCGGCCATGGTCTCAAGCTTCGTATCGGCCGTCGTAGTTTGTTCTTCCGTACGTGCCGCCAGGCGGAGACGCAGAGGGCTCACCCATCTTCCCGGCTATGCACCAGCACGCACTGCATCAGCCGGCGATCGTACGTCCTCTCGTCAAAGGAAGACGGTCTCGGGAGCAAGACGAGGCTGAGGTAGAGCTCATGAATGCCGCCCACGCTTGACCAGATCGAGATGGTACATATGTACAGCTTGCTACTGCAAGCCATCAAGCCACCAAGCCATCATATGCAGGTGTGAATAAATCCTCTCGCTCTGTTGCGATACTCCGTAGAGAAGCGGACATGTATGTTTGCTTCGAGCTTGAATAAACAGAGCTACAGTGAGGATCTGCTTGTTATATGGCCGACTGAGAAACAGATCAAATCGAGTCACAGCAATATGCCCATGGTTATGGTTAGCGCACCAAGAATTGCAACCGTCTCAGCAGTGATACATCTGCGCGCGAGGCGGCATACATTGATTCTGGTCGCCAATATGGTGACCGACATGTAGTCGAGCATTGTCTCTTATATTGAAGGCGCCATCGAAGTTCGATCTGCCGGGGATGCCGCCGAGTACAGGCGGTCCGGCCATTCCATCGCGAGGTCGTCGCCACTTAGAGCATAGAGGTATGGGCGGAGCCTCAGAGGACTGGATATGCAGGCCATGAAGAGCAGCCACCATGCTGTTGAGTAAGGCTGAAGTTATGCCCGCCGAGCCCGCCCTTGTCCGTATTGGGAAGTTGCATAAATGCACGGATGTGTTGCTTCGCGTTGCTTCTGACAGCCATCAAACCGAGGGTGAAGGCGAGTCTGAAAGCGACATGTAGACTTAAATTTGCAGTAGCAATCAACCAGAGTGTGCCTACCCCCAGAATCAACCCGGAATGGGATATGCTCAAGGAACATCAGATGAATGGCTGCCTAGCTGAGTCCGATCTGCTCCGCATGTGATCGCGTCAATCGCTCACTCGTCAACAAGTTGGAAGACATCCTCCGCTCTGTCTCTCAGTCGCTTTCCAAGAGCTCGCGAACGGTAGCCCGAGCTTCCCGGCGTCCGATAGAAACGCAACAGGCTACTTTCAGCCGTTGTCTTAGCACGGCAGTCCATTCGTGCTGCGGAGAAAGGCTCAGTGCCAGTCATACCAGCACCCATATCGACATGGACGAATCGAAACTCCCTCGACTAGGCAACCTAGGATCGCGCAACCCGGTCATCTTCTTCACCTCCCTGGCCCTTGGTTTCGTCGTCGTGACCTTCTTCTTCCCACTCACGGGCTTGTACGCTGGCTCAACATTCCTGTTGTACTCGTATCTACTGTACGAACATCACTTCAACACCCTACTGATCAAACGTACTCCGCCGCATCCGGAAGGTCATCTACCCTTCCGCGATGAGTGGGTTGCAAACGGCGGACTGACAAGACTACTACCATTCGAGGCTGGAGATCGCGCAGACGACGAATACTGTATGATCTGCTGGGAAGGGCCCAACAACCCTTCACAGATCACGCTGTGCGGTCACATCTTCTGCGCTGAATGCATCGAGGCATGGCTCGCAAAGGGTAAAAGATCGTACGGTATACACCTTACTCTGAAGTAATGGCGTTCTAACAACTCGTTTCATTCAGATGTCCACAGTGCACAATCAACCTATGGCGTGAGGCACCCAATGGCTCATCTTCGGAGTTGGAGAAGCTCGTTAAGCTCGCTGTTGCTGAAGGAATGGTTGCTATCCCGTCGACCATGTTCACGTTGTATACTTACTTTACTCACTACATCGTGCGTGGTTGGCGCCAGATCGGCATCCTCCAGGCGCTGCTGCTTCTCGGCTTCGTGCTGTTGAGCGCGCTAATGACGTTCTTCGCGGGCTACGGGCTGCTAATGATGGTGCAACAACGTCGAACGCATGGGGTCCGGTGGTGGAGTGGCGGAGTTGATTCACAGATGGAACTGGCGTTGAGGATGTCGTTTATGACGATTTCTGGCGTCTTTGGGTGGTGGCTCATGTTGATGTCGTTGCTCGTCCGAAGTTCGTATTGGGCAATTCCCTGCGTAGCAGCATTGGCGTGGTATAGTCGCCAGTTCCTGGTGGCTCTATGGCGAGGACATGCTACTACTAGGGTCGCGTGAGAGCGCGCATGGGCGTCGACACCTTGCACTATCCTGGTCACGCGGATCCGATAGGATACTACTTCCCTCTTGGTTTTGCAGCAGCGCAGAAGGCGATGAAGGCTGCATTGTATGTTTAGGAGACTTGAGGTCCTGCGCAATACTCTCAGCTCGAATCATATAGATAGTAAAAGCGATCTCATCTTCCGCTGGGAAAAGCGGGTCCGACCGCAAATCGCAACAGCTCACCACAGAAGGTGACCAGTGGACGATGTTCTGGTAGTCAAGATGGATCGTGGTCCGAAGCGAGCTGCGGTAGGGTCTCGACATCCCGAACCCGTGACCAGAGTAATAAGTTGGTCAGGACTGTATCCTCACAAGTTTAATCAGCCCACGTTGCGACCTCAAGAGCGCTGCTTGAGATCACATCTCAGGTACTCAATACAGACGTCAGATTCCTGGATACTCCCGTGGCGTTCACCCTTACAGTAGTCTCTCGCGCCGATCGCATCGTCTAGCCATCGCTGATCCACCGTCGCACCAGCCCTTACAAGTGCTTTGCAGCCTGCCAACCACGCCCAGTTCACGGCATGAAAGATTGGCGTATTGTTGTTGTCATCCAAGATGTCTAGATTGTTGAAGTACGCCATGATGAGTTTCAAGACCTCCAGATGACGGGAGCCGGCTGCTGTATGCAACAATGTGTCGCGGGAGTCGGGCATACGGCGGACGCTGGAGATGTCTAACCCGGGCGCGGACATCATGATCTCCAAGTGAGACTGCGGCCCTCTACTAGCGACGCAGAACAGAGAACAGAGGAGTGTCGCTGGCATCGTTCACCGCATTGACTTCGCTACCTGCTTCCACCAGAGCCTTGACGATATCGGTGTAGCCACGCTGTGAGGCATCGTGAAGAGCCGTATCCTTCCAAAGTCAGCTGTGTTGACCTTGGCACCAGCATCAATCAGCACCCGGACGCAGTCATCGTGGCCATTCCTCGCAGCCTGGTGCAAAGCAGTATAGCCAAAGCGGCCTTCACTTTTATCCAGCTGTATACAAGGGCACGTAAAAAGAACCTGGAGTGTCGTAGCGTGGCCATCCGCGGCCGCCAGCTCAAGTGGGTGACGACAGTCCGGCGCGTCAGTCACAGCGTTGATGTCGCTTCCGGCTTCAACGAGTATGCGCAAGCATGCGACCGAACTGACCGCGTACTGTAGCGGCGTCCATCCTTCCTCGTCTCGATAGTCTATGTCGGCACCGGCGCTTAGCTGCGCACGAAGCCGTTGCGGGAGACCGTCCCTCGCTGCTTGAAGCAGTAATCTGCTACGGTTCTGAACCTCTACCGAGCTGACCGTCGTATACTGGACATGGCTGTAGTGGGTGCTCCCTAACAGTGGGAGTTCGTCAGTAGGTTCACAGGCATCATGTTCTCCGTCATGACATACACTGATTGTGGTGCATTCGACTGTTGCCGTTAGCTTTGTATCGGCCATCGTAGATTTTTGGGACCTGAGACCAGGCCGACGGTGACGACACTGAATCACTCATCGCTGACGCTATTGGACGTAGGAGCACACTGCATCCTTGGGAGTCAGATGGATGATTGTGTTAATTTGGCGCAGAGGTCGTGCCCGAGAAGTCCAGACGAGGCTGAGCACCCACGCTTGACCGCGATGGGAAGCTACATATGCAGAGGTACCGCAGTGGTCGCAAGCCACAAAGCCACGAACGTTAGGCACTGGGAATAGTTGTTTGCGATACGCGCCTTTACTTGACCGATACCAGGACGCAGCAAGCCGGCCGGTGTACGCACATCTGTTCCGATATCAGTACTAGGTTACCGACTATGCAAGCACGATCTCCTCGAACGGCCAGTAGAAGTCTTTGGCCGTATCACCAGGCTCTGCTCTCGAAGCTTCAGCAACAGCTTCACCATCCATCACGCCATGCACATAAGCCGACCCAACGACAAAGTACGTACCAGGCACACCTGTGACCGGTCGAATGATTATCGGCACATAGCATCCAGCGACAATATACAGCAAGTCTCCTTCCAAAGCGTGGGAGGTGAGCAGACAACACTCGCCCTTCGGTCCAACCGCGAAACTGGTATACGGCAAATGGGAAGCCATGCGCTCGACCATAGCGGCGGCTTCATCTCTGTCCTCTTCGGAGGGCTCCTGTCCAGCCGCCACCTGATCGATGAGATCCCAAAAATCTTCGTAGTTATCAGGATCAGAGAACAACTTAACGTTCGCAAGCTCCGCCAGAGGGCCGAGCCGAACCTTGAAATAACCTTCAGGGCCGAACGCAACGTCAAGGAGGAGCGCTCGGCGGAAGGCTTCCTTGAGTTGTATTCCCCACGAACGCGTTCGACCTTCAACGCGCCGTTTGGCTTGTTCCAGCATCCAGTTCTGGAGCTCAGCCAGATTGGCCAGGGCGTTCCCAGTGCCGCGGGTAAAGTCGTACTGCATGACAGGTCCTAGGGAGAATAGTCGGAGGCCGCGTATGGTTAGCCATCGACCGTCATGCCGGAATATAGCTTGTGCGCCGCCACATGCATCGTACAGATCTGTGTGAGGCAAGCTGTCGCTGTATAAACTCTTGTGTCGTTTCATCCCGCTCCAATCGATTGCCCAAGACGACATATCTACGCTTGTCAAAGCGTGAACACTGCCACGACCTAGCACATCGAGACACCCGTCGTTCATGAACATCCGCAAGGTTATGTCTCTGTATATGTCCTCTAGAGGCGTCTTGTAGTTGGGCGAGAAATCCGGTATACGTACCAGTCCCAACAAGCCATAGACTCTATCCTTGGCGTTTGTTGCATGCAGATACCCGTTTGCATCCAGTACATCGAAGCTATTGTCTCTGCCTTTCTCATATCTGCGCATGGCATTGACGTGCTGGTGGAAAACTCCACCGGAGTCTAGCGCTCGGAGTGCTCCATCGTTCTGATCTGAGGGGTATATCATCGAGATGAAGGAGCCAACTTTGAGGAACATTTTGACAGCTTTCAGAAAAGTAGCGTATGGCATGTGGTACTGGCCGAAGAAAATCACAGCCTGATTGCGAGCAGCGCCCATCACTATCTCCTGCAGGATCCAGACCCTTCGCCAGAATGGATTCTCGAGCACTGCGGCGATTGACATCCACCTCTCGGTCTCAAGGTTTCTGAGAAACATGCCGTCTTTCGAGTCCAAGTCTGGAGAGTCGACTGAAGGTTGTCGAAGAAACTTCAGCTTCTTTAGCACTTTCCAAAACGTTATGGTATCCTCGTCATGCCTTCCGGTCCATAGGTACACCGGTTCGGCCTTGGAGTAGATGTCGCCCATCAGTGCCACTTGTTCGCCACGCTCATCGGTATCGGCCTGGTTGATACACAGAGAGTCTATCCATACGTACTCGATGTCGACCATATGGCGGATATGTCGGAGGGCAGCATGGGCGTTCCGGCCAATGGGAACAGTGTGGCCGTTGAGTTTCATTAGTCTCGTCCTACCGCTGGTCCCCCATACATACGACACAGCTGCAAACCGCACGTCACTCAAGTACACTGTATGGAGAGTACAAGTCAGTTCTGCCTCTACAGACTGGGCAGGACTGATTTTCAACACTCGGATATTCTTGTTGCTAGCGTCGAGGGGCTGATATAGAAGTTGTCGCCAATCATGCTCCAAGGAAGCGTCGCCATCTTGCGAGGCATCACGCAAGCATACACGGTTTGGAGTTGGTCCTTCGGTGTTTGAAGATGAGCCAGCAGATATCTCGGTGTCCTCAGCCCCAGCAGTTGCTTGAGGGCTTTCCATACAATTCAGAGAACGAATCCAGAAAACAGAGGTCCAGTATAGAAACCCATGTTGCTGGTATGGCGGAATTTATAAAGTAGAGAAGGTCCCCGACTGTGCCACAGCCTTGCCAACCTCGACATGGATGATGGCGCGTAGCTGGCGCTGTGGATTGGATATTTCATCCTTGCTATGCGGCCGATCAGTGCTCCAAGATTCCTTCAGCCTCGCACCTACTTTGCCTCCGGTAAGCGATAGGACAGTCACATGGCCAATGTCATTGTTCTAGGTGCAGTATATGTCGTGCGATCCCTCTATGTTTGGCCACCAGGCTACTTCGCGTCTCCGGCGGCGGGAGCACTCCGAGCTATGTTCTCGAAAGCAAGCCCAGAAGAACTTGCGGCGCACGTAGCGCCATGCTCACAAGGCTTCGCCATTCCATGCAACAAGGGTAATCCTGACAAGGCAACGAGACGCTATGTCCATAGCATGTGTACTGTAGCAGTCTTCGCGCCTCGCGGGTGCCTTCGCGTCAAGTAGACTTACTTACCTTCCCTGGGTCGCCGATGAGCGGCCTGCGTGCTTGACGGATCTACAACGAAATGTGGCCTTGATCTCATAAGGAACTACCCTAAGTACGGAGCGGTATTCTTGGCGTTACACGACTTCTGTCCATCCTGCACTTCTGACAAGTAGTGCAGCCCGCCCACTTCACTCCCAACCTACCCGATCGTTCTGCTTTCGTCACACCTTCAACAAACACAAAAGATGGCGGCAACGACTATGACAGCGCTACCAGTATCGAGCAGAACGGCGAGCTACGATAAGCAGCAAATCGCCACTGATCGGACCGTCACCATCCTCTTGACGACCTTCGCCGGACTGGGACTACCTCGCACACTTTCACTTCCAGTCACCGCAACAGCGTCTGTCCACGATGTCCTGGCGACTATTCACAGTCGCCTACCGCCCGTTGAGCACTCGCTCATCATTACGACCACCGACAACAAGCAAGTACTATCTTCTAGCACCGCGCCAGTATCAAGTCTGCTATCATCTTCGGCCGACAGTTTCTTACCTCTCCGACTCAGCGCGCGACTATGTGGCGGCAAAGGTGGTTTCGGCTCTCAGCTTCGCGCTGCTGGCGGCCGCATGAGCAGCCGCAAAAAGCGCGATCAGAACCAAACCGCGAACGGCTCGAATCGCAACCTGGATGGCCGCCGGATCCGCGATGTTGAGAAAGCCAAGCAGATCGGCGCTGCGTTGGCGAAGGCAGAGGGGGAAGAGGCAAGATTGGCCAAGGAGAAGAGGATCGCACGAGAGGAATACTTGGCTGGCATCGAGAAGCAACTTGAGCAGGTCCGAAGCGGCAAGGCCGGTGGCGACCGAGGACGATTGGATGCCGAGTATGTCGAAGGCAAGGAACAAGCAGAGGAGAGGACAAGAGCCGATGTAATCAAGAATGCAAGGACGGGGAACGGGACTTCTAAACAGCAAGCCGCGCATGAGAATGGCGCTGGCACCACAGCGTCGAGTTCGGGATCTAGGATGGAGTCTGTGGCTGTGCGGAAAGTGGAGGAGGAGGCCCCTCGTCCGCTCTGGGGCTTCGACGAAGATGAAGACAGTGAAGACGATGAGGATGGTGAAGGTGATGATGAGGATGAACCAGTGGCCGTGGCACCTATGCCGGAAGCTGCGTACACTGGCAAAGGGAAAGCAAGAGCAACATGAGCAAATCATTTGGGAGGAATCCTTATGACTTGCATTACTACTATGTCGTTACGTAGCAAAACCACCGCATTCGCAGCCGCATTCGTGCAGGAGTCTTCTAGTCATCCTTGCCACCACCGAGCTATCGCGCTCAGCACACCGCCCTTGCCACCATCGGCTGCTTTGGTTTGCCTTGTATACGTGTTCCGAGCGTAAACCTCCAGGCTCTCGACACAAGCCGCTTCCGCCCACTCATCCGTGAGCCCATTTTCCCTACCTGGGGTTTGATCAGCAATTTCCTGGCAGCAGATCCTTTTTACTCACCAGCGCATTGGGTATGCCAATTTTGGAAGTCGCCGTAGTCTGCGTCGCCCGCAACGCATGCATGGGAGCCTGGCTCCATGCAGTGTATGATGGCGCGCGGGAACGTCAGGGAGTGGAATGTCTGGGTGCGGGCCTCTGGCCAGCTGCAGGAGACGGTGAGTGGTTTACACATCGCGAATTGGATCTTTGGGTGGTGAGGTTGGTTGGTATGGTTGGTGGTGAAGTATGCTGAGAACCAGATTGGGTGGCGGTAATGGTAGTAGCGGTGTTGTTGCTGTTGTTTGGTAACTTGAGTTCAAGTGTGGCTAATGGTTGTGATAGAGAAGAGCGCTATACAGAGTAGAAATGATGGTATATGAGGTCCGCAGCGGCGTGCAGCTCTAGACATTATATATTCACGACGGGCTTTCGTCCCGCAATATACCACCGCTGACCAAATCCACCATCTCCGATCAAGCTACACCACTCGATCTACCATCTGCCGCAATCGTGTGCGTGGTATGTGGTACCGGCTCCAACATTGACGTCGGCGGAGCGCTCGAACTGCTTGCTACACTGCTTGTCGTCGAACAAATCCTCCCTTCACCAGTGCCAGTTCCCGAGACGGCGGTACCACTGGCTTGTGGCAGCACACCAGATTGCCCAACGATCTGATCAGAAGGCAACAGCCATGTCACAACCGTAGCGTTCGGGATCGTGCCCTCCCACTCGAATCCGCCTGCAGTGAAGGACAGCACAACATCTTGATCGCTGCCCAAATTGTTCATGAACACGACTGCCCAGCCCATGTCCGGGTTCTTGACCGCGATGAGGTCGAACCAGTTCGGATCGTACGTCGTCCCTTCGACACCTTCAAGGACCTTGTAATTTACCGCCCCCCGTCGGATGAAGCGCGAGAACTGTCCAACCATAAAGTAGTCATTGGTCTTGGTATAAGTCGTAGACGAGTTCACAATGATCGACCCCAAGCACCCAGCACAGCCCCCATACGGTGAATGAGGACCTACAGACAGATGGGAAAAGATTAGCGAATGTCTTAGACAAGGGAGGGTTTTGCCCATCAATTTCGTACCGAAGTCAGGGTCGGTCGCCATCACCCACATGGTTGCTCCACTGGCCCCGTATCGTACGGGCGGGATGAAGTTCTGTGCTACCGACCAATTGTCAGAGCCGGCTTCGGGCAAGTAGTTCGAGCACTCAGTCATGAACTGTAGCTTGTCCGGGTACGCATAATGGAAGTCTTGGATAACGCTGTAATTCGCTACAGAACCCTGGTAGCAATGCCAGGCCGCCATATCAGTGTACTCCGGCGCCCCTTGTGCGACTCGCAGAGGGTACATCGGCTGGTCGGTATTATGGTCATAAGCCATGACTTTGACACCACGGTTGTGCATCTCCTCGCCCAGACCTTGCGCAAGGATAGCAGCTTCGTCCGCGGCATCGAGGAACATGCACGGGTATCCACCTTGAGCGTTCAAAGGCTCGTTCATAAGCGTGAGGCCATTGACAGTGACGCCGTGGTCTCGGAAAGCGTCAACGTATTTCGTGAAGTACTGGATAGCTTGTGGGATGTACTTCGTGTTGAACGAGTTGTTCATGATGTTGCTGTAGCTCCCCTCGTTGAGGTTGGGCGCGATGAACAAGTTGTTGTGCTTCATCCATCCTGGGTAGCTCCAAGGAGAACCGAAGAGGAAGACGTCGCCTTTGACGTCGCCCATGCGAGCGATCATCTTTGCCATAGCTCGTCCATGAGGGCCGAGGTCAAAGTTTGCGAGCTCCAAGTCTGGCTCGCCTTGGTTGAACGATGGTCCATTGTCGTCGTATGAGTACTGGTTCCCGTCAAGATCGCTGGAGCCGATAGTATGCCGCATGAAGTTCATGTTGTTGCCTTCTTGACCAAACAAGTCCCTCATGACTTGGACGAAAACATCGTCGTCGAGACTGTCGAGTACTGACACGGTGGAGCCGGTCCAAGCATGGCCGAAGCCTAGCATTTCCTGCTGAGCGCCGCCAGTGGAGGAGTCGATCAGGACTGCCCTACGATTATCGCAGGTGGACAATGTCCGGTTATGGAGGACAAGCCTAGGTGCCGGACCAGGAGCCAGTTGTCGAGTTGTATTGGGTGCGATCGGGATCTTTGCATCTGTGATGAGAGCCTGCGGACGCCTAACGGGATGCGCATCATCGCCAATGCCACCTCGTGGGCCACGGCCACCTGATACTCCCAGGCCTTCGATAGATTGACCTGCGACCGAATTCGCCAGGAGTAAGGTCAGCCCTAGGCTTGTGAGCAACATCATCCCTACTGAGTTTTGTTCAGAAAAGGTGAAGCCGTAGAGTCACGCATGTGAATTAAAGCGTACAAAGACGATATTTTGATGAAATCTTCCATACTTGACCCAGGAATAACCATGCAGTACAGACCGAGACGTACTCAGCCTACTGGTCCAGACGACTCCCCGCACCTGGATGGCGTAGTACACAACTACTACATGAGGAGTCGTTTAGACACGAGAGCTGCTCAAAGTTCGAAAGCAAGTGATCCTACGTTACATGAAGTCAGTGAAATATCGTCATCGTGCAGAAGGCCGATGCCGATAGACGCAATTTACGAGAACCATTGAAGATGTTCGAGCTTTCTCCGACACCAGACCATCTGATGCTGCGATGGAACGCTTCGTTTCAACTCGCAGCAGGCTCCGAAGTTGATGAAAGAGTCACGAATGCGATTTGGGTGACGTCTGAACGACTCAGGAGATGAAGGATTCGATGAGATGTCATCAGGTCCGGATTTCCGCCGATGTACCGAGAGCTCTGCGAGTGTAGTCCGCTATCGAACACTGCTCTGTAATTCACCAGCCCCAATAACGTATACTGAAGTCTAGATACCGAGAGACACCGAGAGTATACGCGATATAAGACAGCACAAAACGCCAGACTCTGCGTCCAAAAGTATCTCCGCCATCCCATCGTCCTAAGAACTTACAAGCTCAAACCTACAGCAACAATCAACTTAGAATATCAGCGCTACCGACAACCTAGACATCATCAGAATGCAGCTCTCCTCAAGCTTCCAGAGCCACGGATGGGAGATCAAGTACAGTCTTCAAGGCCAGCCAGAATCAATAAACGTTCGAAAACCCACAGTCGTCTTTGTGCACGGCACCCCGTGGTCATCAGGTGTCTTCCAACCAATAGCCAAGGCTTTGTTATCAAGGGGCCAGTATCAAGTGCTATTATACGACCTTCCGGGTTATGGCCAGTCCCAGTCAAGCCTGAAGAGCGATCCAGCAGGCCAGCAAAGCGGCCAGTTCGCAGGAGACACATCAGTCAAGACACAGGGTGCCGTTCTGGCTGATCTGCTCAATCATCTGCAACTGGATGGCAAGGACGGAAGACGAGCGCCTGCTATCGTTGCGCACGATATTGCAGGAGCTATTGCTTTTCGCACACACCTCATACATCAATGCGATTTCAGCAGTCTGCTGATGATGGACACCAACACCGTCCTGCCATGGGGCGACGGCTTCTACAAGCTTGCTCGGTCGAAGGCTGAAGTCTTCCAAGAGCTACCCCATGGCATATATGCAGCAATGGTCCGAGCTGTAATACAAAGCGCCTGCCGCAACCCAAAAGTGCTAGCATCAGGTTGGGAAGATGCGCTTGCTCGAGCCTGGGTCGCCGATGATAACGAAGATAGTACCGCGGCATCAGAGAAGCAGAGCAGCTTCGTGCGGCAAATAGCCCAGGCCAACGACGCTGATGTTGCCGAAATGCTTGATGCCGACATGTACAAACAAGTGCGTTGCGATGTCAAGATCGTCTGGGGTGAGCAGGACCAGTGGATTCCACGCCATAAGATGGACAGTCTGGCAAAGATGTTGGGGCAGCGGCTGAAGGAATTTGTTGTCGTACCAGAAGCTGGTCACTTGGTGATGCTGGACCAACCAGAGAGAGTTTCTGTTGAGATCTTCGATTGGCTTTCGAAGTATACATAGCTTTTGCAATCAACGACGACCAAAGTATGCTTCGTCTTCAGCTGTGTATATTCATGGATGAAGTTGGGGAAGGCAGCCGAGTCTTACCAGCATGCCGGGGGACGACTTGACCACGACTAAACTGATCGAGTAGTCTCGCTTGCTCGCTCCTCACATTAAACATTTCCTGCTTGGATTGGCTGTCGTTGAGATTGCATCAGAACGGCCACTACCTTCTGGAGAGCAGGATAGCATAAGAACCACCGCGCCACTGGTCGATAATGCAGCTGCCATGGCAAACAGCTTCTCCTACCAGAAACTACCGCCGCAGCAGGTTCGTCTTCTGACGCCCAGACGATCAAGCAACCACAAGGAGCTTCGCTTTGCACTCAGAGCTTATTCTGTTGACGACCCGCCAAGCTATGTGGCTGTGTCGTACACTTGGGGCACGAGCGCAGCCAGCAACTTCGTGTACCTGAACGATGTCAAACATTGGGTTCGTCCGAACCTTTGGTGGTGCCTTTACTACGTCAGCATGAACCCATCCTGGCGGCACGTCTGGGTCGATTACCTGTGTATCGACCAGACAAACATCGAAGAGCGTAACCAGCATGTGCAAACGATGGATCGTATCTTCAGCAATGCCAATCTGGTTGTTGCTTGGCTCGGCGTGGAGGACGATGTGGGTGCTTTGCCATCGTATTTACCCATGAAATGCTTGATCTATGACAGCCCAGAGTGCCAGAGCAGAACGACTCAGTGGGCCAGTCGAGTATACTGGAACCGCCGGTGGATCGTGCAAGAGCTTCTGCTGGCTGTTGACGTGAATATCCTGTGTGGTGGGCACTGCATGTCCTGGCCACTCTTCAAAGCCTGGGTGATGGATGAGGTGGAAACTTCCGAGGACCACAGTATGGCAACGTCAGGAGCAGTGTCTTTGCTGGCACACAAAGTAGAAGGAGTTGTGCACTATCCGGAATACGCTCTCCACGATCTGCTTCTGGAGTACCGCCACACCGGCTGTTCAGATCCACGAGACAGAGTGTTCGCTCTCCTAGGCCTCCTCTCAGAAGATGAGTGAAAGTCGATCGGCTCGATCTTCCCGAATTACTCCATGAGCCACAATGAGGTTGTTGCAAAGACCATGGAACATCTCGGATACTTCCGCTACCGAAAGCAAACAAGCCAGCTTCCCATGACTGACCAATGCAGAGACATGTTGGATGCATTGGGTTTCAAGGAAAAAGCGAGAGCTGCCGAGATTTTGTGTGGGAAGCAGGCGTAGCAGACAGAAGTGAAGCTGGACATTTGAGAGCATACTTTGCCGTTGACAAGCAGTAGGCCAAGTGTACGGGTCGTGGTTTGGCCTAACGTCCTTCCACCGCATCTCTATCCTGAGGCATGGTATTTCGGTGGAACATCAAGTCCCAGAAGTCAGGCTTCTTGGTCCAGTCCTCTCCATCTGACGCAATTTCTGATGTGTCGGAAGCTGGTGAATCAGGGGGCTTGGTGGCTTCGTCGAAGTTCACCGGCTAGAGCTCTCTATCAATAACTCGCTTTGAATACGTGTCATGCGCTTTGTCCCATTGAATACTTGGGCCTAGACCGGCCCAGGCGTGTATCGCTGGCACCTCGCCGAGATCGGAATTGAAAGAAAGGTGCTCGCAGGCGATTTCGCGATAGCACCAATGCTTGTGGACCCACGGTGGCTGACAAATAGCGCACAGCGACAGATCCTTCTCATTAAAGATAGCGACTCTTCCATCAGTCTCTTGCAAACAAGACAGTCTGATTGTCGTGCATGCCAAACAGTCCAGTATGGCCGGCCAGTGCTGTGTCGGATGCTTGTCTTTAGGAAGATAGTGGTCCCCGAAATCGAATTCGTCGCGTGGGTTTGGGCCAGTCCGCACAGAGATGCGTTGGAGAACAATGTGATCGAGACGAGGTTTATGATTCTTGAGCCACTTTATCAGTTGCGTCGCTGAAACAATAGCAGTCGAAAGCTCAACCCTCTTGAGGTTCGGCAGTGTGATATTACAAAACTCTTGCATGATCAAGAAGTTCGTACTGGTGGCGCAACCCTGAACCACCCTCTCGCCTCCTGAACTTGCGACAGGGTCCACTTCGTCGAAGCACAGGTGGAGGTTCTCCAAAGCAGGTGCCGGGCTGAGCAGCTCATTGAGCCACCGCTCGGGTCTGTGGTAGTCGGAAGGCCAGCCAGTGTCGGGCTCCCTCCATGCCATCAGAGCGTGGCCCTCCAATCCAAGTTTGAGAGTTGTTAGATGGCGCAAGGCCTTTGGTAAACCCACACCGAATTCATGTAGGGGTGGCAGTTCTGTGACACCCAGACCTCTGAAATCCCACTTGTTCCCAAACTTGCAGCACTGAACAGCAGACAGGCTTGCTAGCTTGGGTATTTTGCTGCTGATAGCATGGAGCACGTCGACGAACACCTTGGTCAACATGTACTGCGCTGCATCGGAAGTCTACATCTCTGAGGAATAATCCAGATGCTTGCCACCCTTGTGTCCAAGGTCTCCAAGTCCGACATTGCGCAGATTTGGACAGCCGGTGATAACGTCAGCTAATAGCAGCGCACATTTCCAGTCATCGGCGTAGCTTTTCCTCCATTGAACAAAGTCTTGGTAACGACCCTTACGAGTCCCGGTAATCCATGTGTGAAAGCGTGGACAGTGCGTATCTATACGCAGTGTCCGAATCTTCGAACCTAGCGGTGGACGCTGCGCAACCTCCAGTAGCATACGCAGACTATGGTCGAACGGTGTCCATCGGTGCGCATTGAGCTTCTCGAAGAGTGCATCAAATGTGCTCTGGTAAACCTTTTAGCAGGTCAACTGGAAGTTTTTTAAGGAGTTCGGGGCGAGATGTCTAGCAATCACGCCCAACAGTTCGGGAGGTAGGTCGAGCAGCGCCATGACCGGCAGAGTATTGTCCCCTAAATAATGAGTCGGTCGTGAGCTGGGGGTCTTTCTTTTGAAGTACATGTGCTGATAACGGTCTTTAAGTCTACCTAAAACTTGTTTAGCGCGCGCGTCTTGTCTTCGTCTTCTCAGGACGTGTCATTTTCAGAGTCATCACAGTCCTTTGCAACCACGATGCATCGATGCGGCGAGGTTGGTCAAAGTGGTCTGTGCACCTCCAGATTGGATTTAGTCGCGGCGGTAAAATTTGAGGTCGAAATGGCCTCGAATAAAGCACTGCCGGGACACATACATGTAGGTCAGACTGCTCTGAAGTTGCTAGAGGCCTATCGGAGTTCACCACACGGGGGTCGCCGCTGTTCTTGTTTCGATCGGCCGCGACTGCAGGTCACTTCAGCCGCGCTCGCAAACCATCTCGCAGATCAAGTTCCCTTTTACACCGCCGATGGACAGTTTCGGCCGCTTCCAATTCGAGTCTCGTCGTGGTGCGGGTCTGCTGCCACATAGCAAGATCTAGTGGTGCTTGTAACCCAGAAGCTCTTTCAAAGTTCACCGGCCAACGTTGCTCATCTAAGACCCTCCTTGGTGGAGACTGTCCTCGTTCTCTCGAGTGCGCTAAGCCAGCACAGGCGCGTATCACTGGCATGTCCCCAGTGTTAGACCTGGAGGCGATGTGCTCGCCTTCAATCTCGACGTAATCATAGTGGAAATGGTTCCACCAGGGTTGGCAGATAGCGCAGAGCCACATGTCTCTCTCGCAAAAGATGATGGCTCTGCCAGTGCAATCCTACAGGCAAGACAGCCTGATGTCCATGGTCCTTCGGATCATCGGTTCCGAGCACCCTGACACGTCGGACCAGCAATACCTTCCGTCGTTGTCGGAGCGAAACACGTCGCAACGACAGGTACCTAAGGACAGGTACGTGTCTCTTCAGCCATCCAATCAGCGAAGTCGTTGGGACCGTGGCGTTCGATAGCTCAAATCGCTTAAGGCCAGGCAATGTAGAGCCACAGGATTCTTGAAGCACGCTGGCAGTAGCGTTCCCCGCCACCGCATATAATGGTCTGCCTCCTTCGCCACTTGCAAGCGCATCGGTGCCATCGAACCACAGGGAAAGGTCTTGCAAGGCGGGCATGAAGCTTAAAAGTCTGGTGAGCCACAGCGTTGACGTCCCACCATCCTTGTGGTCGCTATCCCGGCATTCCAGTCCGAGCCTGAAGAATTCCACGCTGCTGAAGGACTTATGCAAGCCGCTGAATGGGATCAACAGATCGTGTAATCTAGACACCGCAGTCAACTGAATACCAGAAAGAGTAAGGTAGTTATACTGCCTGCTCAACTGCACTGCTGAGAGACTTTCCAGTCTGGGTGCTGCAACACCGATAGCGCGAAGTATGTCGATGAAAACTTTCGTCAACATGTTGAAGTGCGGACTGTGGAATCAATAATCTACCACCGACTGATGGAGGCCTGATAGCCATCCCCCAATGTCGACTTCGCGCAGTTGTGGCAACCTGATCAGCGCATCTGTCAGTAAAGAGACGCTGGGTCTTTGTTGAAGTAGTCATTCCGCCAGCGTAGAAACCACTATACGACGAGTTGGGATCTGTCCGACCCGAGCGATCGAGACACCCGGGTGTCCAAGCGCAATGTCCTTAATTTTGAGGACAGGCGCGGATGCTTTGCGAGGTCTACAAGCGCTTGGAGATTGGTCTCGTCGGTCGTCACCCATCTTTTATCATTGATTCTCTTCGAGAACGCATCAAAAGTGCCTCCGTAGACGTCTCGACACATTAGTCGGAAGCGTGCAAGGCACTTCGGTGAGAGATGGCCGGAAATGAGGTTGTGTAGCTCCGGGGGCAGATCTAGAAGACTCGTGGCAAGCATGCCGATGTGTTGTCAGTGTGTGAGCTTGAAATAATAGGAGTCGAGAGTGAACAAAAATGAGAACGAATGGAATGGAAGTGAGGTTGAAATCGTGCTTGCCTTGTTAACTCTCCGACTTCACTTCACTTCACGGCGATAACAATCCTGGCCGATTCCTCAATCGCCTACCAGGCCCTTGGTACCGCCGGGCAAACTATCATGAGGCTCCTCCGGTAAAGCCGACCGAGGCGACCCATTCGATTCCTCCGACGTGAGTGTGATTCTGGGGAACGGCGCCGGCGACAAGACTTCACGCCGCTCCGCGCGGACATCCGCAGTGCCATTGGCAGGATCGTGTCGATCTGTCTCCACAATACATGAATACCATTGGTGGTTGGTTCTATTACAGTGAGAGCTATGAACGCCTTGCGGATTGGCGAGATCATGGTCTTGGGAGCTGATTAATTGATGGCCACAAAGAGTTCAACGTCGCGCAGGCATCGAGACGACACGTCTGCTTCGCGCTGTTGCGAGCTAGGGCTGCGAGTATATGAGAGGTAGGGCCGCGCTGACGGTAGGTGATAATATTCCCAGTACTCTCGTTCTCGTTGCATACTCCTCTCGACCTCTACCCAGGGATAATCCGCCAACATGACGTCCACATACATCATGGATTTCCTCAAAAACAAATGGGTCGTCCCCAAAGACACCCGTCCCTCCTTCAAGGGCCGCACCGTTATCGTGACTGGGGCAAATGTCGGCCTAGGCTACTGGGCAGCCCTCAAGTTCGTCCAATTCGGTGCGACGAAGGTCATCCTCGCCTGCCGTACCATCTCCAAAGGCGAAGACGCCAAACGCCGCATCGACGCCCAGACCAAGCGTCCAGAAACCACTGAAGTCTGGCAGCTCGACATGTCCAACTACGAATCGATCAAAGCCTTCGCGAACAGAGCCAACACTCACCTCGAGAGCCTGGACATTGCGTGTCTGAACGCCGGGATGATGTCCATGTCGTTCAAGCGGACGGACGCCGGATACGAGGAGACGATGCAAGTCAACGTGCTCTCGACGACCTACCTCGCCTTACTCCTCATTCCGAAAATGAGAGCTAGCAAGACGGCGAGCTTCACCCCGGTGCTCGAGATCGTTGGGTCCAGCAACGCCGACATCGTCAGCAAGCTCGTCTCCGACACCGAGCCGTTCGCTGCATACAACAAGCCTGAAAACTTCTCTTCTGCCGGCCAATACAGCACGAGCAAGTTGTTCGTCAATTATGTCGAGCAAGCACTAGTGCCGTTGGTGGCGAATAAGGAAACAGGCAAGCCAGACGTCTTCGTCACGGTCGTCTGTCCCGGAGCCTGCAAGTCCGAGCTCGCACGGAACGCTACGGCGTGGTACTTTGTGATATTCAAAGCGATATTCTCGTTGATCCAGCGGAGTTCGGAAGAGGGATCGAGGACATATATCAGTGGAGTTGATCAAGGGGAGAAGTTGCATGGTGGTTTCTGGAAGGATGATACCATCAGACCGTGAGTACACTTCCTTTCCGAGCTGATGTGATGACGAGATACTGATTGTAAGTCTAGGCCGGCGCCGTTACAGCAGGGTGAGAAAGGGAAGAAGCTGCAGAAGATAGTGTGGAGGGAGGTGACGGATGCGTTGATCAAGGATGTTCCGGAGGTGAAGCAGTTGGCCGCGCTTTGAGGGGGTTGGTGGTGATGACTCCGGTCTTCGGTTCTCCGTTGGAGCAGTTTACATATACCTCGTTTAGCTCGTGAATTCATGGGAACATATAGCAAATATGATACGTAAGGTACCGTACATATACCTTAATCTATTGTCTTTATATCCCTCGAAGTCTTGGCGGGACCGCCTCCGCGTTCACGCGTTTCAACCTCGAATCTCGAATGTGTCTGTTGACTTATGACATTTCTCCACCACCGACACCTGTACTCTACAGCGATCTCCTGACGATGAGGGACCCCCATAGATATTCCCTCCTCCGCTCTCCACAATGAGCGCGCCATCCCTCTCCGTAGGCCAAAAAATCGAACTCAACGACAGCCGAGTTGGAATCGTCCGCTTCCTAGGCAACACATCTTTCCAAACTGGTGACTGGGTTGGTGTAGAACTCGAAGAAGCGACCGGCAAAAACGATGGCTCCGTCAAGGGGGAGCGGTACTTCCAGTGCGAGCAGGGCTATGGCATGTTCTTGCGGCCGGCGGGAGTGAAGAGGGTGGTCGAGGATGTGAAGGCGAAGGGTCCGACACGGGGCGCACCGGCAGCAGGCAGGAGCAGGCCAAGCAGTGTTCAGCCGGGGGTGGGTGTCAATGGGGCGAAGAGGCAGAGTGTAGTGGGGCTAGGAGGGAGTCCCACGCCTGGAGCGCGGGCAGGCTTGAGTGGGGTGAGGAGCCCCGTGAAGAGTCCTACGAAGCAGCTGGGGAGCAACGGGGTGTCGTCGAGCGCTTCTACTTCGAGGACGAATACGCCGCCGGTCGGGATTAAGAGTTCTGGCGCGACCGCTACACGGCCTCGACCTAGTTTACAACCTTCTGCTAGCTCGGCTGGGAGAAGGACTTCGACGGTGCCCTCTGCGCCTTCCGCGACTCCACAAAGGAGCTCCAGGCCATCACTTGCTGCTCCTGCCGCTGGGTTGAGAGGGCCGACTTTGAGGCCAGTAGCAGGGAGAGCACCGTCTAGTCGAGAGCCTACACCAGCAGCTAGTCAGGAACGACTGAGCACTACCACGGAAGAAGAAGCGAACGATGACGGAAGCGAGCGACCCGCTCTACTATCACCTCGAGAAAGCGAAGCATCTTCACATGCGAGCCAGCCTAGCACGAATGGATTACATGAGGATGAAGGAGATGACACAATTCGAAACTTTGCTCCCCCGCCTATACCACCCGATCCCACTCCTTCGCCAACAAACACAAGACCAAGGCGGCCTTCGTCGCCTGCTGCAGCTTCTATACATTCGCAGAGGACCATTCGCAGTACAGCAGCGTCAAGACGAGAATATGAAGAGCTGGAGGCCAAGTACCGATTACTTGAGCGGAAGCGGCTGGAAGATCGCGATGTCAAGAAGAATCTGGAGAAGGCTCAGCAAGAGCGGGACCAGTACAAAGGCATCATCGAGAAACTGCAGACGAAGTACAAGCCTCAGCAGCAGGAGATTGTGGATCTGAAGCAGGCTCTAGCAGAGTCGGAGAAGAAGGTCAGCGATGTTGACGCGCTACGGGACGAATATGATACAGCTCTCGATATGGCTGCGGTTGATCGTGAGATGGCAGAAGAAGCTGCTGAGAATTCAAAGGCCGATGTGGATGCGCTTCGTGCTCAGAATGAGGAGATGCAGTTGGAGCTGGAGATCTTACGGGAGGAGAACGGTGAGCTCACGAAAGAGATGAGCCCTGAAGAACGCGAAAGTGCTGGGGTTGTACAGCTACAGGCAAGCAACGATCGGCTACGGAACGCGCTGCTCGCGCTCAGAGACAGGTCGCTTGATGAGAAGGAAGAGCTACAAGAACAGGTCAAAGGTCTTGAGGAGCAGGTCAAAGACTTGGACAAGCTGCGGGAGGACCACAATGATACCCGAGAGAACTTACTGCGCAGTGAGGCGAATACGGAAGACTTGCGCCAGCAGCTCGAGGCTGCTCTAGAGGCCGAGCAGATGATCGAGGAGTTGACTGACCGCAACAACCGTCTTGACATGATCAATGCTGAACTACGCGACGCCATTGAGGACCTGCGAGATCTGAAGGAAGTCAACGATGAGCTTGAGACTAACCACGTCGAGACTGAGAAGCAAATGCAAGATGAGATCGAGTTCAAAGATTCACTGCTTCAAGACCGCGAACGCACGGCGCAAACGCTCCAGGATGCGCTTGACGACAGAAACCAGATCATCAACCAGTTCCGAGCCTTCGTCAGTGGCTTGCAGACCGAGATGGCGGATATGAAGGCAAGCAAAGAGATCACTGAAGTTGAGTCCAAGCAACTTGAAGGCAAGAGCAGGGCAATGCTGGACCTCAACTTGAAGCTGCAGAACAGCGCGGCCAAGACACAAGTCAAGACCATCGATCTCGAGCTTCGAAAGCTGGATGCACAAGAAGCCAGTGAGCGCCTTGCTATCGTGCAGCTATTCTTGCCAGAAGCCTTCCACACCGAGCGCGATAGCGTGCTGGCTTTGCTGAGGTTCAAGCGGATCGGCTTCAAGGCCACCCTTGTCCACGGCTTCGTCAAGGAACGCATAGCCTCCTTCGGTGCCAGAGGAAGTGATGAGAACGTATTTGCCGCCTGCGACGTGCTTGACAAGCTGACCTGGATCGCTGCCATGGCTGGACGCTTCGTCAACTCGATTTGCACTTGCTCGGTGGAAGAATTCAACAGCTACGACTCCGCCCTGTACGAACTAGAGCCTGTCGAGCGAGCATTGAATAGCTATATCGATGGCCTCAGAAGGGAAGACTTGCGAGAACGAGACATGGCGCAAGAACTCCAACGAAGCATTGCTGTTATGTCTCATCTCGCCAGTCTGCATATCAAGGACGACCTTGCGAGCCACGCGGATCACCTCCTCATGCGAACACAATGCTTGCAGAGTCAGCTCGAAAGCGCAGCAACGGCTCTGCAATTGAGCAGAGGCATGATCGAGACTTATGTGCCGAAGTCTTCCGAAGCTGATGACGAGGATAATGAAGGCAGTGCTTCTGATCTCGCTATCATCCTCACTCGTGCAGACACGCTTGTCAACCATGTACGAAGCGCTAAGGTCATGGCTGGGAAGACGTATCGCTCGCTAGAGGATCTGCGGGAGAGGTCGCTGACACTGGATGCGAGCCATACTGACGCCTTCGAAAGCACAGAAGGTATCGCAGTGGAGGTTGCGGCATACACTCGCCTAGCTGGGGATGCACTGCAGACACTGTTCGGAGAAGAAAGTCGGAACGAGGTATTTACACCTTCTGAGATCGCTAGCGCCTTGTCTCGCACAGCGATGTCCGCCTTCGCACTTCAAACGCCGGAAGCTGGACCTTTCACATCTCTCGCAAACCGTCTCCGCGACCTCACAGACGTTGTGACCGACCTCGCCTCGTTGCCTACGGACCTCGACAACACAGTCGAATTCGAACGTGCGCCGGCACCATGGGTCGCTCGCGCGGACCAGTTGAAGCAGACGAAGATCACATCTATCGACACCGAAGCTGAACTCGCTCGTACGCTCGAGACGCTCCACGGCAGAGACTCCACAATCAAGGAGAAAGAGACCGAGCTCGAAGAGCAAAGCGTCCGAATTGAAATGCTTGAGGCAAGGATGAAAGATGCGTCCAAACGCTCCGCAAAGATCGCCGAACTCGAACGTGGTCTGCACGATGCCAAAGACGCTGAGCGCCGCGCAAAGAAGGACCTCGAGAAGGCGAAGGAGGAGAAAGACAAAGAAGTCGAGCGCATCAGGGAGGAAATGGACCGCACAACTTCGGACCGCCGCAAGCGCGGCGATGCGCAAGATCTCGACTCCGATGCCATGGGCGCTTCGGCACGTCTAACGATGAGACAACAAGAGCACAAAGTTCGCAGTCTCGAGGGCGCCGTCCGCTTTCTCAAGGACGAGAACCATCGACTCCGTTTACCACCTGTGGACTCGCCACTCTCTGCACAGGCGGCACTTGATTGGCTGCATCAACCACTTTCTCGCCCCAAGCCAGAGGCGCGGAAGCGCAAGGAGGGGCTGCAGAAGGATGGTAAAGACGTGCTGCAGCAGATGCTTTCGCTTGCTGCGCGGCCCCCAGCTGTCGATCTCACGAAGATACCTGAAAATAAGCTTGCGTGGCGGCCGGCGAAGGAGAGTAGTCGGTGGAAGGTGGAGAAGCGGAAGGAGGAGTGGGAGGGGTGGAAAGATTGGAGGCGGGATGTTGTTGAGGGAGTGGAGAGGGTTGTATAGGGTATATGTAAGGTAGAGAGCGTTGCGTATGATACCCCTAGGATGTTGCGGAATACAGTACTATAGCTGGAACCATACTATCTCTGCACCCTAGATGGTTAACCTCCGTAGCAACTTCCGACCTTTACGTGAGCCCTCATCATCCTTGCCGCACTTGGGCCCTACCAAGGATTACCCAAATACCAAGCTTCTGACTAATGTGCTTGATCTGGCGTATCACGCGCTTACACCGGCCAACCTTGTTGACCACAAGAGCACTGCATACCTATCTTGGACGTTTCCGGTGCAATTCGCAAGACTTCCGGCCATCATGCCCACTATCCCGATCCACCCGCCCTCAACACACCGCTCTGGCAGTAGTGCTTTGGCCCTACCTCAGCTCCTGCAGACCCCATCCGGCTACGCCATCGTGGAAATCCAAGGAACGGTCAACACATCCCGGACCAACGACAACGCGAACGCGATGGGCAAAATCGTCTTCCCGCACTATGAACCCGGAATGGCCAACGAGGATACTTCATGGCACAAACGCGTATATCTCTACGTCGGCAAGCACCAGCGGCTGACGGGAGAAGTCAAAAAATTGGCGAAGCCTCTTGCGGTCATTCGGAAAGTCGCCGGAACTGGTAATGAAAGCGCTCCGGAAGAACTCGAAATCGCGGAGATCGTCTACTGGAAGGTGTTGTTCGCGCATCGGCCTGAGCCTGTTGGGGGCGAATAAGTCACACTGCTGTGCTATGCGCACAATTGTGCGGCCGCTTATCTAAGCTGAGAGACATGCCTACCTACACCCGCAACGATTTTGCGGTGCCAACGATGCCCCGGTGCTTATCATACGGAGCGTTGCTTACTTTGTTGGGGCTACGAATTTACATGAGCTTGATTCCATGTGTCGTATGTATTGGTGTCCCCTGCCGTATACTACTATGATAGGGCTGACCAATTAGCGTATAGTAGATCTACTCTTGCGGCCGCAGTTTCTCCAAGGCAATATGCGGGCCTGAGCGCCGCGCCTAATCGAAAGCGTTATGAGTACGAATGATGTCACAGAGTAGCGTTGTAGCCCTGAAGACAGCTGACAGCTGATGTGTCCACCTGTAATCACATCGGCCGGGTATCTCTTCGTTACTTAGCACTCATTACAGCCACTTGATCGATTTGATCCTGACTCTGGTTTCTCATCGGCACTTTTGATACTGGAGACTGTGTAATTCGAACCTGAAGGCATTGTACCAGACTCTCTCGGTACTATTCATGATGACTACCACGATGCCAGAAGGCGTAGGCAAATCGTGGGCACTGATTGTCTCTATTACCGCCTTGGTGAGTGCTTAGCGGCAGCCATAGCAGCATACGTACCTTACAATCAATAGTCAATCGCCTACTTTGCTGGCCGCATCATCTATCGTCTTTACTTCCACCCACTGCATCACATTCCAGGACCATGGATCAACGCCGTATCGAGGATACCATACGCGCGACATCTCTTCGCTGGAACTACTGTCAACAACGTGAAGGCACTGCACGATAAGTACGGCGAAGTCGTTCGTCTCTCTCCGAACGAAGTGTCGTTCACCTCTGGAGATACCGCATGGCAAGACATCTACGGCTTTCGCACCAACAAACACAAAGGCCATCTCAACATGCGGAAGGATCCAGCGTGGTATGCGCCCCCTCCAGTTGGGGTCCACATCATTGTAGCGAATGATGAAGACCATTCGCGTTATCGCAAGGTCATGAGCCACTCGTTCAGCGAAAAGGCGCTGGCGAAACAAGAGGTTCTACTGCAAGGTTAGTACAGCGATGGACTGATGTCTGCAGACCAACGCAGAGGGAGCCGTCTCGTTGCTGCAATCGTGACATATCAGGCTAATATATGCGCATAGCATATGTCGATCTTCTAGTCAACCGACTGAGAGAAGTGACATCTGAGGATCACGCACCACAGGACATGACACAGTGGTACAATTGGACTACCTTCGATATCATGGCTGATCTTCTCTTCGGTGAACCATTCGGCTGCTTGCAGGACCTTGCCACCCACGAGTATATCGCCTTACTGTTCAACGCGCTTCGAGGCTTCCGGTTTTCATACGTCTTGTTCTATTGGCCATTCGCACGACGTCTTCGTAGCTGGATCGTGGACCAAAAGACGATGAACAGCCGAGTTGAGTTCTACGGGTGGATAGCAAAGCAGACACAAAAGCGGGTGGAACGAGAAACGCAACGATCCGACATCATGACCGAGATTTTGAAGCACAACGGCGAAAAAGGAGCTGAGCTGAGCCCACAGGAACTGGTCAACAACAATGGCGTTATGATGACAGCTGGTTCGGAAACTACGGCAACGCTTCTGAGTGGAGTAACATATTTGCTGCTCAAGAATCCGGAAACAATGGCCAAGCTCAAGGACGAGGTGCGAGGCAGATGGAAGAGTTACGGTGATATCACGATCGACGAAGTGAACAACGCGCCGTATCTCCTCGCCGTACTCCATGAAGCACTACGCTACTTCCCACCCGTGCCGACCGGCTTCGAACGACGAGTAGGAAAGGGCGGTGAGTTTGTCTCCGGATACTTCATCCCCGAGGACACCGCACTCGCCGTCTCTTCCTACCCAACCGGACACTCAGAACGGAACTTCAGGGATCCGGATCTGTTTGTGCCCGAACGATGGATGGGCGATCCACGCTATGCCGACGACAAGAAGGCCAGCATCCAGCCATTTTCTTTTGGGCCAAGAAACTGCCTCGGCAAGGTGAGTCTTGCTTGTAGGCACCCGAGTAATGTTCTTGCTGACAGCGCCTCCACTAGAACCTCGCATACGCCGAGATGCGCCTTATAGTCGCCAAGATCGTCTGGACTTTTGATCTCGAGCTCGATCCTAAAAGCGACGACTGGATGGAGCGGTGCAAGGTCATGACTCTGTGGGAGAAGCCGGAGCTTGCTGTGCATGCCAAGGAAGTGGTTCGTGATTGAGTACTCTGAGCACCCAGATCGCTCGGCCAGGCCATTGGGCACTGCCGAGATCCGAGCATGCTCTCAAGCATAGAAATGTTACGTTCGTGGAGATGCTGTCTATTCCATCTTCGCCGAATAGATCCCTGCCGATATGACAAGGCTTGCCATCAGATGAATGTTGGTCGCACTGCCATCAAGTCATCGACACGTGCTGTGGATATCCACGAGCAGCTTTGAGAAACACGGTACTATGATGACTGCAGAACATCGAAGTCTGTGGGGATCAAATCCCAATAGGCACCTATCCTATTCAGAAGTGCTCTATACAGTAGCTATTCAGTGGATCGAGAGCCATGATTTGACTCCGCTTCGCCTATCCACATAAATCACGTTTCCTGGCGAGGCATTCGAAGCGTTCTATGGGAGTGACATTGGGAAGACGCATGGCCTTGTGTTGTTTGATGGAGATGACATTCATACTTTTCAAACGAAGCAACAGGATTCTAAGAGATCCGCAGCAATCACCTGTCCAGTCCGCTGCATTCTCGACGAACTGGGCAAGGCAATAAGATGGCGTCCAGTGCCATGCACATCCTGCCATTTATCGACCGGACGGATATTATTCCACCTATCTCATCACAACTGCGACATGGTCTAAATAAGACATCAGCATACCATTCAACCATTCTACAGGCAAAGGGCCGTTTGACTTACCATCCATATACGGGTCAATATTGCCTAAGAAGCAAGCAGCGATGATGCTGACGCAGCCTGCGGCGATACTAGCCAAGTAGACCCACCGGTAGGCATCGGCGTACGCCAGTTGTCCAGCAAGAACCACCATATTCCAGGCAGTATCGTTGTTGCCGATTCCAGGAATGGCTCGCAGCTCGTCGATGAGACTGGCGCCAGTTAGAGCGATAGCCTCTTCGATGAGCGCTGGATCGGTGATGTTCATAGAGACCATTGTACCACCGATGTACTTTATGGCAGCCGGGACAAATTTCGATAAAAATACATTATAGTATGCGCAATAGCCGATGGAACCACCAATGACTCGGATTGCCAGTGTTAATGCCGAGACGGTTGCGATCAGGTCATCCGGACAGATGATTGTGGTGATGACAGACGCCGGTACCACGATACCGCCAATACCGAAGCCACTCAATATCAGAAGGCCCCATAGGGTGTTCACTTTCGTTTGTGAGGAGAGCCCATTAGTCAATGTCTCAGATGGTGCCTTAGAGGGGGGTTCTTCTCAACAGCGTACTCACTGTTGTATCGTGTGGCACAGGCCAAAGCAGCAGTTCCGGCTGTCATGATGACGGACGAGAAGATCATGAGCTCCTTGTTCCTTCCTCGGAAGACACTCAACAGCCAGAGAGTGGTGCATGCGCCGAGCATGATCGACATACCAGGTACGAAGGTCCGTAGGCCAACTTGAACTGGGTCGTGGCCATAGACGTTGAACGCTTGTGTCGGCCAGAACATCAATGCCGACTGCGAAAATGAATGGATAGATTAGCAGATGTCCTAGACAGAAACCACGTAATGTCTCAGCAATGGGTATTATATCCATCAAACTTACGAAGAAGTTGGCGCCGGATATGAAGGTAATCAACAGCGTGAGGAGCAGAATCCTAGGATTCTGCTTTATGCGACCTGGAAACATCGGGACTATTGCATACCGTCAGCGGGCTGTTGATACCACAAGTAATAGGAGACTCACATTTCGCTCCGTACATCTCCTGGAAACAATAGGTGCAAGATTAGCAGTGCCCTAGACATGTTGCGCCCAAGTTTACTTGCCCAGAAGCAGAAACCAACAAGTAAGGCCACACCGATGAGCAAGGGAGCAAGGACGTGCGCGGACTTCCACGGGTACTGATTGATGCGTCAGTGATAGTGGTAATAAACGTATCGCGTTGTCCTCACCTGATAACCGCCCCATTGCATGCCAGCCATGAAGCAGACCATTCCGGATATGCTGAGTAACCCACCAAGATAGTCTATCTCACCTAGAATTTGTCGTCTGGTCTTGTTCTGAGCATTGACTCGCGGAGGTGGGTGGTAGAAGAAGAAAGTCAAGAAGAACCCAATGCCGTTCCATACGCAGACGATGATGCCGACATATCGCCAATTCGAATGATCTGTGCTGCATAAGTAACGAGGGTGGTCTGGTGTAGTGCAGGACTCACAAGCAATCAGCTGAGCATAGAAGCTACTCGGTACGAAGGGCACAATCGTGAAAATCAGGATGGCCACGTATTGGCCACGCTTCCTGGTTGGAGCCAGCTCGGATGTGACAGCAAGTGCTGTGAGCTCAGCAACGCCAGCTCCGGCTCCAACGATAGTCATACCAGCTGTTGGAGATCAGTGTGCCGAAAGCCAACAGGTACGGTAAATACTGACCAATAAACTGGCCCATGGTTTGAGCTGTTGTAGCGACGACAGTGCCGACGACGAGCAAAACGGCGCCCAGTAGGGCAACATATCGTCTTCCCAGCAAGTCCGCGAGAGATCCAACAAACGGACAGACACCAGCAAGTGCCAGTAAGCCTCCGAGAACCTGTCTGGTATGAATATACGATCCTCCTCGAAGTATGTCTGCAGTCACTTACAAACCAAACCCATCGATCGACTCCACCTATGTCACCATAGATCTGGCGTGCGGTCAGTTATGCTCGCCGGTCGATCGTGTTATCCGCACTTACGTATGGAGGTATTGCACCTGGAAGACCGTAAGCAACGAACAAGTAAGAGAAGTCGAAGATAAACTCACCAAACAGGTAAAGAGGGATCTGCGAACCAACCCAGATGAAGCCCATAGCCATGAGAGACATGGCACGAGAGAAGGTCATCTATCAACACCGTCGATTAGAACCACATTCCGACTGGTCTGACGGCCAGCACTGCGTACCGGCGGCTCATGCATATGGTCCTCCCCGTCGCCATCGATGCGCATGGTATCGTAGTAGTCGGGGTGCTTCTCATCGCGATGTTCTGGCGAGCCTGAGCCTGAGCCTGATCCGGATAGCTGTTCGACATGTTCGGTTCCCGCCTTCTCAGTCTCGATGGTTTGCGTCTCCATGGTTTGTGTCGCCATGGCTTGAATCGAAAAGCCAACTTGGATGAGAGTCTTGCTACCTGAGAGCTTGCTCCTCTTGATATCAATACGACTTCGTTGCTCATAACTCGCTTATAGCCGCCTCGGTAGGAAACCTCGGTAGAAAACCTCGGTCGTCTCAAGCTGTAGCAGGTATGCAGCAAGGGTTGCATTGTGGAGACCGCGTGCTGACCCCGGTGTCTGGGAGTCCCCATGGGGTTAATGGCCTGCTAGTCATGTATTGCAAAATGAGGGGAATTGCTAGGTATCCAATGAATGAGAACTGTTTGTCGGAGAATGCAGGAGCCGGTGTCCATGTCGTGGACCAAAATGCGCGCAACTCAAGCTACGCAAGCAGTGTTCCAGTATGCCCAGACTCATGGCGTCTTGGTGGCGGACCTCGTGCTGGATGCGATAAGGTGGGTATACGGCTGCTTGCCTCGGCAAGCACATTTCCTTCTCCTCACTCACCCACAAAACTAGTCTGCATTGGGCAGTCGTGTGGAGATCCGGGGCAAGCGCGAGTAAAAGTTCATTATGCTTTGATCCATCCCATGGCAGTTTCATCTCAAGCCAAGCCTAACGAGATTCGCCATTATGGATGAAGCAGCTGCGAAGAGGAAGCGAAAACGCTCTGCCATTGCGTGTATCGCATGCCACGACAGAAAAGTCCGTTGCAATGCCGCCTCTCAAGGCCTACCTTGCAGCAACTGCGTCGAAGATGGCGTTGCTTGTGACATATATCGAAGGGAGACGCATATGTGAGTTTCAAGTTGCTGCCGAGAAGCGAGAGCTGTTGTGCTGACGAGATACCAGACCCAAGCGAAGGAGATCCTCAGTCATTGAAGGCCAGCCCATCTCGCCTTCGTCATCAATGACCCACAGCACTGTGGCAGCTCTCCAGACTCCGACGACAGAGACAGCGCCAGAGATAGGACCAAATGATTTGCGAATAACCGCTGTATCGGACGGCCACCCGCGACGGCCCGAAATGGAACACGGCACCCGCTCTCCCTCGCCGTTCCGTGACGATGTTGTGACGACGTCTAGACAGAATGTACGACCATTCTTCTCAGGCGAAGCCCAAGGCCTCGAATTTCTGTTCGATATATGCGGCCCCGACCGGCCGGTCAAAGGCTCTCATTATACCACACCGGCGTCCACGTACCGGGCCAAACGGACTGTCCGAAAGCATGCAAAGCCAGTCCGACCCCTCCCGCCACCGGCGATTCAGCGGGAGCTGGTAAGGTCGTTCTTCGCGTATGTCTGGCCGCTGCTTCCAGTTGTCGACCCCAAGGAATTTTTGCTGGCCTTCCAATTCGATCCATTATCTATCAGCCCACTTTTGTTGTGGAGTGTGTTCTTCGCAGCAGCCAGTTTCGTCGATCAGGATGTCCTCAAAGCTCATCATATGCCTCCCCGCAAGATCCTAAAGGAGCAGTACTATGCCTATGCCAAGGACATTTTCGATAAGCAGGAAGAACCCGAGAAGACTGTACTCATCCAGTCAGCCCTTCTGCTCGCCTCGTCTTGGTACATTGAGCTCGAAGACCGTGACGGCATGCACCACTGGATCGGCGTTGCCCTCGGCCTCTCCTTCTCGTTCGGCCTTCACCGCGCCAACAACTTCGACACGATCTCACCCTGCCCATTCCCGCGTGCGCTGCGGAGGCTCTGGAACTGCATCTGGTGGTCCATCCTCTATCGCGAGATCTGGTGCGCCATGGGATTTGGCCGCCCGCTGCGTCTGAACTCCGAAGACTGCGACGCCCCCTTCCCCAGTCCGGACGAAGTCTATGGCGACAACCTCCACGAACTGCCCGAAGAACTGCAGGCCTACCTGCCTGGCGACCTCCCCAATCTATCCCAGCTCTGGCTCAACTTTCTCGAACTGAGTCTCCTGCTTGAGCGGATCATGAAACGCCACTACCGCCCTCGCAGCGTGCTCTCTTCTCCTTCGCAACTCGAAGAACAAGAAATCGCCATCTTAGGCTACCGTGATCGTATGCTGACATTCACGAATTCGCCATGCCCAATCCTCGCGGTCCACGCTGCGCACTTGAAAACTTACACCAGTTCAGCACTCATCGCGCTCTATCGTCCGTATTTGTCGAAACAACTCGAGAAATCACGCCGATTCACCAGTAGCTTCTACATCGACACAGCGACCAAAGCCAAGGCTGCGGCGGCCATCACCACAGGCGCCCTGAACGACCTCATCTCCCGCGACGCAATTAGATTCGTAAGTCAACCCGACAGGCAAAAGTGTTCTCCGAGACGCGATCAAGCACTATGTGGCGCTCTGTGGATCTTTCCTGCTCGATCGACTGTCCGAGACGCTTGCTAATACTCTCACCCATCACTTTAGGGATCCAGCATGCTGATCACATCAATGATGTCTGCCATGCAAATCTACATCTACGAGATCCGGGAAGCGAGCGGAACGGCGCGGAGTTACGCCTACCATCAGCTAGAGCTGTATATGCTTGTGCTTACGCATCTCGGGAAGACGTACTGGACGGCTGATCTGCAGCATAACCTGTTCAACAAGGCGTTGAAGGCCATGACAGGGGCCCCAAGCTCGATTCGCGATGGCGTGGAAGGGATCCAGGAGCAGGCTCGTGGTTCGGAAATGGATGGAGGGGGTGACGAGATGGACGGGAATATGCCGAGCAGTGGGATGATGAATGGGACGTTGGACGAGTTCCTGCTGTCGTTCAATCCGTTTATGGGGGTGCCGATACCGCCGAATGACCTGAGGTGAGCGACATTGGCAAAGACTGTTGGGTTTGTTCTCAGACTGACCGCGCGGTGATAGTGGCGTTGACCTCGACTTCAACTCGCCTGGGAGTCTGATGCTGGATGGAATGCATCAAGGCATGACTTGACGAAAATGGAGGAAACCCAGGCCCAGAAGGAAAAGTGATCGGGATATCGTGAAATCATGCTTGGTCTCGCTATGACGAATCTAGTCCATAGGAGCATGTTTGAATAGGAAAGACACGCTCTCGCCATTGTGCGTTCTTCTGCACGCCTCGGCCAGCTATTCCCAAAAGTCAGCGATTCACCTCTCCCACATAAACAAACCGTGGCACTTACCGTAGGGCTTATATCAATCGTCTCAATCCGATCGCAAAGCTTCTTCTTCTCCTCGTGCGGCACCGTGTTCGTCACCACCAGCTTCTTCAACTTGCTCCCGTTCAGCTTCTCGCAAGCGTTGCCGCTGAGTATACCATGCGTGACTATCGCTATGCACTCCCTCGCACCGTGCTCCATAACCACCTCGGCTGCCTTGACGAGCGTGCCGCAGGTGTCCGCCATGTCGTCGACGATAATGGCGACACGATCGCGCACATCGCCGACCAGAACCATGCGACTGACTTCGTTGGGTCTCGCGCGCTCTTTGTGGATCAGCGCAAACCCCAGATCCAAACCATCCGCTATCGACGTCGCCCTGCACCCACGTCAGCATTCCACCCATCCCGCCCTCCACACAAGCACACATACCTCTTCGCTCCCCCAGCATCCGGACTAACAATCACACAATCCTTGACCTCCAAATTCTCCCTAATCCATCTCAACGTACTCGGCTCAGCATAAAGATTATCCACCGGCACATTAAAGAACCCCTGGATCTGGCTCGCATGCAGATCCATCGTGATCACGTGATTACAGCCGGCGGTCTGGAGCATATTGGCCATGAGCTTGGCGGTGATAGGAGCCCTACTCTTATCCTTCTTGTCCTGGCGGGCGTAGGGGAAGTTGGGGAGGACGGCGGTGATGCGGCGGGCGGAGGCGGTGCGGCAGGCGTTGATGAGGATGAGGAGCTCCATGATGTGGTCGTTGATGTTGCCGGGTTCGGTGGATTGGATTATGAAGACTGCGTGATCTGTGTTAGGCACTGGAGGGAGGGGTGGTGGGGGTGGTGGGAAGGGACTGTACCATCTTCGTCTCGGACGGATTCGCCGATGGAGATGCTGCTTTCGTTGTTCGAGTATTGGAGGACCATGATCTTTGCTAGTTCTATGCCTAGTCTGCGCGCTGTCAGTACCATACGCTTGACATTCTCGGTATTGGGCCTCTCTACCTGTCTGACACCAGCTTAGCCAGGGTGCCATGACTGTTGCCAGTCAGTAGCTTGATGGAGTTGGTCGCCATGGTCGCGCGACCGTTCGGATGGAGTCTCAGGTTGACGAGAAAGAGTAGTAACGTGTGTCATGATTCAGTGTGTTCGAGCTCAAGATTTCTTGTGAAGTCTCGATTCGAGGTCGTGACTTCCGGCTTAGGCACGCTAGCCACATTTGGTATCGACAGCAAGGTGCAGGGCAACGTGCAGCGATCGCACGACAGGAAGAGTCTGAAAGGAGAGTGGATGTTATGCTAGTGAAGATGCAGTATTTTTGGTAGTCAATCTAGCTGCACCGCATATGTGGGCACTGTCTAGTTATGGCTACCCATCCCCTGCGCCGTGCCCTCGATGCTGTGGACTTGCACATGAAGCCGAAGCATTCCTTGATTCGCCGTGTTCGACAATCCCAGCTTCTATGACTTGTGCATGCTGGACGCGCGCCTCTTCCTCATCTCCGCCTGCTTCGCTTTCTCCTCCGCGACGCGCTTGTGCATGATCTGGGCGTACTCGTTCTGTACATAACAATTAGTACAACATCCAATCGCAATTGCCTTTTCAAGTCTGGACTTACGGCAGCATCCTTGCTCGACTCCGCGCGACGACGCTTGAGTGCGATCCGGTGACGCTTGTGCTGGAGACGCTGGGGAGTGACCAGACGCTGGATCTTCGGTGCCTTGGTGTACGCCTTCTTGTTCTCGTCCTTTGGCTGGACTTCACGGCGGATAACGTAGCGACGGACCTGTTCGACAGTATGTTGTAAGCATGTGTTGTCGGACTCAGACTCAGCCAGCTGCCGTTGAGGACTTATGCTGGCTGGCGAAGAGGAGTAGAGCCTCGTAGGGGAGAGCACTCACATCGTCTTCCTTGCTGAGACCGAAGAAGCGGCGGATCTTGGTGGCACGCTTGGGTCCGAGGCGCTTGGGGTGGACCTGGATTCACACAAGAATTAGTGCAAAGTTGCGGCAAATGTAGTATATTGTGAACCCACGGTATCGGTAAGCCCAGGAACGTCCTCATCACCCTGCTTCACAATCGCAAGCGCCAACACACTCAAGTCCATGCCGACAATGCACCCACGCACACTCTTCCTCTTGCGCTCGCCAGTCCGGCGTGGGCGGTAGCAGCTGTGGCCGTCCGCCAGCAGCAGCCTCACACGAGTAGGATGCATGACACCCTGTTTCATCGGGAAACCCTGCTTGTCGTTACCGCCGGTGATGCGGAAGATGTAGCCCTTCCACTCGTCGCCCAGGCTGTCGGCTGGCACCTCTTGTCCCATGCGGCGCTCCATGAAGACGCGGAGTTTGCGCTCATCTTCGACCTCGATCAACTTCTGCGACCCGTTGGCCGGGTAGGAGATGTTGAGCTTCATCTTGACGGTCGCGTGTCAAGATGGTGCTGTATTGTGGTGTCGTGAACGAATGTGGTGAAGGGGTCGAAATTCTGGAGGTGCAATTCGAGACTTGGCCTTGGCAGTGGGCCAACCGGATAAATATCGGTCCGACGACGGCAAGTGCAAGTGCAAGCCTAGAAGTGAAGTGGCAAGTGAAGACGTGAAGATCATCCAACTCTGGTTTGTAAAGGCGAGAAAACTGTACCAGTAGCTAAGTTCCGATCACATCTGTGGTACATCTCCCCAAGGACGAGACACCGGCACATCTAGATCTCACACGACAACCTCCCTCATCCTCTGAGCAGCCATCTCCTTCTTCGCAGTCAGATTTGCATGCAACGCTCCATTATCACCTGCGTAATAAGCCAGATCCAGCGCAGCCTGAATCCACTCCATACACGACTCATTCGCACCTGTCGAAAGCAAGTCGACCGCCTTGTTGAACGCTGTAGTAGCCAGCCATTGCAGCTCTGTCTCCGGGAATGCCTCGAGTGCCTTGCTCTGTTGTCTCTTCGCCATGCGTGTGGCCTGGCCTAGGAGCTTCAAGGCAAAGCTACCATCGCCATCGGCCAAGTCAAGCGCGAATGACAAGCGTAGCCAGCGGGAGGCTTTGACGATGTCTTTCTGCTTCTGCCAAGTCTCGTTGATGATGCGGTCGAGAAGCTCCATCATCCGAGAGTTCGCCTCGTCGCTGAGACCCGAGGAGCCGATCTTCTGATGGATAATGAGGACTATATCGGCAAGAGTGTCCCAGCTGTCGACTTGTTCGACTTCCAGACATGTTTGAAACGCTGCACTGACTTCGTCCCACTGCTGGAGGTTCAGAATGCTTTCGAGGTCGAACTTCTGGAGCTCGAAGAGTCTCGGTGCGTGATCCACGTTGTGGTCGGCTTGATTCTGCTTGCTGGGTACTGACTTGAACGCTGCTATTTCCTGCCGTGCATGGAGGTAGCATTGCAAGCTGTATTCCGAGCCTTCCTCGTTCGAGCGTCCAAGGACAACCAGTGCTGTTGCTGCGAGGAAGTGGCAGAGCGCTTGTCGGTGGTTAAGATCGTCATCGTGCATTGACCCACCATCACGCGGACATGCGTCGATAAACTTCACACAAACCTGCAGGAGACGCACTAGGTACCCGGGGTGGACCTGTCCGCAGAGCTTCAGCGTGATGTTGTACGCGTTCTTGCTCCACCATTGCAGTTCAGTACGCGAATGTTCGTTGCTGTCCTGTTTCAGGGCGGCTAGATCAGCAGCGGCCGACTCGAATACACGGACAGTCTCTTGAGCTGCATCGTCGAGACTGCTTGATGGTGAGTCAAGTTCGCTAATGAGCAATCGGGCAGTGCATCGTAATAATGACGGCAGGTGGATGCCGGGAGGCTGCTTATCGAGTATTGCTTGCAAGGCCGCGATAGCAATATGGCGCATCTGCGATTGTTGTGCCTCGAGAGCACAGGCGTAGAGGAATGTTGCATCTCGATCTGCGTGTTTCAGGACCACTTCCAAGCTTTCGCTAGCGAAGTCGTAGTCGTTCGTGAGGATAGCCAGCTTGAATGCGATGTATCGGGTAATGCTTTCGTTCTGTGCGGAGGGTGGCATTTCGAAATACGCTAAACGGGCTGCCTCGAAATCGCCTTGGGTTATGGCTAGGTTCATCGCTCTCCTGCTGAAAGTCAGCAATGTCTTTGTTATCTCAAGTCTTCGATCTGCTTGCCTGCCAATCCTAGCTTTGTTGATGTGCCCGGCGCCATTGAACAGTGGGTGACGTAGTAGCCCACACCAGTGCTCTGCATCAGCTGGGGTCATGTTGGTCATAGTCTTCCAGATCAGAGTCTGCATTGCGTGTGTGGCCTTCGCTGAAAAACCTCCACCAGCACGGCTTGCGACTGATGTGAACGCCCTTTGCAGTCTTTCTTTCGCCGGCTGGAATCCCAATGCTACATTCTTCGTAGTGAGCAGCGTGAGCGTTACACAAGCTTTTTCAGTCCACGCTTGAACCGGCTCATCTGCGTCGTCAGTGGCTGACATGTCTGGAACAAGGCGAGCTGTGATAAGCTGTTCTAGGGCACCAAAGGCAATCTCTGGGCTACCTTTGCCTGCTCGATGAATTGCTTGCATGATCCTAAGCCCGTTAGTCTTGAATGCGCTATCAGGACGGAATGCTCTTACATCTTGAAGGTTCGCTCGGAGAGGACGGCAGTGCGTAGCAGCCGCGACAGAACCACCGAGACCGCACTATTGTCCAGAGGCTGCGTACCAAAGAGCACTTTCAGATGAAGCAGTTGAACAGCCATGCGATTGCCAAGGCTGTGCACTGTGTCCAAATCTTCGACTATCTGTCTAGCGCGAGTGACACCATCAGCGCTTGTGCCAGAGAGCAATGCGGCAACTATCACGGGTCAGTTCTGTAAAAGCACACGAGAGTTTGTGAACCCACCAAGTGTCGATGTGATCGCCAATCGGAGCTCGCTTGAATCCATACTCAGGTCTTCTACACCACATCCATCGAGAGCAGACAGTGCTCTGTCCAGCCACTTGATGGAGAGGTCCACTGAGCCTCGTTTGACGAGCGTCTTGCCGGCATCGAAGCATAGCTGTGCTGTTAGTTCCGCGATTATAGGTTGAGCTACGCCTGATATCGAGAGCTTATCAAAGAAGTGGTCTGCAAGATCGATGCGATCGGCTTTGAATGCGTGTGTCATTCGCAGGAGATAGTACTCCGACACCATGCCTGCCAGCTTCGTCTCTCGGTGATTCGCTTCATCGTGATCATTGTGCATGCGCACAAGCGGTGACTCGGTTTCCACAGTATTGACGTGCTCGGCGCATCGTTCTAGAAGCTTGACCGCAAGCTGGAGCTCATTCTGATCTAGGCAGAAGCGACATGCTTTCAATCCGATCCTGAAGTTGCGGATTTGCTGGTCCATATCTTTTGAGCGCCTTGCGGTAGCATGGTGTGCCGTGTCCAGCAGTAAGAAAGCGAACGTGCGGAGGATCGTTTGGAGTGGGCCTCTATGTCGCTCTCGAGAGTCGTCACTCGCTTGCTGTTGTTCGTCTTCGCGCAGCAAGTTTGTTGCTGCGTTCCATAAATTGCATCCTAGATGGTCGAACTCTGACAGTCTGTTCGCGATGGCAGTCGAGATGGGTACAGGGAAAGAGCGCTTGACATGGTTTTCGAGTTCTTGCCTAAGCTCAGACTGGACACCGTCGCGGCTCTTCAACGCCTTAACAGCTGTCCTCGCGGAGGCTGTGCGCAAGTATCTATCAGTTCTGTGTCTGAGCAAAGAGCATGGAGAGCATTGGGACCTACCTAGTATCCCGTCCGCTCGCTGTTCTGAGGCGCCGTCTTTCTTTACAGGCCTCAACGGAGCCATTCCCACGCGTCATCTGCCTGAGCAGGTCGTATGTCTAAGGTTAGAATGCCTCGAACGCGTAGCATAGGGCCTTGTGATGCTGAGATATCCTGAGGTCGGTAGGGAGTGAGGTCGGACGAGGTGAGGTTGAAATAACCATAAATCAACGTCACTCTATTGCCGACTACTTACATACACTTCTTTGGAGTCACGCAACACGAACAGTCATGCTGATACCTACCTCATACAACTCGAATCTGCCCCGGAATTGACTGCATAACCTCGCGCTTTCGGTACGCGTAGAACTCTGCTACGTCGCGTACTCTATCTAGCCAGCTCTCAGACATCTCTACTACAGCAACGGATGAAGTCGTCCACTCGCGGGTTGTGTTCGGAACACATGCTCTCACTGCAATATTAATGGATCAGGAGTGAAGTCTCAAAGAGCATCGCGGAGCTTTGGGAAAGGCCGCTCGCCTTGGCGCGAACACTAGTGTGAAAGCATCCGACATTCACTTCAAAATCTGGCCACATCATCAAAGCACTTCTCACATGCTGTCACTGTTCTGAGCACCCATATCAGCCTCTCTTCTCGTCGAATTCAATACCGAGCACGTACACCTCCTTGCTGAAACTTTAGACATCGCCCGGCACGGAGAACATGATAAACCCTTCTTTTATACCATCAAAACTCGCGGAAGTCATATAGGATCATGGCGGACGTACCAGGCGCAAACCAGGAGCTCTGCTTCCGGAATGTCACTCTTCACAGCGCGCATCGGAAGGAACATGGCACTCTGTATCTCTACAGGCATCACTTGCTGTTCAAATACCACCCCGCCGGCAGTCAGGCTACGCGCACATCTGTCTCGAATCTCGATGAAAGATCAGTGCGGGATGGCAAACTATTCACTGAAAGCTCAGGGGTGACAGAGGCATCGTCCACCTCGGCATCGTCCGTACTCTGGCCACCGGAGCAGGATGGACGAATCAGCACTTTTCAGCGCACTGACAACAGCATCGAGAGGCCAAGAGAGGGCCAGCACAAGCATCGCGCGAAGGAAATATGGCTGCCTTTCCCGATGATCAACCGTTGCGTTCTTCGTCCAAGCCACCTGCAAAGCCAAACGATCGCACCAAAAAGCGATGTACCCAATGCGCCTGTTGAAGAAGAAGGCGAACTATTTCCACCTGTCTTTGGGACTTCTTCATATGATAGACTATCGACTGACTCAGCGCGACTCGCACCATATGCCTCGCCTCAGCGACCGTCGTCTCCATCTGGGTACGGAGAAGGCGCAATCAGGACACCTGATAACGGGAGGCAACCAGCAATTCGCATTCGGCGCAAAGACATGCAGATGCTAGCGCTTCACTTCCATGCATCACAGTCTGGCAAGTCTGCGGACGAGGCAGCAAGGCAGGCGTTTTACGTCCTGCGCAGCCGTTGCTGTATCGACAGGATTGAAGATCTACACGCCTTCCATTTCCGCACACCAAGACCGGAAGCCGAGCTCAAAATATCGCCTTACGATGCGCGGCGAGAATATGCGCGTATGGGTATTGGTGGCAAGGCTGCTGAAGGACCAGGTGCGGCGTGGAGGATCAGCAACATCAACCACGATTACTCCTATTCTGCAACGTATCCCAGCATTCTTTGCGTCCCACGGACTGTAAGCGATAACTTGCTGAAATATGGAGGTGTGTTCCGGTCTCGAGCGCGTATACCGTGCTTAGCCTACCTGCACTCGAATGGAGGCAGCATCACGCGATCGTCGCAACCGATGGTGGGTGTTCAAAGCAAGCGCAACCCACAGGATGAGCGTTTGGTGTCTGCAATCTTTTCGAGTCATACACCATCGTCGCAGTCACCAGCAGATTCACCACCTGGTGCTCCCTCTCTTTCGTCGCCTTTAACAGCGACCCTCGACTCTAGCGCGGAGGAAACGACCCCTGCAGAATCTGACGTTCCCACGATCAAGCTCAGTCGTAGCGATCCGGCCTTGAATGAGAAGATCGACGAAAAGGCCACTCCGCTGCGTAGAAAAATCTACGGGAGCACACGCCGAAACCTCATTGTCGATGCTCGCCCCAAGATCAATGCGCTTGCGAACAGAGCTACCGGAGGAGGTATCGAGGATGTTGCCAACTATGCTAGCAACAGTGGCATGCCCGTCGAGCGAGTCTTCCTGAACATAGCGAACATTCACATCATGCGAGGCTCGTTGGAGAAGGTCGTCGAAAGCTTTGCCAACTCGGACTACATCAAGATCAAACCAGATCAAGATATGCTACGAAAATCCGGCTGGCTTGGTCATATCGCCAACATGATGGATGGCGCAGAGATGGTCGCAAGAGTAATTGGTCTAGGTGGCAGTCACGTCCTTGTCCACTGCTCAGACGGCTGGGATCGAACCGCGCAGATCTCTGCCTTGGCCCAGGTCATGCTCGATCCGCACTATCGGACCATCGATGGCTTCATCACGCTCGTACAGAAAGACTTTCTGTCGTTTGGCCACAAGTTCAGGGACCGAGATGGTATTGAAGGTATTGAGAAGTGGTTCGAAATCGAGAACGAGCGCATTGCGCCATCTCGAGCAAGAGACAACAACGGCTCCGAACCGAACAGTCTGAACGCTATTGGTGCGAAAGCGCTCAGTGGTGCGAAGAACTGGCTGGACAAGAACCGCAGCACACTCTTTCGGCAGCAAAACGCAAGCACAGATAGCCTGGCGGATCAGTCGTCTTCCCGACCACCATCTCCACCAGCAAATCCTTTGCTTCACTCGCCTCCAACCACTGCCAAGGAGGAGAAGGAGCACAAAGTCAACGAGAAGGAGATATCGCCAATTTTCCATCAATTCCTGGACGCAGTCTACCAGCTGCAGTACCAATTCCCAACCGCGTTCGAGTTCAGGGAAAAGCTACTGCTGCGCCTTTTCTACCATGCATACGCTTGTCAGTACGGCGAGTTTTTGTTCAACTCCGAGAGAGAGCGCTCGCAGTATAGCGGCAAGGTACCATCAATATGGCCACATCTGTTGTCACGAAAGAACGATTTCGTCAATCCGGATTACACGGCGGGCAATGACGATGTTCTGCTATTCCCAAAGCGAAGTGGTAATGATCGAGAGATTGAAGTCAGATGGTGGTCCGGCCTCTTCCATCGCGACGACGACGAAATGAATATTCCTGGAGCACTGGCACCCTCCGACCCTCCGGCCATGACAGCGACACTCGGTTCCAGCGTCTCGTTCGACGACCAGGCTCTGGACCCAGCCACAGCACACGGCACCAACACATCACTGAACGGAAGTCTCAGAGGATCGAAAAGCGCACCGAACCTAGAATCGGTGGCGGACGAGAGCATTGCCAACAGCTTCACTGCATTGAGCATGGATGCGAACAGGGATACCAAAGTGGCCGCTGCTACAGAGCAGTTCGTCCCTTCCAATCAGGACACCCAAGCAGATGCACAGCCTGCGTACATTGAGAGATCACCAGTGCTCCCTACGATAGAATCGATGGAGGACGAAGGTGACCCTCTTGGCGTTTCGGCGAGTGTCAAGCCTGTCGCGAGTAATAGGTTGGATTTTGCTGCGTTTGCTTCACAGACAGCGTTCAGGGATAGATAGGTTGAGATAGATTGTGATACCTCTTTGCTCTGCAGACTTTCGAGGCATTCAATCGTGCTGCCACATCGAGTCAATGTTCGCTCTTGCCCGAAGTATCGCTCTTGCCTAGTCTAGGCTAGCCAGTGTTGCCAAGGCTCGGGCCCGAAGAACCTCACTTCGTTCCATCTCCCACCCAACAGAGCCAGTCACAGGGATTTTTGGATATGATATTGAGATGCTAATGAGCAACCTTGCGCACGGGAAGTCCCTGTCGCTCACGTCCACTCACAGAGCCGGAAAGGTAACAGCACGCTATTATGACCTGGGCGGGCATGGAAGGACTTCTGTTGATTCAGCGGGCTGACCTTGAAATACAAAATAGAAAGCAAAGAGATGTACTGCGACCGTTCGACAGAACCCCGCCACATATGCCAGCGTCGAGATGGGCCTAGTTGACACGGCATCTCCGTTCTATCGCGAACGAACTATGCATGCATTGCGTGGTCTTCAGTGCACGGCATCGAGCTTGCGAAACAAACCGACAGGACTCTCCGAAGCAGCGTGGCTTGTCCATTGCAAGCTTTCTCTGTCCTTGCGGACACAGCCTTCATGATCAGGTGGGACATTCAACATGTACGGCCCCTACTATTTCAGCTCCGCACTGCCAAACCACCCGGTCTCCATACTGATCACAACGGGTGTCCATGGCGTAAGCAAGCTGTACGCACTAGTACATCAATAGTGTCGCAATCCCAGACAGCCTCAACGGCTGTGCATCGCCTGGTCACATACTCTTTCGCTTGATATACATCCTATCAGCATGATCTCGTATCAAGAAGCACGGCCGTTACCTGCTTGCTACGAGAAGATTGTCGACCTATGCCAAATAATGCCCCTGAGTCTTTCCACGCCATGTGAGGTGCGGCTCAGACCGCCTTGCAGCAATACAAGTATGTAGGTCTAACGCTTTCCCGGGACGAACCTGGTCACCTCGACTTATATCGAATCTACATTCGTTCGACCTGCGAAGACATAGTCGCACCATGGACTTGGACGATGCAGCCTTCAGCCTTTCCAGTCCGCACGATACACAGCCCTTTTCGGACGACGAGAAGACGCTGCGTGGCCCACCGCTGTCTCAAGATGTGGCAGCAAAAGCCAAACCAGGGGTCTCAATCACGACCTTTGAGGTCAGTCATTCAGCGTCCGACTCTGGTCGGGGCCGCGGGCATGATCCTTGGTACGCACAGTACCTGCAACATCCTCATACAGCTGGAGCAAATGAAAAGGTCCAGACCTACAACGATTGCAGCCGATCATGGCGACCATCGATCTTCCGACTAGGTCCTCCATCCGGCATGTTGGGTGAGTGGCTTGATCCGTCACGTCGTGACCCAGCAGAGTAATTAATGGTCACCTATCTAACGCTAATATCTCTCGACAGCAATAACAGTCGCCCTTGGAAGCGTTGCCGTATCACTAGGCATTCTCGTCGGTTCGAACGGAGCGGTAGTAACCACTTGGACCGCGTCGCCCTCAAACGTACCTCGCCGTTTGTGCCGCGATCGCGAACCTCGCAGTGAGATATGCGTGTGTGCAAGGCGTGTGTATCGTGTGGTGGCGCCGAGCGCTACGGAAAGACGGTTCTACGTTGGCACAGCTACATTATGACTGGCGTTCCGGCACGACGCTGCTGGGCGCCCTGACTGCTGGGCGGCACACAGGGCTTCTTGCTCTTGCTTGCATATTTTCTACTCTGGTGGTTATCGACGTAAGCATCAGCCCGGTAGACAGCTTCGTAGGCTACGCTAATTTGATCGCATCTCCACCAGGGACCGTTGTTAAAGCGATCGAGCACTGTCACAAATGCGCCAATCGTCGGTAGCGTAACATTGGAAGTCAAGATGGCACCGCAACTCCCGCGTGGTCTTGGTGGAATTTGGCTGACGATGGACGAGATCAACGCGCCATATCATGGAGCTCGACGTTCGACAGCACCGTCCCGACAGGGACCGGGCTGGCACCCAACACTATATATCCCCAAGGTGCAGCGAACGACTCAAGCACTCAACTTGCCAAGTGGCTCATCGAAAGTGGTTCGGGTGACGCGCCATTGATCGACAGCATCCGTGGCTGCCCAGACCACTGCAAAGCGAAATTAAGAGCACCAGCACTCGCTGCAACGTCATGCAGAACCCAGCTAGTACCAGTCAACTACAGACAAGCCAATAAAGGAAGCCTCAGCAACCTCAGAGCCCCTCCGCTGTCCTTGGACTCGTTCGTGGTAACCGCCGGACTCGCTTTGAACGAACGCGAAAGCATCTACCTGGTGACCGGCTACGCCGAGCAGAGCGACTGCGTCGGGACGCTCAAGCTGACCTCATGTACTCTGGAGTCTGCAACAGGCGAGTACGATGTCGACATCCGCGGCAACGTTGCTTACCTCGAGAACGCCGGCAACCCTACAATCATCGCGCTAGCCAACAACACCGCAGTCGATCATACATGGGCCGCCGGTCACGACGGGCATCCCGCCACTCTGGCATCGGTGGTTGGCGTAGCCTCTCAACGATGGGAAGGCTTTGCGATGCAATATGACGAGCCAGGTGTTGCAGGTCTTTCCCATTTCACCATTGGCACCGCGTGGAGTCGGTTCGAGTATAACAGTGAGTTGGAATGCCCATCATATCGCGATCCGCGTCCGGACGTCATGCAGAGCTTGAACAGCCTCATGGTACGGTCAGCGGCACTCGCAGCCGCGGAGAACGCTTCGTATGCGGCTTTTCTAGAGTCCCGCATGGATGAAGGGCTCTCGTTCGAAAGCTCCACGACCGGTTACATGTAGGGCCAACAGACAGTCTTCGAAGCAGACTACCGGTACTTCTTCGCTGCGGCATTAGTCGAGATCGTATGTATAGCTTTCGTCAGCTTCACGTACTGGCGTTACTGGGGAATCGGACGTTCGGTGTCCTTCTCGCCGTTGGAGATGGCTAAGGTAACGTATTCATCTACAACATTACACTATCGATCGTCGTTAACAAGGAGCAGGTGTTCGAAGCTCCGATGCTTGCTGGCTGCAACTCAAACTCTGAAGGCCGTGGTCTTGCGAAGGCCATGGGAAGCCATCGAGTCCGGTACGGAGCTGGTGCTGGTCCGCACGGAAGGACAATGCTCGCCTTCAACGACACCGTCTCGGTAAATACGCCGCAACGAGGCGCACGCTTCGATGTTTGACGCAGTCGGCACTTCCGTGCAAGACATCCCACTCTGCAACATATTTGTGCACAGCGTGCGGCAGGATCCTCAAATTGCAGGTGCATGACTTGCGTGGCACGGACACCCGTCTTCCAATGGATTCTAAGTCTCCCTGCTCATCTCATACACTGCGATGAGAGACCGACCATACACGAATGTACACGGAGTTGTCGTCGCTTTCCGACGACATCATCCGATGCGGCGGAATCTCGGATGGAGCAGTGAAGTCGCCAACAAAGATTTGCTTCGAGGTTCGCAAGCGCGGCTTTATTCACCGCGCTAGGCCGATCGATGGAGAAGCCGAGCTTGTTCGAGCGGACTGTGCGTATATGCCTCACCGTCATCATTCAACGCGCATGCGCGCACAGAATGTTTCTTATGACACGACAGCCCGCGGGCAGTGAAACCACGTGCCAAATGATCATGCTATCCTGTCCAACGCAACAAGCGACGCGTTTGCAAAACGGTGCTCCTGCGCATGTCATTGGAAGCCAGCAATCCCTACCCTGCGCGGAGGTCTTTAATCTACCACAGATCTAGAGCGTGGTGTGGCGTTTTCCTCAGCCACACTGGCTTGGTGTCTGACAGGGCCAGCGTTCAATGGCTACGGCAGCAGACATGGAACAGGATGCTCATACATGGATGCGAATGCGCCATTGTATGCTGGACCTCGATATTGTTTGTCAGTTATTAGTTGTAGCCATCACGGAGAGCTGGATGTCAACCCCCCCATCAACTTCCAATACCGGGTACCAAATTGCACCTGCGAAGTATTAAATGAAAATCTGCGGAACTCCAATTAAATTGGGTCCTTACCTTCACCAGCCACCACTAAATCACTAGCGCTCGATCTGCAGGCACAGCCAGCTACCGCAGAAACCAAGTATTATTGCTATCGCAACCGGCAACCCGACCTCTAGACTGACCTGACGTAGAACTGCTGCCGCTTGTGTAAAACTCTCTTGCCGCCCGATCTCCTGCTTCTCCTCTTCCTCCTTCACCTGCATTCACAAGCACAACAGCCACGCGCCCTGAAGTCCTGCGCCAACCTCAGCAGCATACACAGCAAGCATCTTCACCTCGTTAAATAACTCTACCAATCCTCCACAACCTACCACCACGACAACCACAAGCACAATGAAGAGCTTCACCCTTGTCCTCGCCGGCGCTGCTCTTGCTGCTGCCCAGTCTCTCAGCGATCTGCCACCATGCGGCGTAAGTCTTCACTGTTACATTTACCGCCTTTCACGTGGGCTTTATTGTTGTACCACATGTCGCGCGCGAAACGCGCCACCAACACACTATTCACGATGATATACTAACAGCGGCACAGCAAACTTGCGTATCTAACATGATCGCAATCGCGTCCTCTCAATTCGGCTGCAGTCTGGGCAACACCACCTGCTACTGCACCAACCAGGACTTCGGCTATGGCATTCGCGACTGCGCCAACGAGGCGTGCTCATCGTCTGATGCTGGCGCCGTTGTCGACTTCGGCACTCAGTACTGCAGGAGTGAGTTTAAAAACATATTTAATAAGAAGAATCACAACTAACCGCAATCAGCTGCCCTCTCCAGCGGCCAAACCACCATGGGTGGCTCTGCTCTCTCCGTCCTCTCCACCGCGAACACCAACACCGCAACTGGAAGTGCGAGCACCGCAACAACCACAGGCAGCGCGAGCGGTTCTTCATCAGCCATCACGACCTCTGCCCTGACTGGTGTCGTTACGACCGGCGGCAGCACGATCACTACCACCACCGGCTCGACTACCATTTATGGAACTGGAGCTGGCGGCGTTGTTGCGGGCGGTGCTACGGCGATCACGACTTCTGCCCTGACCGAGGTCATCACCACTGCCGGCAGCACGATCACGACCACCACCGGGTCCACCACCATCTCAGCGACGCTCAGCGGCTCTGCCATCACAACTTCTGCCCTAACCAACGCCAACGGCCGAACCACTGGCTCGACCACTATTCTTGCTGTTGGTGGCGCCACTGGCATGGCCACCACCACGACCACCTCCAAGGGCGGCAAGCAGACCACCACTAAGACCTCCGCATCCGGCACACAGACCACCACCAAGACTACTGGTGGCGGCAACGGCGGTGCTGGCGGTGCAACGAGTAAGTGACCATTATTTTAATTTCACTGCCTTCAAATGCTAACACAATCCAGCCACCTCCACCACCGGCGGCGCCTCCTTCCAGACCGCCGCGCCAGCTCTCCTCGGAGCCGCAGCGTTCGCCCTCCTCGCCCTCTAAGCGCCTCAACCCAGCGCGGCCGCCACGACGCGTGGCCTTGATTATGAGATCACAGACACGAATCACGTTCGTAACGAGACAAAGCAGTAGCTTCGGTTCACCAGGCAACTCACTCCATACGTCCGCCGCGAGAGAGAACACACACAGAGTTGGCGTCTTCCTTGCTTGCTTACAATGCGATGATACCACCATTCCTCCCTGCTTGCATTGAACCAGGGAGCGGGTTTCTTCTGGGGGCCACACAAATGTGTAGCTTAGCCGATTAATAATTAATGCGATGTGATGAGTGACAGTGGAATTAAGTATGAAGATGTTGATACCCTCATATGATTGTGCACCCTTTTCTCCTCTATAATTACTGCTCGCAATGGTTGTGTGGGTTCGTGGTTGTTTGCACTGAGCGCTATGAACATATATCCAGATCCACAACGACTGCATGCAGCTCGCAAGTTCGTAACAATTACCTGCGTGCATACAACCAAGCAAACGTGTGTTCTCCACGGTACACTCGACAAGCATCTCTGGCGATCCTAAGGAACTGGCGATGTAGAGCTCACTAAGTTTCACAGTCGTACTTGCCATACAAGAGTTTCACCGAAGGAGGAAGGTACTACCCAAAATGTTACATTCATCGTTTGTCCACATTAGTATCTACTCCTTCGGGTTCACAACCGCAGTACGCGTCAATACTAGCCATAGATTCGCATCGATCCACAAACCGTTCACGTCGTCGTCGCCAGAAAGTGTCGAAAACACTACCCCAACCCTAACCCTTGCGAAGCCTTTCATGGCACGTTTACCATTTCCGACAATGAGCAGGCTCAGAAAATATATCCATTGGGTATCAAAGCACACCTACATCCCCTCCCCTCTCTCCCCATCCAGTCCAAACCACCTCACCCCCAACTCCTCTGCACCCCACCACCACCACCACCCGTCGCCCCCGTCTCCCGCTCCATCCGCCCAACACACCCATAATGCACCACCCGCCCATCGGGCCAAACCCTCACCGCACTAGCCCCAAACCTCCGCTGACAAACCCGACAATGGTCGTCCTCTCCGATCCTTACCCTCCGCATTCTGCCGCCAACTTTGCCCTTCTCGACATCCTCGTCCTTCCCAAGCAAGAGGTGCCGCTCAGCGTTAACCCTGCGGCCTTCTTCCAACGAGCGCTGCATCTTCTCCTGCCGAAGGAGAGCAGTGGAGTGGCGGATGCGGCCGCGGAAGTAATCTTGCAGCTGGTTTAGGGGCAGGGAATCGGGCATCATTTCGAGCGTGCTGGAGGCGGGTAAGCGGGCACCGTGGCGGGAGAGGAGGTCGAGGGCTTGTGGCCAGCGTTTCTCTTCTCCACCAGGGGGACGGAGATAGAGGCCAAGGAGTGTGGCGTAGGTGTTTGGCCGACCGGCGGAGACTTCCGTCTTCGAGCGCTGGAGCGGCGATTTCTCCAAGACCTCCGTGTCTGAGGTGATGGGAGCGGATTCGAGGAGGTAGATATCGTTGCAATACTGCTCCGCCTTCTCGTAATCGTGGAGCTGGTAGACGTAGATCGCCAGAGCTTGTCCATGGTTGCCCATAGCGCGGAGGACGATGGCGCGAGATTCGTAGAACGTGGGTGAGTCGGAGGGGAATTGGCGGAAGGTGCGGGATTTGTTGTAGTGGGTGCTTGTGCGGAGGAAGGATTCTAACTTCTCTTTCACTGATGCTTTCGTATTTTCGGGGGTGTCGGGATGTTTTAGGTCCTGGAGGTAGAGGTCAATAAGATCTTGATGGTACTCCGGCGTCTTGTCGCCCCATTCGCGGATGATGTGCTCGAGATACTGCATCTGCAGCTTTTGGTCGATCTCGGACAGGAATTGGAGGACTCGGTCTTTCGGTAGATCCTTCGTCTTGCCTGTGTCGGCCATGAAGACTTCCATGCCAATTTGCGGCTTTTCACGGACGGGCCAAGCAGCAAATTCGAGTATAATGTCGACAAGCTCCGGAGGAAGTTGCTTGAGGTATTCGACTGTACGGTCTGGGCCTTGCATCCCTTCGGGTATGTCGCCTTCGGCCTCGCCTTTGCCGAATTTCGAGAGCATTTCGAGTGCCTGTCGATGGAGCTTCTTGCCGTGCAGGAAGTCGATGAGGTCGTTGTAGCGGTTGTTTTCGTATAGTGAAGCTTGAACAACGTCCGGGTCGCAGAAGTTGTCCAGTCGAAATAGCGGGCCTGCGAGTGAAGGCGAGGCAAGCATGTATGAGCGGAAGAGGGTGGTATCGAGCAGTTCAGCACACTTCAGAAGTTCTGATTCCCAATCGATCGTGCTTTTATCGTCGGCCTCAAAGACGTCAGATGTGAGCAGGTTGGCGAACGCAGGCTTGCCAGTCTCAGTATCCAATGGCGGCGGGTCTTCTTTGAGCTTGCCGTCCCAGTTCAGATACTTCTGCATTCGTGTTCGAGCCTGTACCAAAAAGGAGCATAGGCTGCGGACCGCTATCTTGAGGTCTTCGCCTTCGAGTGGCTTGTCCGATGACAGTGATGTGGAAGTGGGAGCTTTTCGAGGTGTCGACATGTCCGTCTCGGTGCGACTGACTGACTTGATGGATGCAGTATCCGACTCCTTGCGAGAGTGACCCCCCGTCACCCTGCTAAGCAGAGACTTTCCCGGGGTCGACGGTGGCTCTTTTGCAGCGGTGGCATCATCTGACTTCGCGGGCGCGTCCTCGACGACGTCCTCTGTGTCGACATCAGCCTCTGCTTCGTCTGATCGTGACGATAAGTGACCAGCAACGCTCTCTGGATACAGCTTGATCACCCTTTCGGGCGGCGCTTCAGCATCCGTAAACAGATCCAGAGCTGGCCTATACTTCCGCTCTTCGAACAACATCATTCCTTTCAAGATCATCATCTCTCTAATCTTGCCAGCCTTGTCGTCGATCAAGGTGTCTTCGAGTAGGTTCAGTAGACTGATAGCTTCGTCGAATTTCTGCTTCGCCACCAATTCTTGTAATTGTGTATCGTACGGTAGTGCACTCATGCGCCATATGACACGATCAGAAGCAACCAAGAAGCCTTTGCCTGCGTGCGCCAAGCTGATGTTGGGTTGCGGTACGTGGAGGATAGCCGCGTTCGGGACTGCCAGGGTCTGTAGCAGAGATAAACTGTCCGGGTTCCGTATCTGCAGAGCACCCTTCTCCGGGGGCTGAAGCGCGAGCAAGTAAGGGTAGCTGTACCCAACAGCCTCCGGCGCAAGTGCCCACGGCACCTGTCGCTTCTCCAAAGGGTTGCCCTCCGTATCCGCGAACAACGAGTTCACATCCTTCGCCAGCAACACCTGATTGTCGGATAGTCCAGTAGCCATCGGCTTCGGCACCCAGCTCCCCATCCCCATATACCCCATCCCACTACTCGTCACCGCCCCAAACCTTTGCGCCGCCGGCTCTCCTTGGTTCGCCTCTACCGCCCTCGAGGCCGGTTTGTTGACAGCCACCATCTCCTGCGTCTCAATATCCACAATCACAAACCCCGAATCCATGCCCACAACCAACTTCGTCCCATTCGCCCACGTCAAGCTTTTAATCCCCGCCTCCAAATTCAGCTCCACAGCTTCAGGCAACTGCTCCATATCCTGCCACGTCCAGCACAACATCTTCCTCTTCACCGCCACCGCCAACCTGCTCACCAAGCTCGGCACACCCGTATCAGGATCTTTGACCACATTGCTCGTGACGGTAAAACACGCCGCTCCCTTGGTATTCTCCAACCGCTCGACGGGCTTGTAGCTCTGCAGGTCGTGGAGGCTGATGTAGCCATCGCTGAGACTGACGAGGAGGTTGGCTTCTTTGACGATGGCGAGCTGTTGGACGGGCTTCTTGCTGAATTTCTCTTGTTCGTTTAGGAGCTCGACTTCTTTCGTTTTAGTTGGTGACGCGGAGCCATCTGAGGGTGGAGGGGATTCGTTGACGCGGTAGACGCGCAGGACGCCGCTGTTGAGGCCGACGAGCAGGCGGTCGCCGTATGCGAGCAGCGATTCGATCTTGGACTTGTCGCGGGCCTTGAATTCGAGGATGGGCAGGGCGCGGAAGGCGGAGAGCATCACGCCGTTGAGGTTGGTGCTATCGTTGGATCATGGTATTGTCACTCCGGCACTGTACTGCGTTTCACTCGTGTGTTCATTGCTTATGAGGTTCAAGTTGTCTCGTATACCTTAGCCTTATGACGAGGTCTCCATTGTCTTGGCGTGTCTACACCTTTCAGATCGATACAGATCTCTTCACTTTTCAATATCACCATGGCATAACGCCGAAGACTTCACCACACACTCCTTTCAGTGAAATAAAACCGCTCATGGAGAACCTCAACCTCCATGATGCCGCCCCCCGCCCGTTATCCAGCATGCAGAACCAGATGCCTCCGGGCCCACCACCAGTCCCTCAACTCCCACCCCAGATGTTCACAACCGCAGCCCAACTGCTCGACCTAACCGACAAAAAGCTCATGGTCTCTCTCCGCGACGGACGTAAACTCATCGGCGTGTTGAGAAGTTGGGACCAGTTCGGTTTGTCCCCACCCTTCAAATCCAACTACCACAGCTTTACTTATACGAGTTGTTCTAGGCAACCTCGTCCTCCAATCAACAGTCGAACGCCTCTTCGTCCAACACCTCTACGCTGACATCGAGCGCGGGCTCTTCCTCGTTCGTGGAGAAAACGTCCTCTTACTTGGAGAGATCGATCTGGACAAGGACGACTACGTTCCGGAGCCTTACGAGTTGGCGCCGGTGGAGAGGGTGTTTGCGCTGAAGAAGGCGGAGGATGCGGAGAGGGGGAGGGTGGAGAAGAGGAGGCAGAGGACGTTGGCGGGGTATGGGTTTGAGGGGGAGCATGCTGGGGAGGCGATCTTATGATCAGAGAAGCAAGCATGCCGTGGACATGATATTATGGTCCGGATGAGCTGGTTCGGACGAGATGATGGACGAAAGAGGCCTGAGGTGTGGTGATTTGAAGAAGTTACATACGTCTTGAACATGCAGACGTTTGCTCTCAGGCCTCGGACGGCTTTCCTGTCGTCCTCTGGTTCCGGCTTGCTCAACATGCTGCTTCACTGCGGTTGTGGATCGATCACATGCAAGGTGATACCAACGATCATATGATTGGCGAGGACGATAAAATATCTGCGGTGAATGGGAGATCAGGACAAGATCACAATGGCAAGCGCGATCGTCGATACGGCAAGTGCTCACCAATACGATCATGCTTCATTCCGTTTTCTGATTCCAACCTAAATAGCCCTCTCGTCGCAATCCCGTCGTTCACAAACAGTCTAACATCATTCGCATTTCCTGTACGACGAAGTTACAAACAACTGGACGTCCGTGACACGTCCGTGCGTCAGAACCATTCACTTCGGGATCCGGGAAGACTAGCGTGTCCCCACCTCCGTGCAGGATACATTCACTTACAATCTTTGAGTCTTCGACTCTCTCCACTCCAACATCACCATCATCGAACACCATCAAACTCATCCTCCCATTCGCAGCAGCGCTGACCCTCCACTCTTACTATTTGCTATCACTCTTGCTGAATTGACATTCACTTACATTCACTCGCCCTTGAGCAATACGCGCGCGTGGTGGCCGCAGATCGCGAAGGGACCTTCTGAAATATGTAAGCATACTTCACCATACTCATGCTCACTTCCTTGCTTCACTGGATTCCTGGGAATGACGTGCTGCCTAATCCGGGCCGACGTCATGTGAAGATGTCATGTGAACATCCGCTAAACAAGACTTGGCATCCACACGTTGTCAAATTGACTCACTCGATCTCACCACCACAATAACAACACCGCACCAACCACCGCAGCCGCTGGAGCTGCACCACTAACGCTTGTTCCTTGAAGACCTGGCCGCACTGGACGGCATACACACTGGACTGGACTCGCCCCTCTCCACCACACCAGAGCCACCGCCGCAACTGCCTCGCCAGCTCGCCAGCCGCTGCCACGCAGTCATGTCTTCATACTGGGGATACGGGTATACTGACATGCGTAACAACAGATGGGCGCACCTGCTCTGCTCGCCAGACACATTCGACACCATGGAGTCTGAAGCCTCGCCGGCAAGATCCTTAGACATGGCCGTGCTTGCCACACCTGCGAACTCCAACGCCGCTCTCGAAATTCGCAATGTGCTTCGTGAGGCTGTACCACCTGCAGCTGCAGACCCAAATCGTGATGAGACCACCGGGAGAGTTATTGAAGAGGTTAATGAGGTATGTCACCCTGCCATCTTAAATGTTTCACATGCTGACAGTATACCAGGATGATAAAGTGGAGGAGTACCCGTATTCAAGCGACGAGGAGAGTGAAGAAGAGGACAATGTCCATGACACGGATCACTACAAGTATCCCAACGGCGTTCCGGTCGGCGACAGCGACGATGAGAAGGAGCGAGCTGATCCTGAGCGCACTGATCCGGACATGCAAGTCGAGCGCCGTCCCTGGCACCGATTCGACAGAGACTCTCGCGGCACCTGGGAGAAGACGTATCTCCACTTGACCAACTTCCCACTGAAGGGTAGCTGGGATAATACTGAGAACTATCAGAAGGAGAAGGATCGTGAGATGCTAAAGTATCTTGCACGCACACCACCAGTCTTTACCACCGCTGACAAGTTCGAACAGGTACCTGGAAGATTTTCCTCTGGAGCAATGGGTCCTTCCACCACCGGAGCCTCAACAGGCCTTCGCCAACCTGCAGGAGCGCAAGAAATGGCGCAAGCTCGGGATTCGCATCTTCGGCGGCCAACCACCTATGCCCAAGTTCGCGCCTTTCCAGAGGACCGGGGCTGCTCCCATGCCACCGCCACAGACCGGACCACCGCAGCAGATGGGACCAACGCAGTACCCTGCTGGTCAAGGTGGTCACATGTATCAGCGTGGCTACCAGCAGCCGCCACAGCAACCGCAACCGCAATATGCAATGCAGCCGCAGATGTATTCACCGTCGCCTTACGCTCAACAGCCAGGATATCCACCACCTCAGCAACAGCAACTTATGGGTCCTCCACAGTCGAACTACGCAATGCGTCCACCAATGCAAGGATCAATGCAGCCTCCCCACCAGTCGTACGCGCAGACACAGAGACATAACGTCTACCATTCGCAAATGCAGGCTATGCCCGCACAACTCATCCACGGCATGGCGAACGGCAGACCAGGAAGCGCTGGGTACGTACAAGCTCAATTCATTCGTAGCAGCATCACTGACCACCCTAGCAGCAAGGGCAAAGAGCCAGGGTACTCACTCCCACCAACACAATCTCGCATCCGTATACCGCCGTATGAGGTCAGGAAGAAGCCTCCGCATCTCGTTGTCGCTGCGCCCAAGATAGGTCGCCGCCAAAACCGTCAACCAGCACAATGCCAGGAGTTCCCGTGGAACCGCCAATTCGACTTCCCAGCGGCTCGCCAGAACCCTGCTTGGGACATGAGTGGGTACGACCGCAACATCATGGACCGTATGCACCACACTCGTGAGAAGAACAAGAACTATCTTGAAGGTGAGAAGAAGAGGAAGAAGGAGGAGGAGAAGAATGAACGTAAGTGCTCCATGAGATATTCTCTGACGAACAAGTTGCTAACAACTCCAGTCGCATCGTCACCCCCACAGAACGCCCGCCACAGCAGCAGTGCCGGTAGCGGCTCAGAAGACTGTGAGCGACCCAAGACCGGACGTCCTCAAGGCAGCAAATCCGCCAGCGGCCGCACCGAGATGTACGAGTTCGCCACCGACCTCGACCAGGTGCGCGCCGCCGCCCTCATCAAAGCCTCCAACCCCACCCCCGACGACGTTTTTGACGCCTACGACAACAAGCGCATTCCCCTCGACGCCACCGCCGACATTCTCATCCAGTGGAACCCCCATAAGCCCGGCCCCTCACAAGAGCTAGAAAACGCCACGTTCCGCATCAAAGACCACCTCATGACCTCCGAGCAGTTTGATCGCACGCCCATCCTCACCCGCGGCGCCGCGGAGTGCCTGATCGATTTCTGCCCGAGCATGGTCTGGCGCGAGATTCTGCTTCGCATTGTGGCGGAGTCTGGGCTCACGAACAAGGACATCTACACTCGTATGACACACAATGGCAACCACTTCGACAACTCAACTATTACGAAGCGCATCGGCTCCGCGTTGGGCATCAAGCAGCAGCAGTCCGGCACACGCGCGCCGAAGAGGAAGAGTGAGGGCGAGGGCGAGAGCTCGACCAAGGTGAAGGGCTACGCAGAAGGAGAAGACGAGTACTACAACAACAACACCAAGGATCATCAAGATTACATGGCCTACTTTGGTCTCAATATTAGTCACAGGGCTACGTTGGCCATTGACCGTGGAGAGAAGCGGAAGGCGCAGCAGCTTTCTAGCGATGATGTTGAGGAGCAGCAGCAGGGTGGGTCGAGGCGCAAGAGGGCCAAGACTAGTGAGGAGGTGACGAGCCCGGAGACTGTGGGCAGTAGTGTGGGTACGCCTGTTGCAGAGGCTGAGGAGAAGGCTGAGGAGGCGGGTGAGGAGGATGATGGGTCGAAGATGGATGTGGAGGAGGATGCGGTGAGCGAGCAGAGTGATACGGCGTTGGATGAGATTGAGGATTGAGCGGGCAATGGGCACATTCACGAGCGAGGCGGATGCTGGAGTTGGTGGATGATTGAAGATTGCACTGCTTTTGGCGATGGTGTTCCGGGAGGAATGCAATACGGCGATCATACTGCCGCAACTGCCGCAACTGCTTGAGCGAAATTCAGAGATGATGCCAGCGAGAAGGACGGGAAGGCACGATGGACTCATCTCGCAGTTTTCTCATTGGAAGACACGGGGCTTGGGTTCTTGATGCGGCTGTTCATGCTGCTGAGACTGCTGGAACGAACTTCAGTGATTTTGCGAGCGGGTGTTGGCTTTTCGCACACTACGAAGGTGACCTTTGGGTCTGCCATACCCTTTATTATGATTACTTTTACCATACCCTTGCGATGCGAAAGTGCTTTATATAACAGAAATGGAAAAGAGAGTTTCTTCTCAGCCGTCGCGCCTTCTATGCGTGTGCGTCGCCATCGCCGTCTTCGAGTGTTCCGCTCAGGAAATGAAGCAACCACAAGCTGACATCGTAACTCTCAGGAGCAGTCACGACCTCGTCTTGCGGAGAGTATACGACTTACTTCCACAGCCCGTGTTCCGTTTTACTTACATACTTGACAGCAAACTATCACTCGACAACATCAGTACAAGTTATCTCGTTACAGCTTGCACCACATCGTTTGATCCTTACTGTCACACCTTACCTTTGCCTCTACATCTCACCCCCGACATCGTTACAGGCAAACATACCCCACCCCGGGCGAGCGTCTTTCCAGGCGAGCGACCTTCCGAACAATCATCGCCAACAGGTCAACATGGGGCCAGCACGGAACGTGAGGCCTCGCAAGGCGAAATCAATCGATGAGGAGGACTATGTCGATGGAGGGTCAAGCGACGAGGACTCTGCCGATGAAGCTCCTCCAAATAGCCGTCGCCGACAGGCCAACAGGGTGCCAGCGCGGAAATCAAGGCCACGCCGTGCGAAATCAATTGACGAGGAGGACTATGCAGATGACACGCCTTCAGAAATAGATGAAGCGCCTTCGGGCAGCCGTCGCCGACAGGGGCCAGCACGGAAGCTCAGGCCACGCTACACGAGTTTCATCGACGACGATGACGCAGAGGAAGCTCCCACGCCCGCCAGCTTCATGGTCACATCCAGCAGTGATGAGTCTGACGAAGCTGAGGAAGCGCCCACTCCTGCTCCCTTCACAGACGGGGCCTCCTACGATGAAGGTGAAGAAACTTCAACGCCTGCTCCTGCTCCTGTGGCAGACCCGGCCTCCGGCGACTCCGGCTACGCATCTGCCACGCCTCCGCCGGGTCCCGTGGCAGATCCAGCATCCGGCGACTCAGGCTACGCATCTGCCACGCCTCCTCCGTACGCCGCAGCTCAAACTACCACCGCCACTGTCACGGAAGTCGAAGATGACGACGATGAGGGTGTCTCCTTTGGGACCGTGGACCCACGTCCTCCTCCGAAGCTTCGGATCACAACGATTCCAACACCTGCATTGAAACTTCGAGAGCTTCCGGAGTATAAGCCACCGCCGCCGCTGCCGAAGATCACATCTCCAATTCCTCGAGTGCGTCGTAAGTATGAAACATCGCAGCCGTCGCCGTTGGGCCCGACACCTCCGAGCACTTCACAGCCACCACCGTCGCCTCGTCCGGCGCCTGCGAGTCTTCCATCGCCGCCATCGCCAAGGCCGGCGCCCGCTAGTCTCCCACCACCACCGCCGTCACCTCGTCCGGCACCTGCTAGTCTTCCGTCACCACCGTCACCTCGTCCGGCGCCTTCTAGAATGCAATCACCACCTTCACCTCGTCCGGCATCTGCTACTCTACCCACTATAAGAGAGGCTCTTCAAGATGATCCTGTAGGGCCACCACCGTCCAGCCCTCGACCTCGCAATCGGGAGCTTCACGACTATCAAGGCCCGGCACGCGATGATCCCTTCATGCATGCTCTAGGCTAGAGGCCTGGTACAGAGCAGAGCCAGGAGGTGCCGAACGAGGAGCCAAGTGGTCAGCTTACGCTATCAAAGCCTCCCGAACTACCAGAACGATCTCCATTTCGTCCGCCTGGCATTCCAGCTTCAGCCAGCCCGCGGCGGAAACCTCGCCTGACCCCTGCCATCAACTCGGAACCGGACAGATTCTCACGCGCAGGAACGCCAATGCCTTGGGACGAGACCGAGCACATAGAAGATATCTCGTCTCCAGGATCGCGAAGCTCGCCGTTGGAGGAGGGTGAAGTTGAAGGTGAAGACGAGTACGATGAGGATGAAGATGAGCCTCCAATTCCCAATCTGATCCCAGACACTTCACCTTCCGATACCAGAGAGGCCCGTCTAGTCAGACAGATCCTGCCATTCCTCACCCCAGGCAGTCCGCAGCAGCACGGAGCGGCGACCTATGGTGATGTCCCGCGGGATCGCCAGATAGAGCTCTTTGGCGAGGACTCCGTGCATCCTCTATGGGGCATCCTCAACAATACGGAGGAACGTGCTGCTCAAGGCTCCACCAATGGCTTCTACCTTCAGGACCGCAATGAGTTGATTGGGCTATGGAAGGAGATCCGCCTGCGGAAGCTGGACTTCGACGAGGTCTTCCGGGGTTTCGTAGAGATCCAGAAAGAAGTTGAGGATGAGAAGGTCGACGCCGTCAACCGATTCCTCCGACTGGCTCAGGAATCGATCATTGACACGGAATACATGGATGAGACATGGGGAGGTCCTGTCACCGATTTCGAGACTGGTCGCGTTGTGGACGACGTGGCGACTTATCAGCGAGGTCGACACCCAAGTGGAGCACGGTCTCTGACGCCGCAGTACAAGAACATGAGTCCGACGAGGGACAACAAGGAGAAGAGGGTCCGGAGTGTCGGGTGTGCAAGCGATTGGTTGCGGAAGGTGGTCTTAGAGAACGAGACCAGAAAGTCCCAGTCGCCGCAGGAACCGAGGAACGAGTCTGGAGTGGCAGACAGCCAAGATGATGCGAAGGAGAGTGTCCGCAAGAAACCGAAGCTGACTCTCCACGGACCCAGAAAGCCGGATCAAGACGATGATACGAAGATGTACGAGGAGCTTGGACTCTCCAAAGAGGACATCGGAAAGCAGAAGGAGGCAATGCGTGCATACGAAAAGGGGAAGCAAGCACTCTCGACATCATCACAAACCGGGCCGGTGATTCAAGCTGAGGCACTCAAACAAACAGTAGCACTCGCGAAAGCAGCGTCAGGACTCACGGAATCAGAGATTGAAGACCAAAAGTTGTCGCTTTTCGGGTACGAGCTGACGAAGGAAGTACGCCCCCAGGCTGGACAAGGATCTGGAGTCTCGACGGCTGGAGAGCAGAGAATAGCGGACTTCGACAAATACATGTCGGGTATACTCTCACGCCTCGGATCAAAGGACTCGATGATTGATCAAGCAACGCAGGGACTTACGGCGTCAGAGATCGAGGACCAGAAACTGGCGCTCATTGCACAAGAACTGATAAAGCAAGCAAAATCGCAACCGCTTTGACACTCGCGACTGCGAGGTCCGTGACCATGACTCAGACGCAAAACTAATCTAGAAGATGGCTGGAACATTGGGACCCGAGTGGGATGAGGCGATTGAGAAGTATTGGGCAGCGTATAGTGTCAGACTTGACTGGCGGAGGAGAATGAAGATGGTGGAAGAATACGGCTTGGTTCGTCCACTTCCCAAATCACTCGAGGTGAAGTGAGCGAAACGCACGATCGAACGAGAAGACACGATCGTTTGGTTTGGGAATCATTGAAAGCTGTGGTCTGTAACAGCGGATCACAGCAAGACCCATCACTACTTAGGCCAGTACTTATCAATGAACGACACCCCTTCTTTCACCCAACCCGTCCGCAGATCAGCTGCCTCTTCATGATCAAATCCATGATCTCCATCCCTGTATGTCGTATGCAGCTTCGCCTCCGGGAACTTCTGTTTCACAGCCTGCTCAAACTTATAACTCCCCTCTACCGGAATGATCGTATCTCCAATACCATGTAACACCCACATCGGCGCAAGCCTCTCAACCTTCTCCAGCACCTCGAGCGGATATAAATTGCTATCCTCACCGAACAGCTTCCCATACATACCCTGCTGAATGAACGAGCCCACAAGCGCCATCCGCTCTTGCGGCACGGCCGACACGATCGTCCCGCCGACCTCCATATTCGCCAGATAGTCCCGCAATATACTTGGATCGAGTTGCGGAGTCGGCGGCCTGGAGATCTGCTTGTCGTACGCTTCAGTGTAGTAGCGGTCCCTGAAGTCGATCATGGGGTACTGCGCTATCACAACGCCGACTTTCGAGCTTGAGGCCGGTAGTAGAGCGGACTGAATGGCGAGGTAGCCGCCAGCGGATTCTCCGGCAACGAGAATGTTGTCTTTGTCGACTGAGACACCGTTTGGGAGGGAGGATGTGAGAGATTCTGGTTGTGAGAGCCAGGAGAAAAAGTCTCGGACATCGTCTAGGATTTCTAGGCCGGTGACTTCGGGGAGGAGGCGGTAGTCGGGTGTTATGATGATGGCGTCTTTGGTCAAAGCGAGCTCCAGGATCCAAGTGGCAAACCTACAGTGTCTTGTTAGCTCTAGCTTTCGAAGGGGACAATAGTATGCTCGTATTACCAGTCAGGATACAGTCGATGACCAGTGATCAGGCAGCCGCCGTGCCAGCGTACAAGCAACGGATGTTTTCCGGGCTGGATATTCTTGGGTATAAGAACCGAGGCTGGAATGCCGACGCCTCTGGTCTCTTTATAGTCGACGTCAACTATATCGAATGCCGCAAACTTAGGTGATGCAGCCAGATCGACAGCGACTGTAGCTGTGGCCATGATGCCGTAGAATGTTGGCGCTCTCGAAAAGCTTGGTAGCCTACCAATCGATACCTACATCATCAACATATATGCTTGAGCTTCGCTGGCGCGGAGAGGCGAGATTCCGCAGCTTAGCAATCCGGAGGAGTACCGCGCTAAACACCCGGCTTCGCGGTATACTTGGCAAGGCAATGGACGCATCCCGACACTCGGCAATAATTGTCAATAACGAAGAGAGTAATATGCTACGTAACTCGGATATCAGTAATCATCTCATAAGGCGGAAACGAGTTGCTCCGACTCGATCATACGCGACTCGAACCATATTGACGTTGAAAGTCGTTCAGTCAGTAGTCCAAAAGCTCGTAAGCTATCCAATGGCAGCCGTCAGCCCCCACCCGAAGAGCCGTCCAGCAGCTCAAGCACCCACCAGACCGACTCTCTGCCCAACGGGTCGTTTGACACCAACAAAACCTCGTCGATCTCTCCCTGTTCTACCTCTGCCAAGCCAGTTGTACTTCAGCGCGCCTGTCAACCGCTCTACAACGCCTTGACCAACATCGCCTGTCTGGCAGCTCGCAAGCACATACAGACATTGTAGCATCCGTGCCACCGTCTCAGTGACTTTCGTCGGGTCTGCAGGCGGAAGCGGCGAGTGCGGAGGTTGTGTCGTTGCGCTAAACGACCCAGGGCCTCCCAGTGGAGAAGCCAGGTGTGGCATACTTGTGCCAAAGGAGCCAGCAGATGTGTTCGAGGTCGCTCTGCTCCTGCTTGCCGCGCTCATGGTACCACCAGACGAGCTGCTGCCAGCATCGAGAAGCGTTGAGCCTTGCGAGTTGAAACTGCTCATGTGCGGACTCAAGCTCCCAGCGGTGCCAGGTCGCTCGGCGCCCGTTGTAGCTGGGTCGCTTCGCGCATGTTGACGGCCGGAGCTGCCTGCAGCGTTCGGGTCAGGCGAGGTAGATGCGTTGATGCTATCGAGCGATAGCCTGCTGAAGATGGCCATCAAACTCTCGTGTCGTGGTAATATGACGGCGTCCCGGAAGGCAATGAGCGTGATGCGCTTAACATCGAGCTCTTCGCCTAAACTGGGCATGCGCATAGTACCACCTGACGAGCTCGGCCGCTCGTCAGATTTCAACGACTCTGGCATCGCACCCCAGAATTCCTGCGCTTCTGTCACGCTCATGATGATGCCTCGACCTCGGAATTCCAGATCCATAGGCAGGAAAACTGCTTGTAGGAAAGGTAGAATCGAGCCATAGACTCCAATCCACATCTCGACAAGCTTCGTAACCAGCCGATCGTCAGCTACACCTCGCAGAGTCTGAGCCAGACTACCAAAGCCAGTTTCCAGCAGCTCTCTCAAGTCCTCGACAACAACTACCGGAGACTGCTTCTGCACGCAACGTTTGATGTGGACACCAACTAAAGTATTGAAGTCCTCGATGGGCGTTCGCACTTCTTCACCGGAGAACAGATAAAGCAGCCGTGCTTTGATCAACGGCCATGCATCATCTGGACCCATGCCATGAATACCCATTGATGCCCCTATATTCGAAAACTGCTGTGCTGAGATGGGAGGTAGTGTATCGTTAGGGAATGCAAAGCTGCCAGCAGGAGTTGCAGAAGGTGGTCCCGTGATGTCAGTCGCATAGATAGCCGGTCCAAACTGGTCGCTCACACCGCCGACTGATGTATTTGATATCACAGGAGCGAGCTCCATCTTTGCTGCAGCCTTCTCTGCTTTCCTCTCTCGAAGTGCTCTTGCGCCTTGCCGTATGTCGAAATTCGACACCGACTTTGCGAACGAACTTGTACCTGGCGAGTCTGGCGTGAATGAGTATAAAGGCTGCGGTTTATCTGGGTTCGTTGCTTGTGAATTCGAATGTGCTGAAGACAAGGGTAATGGTGCTGCCTCATCCTTCGGTTTGTTCTTCTGCCGTGATAAGAAATGATGTCGTTTCTCCTTTTCGCTGTTGGCCGGCACTAGTGTAGAAGTCGAAGCATTTGCAGAAGAGTAAATTGAGCTTGCGCTAGATCCTTGGTCGAGCAAACTCGTGGTCGACATATTGGCAAAGCCAGTTCTCGATAGTGGGTTAAGACTGAGTTTCCCAGGCGATGGTAGAGCCGGCTGTACCTTGCTCTCTTTCTCCTTCGACAGGCCAATACTCTTCGGCTTCGAGAATAGTTTCATCTTCGAGCTCTTCGCTTTCGGCTCTGATGGAAGAGGAGGCGGCGGCATCGCCTGCGAAGCCAAAAGGCCAGGTGAAGGCAAAGGACTTCTTCCATTCGGAAAAGCGGCGTTGGCAGCACTCGTAGCCGCCAGCTTGTTGCCACCGACAGTGCCGTTCGAGTACGACAGGGCGCTGGCCGAGTTGACTTGCGGACTTTGAGTATTGCTGGGCTGTCTTTGCGCGAAAGAAGGCTGTGTGGTATTGATGGGCGATAGTCCTGGGTATGAGCGCTTGCGCTCGTTCGGCCCGTTCGGAGGTGGCGAGATATGGTGCATCGCCGCCTGCGCAGCTATTTGCGACGCGGTCAAGCCAGAAGCGTTCGCCGAGGCATGAGGAAGCGAAGGCTCAAAGAAGCCTTGACTGTGCTGTCGCGCGCGGTGGCCAATTTGTTGTTGCGGCGTAGCTGGTGACGCGGCTCTGTAACCACCATCTACCGATGTTCTCACTTGCTGTCGAGGTCCAGTCTGCAATGTATACGCATTGTGCGATGGTGCCGGACCGCTCGCTGTCGATGGTCTTGCAGGTACCTGCTGTGGATATCGCAGTGGTGGTGCTTCCATAATTCTGGACTCATTGGAAGTGGTGGAAAGACTGGATTCACTGCGAAATGAAGACTGCGATAGTGAGGACTGCGATCTATTCGACCTGTGACCTGAAGGAGAATATGGCCTCGGCGGCGGCTTGAGAGGCGGGAGATTGCCTTGGTCCATGTTCGTGGTACGCAGGACGTCAGGTGCTCCCAGCTATCCGGACAGTTTACAGTGGCTGTGTCGCACGAGATGATACCATGAGCATGCTCGACAGATAGCGCTATAGGTATACGTGATGAATGAATCGATGGTATATAGGAGGTAGTGACCTCGAATCTTGTTGTTCTTGAAGCCACCTGCACTCCACTCTCGTAGGCTTGGCGGCTACCGATTCTCTGGAACGCATCAACGACCGGTGCAGACACCCGTTAGCGTCGGTTGTTCTCGGTGCCAATGATGTTCGATCACATGCACACTACGATGATACGGCACAGCACGAAGGAAATTGTGGGAGCAATGTATTGCCAGCTATGTACAGCTTTCGGACTCCCACTTGTCTCCATCAACCACACCAGAACCCTCTTGTTACAATGAGCGAGTTCAACCACCTCAACGCAACCTCTCTCAAATCAGTTCCCCAGATTCTTGCCGTCCAAGCCGGAGCCAGGCAAGCGAGAGTGAACCAACCCAACTCCAAGCGGAGAGGGATAACGCACGCTAACAACTAAACACAAGCACTCCCCCTTCCTCAGGAGTTCAAAACTGCCCAGCCAAAAGAAGGCTACACAGTAAACTCAACTGAATGACGCTCGTTATCAGTCAGCTCAAGACAGGTCCTGCGCTCTCGCATCTCGACAGCAAACCCACCATCATCGCGCGCGCAAGCGCAGCAGCGAAGGGCGTATAGTAAGGTCAAGAGGATAACCGCAATGGAGGTGTCGGCGAAAGAGCGACCATACCCAAGAAGCACTTTTCTCCTAAGATGAAGCACGACTCGTGCCACTATGCGTGGCACCACATGTCCGGCTCGATGATCTCGCTCCTCGCAGCAGGCGCAGTGCTTCTCCGCGATCCACCTTCCCGAGCTCACCACGGAAAGAGGTGACTGCATCTTGTGCACCGTCCAGGGCTAGGCCACACATGACGGGTTACGAGTACCAGACAACCACTTCCCGCGCACAGCCAGAGTGGGTGGAAAGCAGCGGTATCTGCGGGTGAAGGAGGAAAAGCGAGACAGAGAAGCGGGAGGAATGGGGCAACAAGTGCCGTGACATTACCGGGAAATTTCAACACATTCTCCCCCTCTTTCTCGCAACGTCGGATCCCGCATATGAGCGGCCAAGCATGTTCGTCCAGAAATGAATCTCGATGGGTGTCATGGGCCATTCGGCGCATTCGAACGGGGAAAGAGGTATATGGAGCAGGTCTCCAGACGCTCGCTGCAGGAGCAGAGCACAACTCGAGAACGCGCACAAAAGAAACGCAGTTTTTCGCAAATTCCAGCACGGAGCTGCATGATGCGTCTAGGCCTCGCGCGCAAAAGCGCAGCAGAGAGCGTAGATGGACGCTGACATCGTCCGGTCTGAGCATATTTAAAGTCTCATGTCGTAGTCGCCGGGGTCCCCGCTCGCGTGATCGAACGGATGACGCAGAGCGCGCTGGTGGCCAAACCAGAGCGGAAAGGTCAAATTGTAGGACTGAGACGCACCCATGACGGTGGTCTCAGCGAACAGGGTCGGCGAATGGATTTTGTTTTTGATGGGTGGGCTGTAGATAATTCGGATTCGTGAATGGGTTGTCCGGATGCGCTGATGGCGGTGAGCTGACGATGTAGTCGCCATGGCTCGAAGCGCGGACGTGGGTAGGACGGCGGATGGCAGCGTCGACGTATTGGCCTGGCACGTTGCCTAGCTTCTCGTTTGGCGGACGAAAACCCGTGTTAAGGATTGGCGATGTCGCACTTTGAACTTCGAAGGTAGGCAGCGGTAGTGGCGTGAGCGTGTACGACTGACCATTGAAGCGGTTCGCGTCGTTGTCGCCAGGCTTTCCAGTGGCTTGCTCGTAGGTTGGCACACGTGGCAGGTCCGTCATCTCATACTTGTCATGAGCCGGGATGCTCCGACCGGTATTGTCGCCGCCCCAGCTGCTGGTGAGATGTGGAGAGCGTCCAGTATAGACGCCCTCGTCGCCACCCTTGAAGAAGACGAAGAGCGCTCTGAAGATACCGACCAACACAATGATGACCCATATCAGCAGAATGCAAGTTGAGATGATCGCTTCTTGTCGGATGGCGCTCTCCAGCGCGTGAATGACGTGATACATGGCACCAGTGATTGCATCGGCTGCCCCACTATCAGGCCCGGCAGCAAGCATGTCCGCTTCAGAGCCAGACACCTTGTCTATAGCGCCGAGCGAGAACGTGTTGTTTGGTAGGAGTGGGAAGTCGATATGAGCGTGATCGCTGATCCATGTTAGGCCGTCTTCGATGCCTGCAATCTTCAACAACACCAAACAGTCCAGTACTTCGAGCACAGGATCGTAGAGTATCGTGCCGCCGAACGTTGTATTGAGGACGTCCATGACGCCATCAACGAAGACGTTCAGCGTGTCGTTGACTGCCGTGGTTGTGGTGTTCACCCAACCGAAGACATCGTGGTTAATACTGTCGCTGGTGTCGAGGATGAGACTGTTGGTACCAACAGCCCACTGCTCGCTGGCGTTGTTGAGCTGGTTGATGACTTTGTCCGCGAAGCCGATAACTTGGTTCTCAAGCTTGGGTACTTCTTTCGCAATCGTCCGAAGCAGGATGTATTGACATAGAGAGGCTAGTAAACCTGCCAATGCTAAGGACAGAATGAAGAGGGCGGGCACCGTGGTCGCATAAGCAATGCACCATCTAACAAGTGTTTGTCGGCGGCGCGATTTGAAGTTGTCCGCAAGCTTGAGGCCGGCGGTCGATGTGTAGGGCCGTGAAGCAATGTAGACTGCGTCCATGGGATCAAAAGCATCGCTCTTGATCAGACGAGCTCGTTCTTGCTCCATCTTGAAACGCCGGATCTCACGCCAAGCCATGGGAGCGATGCAAAGGATTGCCAGGACCACCAAAATAACGAGGAAAATCTTCTTCGCGAGCTGCTCAATGCGGATCAGGTCCTCAAAGAAGTCGCTGATCCCGTTGTCGTCAGAGCAGAATGTGAGCTTCTCCTTTTGCGGAACCGGGAACAAAGCTCGATCCATGGTGTACTTGGGCAAGCTTTCGTTCAGCAGCTTCTTGACCTCTTCGAAGGGCCAGCGTATGGCATTCTTAGTGAAGTTGTTGACCTCAGCAAACGTTGGTATGTTGTCGTCGAGCTCTCGCAGCTCCTTGTCGTAGCCTGTAGGGAGCTGCAGTCCATCGAGCTTGTTGATTTCGTTTGTGAGGTCGATCTTTGGTGGGTCCGGATCGTCGCCGGTGAAGAAGCTGCCGACCTTGTCCAGATCAGAGATGAAGCCGTTCATGGCGTTTTGGAAGTCTGAAGCGGCATTACCTAGATCATTGCCGACGTCCTTCACGGTAGAGTTGAGAAAGCTGCCAACATCTTCGGCGATTGCGATCGCAGCGTGCAAACTGCCGCCAACTGCAAACGTAATCAAGCAGATGTACGTCTGAGTCAGTAGGTTGACGATGAAGACAACGATTTCTTCGACGCCAGTAATTGCCATGATGAGCATTTCCATCAGCCCGTTGATGGCTTTTTCGATGCCTTGTGCGGAGAGCTCATTGACGCCCTGAGACATGTAGTATGGCATCGATGCCATCGACGAGCACACGTTTTCGACGGAAGAACAAGCGCTGAGCGCTTTCTCGCGCGCTTGTCCGAGGTTGTCGTCCAGGCTCGCGATTGCGAGTAGAGTCCGAATTAGTACGAGTAAAAGTAGTACAGTCCACCTGTTAATCCAGATCTGCGAGAGTCTAGCTCGAAGACCGAGATACGGTGTCAGGTATGGTTCTTGTTGTGGCGGAGGTCGTGGTGCGTCCTGCGCAGCGTAGTAGTCACGCATCTCATGGTCGCCAGCGGAAGGAAAAGGAGGTTCGGGAGCATGGTTTTGCTGTTGGTTCTCTGAGAAGGCCATTGTGGCGGTGCGCGGTGAAAGTCGTGATATGCCTGATATCGCTGTTTAGTATGCTGTTACTGTGTTGTGGTGCGCCAGCCAGGGCGATCGCTCGAATAAGTGTGTGGTTGAAGAAAGAAAGTTCTTTGTCGGAAGTGCAAAAGGTGCAAGTCGATCGCAGCAGGTGTGTCGGGGGGTATCGTGAGATCACGATGTATTATGGAATTACAATGGTGAATGCATTATTCATGTATGCCGCGAGGCATCAATAGAGATACGATGAGAATCGTCACGTCGTGCATGGTGCTGGAGAGGATGAGGTGAGGTTGTTGAGTGAGGTTGTTGAGGGAGGTTGGGGGTGAACAATGAAAAGCACGACAATAGCAGGCCGCCATTATGAACACGATCTTGACATAGCGAGGTTCACGTACCATGTTAACGGTGGTATGGCCGGTTCATGCGGCCACAGAAATAGTTGTCCGAACCGTGGCATAATCGTTCGAGAAAGGCGTTTCGAAACCGCGCACCAATCACAAGGCGTAGCTGATATCGAGAAGTCGAAGGTGGTGTTGTTGGCGGTGTGGGTGGCCAGTGGGTTGGCGGGCGCCACTCACTCTCTCGCCT
>JAABUL010000069.1_pt1 | contig 184355 bp, 193 predicted proteins | sample 5559151 | NCBI WGS metagenome assembly JAABUL01 (sample SAMN10711876, study PRJNA513368) | rock metagenome | isolation source: Antarctica rocks | place: Antarctica: Victoria Land, Pudding Butte sud | reverse complement strand
TCAGAGCGCACTTGGCAGAAGATCATTAAGCCTTAGGTGACGGGAACCCACTACAGGCCTAGTGTACCTTAAGTACGCTCTGACCATTGTCAGTCTTTTTGCGACCCCCCTGTATGAATACTCTCGCCCTTTGTTTGCCTCCATCAGCAAACGCAAACAAACGCGTATCTCGTACGTCCTCGATCTGGCCTATGGGAATATCTCGGAAGCAATTCTCAACTGTGCTTCATCAACACGCCGCAAGCACTTCAAAACGTGTGACGAGCATCTCTCTACGCCAATATCACCATTTATGCTTACGTGCTTGAACCTCACATTCACAAACAGCAGCAGTGTCAGCTATATGGCATGTAAAGATCTTGTTGCCAACTGCCACAGATTGATTGAAGATTCATTGCGGTCCACACTCAACAGCATTACTGCCAGACATCTTGCACTTGGATGGTTGCGCTGCGCAGGTATTACTTACTGCCTTCCAACGATCCTCGCAATGAGGTAGGTCGGACGAGTTGTAAGTGTTGATACTATTTGTCCTACTACGTCGCCGGCATCGAGAACCAATGCAAACATTGTCATCTCGGCTGAGTTTCTTGACGCTTAAGACCTTGTAGCTACGCTTGCCGCATATTGGATATTCAACCACGAACGGGAATTCTCATCGGACTTCATGTAAGGCTTTGTTCACATGCGTACTACTTCTCGCCGCTATCGGCATTCGCTGGCTACTGGCCCGAGGCCACACCTTCCAGATGCGGAGATATAAACATCGGTGTTTGATACGCGGAAGGTCAACCAAAACCGACACGCAGAGTCTTGTTAGACGCAGACAGTCCTGTTTGCTGCTCTTCCAACCTCCTCAGTGTTCCGTTCTTATCATCCTGATATAACATCAACCCATTCTGTTCACCACAATGTCATCATGTCCACAGGCCGAAGACTGCAACCAAGCCGAAGAATGCCAACATGCTTCACCTAAACTCGGCGACATCGAGGACTATAAATTAGAACTATCGACTCTTCGAGCCCGGACGAAAGAGTTGGAAGAGAAGCTCTCGAAACTTACAACAACTTCCGACAAAACGCTTCGCTCTTCGAAATGGCTCAACCGAGCAGACGACAAGGCCATGTCAGCGCTATATATGGATAGATATCTGAACTATGGGTTGACTCGGGAAGAGCTGATGTCTGATCGACCCATCATTGGCATTGCGAACTCTGGTTCTGATCTTGCTCCATGCAATCGTTACCATCTCACGCTCGCCAAGCGAGTTCGAGAAGGCATCAGGAGTGTAGGTGGCATTGCGTAAGACTTCCTCTCTCCTCATTATTCACATATCTTGTAGGGTGCTCACGTTTCTAGTATCGAGTTCCCGACTCATCCGATCCAGGAGAGTGCCCGGAGGCCGACGGCAACATTGGACCGGAATCTGAGCTATCTAACGCTTGTGGAATTACTGTACGCATACCCGTTCGATGGTGTCGTGCTGATGACAGGATGCGACAAAACCACGCCCGCCTGTCTTATGGCTGCCGCTACCATGAACATACCCTCGATCTGTTTGAACGTTGGACCAATGTTGAACGGCTACGATAAAGAAACGCTCATAGGATCTGGCACAGTCCTCTGGAAAGCTCGAGAACTGCACGCAGCAGGCCAGATCGATGACGATGGGCTTACAGAGATGGTCACCAAAGGCACTCCCAGTGCTGGCCACTGCAACACCATGGGCACAGCATCGACCATGAATGCTCTGGCTGAGGCTTTAGGCATGGCGTTGCCCGGTAGCGCTGCTATCCCTGCACCATACAAGGAGCGAGCGCAGTGTGCCTACAGGACTGGTCTCCAAATCGTAGAAGCCGTCCATGCAGATAGGAAGCCTTCTGACATCATGACACGAGAAGCCTTCGAGAACGCGATCGTGACCAACACCGCCATCGGCGGTAGCACCAACGCCCCTATCCACCTCAACGCCATCGCCAAACACATTGGCGTCCCGCTCGACTTGAACGACTGGGACAGCATCGGCTATGACCTACCCTTACTCGTCAATGTGCAGCCAGCCGGCCAATGGCTTGGTGAAGAATACTATCGAGCCGGTGGCCTCCCCGCTGTCATGGCAGAGCTGCTCGATCAAAAGAGACTTCACGGCTCCGCGCTGACCATGAACGGCAAGACGATTGCAGAGAACGTGGCAGGCAAGCACAGCTGGGACCGCCGAACAATTAAAAGCTACGACGAACCGATGATCCATTCGGCTGGGTTCGCGCATATGACTGGAAATTTGTTCGACTCGGCTATCATGAAGACCTCCGTGATCTCGCCTGCGTTCCGCGAAGCTTTCCTTGAGAATTCTAATGACCTGAACGCTTTCGAAGCCAAAGCAATTTGCTTCGATGGACCGGAAGACTTCCATAAGCGCATCGAGACTGCCGATATCGACGAACGCACCATCCTCATCATGCGCGGCACTGGACCTCTAGGTTATCCTGGCGCAGCTGAGGTGGTGAATATGACAGCCCCGGGCCACCTGATCCGCAAAGGCCTAGCATACCCTCTCCCCTGTATCGGCGATGGTCGACAATCCGGGACGTCGGGCTCACCCAGCATCCTGAATGCGAGCCCGGAAGCAGCGGAGAACGGAAACCTGGCTATCTTGCGGGATGGCGATAAGTTGCGAGTCGACCTCAACAAACGGCGGGTAGACATGCTGATCTCCGAGGAGGAGATCCAGAAGCGTCGTGAGCAGTTGCTCGCAGGTGGCGGATACCAGTACCCGGAGAGCCATACGCCGTATCAAGACATCTTCAGACGTGAGGTCGGGCCGTTGAGCGAAGGGATGGTGTTCAAGCGTTCGGTGCAGTTCCAGAGGGTGGCGCAGAAGTTCCCTAGTCCTAGAGATAACCATTGATAGCACCATACTCGGTATGAGTTCTCTCGAGCAAGACCCACTCGACAGTTGACCAAAGGACTCACTACGTTGAACTGCATCTATGATCTCGGTGAGATCTGAAGTTTTCTTGGCCATCGATGCTGCTAATGATACATAATTAACGCTACTACGCACTACAGTTTACAATTCGCAACGTCATCCCAGTATACTCTTCCAAGTCTCACTCATCCCAATGCTCCGCACACTACCCAAGAGCACAGTGCCCGCCCATGCTCCAGAGCTCGTTCCCAGAGACGATTTCGCCATGTTGCGCCTTCGCTGTAAACACCCATGATCCAACAATACCAATCCGTCGCCGCTGCCCATGCCACACCCTCCTCCTACCCGCCCTCAGTCGCAGCTGCTTCAGACGGCGAACTCACAACCCCCCTCAGCCCCGTCACCCTTCTAACGTTCAGCACTTTCCGCACTCATCCCCAACATACTAGCCACCGGCTTCCTCTTCGTCCTCGCCGGCCCTAGCCTCGGCGCCCCCTGAATACTCCTCGGCTCCTTCATCAACGCGGGATCCAGATGACTCGGCGCCCTGCCAGCAACCACCTGCACATCCCCCGGCACTCTCGCATTAGGTGGCGTAGCGCTCGCAGACCGCCACAGATGATCACTCGTATCGGTCAGGAAACTCGTACTGCCCTTCGAACTAAAGAAACTCGTTTTCCCCCTGTTCCGCTTGGAAAGGATGATCTCGTCGAAGAGCTTGATACTCGGGTGGTCGGCGCGTGTAGCTTCGCGTTCATGCAGGAACTCGTTGAACGCCTGCGTTTGGCGCAGCATGCCCATGTACTCGGCGTTGTCGTGCGGGACGGACTTGAGGAAGGAGTCCATGTTGAAGTGGTACACGAGCCCCTGCTTGCGGCGCTCGCCGGAGGCCGGGTGGAGGTATTTGCGGTAGGTGTAGAAGAGACTGGCGAAGCAGCGGACGAAGGCGGCGCGGACTTGGTCGGCGCGGAAGGCGGTGGGGCACACGAGGTGGATGGCGGAGAGGCAGTGGGGGTGGACTGTTATGCCGCAGCCTAGATATCGGGTTAGTGGTTGAAGGTTTGAGTAAGAGTGGAGGGGTGGTAGACTCACCAGAACATCTGAAAGACTCCTGCTCACACTGCTCATCACAGATGGTGCAGACAGACCGCATATCCTTATTACGGCGGTGTAAGCAATGTCCCTCCATCCACTTTGTGCGCGCGTCTTCTTGGACCGGCTGGACCATTAGGTTCGGCATGATCGTGCTCGCGGCGAGCGTGCTTTGTGCATACACGCTAGGCGCGTACTGCGATAGTCCGTTGCCGAGGCTCGACGTCGACAAGCTGGGGTGATGTTGGTGGCCGACCATAGGCTGACTAGGCCTACGCACAGCATTGAAGCGCTCGAAGCCGCTGAAGGCCGAGTTACGGCGCATCAGCCCATCTCCGAGCTGTTGTCCAGATCTCTTTTCGCGAAGTGAAGCTTGCAGAGCGAATGCGGAATCGTTTCTCGAGATCGGCGTGCTTGTGAAAGAGGATGAGACCGGCGAGGGTGCCACAGGAGAAGGTGGTGATTGCGAAGACGAGTTGCTGCTGTTATTGCCTGTCGAGCTCGTCGACGGTCTTTCGCTGCCCCGGGCACTGCTGGTGCGGGATTGCAAGAAGGCATTGTAGATCGAAGGCCGTGGTTGCGGCATGTTGGAAGCGTCTCCGAAAGTGGTCGAGCTTTCACTGACATAGTTGGCCAAAGTGGAAGGTGTTGCCTTTGCAGTGAAGACTTGTGGGCTCTCTGACGAAAACGAATCGCATGGGAAGGTCTCCACAGCATACGCAGGCGGACCAGTGGGTACTCCAAACCGATTGTGGTGTGGCGCCGCAGCTTGTAGCAGCGACATCAACTTCCTCCTCTGTGGTCGCGGTAGCTGTGTTGGCGGGTCGGTGCTCTCGATCGAGTCCTCGTCTAAATCTACCAAGCAGAAGTCGCTGTCGGGCAGATCGATCTTCTCGTACCGCCTTTCCACGCCCGCGATGTACGGACAAGGCGCTTCCAGCGCTTGTATCAGTCGTTGTGGAAGGACCGGTATCAGCACACCGCACCACTTCATCGGATACATCAGGCTGACCAAGGCCGAACACGCCAGCTGAAGCATGGCGGTATGCGATGACAGAAAGATGATGCGCGACTCTGCAAGCGCATACTCGAACAGTGTGACGATGTTGGGTATCGACAAACATCGAAAGAGTGCGTAGAGATCACCGTTCCGTGAGCCAGGTATCTCGTTGATCGCCTCCTTCCGCGCATACAGTCGTAGATCTCGCACGCCCACTTCCACCTGCGTGATAGAGGTGATCGGACTAAGTGCCTCGACACACAGATTGACCACGTATCGCTCCAGAGGTTGCCAGAGACCAACTTTGGGCGAGCTCGGAGGCACTCGCAGAACCGCACCGTTCATCATTGGTACCACAACAGCCTTTAGCCACTCCTTCCAGAAGCTCATCAACGAGATGTCGGTTCCGAGAATACCGTAGACGCGTGGGATCCAGAATCCAGTATCGCCCTCGGTCAAGCCATCAATCTTCGAAGCCGCTGCGTGCCTGACAGGCCTCAGCAGATCCGTCATGAGCCCAATCTTCTCTTCCACAGCACTGATCTCCTCCTCCATCTTATCGCGCGCTTTCGAGCCTGATAGTGCGGTCCCCAATTCTGCTAGAAGCCTGCTAAGCTTCGCTCGTTCGCCTGAGAGCCGCTCTCCAAGACTGCTGGCCAGCTCTCGCTCCTCATTACTCATGTTCGCTCGCCTCCACTCATCGCATTGCCTTTCCAGTCCTTCTGCTGCTGTTTGGTTGAGCGGCACCCACAATGTCACGCAGATACCGTAGAGCTTGCTGTTGTCCGAGCTGGTCATCGCAAAGCCGTGCCACGTCGATCTAGGTTGCTCGTCGGATGACACAACCGAGACGTCGTTTGGGAACGCGAACATTGGCACATAGTCCGGAAACGCTTTCCGTCGCTTCGTCTCATCAACCATAGTCTTGGTTGGGTATCGGTCCAGTAACACTGGCTCGTATCTCCGCTTCAGCGGATGCATATCAGGTGTCGTTTTGAAAGGTTGCGGTGCCGGTATCACACTATTGTACCCGCTGAGCCGTTTCGTTGTCCGTACTGACGACTGCCGGCTCACCGCTGAAGGCTGCCGCTTCATGCTCTTCATTGTCGATATTCTCCGTTGCAGACTTCCCACTGAGCCTCTGAGCCCACTCCCCATGCTCTCCTCATCCTGTGTAATCCGCACCGTCTTTGGTCGTGGCTTCTTCTGCGTCGGCGCGACAACCGCACCAGCTGTGACATGGTTCTCTTGCAGAAAGCTGTCCCTCTCCGAAGCGAACTTCTTAAGCGCTTCTTCGAAAGCATCATCGCTTAATCCTGGCGCTTCCGTCACTTTGATAGCTCGGATTGTGGTACTACTCCTATTGCTCGGAGTTGTGTAGAGTTCGCCGTTGTTGATAATGCTGCCAATGCTTTTCCGTACCTCGAAACTGTACCGCGATCTCCTCTTGGCGGTGTCTGAAGGAGCGTGGGGTGATGTGGGCGTATCTGGCCGGCTGTCGTTGTTGGTAACTAACGCCTCATCCTCCTCGATAGTGTCCTCGACCGGTGCTGCCGCGGGTGACACGACCACACGCTCATCGTAGACCTGTGAGGACTCAATCCCCGTGATGAAGAAGTAGTCGGCGAGGGGGGCAGCGGTATCGCCAACATTATGGTTCTCCACGGGTTTGCTAATCTTGGGGGTCGGAGCCATTTATGGTAAGTTAGGAAAGTAAAGTGCAAGGTCTGCACTACTGATGTACTGAATGAAGTCGCTCAAGCAATGGTTGAGCGCATTGAATGCTGGCTGCCCAAGACGGCTTCCTGTGTGTCGGGAGAATATCAAGTCGCACTGCAGCTGTCAATCTTCGTGTATGCACGGAGCCGTGCAGGACCGTGAGACGGTGTCTGGCCCAACCGTGGGTTGCTGTCGCTGGCGTGCCCTCGCCAAAGTGGTGCGGGATGTTCAGATCGTGGTGATGAACGTGCTTGACTCGTATGTGGACAAGTCCCGCGGTTAGCTCTCTATATCCAGGTGGCCGCCCTTGCTCTCGCGCTCCAAATATGTCGGACAAGAAGCGAAGTAGAGGTGATGTTGGCAGAAGAGAAGGATATCCGGCGAAGGCACTCCGTTTCGACAACACTCCGCAACGTGCACACCTCGAGTGGTCCTCACTGTCCTCCAAGTGTCGCTAACACGATTTAGAGCGCGACGAATGCTTGCAGGACCCTGAACCTAGTCTCAAAGTACGACCAAAGTCAAAGCGTTTCCTGCTCGGGCACTCGCTTCGCGGTGATGTGCAGTGGGATATCGCGCTTGCAAGATACCTTCAAACATGTACCTCACCCTCACGCTGTTTGAGAGGTCCGTCTGCCATCGGCTAAAGCGAGAAGAGCTATGCCGCCGCTGCAGGCGAGCCGTGAGCCGGATTGTGAAAGGCGCCGGCAACGCACAACGTTCGACGACGTGTGCTACGCGTACCACTCTGCCGGTCCCATTCTCCTGACCATCAACCACAACCCCCATATCAACAACTTCAAGCCCTTGCACATGTATGTCTACGAACTCACTGTGATACTGCAGCATCTGTCGGCATGCGGCCAGCATGTTTCGAATACGTGAAATCAGGTCCGTGATGATCTACAAACAATTCATATTCTCCGCAGACTCCTGCAGGAGCTGCACCCCTGTTCCTTGCAAACGCTATCGCTACGGTCGACGAACCCTGTTCACGAATGGGCGTGCACTCTTCCTCGGCCTCGTCTACGGGGTAATCTTGCTCCAAAAGCACAACTTGTTCTCCTAAAAGCACCACACCTCTGGCCACCTCAATCGCAGCCACAGCGCTTCCACAAAGACATACCAAAGACGGAGAGATTTTCCAATTGGGTCTTACACGACATATTTTCGCGTTTGAAGCAAAATGTCCCAGCCTGCGACTTCTTTGTTCCTGTTCCTGCGCAACGTCGCGAAACTCTATCGAACACTGACGCCACCTGCATCGGAGATCTCACCTTGGCCGAGACCGAAACGGGAACGGGAAGATGCACGATTTGTGAGTGGGTCATTAACATCAGCTCGACACTGAGTTTAGAGAAGACCAGCATATGTGTCTCTCTGCCTTCTTTGGTCAATAACAACGTATACAGTTCCACAGTTATCTCCTCGCGAAAACGACCACGGAACTTCTTCAATGGCGTTCAGTCCTTCTTGCCATATCGAAAGACGCGAGAGCGGCAGCGAGTTCTCTGGTCGTTGGCATAAGCTTCGGAGATATTCATATATATGAAGCACTGGTTCCAGGGGTGCGAAATGTTCGTGGAGTGCACTTTGCACAATGAATCCAACCACTTGTTCAATGATCTCCAGGAGTACGTTATATTTGGTGCTCTTATGGCCCAGGTCGTGCTTCTGTCGGAGCTTGATTGCGGATGCAGAGCCTCAGACCATCAACTTGCGCTCCACAATCATGAGCGTGCTGAAAGTGCTGCCCTGGCTTGTTTCATACCTGAAGAGCCTCAACTCGTAGGCCCGTTTACCCGGGTACGGCACCACCAGGTCTCCACTGTCCACTGATCCTCGGTCGGGTTGGTCACTCTCTCAGGCCAAGGTTCCAGACCGCTTTCGTCTGCATTCCGGGGTATATAGCGCGTAAGCACATCCAACCTCGACCTCACCGAGCTCGACTCGCAAGCCAACCCGTAGTCAGACTGCCCTTCTCACCCAACGCAGATCTCCACTCCACATTCAACTGCGCGAGCGGCACCCTCCCCTCCACACCATCTTCTGCCTCCTTCTCCTCCCGGAGAACAAACATAACCTGCTCCACGTCCTGCGCCTTTAGCACCGTTTTATCCCCTCCGTCGTCGTCCCCATCAACGCCCTTCCCCACCAACCCCTCCCTCATATTCAACCACAGCCTCTCCAAAACCACACTCGTCTCGCCCACGTTCTCCACTTGCGCTTCCAGGACCCAGGACCTCCCCTCCTCCTTCCCTCGTTTCTTCCGTTCCGTAACCTTACTCCGCACAGCAACAAGCGGCTGCGCAGTAAACTGATACAATTTCCTGAACGTCCTCGCCCTACCACCACTCGCTCCCTCCTCGCTCCGCAACGTCTCCGTATACGTGAGAGTCACAGCAAGGACGTGCTGCCCTTCCTCCTTCAACTCATGGCAGAGAGTCCGCTGTATCGTCTCGCCCGGCCCTAACTCCACCCCTCCATCTCCCTCCTCTCCCACCACGCCATCCGCACCGAACAACTCCACAGCTTTCCCCTCCGGCGTCCCAGGCGTCTGCAGCTCCGCCGTCATCTTCACCCCACTAACTCCCACCCTCCTCCCATCTTCTCCCTCCCCGTCTTGTACCTCATTGTTGGCGCACACAGTACACACGAAACTCTCGCCCACATACGCGGCTCCGAACGCTTCCGGGAGCGTCAAAAGTGGCGTCAACGGAAAAGTCGAGCGCTGGTCTGCGCCAGGGTACGCAAGCGAGGCATCATCGGCAATGTCGAGGCCGTTCCCGAAGGCGGTGGAGGGGAGAGGAGTTTGTGTTGCGAGGGATGGTCGGGTGAGACGGAGGACTTTGAGGCTTAGGGCGTGGGCGCCGCTCGCGGTGGAGCGCGTGCGGGTGTGGGTGGTCATGGCATTATTTGGACGAGATGGTACACGTAAAGAGCAGGGTGTCATTGGCCATGTGAGTTCCGAGAGTGTGGGGTAGAGGGCGCTAGGACGGTTTGGGTGAAAGTGAATGTCAAAATTCGGAATTTGAGCTGGTCACGACTACGTCCTGATCTTTCTTGTCCTCTTTCTGCACTTTTCTGTCCTCTTCCTGCATGTTTCTGCTACTCTCGTTCACGCTCTATACGTCGTGATGGCAACAATCACGGATGAAGTCAAGCTCGAGCGATTTCCGCACCTCTACGTCAAACTCGACACGCCAAAAGGTATACCAGAAGTACTTCTAATACATCCAGTCAGCCCGATCAAACCAATTTGCTAACTGGAATATCAGGTCGTGGCGTCTTCAGCACCGCCCCTATTTGCAAAGGGACAATTCTCGACATCTGTCCTGTTCTGGTTCTACCTCCTGATGAGATTACGCGCCACATCGAGCACACGACGCTGAATCACTATACGTACAACTGGCCTTCACATTCTTCTGCTAAGCATGAAGACTCGAAACAACCGAATGGACAGCTCGAACAGTCCTCGCGTGAGCCCAGGAGAACGACAACGCAAGCGATCGTCCTAGGTCTCGGGTCCATGTTCAACCATTCCCGACTGCACCAGAACGTTGCCTGGCAGCGTGACCTCGAGCGGCAGGTGGTCGTGTATCGGGCGTTACGAGACATCGCTGCCGACGAGGAGCTGTGCATCAGCTACGGCGACCGATTGACTTTCAAGGATGCTGAACAGGATGGTGTTTGTACCGATCAGGAGAGCGAGATAGAGGTGCTCAGTAGAATCGAGCTTGAGCCTTGAAGGCAATTCGCACTGGCGAGCTATGCAATGACACAACGTCCTCAAGCGACGACCCGCTGGGACGAGTGTCGTTACGACAATCCTGGTGTAATCTGGAGAAAATTGGAGTACGGCGAGCCACCCTCACTCTGGATACCACTGGCTCCACTGCTCACTTTGCCGCCAATCTTGGGGACCAGTGCAGCAGATGCCAGATCACCAAGCACTCTTGTAGCCGGATTGCGACACAGATAATGGTGTTTCTGGCGAACACTTGAGATATCCTGCGGAGGAGAACATCGTGGAGCAGCACAAACAGAAGCTTGGAGAGGCGAGTTTAGCCTCGTAACTCTCTTGCTTTGCGAGCGGCTACTGGGTGGTAGCACTTGGCGAGGTGGATCGATCACGTATGACAGCTTAGCCATAAGAGGATGTCTAAGACTCTGTATCTGATACTAGAACCATGTTCGAACCCGCTTGTCCTCTTCTTATCCGTGGTGGCAGTTGCTCCATGTCTATCTCGATATTCTCGAAAGCTTTCGGCTGATAAATACATCGAGGCAAAAAATACTTCATGTGTGGTCAATCCTCGGGCTCGAGTCATGTACCCGGCAAGGAGCTAGGAGCTTCCCATACTTCACCTTTCTGGGAGACTTCTCATAAGCATCGCAAGCCTCTTCACAACTGTTGCAAGTATGTGAATACGAGGCTATCCTACTAATGAGACTCCGGCAATGCCAACCTGCCGGCGCATACCGTTCCGTGGAACATAACGGCCGGCTGCGAGCAGATTTCAACTGTTCTGATGTCATGGATCCACACCTCAAGTGGCATCACTACGGTATGATTACACGAACCTCGTGCACACTTCGGACAATTGCTGGACTTTCGGATGGCCGTGGGAATGATGACGGTGGGCCATGGTACCACCAGTCAGCCAAGTTGGGCTCGTGGGCAAGTACAAGTCAGGTATGATCAAATTTCTACTCATACTTCTTTCCTACTTCCTTTGGTTTAATTGTGCTCTCGTGGTCGCTGGTTTCTGCAAAGAGCATGTTTTCCGGCCAGCCCATCTCATTCCTCGACTGGATAGCCCGCTTCGGATCAAAGAAATCGGACAAACAGTCACAAGCAGTCAAAGATGCCATGGAGCAAAAACACAGCAATGGCTCGCATCCTGCGGAAACGGACAAGTCCAGCGCCAGCAGTCCAGCAAAGCAGTCTGGTGATATAACACCATCCTCGCGCGGAATGCCCGCTAATACCCAGCAGCCCGGTGATACAGCAGCAGATGAAGAGAAAATGGGGGTGGAAGACAAGCGCGTTCGGATCTTTACCCCTCGAGTGTTTGCCATGGGCATGATAGTATCGATTGGCGGGCTTATCTTTGGGTACGATACGGGCCAGATATCTGGCTTTCTGGAGATGGACGACTTCTTGCGCCGCTTCGGTAACACCACGAATGCGGACGGCGGTCCAGCCTTCACGAACGTGAGATCTGGGACAATTGTCGCCCTACTGTCTATTGGAACCCTCATCGGCGCCATCGGTGCAGCACCCATAGCGGATGGATTCGGGCGTAGGATCACTATTATTGTTGGCTGCATCATTTTTTGCGTTGGCGTGATCGTCCAGATTGCAACGGAGAACGCCTGGTATCAAATTGCTATCGGCAGATGGGTGGCAGGTCTGGGGGTGGGCATGCTGTCCGTATTGACGCCCATGTACCAAAGCGAGACGGCTCCGAGGCAGGTCAGAGGTGCACTCGTGAGTGCATATCAGCTATTCATCACCTTCGGCATCTTCCTGGCATACTGCATCAATTTTGGCACCGAGACGAACACGGGGACAAGCCAGTGGCGCATTCCGATGGGCATTGGTTTTATCTTCCCCCTCATCATGGCCTGTGGAATTATGTTCGTGAGTATGCTCCAAAGCACAACTTCTGCTTTCCGGTAGAAAGATCATCCGCTGACTGGTTACGTATAGTTAAGGGAGAGCCCTCGCTGGGACTATCGTAAGGGCCGCATCGATGCTGCCAGAACGACCATTGCGAAGTCTTACAGCGTGCCAGAGAACCACTGGGAGGTCAGCCGCGAAATGCGAGAGATCAAGGAGAAGTTCGACGCTGAGAACGCTGGTGGTGGGAAGCATCCATTCTACGAAGTCTTCACCGGTCCACGGATGGCTTATCGACTCACACTCGGTGTCACTCTGCAAGCACTCCAGCAGCTCACCGGCGCTAACTTCTTCTTCTATTACGGGACGACTATTTTTGCGGCAACAGGTAAAATATCGATGGGCAAAGCTCTAACTCCTCCGCGACTCTGACCCTTCTACAGGCCTGAACAACTCCTTCGTAACCTCGATTATCCTCGGAGCCGTCAATTTCGGCATGACCTTCCCAGGCCTTTACGTCGTTGAGCACTTCGGCCGACGTCGCGCGCTCATTACTGGCGGCCTGTGGCAATTTGGCTGTTTCATGGTATTCGCATCGGTAAGTTGTCGTCTGTGGAAGAGTTTTCTTGGATCTAGAACATTGCTAATCTCTACCGTCCTCGCTGCCTCAGGTGGGACACTTCTCTCTCGACCAACAAACACCATCTAACACACCTGGCGCCGGGACTGCAATGATTGTCTTCGCTTGCCTCTTCATCGCCGGCTACGCACAGACCTGGGGACCAATCGTGTGGGCCGTCGTTGGCGAGTTGTTCCCTACCCGCTATCGAGCGAAGGCGATGGGCATTAGCACGGTACGTTCTCCGTCACATTTCTTAGCGTTCTTGCCCATAGCAGGCCTTTTGTCATCGGCACGAGTCTTTGATATAATCGAGATCAAGCAGAAGTATTCCTCGTCTTCCAGCCACTACTCACACTTTGATCTTTCAGGCGAGCAACTGGATCTGGAACTTCCTCATATCCTTCTTCACGCCCTTCATCACAGGAGCCATCGACTACCGATATGGCTACGTGTTCGCTGCTTGCAACTTTACCGCGGCAGTTGTCGTCTACTTCTTCCTATGCGAGCACCAGGGTCGCAGCCTCGAAGAAATCGACACGATGTATATCATGCACGTATCGCCGTTGAAGAGTTCGAAATGGGTAGCTCCGGAGGGCGAAGACTTGGTCACCGCTGACAAACTGTTCTTGGAGCCGGGAGCGAGGGGCATTAGCAAGGCAGACGCGGCGGGGATGGAAGGCGAGCAGAGGGTGGAGGATCTGCCGCCTGCGAACGACCAGTATGGTGTCCGTGATGTTAGCGGTACGGGATATGCAGCCGAGGCCAGTGGTGCTAGATGAGCACAGGTCTGGCGGAAATGTTGCAGCTGGTGTCTAACGGGAAGAGAGCAGGGTTGTACGCTTCGCATCCTGTTGTCGAGAAACGCAATACCGTTCGCGTGAAGAAATCTCACGACTGTCACCCCAAACAGTGATATTCGAATATTGCAGCAACATATTTGCTCTCCCCAAAGATTGCAGTGGCAGGAGTGATCATGGATATCCTTGGTGTCTTCAGGGGTGAACTTGTGGGGTGCAGCTGGGTTCCACAGAGCGCTCAACGTCACTCCATGTCGATACCCAGTCCCGGAGTGAAGACTCATCGAGCTCGCATCTGCTCAGGGCTATGTTGACGTTTCTGTGTGTTCCAGACAAACCATAGACCTTCTTACCCTCACGTGGAGCCCCGCATACTCTGGCCCAAGAGCCTGGACCTCGGACGGCATGATGGCATCGTTGCTAGTCAAAAGCAATACAAGTCGTTAAGATGTACCTCTTGTGTGTGTCCAAAGGTTGTCCCCAGTTTTGCGAATCTCATAATGCTGTGGGTGGTTAAGGAGGTACCACCAGGATGGTCCTCAAGCAGGAGAAACCGGACGACCCAACTGGACTGATCCTGCAGTCGTGGTCGCAAGGCTTCCTAATTGGGTCTTTGATCATGATGGCTGCGATCACTGTTTCCAATATGAGGCGCGGAGTCTTGCTCCACAAGCTCATCTTTGTTGAGGTGCGTGTTCTGGCAGTGGATAGGTATGAACATCGAATGACAACTACCAGTTAGTTCTTGGCATGCCGGTAGGCACGTTCGTCTTCGCACCAGAACCGGTATACAATTGGTGATGCTGGCCATATGACGAGCTAGTCAAGGGCAGACTACTAACATCACATCAGGTACTTGAGCTCGACTGCAGTCCTCCTCTACATCAGCTGGTCCTTACATAATGTCATAGCCTGGCTCAAGAACAAACCCTTCCTCAGTCGGCGTGCCAGTCTGTTCTACATCTGGACTGTGATCCTCGTGCAACCATACTGGATCTTAGAGATGATCGCCAATGTATGTCCACCACACATGCAAGTCCAAGATATGCTCAGCTGACCGAGATAGTTCCTCTACTTCAGCGACCGAAGCCTCCTTTTCACGCACACCTGGCCATGGGAAGCACTCGCCCGAGATCCATCGTGGCTATTCACCGTGGTCAACCTCTTCTGGAACATCAAACGACGTTATGAGTTTGGATATATCCAGCTCATTCGAGCATCACCACGGTTCGGAATTCTGCTTGGCGCGATGGTGTTGTCTCTGCTGTTCATTGTATTGGATATCCTTTCAGTAACTCACGTCACTCCGACTCGAGGCCTGCCTGACGGTCTGAATCCTTTTTGGGAGCTCACGTACGTGTTCAAATGTTGCACGGATGCTGTCGTGCTAGATGATTTTCAGACTGCACTAGATCGGCTGCATGAGCATCAACTGGGACGACTGGGTAGCGTCTTCACCGACAGCGGACAGACGGACCCGAAGAACACCACGAATACCTTTGAGAACAATGCAGAGTCTGTCTAGACGTTCGTAGACTCTAAGAAGCTTGACGCGGATGAACACCACAGCTGGCAGCGTACGGCAAGATTAAGCACTGGAAATTCCATCCTGTCTTGGTCGACTACCGCGTAACCAGCATGGTGAGCGGCTTGAACCTCCAGTCAGCAGTAGCAAAACAAAAGATTTTGTTGATATCAGAAAGGGGCAAGGTTTGAGCTGTACTCCGACAGCTAGGTTCTGGTGCTATACCTGGGAACAGTCGATCGGAAGCGCTATATGCGGTCCACGCCAATCGCTTCCTGGAGCCACGCAGCAAGTGTTCGTCCTCATGCGTCCACAGAGATGTTCACACCATCTCGAACCATGTTTTTCCCGATTTCGACGAACTCTGGGCTCATCTTACTTGCGCTCAAGACTAGCTGAGTGGACTCTTCGAGGTTGTTCCAAATGCTTTGCAGCAGCTCGCTATGACCACCCTAAAACAAACATTAGCTCGATGGTCGTGAACTACTCCACGCTCCGGCGAAACGCTCACACTTAGACTGTCGTCAACACCATCAAATATGCATAGCGTCAAGTTCCTAGCATCGAAGCTGCTGCGTGCGATGAGGTCAGTGATGCGGCCTGGTGTGCCGACCACAATTTGCGGACCGTTCTGGAGGTCCTCTATGTTTTCTGCTATGCTGGTACCGGACAGGCACGCCATGCAGTCGATGCCCATGGGCTCGCCGATGCTAAGGATCTTTCGATGGCACGCCGTAGCTGCTTCGGTAGTAGGCTGCAAGATCAATGCTTGAACGGTCTCTGATTCGGCATTGATCTTCTGCAAGCAGGCAATAGCTAACGCAGACGCTTTTCCAGTAGCAGCTGGAGCCTGGAGGACCATGTGTTTGCCTGTGGCCGATGTTAGAGACGGATTTGTGTACCAGAACCAATGCCTGCCTTCGACTATGGGCTTGATGACCCGCCGCTGAATAGGTGTCGGAGCTTCCAAGCCGTAGTCTTTGATGCCTGCGATCTTGTCAGCGTAGGAATGATATGGTTGCCGGGTGCTGGGCACGAGGGTACCTTGTAGAAGGTCAGCCTTCTTCGTGATATACGCAGAGAAACCGCGATCGAAACCCACTGTCTGTGATGCCGGCCATGATGGTTCGTAGCGGTGCTGTGACTGCTCTGCTCGAATTGAAGTAAAGTGTCCTACATGTGCGTTTAGCGACAGCCCAGGGTCTCCTCACGTCATAAGGAACCGTAGATTTAACGTCCGGACGGTCGTAATGCTAACGCGGAATAGTGGATGCGGGTCCAGCTATTTGCTAGCTCCTATAAACGTGAATGGAGAAGCCCATCGAGCAAATTTGGGAGGCATGGAATAGCTCTTCTGGGAAAGACATCGATATACCACTTTGCACTGCTCGCAGGGAAGTTCGCTGCAAACGCAATCTGGCCATATCCGAGAAAACAGACTTACCGTAGAGAACGGCTGCATGACCGTCTGCATGAATGCTCACTCCCCAGCCTTTAAGACTCATCTTCCTTGCTCGCCTTCCTTGCCACAATCCACAGGAACTTCACACCATAATCCGGATCACTCTCCTCAAGCTTCCCATCACCAGCCTCCAGCTCTTCCGCCTCGACCAGCTCAAAGCCAGCATCCTTCACCATCGTCTTGTTGTCCGCCGCATCGTAGCTCGACCAAAACATCCCGCGGCCGAGCGTCTCCCCGTGGATCTCCTCCTCGTCCACCGTTGCAAGGTTGAAAGCGGCCAGAGCACCAGGTTTGAGCCAGCCGTAGACCTTGGCCAGGAAGTCCTTCTGCTCCATCCTCGGCAGATGGAAGATGGTGAAGAAAGAGACCATTCCGTCGAAACTCGCGGGGTCGAAGGAGAGTGCCGCCATATCGCCCGTGATGAAGCTGGCTTCTGGACATCGTGCTTGTGCCATCTTGATCTGTTGGGCTGAGATGTCGTTCGCTACTACCTCAGCTCCACGATCCAGGAGCATACGTGTGATGGGCACGCCAGGACCGCAGCCGAGTTCAAGGATTCGTGGCGATAGTGGTGCGTTGTCGAGGACCTTGGTCGCATATTTCTCGCGTGGAGAACGATCATCGGAGACCCATTGGAGATACCATTCCGCGATGTTGTCGTAGGCTTCCCTGACGATCAGTTTGGGGTTCTCATCCATGGTGTCTGCGTTGGGGAAATGGTTGTCGTCGGTTCCGTCGCTCCTGACCTTTATATCTGCTAAACGTCCAAAGCTGGTTCATTGACCCCCTGGCGAGGACTAGCCTGATCCTTTACAGGCTGTAGCGATCTGGGGCGTGCAGTTGGTGGGGCGACTGACCACGTTGACTCGTCGTTTCGGAGCGGGAGCGATATATAGTCCCGATCGACCGATGTTGTTGTTAGCAGAGTTACAAGTCAGCTGGGCCAAGATGGTGTTGAGAACGAGAGTTGACGATCCAAGAAACATGTGTAGTCGCCTGAGAACCACAGATTACACGTGAGGCAATCTGTAGCACAGAACCACCATTACCAATGGCGTAGTACTCCGTACCTTAGCTTTGAGAAATGTCCATTTCGAAGATGGGTAATAATGCGATGTCGCATGTGAGGAGGCTGGCTTGTTGACTTCTTCAGCCTCTTTCCTTGAAGCTTTCACAGGCATTGACCGGGCGCGCTGGGTATTCCCTGCCACGTCACGTAAACAAGGCTAGGTGACTTCACTTCCATTAATTCCCATCTTCACTTGATCGCTCACAGATTCGTGCGTGTCCTTGCAGCGGCGCAACTTCATCCGAGAAGACCATCCATCCGCTCGGCGAATCGGCCAAACTTGCGACTGACGAACCCAATGAGGAACATTAACACATTACTAGCACTACCGGCAACTCTCTTCGCTGTGGTCGCGGCGCACGCGCAGGAACTACCATGGCCACACAACCTCCCACGAACCGCCAAATACTACCCGAGTGACGCGGCGCATGTGAAGCGGGAACTTGCAGCTCAAGAGCGGCTAGCATGGCACGCGCCTGTAGGCGTGAAGAAGATGGGTGAAGACGAGGGCGAGAAGTTCTGGATGGGTTATTGGGATCTGAGAGAACACTTCGACTCGAGTCCGGAGGACAGACCATCCGAGGAAGAACCAACAAAAAATGCAACCATCATACCTGCCTTGCTCCCAGCGATCGCGCCACATCTCGAGAGATATACGGACTTCAACTACGGACACATACGGCGGATGATCTTTGAGCGGGACTTCCAGTGTCCGGGTGGTACATACTCGTGTAGCTCTATCGGCCACGATGACCTCTGCTGCAACAGTGGAGACACATGTGTCTCAACATACTCGGGAGTAGGATGTTGTCCAAGTGGTGCATCATGCGGTAGTGATGTCTCTAGTTGCGACACCGAAGCTGGCTATACATCCTGCCCAAACAGCCCGAACGGCGGCTGCTGTATCCCAGGCGCTGCTTGTGAAGGGACAGGATGTGTGGTATACGGGACCCAGACTATCACACGCACTTTGAACACTGCTACAGCGACTACTGGGGCCAGTTGGACAACCGAAACTTCATCTGGCAGGACGATCACGATCGCATACCCGACCACGGAGCTTTCGGTTACTACCAAAACCGTCACTCTATCCCCAAGTGGCGACGCCACAACCCGCACCGTCACCTTTTCCGGCGAGTCCTGCCAAGCTGGCTTCTTCTCCTGCGCAGCAACGCTAGGCGGCGGGTGCTGTCCTACTGGTCAAGGCTGCGCGAACGACGGCACCTGCCCGGTTCAAACTACCGCGACTGCCGGCGCTCCAGTTCTCCCGACTAGCCAGAGCGTTTCCCCTCAGGACGTCGCAAGCTCCACTTCGACTACCACGGTGCCTGCGAACTGCCCAACAGGCTTTTACATGTGCTCAGCCGTCTATCTAGGAGGCTGCTGTCGAGTCGGCAGGGACTGCCAAACCACATCCTGCCCGCCTCAAGACACTACGACCATCGTAAACAACCCCACTGTCGCCGTTACTGGCGGCGGCGGTGTGGGTGGCGCGGCGGCCGGAGGGTCGTGTGCGAATGGCTGGTTCGGCTGTGGAGCGGGTGGGAATGGAGGCTGCTGTCCGAGCGGGTATCAATGTGGCGTGCAGAGCTGTTCGGCCACACTACCAGGGCAACGAGATACGGCAAAGATGGCTCCTAGTGGCGCGGGTGCACTGAGGTGGGCCTGGGGTTTCATGGGGTTTGGTGTGGTCGTTGGGGTGGGGATGGTTTGGTTGTGAGTGTGGTGGTGGCTGCTTTTGATTTTGGAGAATGATACCCATGTTTTCGCGATACATATCTAGTTTACTTATGAGAATGGGCATACCGTCGCTTCTCCACCCATAATCCTTCATGTTGCCACAACAGATTTTGAGGTCTGTCTGATCTCTAGACTGCTAGAAGTGGGATGACTGTCACATGCGAGACATGGGTGCCTAAGGTTTGACTAAACACGGCCCCGCACTAGAACATATGGAGCTTCAACATTCAGCATCACCGTCTTTACCATTGCCATTGCCTTGCCATTCTCGACCGTACGTATCTGGACGATGCAACTGCAGTGCCTGATGGGTGTCTATTGCTAACCGTAATTGGAGAACAGGCACGTATTCTCTAGGATCCCGCAGGAGAGCCATTGGCATTCCCGTATGTAATCAACCAACGACCGGGCCGACTACGGTCACTGCAGTGGCACCACCAGTGAACGTCCGGCAGAGAATGCGTAGCTAATTGAGAGTCCTAAGGCAAAGACCACCGCGCCGCTTCTCCGAACAAGCATCAAGAGTGGCTGCACCGCAGTCACTGAGGTCCACCTCACCGCACAAACGAACGTTGGAGAAGGAGCGTTACGAGCAAACACCTAGGCAGCAGGCTTCATGGATCGCCACTTCCGGCGACTCCATCGAACGCCTTGCTGAGGTATTACATCACCATGTCGGCGTCGGATGATAAGGACGGTAACAAGAACAAGAAGCCCGACATGGAGTCATCGAACAAGTCAAGAGTAGTACCGCCGAGCTACATGGCATCTTTGATGGAGGACAAGGATACACGAGCGTTCGTCAAGAAGTACCGTACGGAGATCGCGGCGTCAACGTCCTCACTGCTGTCCACGTTTGCGGCGTTTCCGCTCGACTTCACCAAATCACGCATGCAGAGCTACGAGACTACGTTTATGCACACGATCAAGGATGCCTACAAAGCTGAGGGTATAAGAGCCTTTTGGCGAGGAGTCGGGCCACCTATGGTCAGTGTCACGCTGGTCAGGACTGTGAGCTTCAGCATATATCAGCGCGCCAAATACGCTATGGATCGGACTTTGAAGAACATGACTGGTCAAAGTCCGCTGGAGCTGGCGAACGCTCCCGGCAGCTATCCTTCTTTCCTCACAATCGCCTGCTTCGCGCCTGCGGGAGCAACAGCGGGAGCGTTCATCACGACCATGTCATGTCCTTTCGAGTTGACCAAGCTTAACGAGCAGCTGGCTGGCAAAGAGGCACGTCAGAAAGTTGGTCCTACCACTGGGGTGAGTCCGTCTCAACAGTCAGCGCCAGTGCGAACGGGAGCATGGGTGACTGCGCGGAGGATGGTACGAGATCGAGGCTTTATGGGTCTGTATGCTGGGTATCGGTTGCATTTGCTACGTGATACGATTGGGACGGCTATCTACTTTACGACATACGAGAGCGCAAAGCAGTTGATGGCGAATGCGCAGGGCAAGAGTCCTACAAGTCCGTACGCCGTCCTGGTGGCTGGAGGGTTGTGTGGGATTGTTAGCTGGGCTTGCGTGAGTACCACATCCCCACTGGGCAGAGTTCCCTTGAGCTGACGACGAATATAGATCTACCCCATTGATGTAGCCAAGACGCTCTACCAGAAAGCTTTACTGTCAGCGGGCTCGGGCTATGCAGCACGGCCAAGTATCAAGATCTTCGCGGCTGGCTCATATAGAGGTTTGTTGTTATCGACACTTCGGCTGCAGGGGTTCACAACTAACATGCAAACCCAGGTCTCGGTGTTTCAGTGCTTCGCTCGTGCATGATCAACGCCATCTTCTTCTCGAATTTCGAAATGATCAAGAAGCGCATCAACGCTATAGAGGTGTGAATGTGTGTGATGGCAAGGAAATATCCAATGTTTGGGAGGAACGTGGTGCCGATAGGAACGACAATGTGACTCTGGCGATGGTGCTCGGAGTGTAAAGGTACGGACCGGTTGAGAAACGCTCCCGGCTATGATGGGTTTTGTGTGGGCAGGACAAAGTACCAAGAGTCCGCTACGGCGGCAGTTCAGCTCGAGATCAAGATGTCACGTACACGGGCAATGGAATACAACGCCCCAATGTGCTCAGATGTGATCTTGTTGTGTTCTCATATGAGCATCATCGTACTGTACATGCAATGCAGCATGGCTCCCACGTGCGGTTGCGACTTCGAGAGGAAGTCGCGACCACACAGCTTAATCTCGACCTCACCTCATCTAGAACACTCAATCTTGACTTCATCTCATCCAGAGCTGGCCATCACTTTATCTGAACCAGGTTTTCGGTGCTCGAGCATGATATTTATCGCATTTCCCGTGTTCTCCAACCAGGTGGACCTTGCGAGATGCGGCCAGCCACGGCGTCGAGGCCGGCAGGTCGCCCCAGCAACTCGATCGCGTCTCCCCGCCGGCGCGGCATCAGCACATCGCGCGCGTCAAGATGGCGAACATCGGCAGCCGCCGAGATCGCATTATCCATTTGTAGTATCGTTGGCGAATAACAAGGTCTGCTGGCGTCTTGTTGCGCAATCTTTGGGCAACCTTTGGCGAACGCCTCATGGATTCCCCGTCTTGAATCCGTGTGGCTGGGCCGGGTTCGACAAGGGTTTGTTGATCCCCAGGCTCGGGTTTGTGATCTCAGGTCGCGGGAACTGGACCTCTGCCACCACACCTCTGTCCATGTCTGCCTCGCTGTTATCTTCTATACTATCGCCTGAAGCTCACGCTTTCCTGCGAACTACTTCGACCCATATCTCTGGGACTGGTGTGTTGCGCGACATCGAAAACCCAGACCCTTGGATCGGCCTTCATCCTACGCCTTGACAACTGCGATGAACATTATGCGGTAACCCGAGACATATTCGATTCATGACGCTCGCATTCCCGAATCGGACCACAATCATCTACACCACATTCTTATGAGACATATTCGAAGAGCATTGAGCCTGCTGGCTCTTGCTCGTCTTCTTCATGGCCAGGCTCTACCATACAACCCGACGCAGCTGTCGCTGCCGGCGAACTCTTCCACGGTATATATGTTTCGACCTTCCGCGCAGTCCTCAAATCAGGCCCAACTCCTGACATTGGACGTTTCCGGATCGCTTGCGTCTACATCCCTACCGTGGAAGACAGTCTCCGAGACACTACCATTCTTGCGGGAAGACGAGCCCCTGCCCTATACACCAGTTTTCGAAGCAGACGGAAGCATAACAGTGGTCACAGGCAACTGTTCAGAAGGCGCAGACGGGCTACAGCTGTGGAGATACGGTGATGAAGATGGCGGACACTCGTGGAAGCAATTCGGAACGGCAGTGCACAGTGGAGCTGATGACGTTGGCCCACACTACCTCGCAAGCAGCATCGCGTTCTCTGAACTTGTTGACAGCTCGAAAGCGAACACGAACACCTATGTGTTTGGTGGAATGTGCCCGACGGGTGCAGCTACTACCAACACATGGCAAGGCGCGGCCGAGTACTCGAACTCCATGCTGACGTTGCAGCCCGGTACGAGTGACGATGATGCATCGAAATACGACGTGAGCGTATTGGAGAACAGAGGTCCGCCTATACCACAAGCTGGAATATCGATCACACCGCTCTCGCCAACATACTCTCTGAGCTCGTTTGGAAGCCCGCAAACCCAGGAGCAAGACTTTGTGCTTTTGGGTGGCCACACGCAGGCAGCCTTCATCAACACTTCCCAGGTTGCGGTGTTCTCGCTGCCGCAGCAGAGCTGGTCCTTCATGCCAGTGCAACAGCCGAGTGACGCGAGGAGCGATCTTGTGAGAAGACAGGACATTGAAGTAACACCAAGATCCGGGCATACCGCAGTCCTTACGGAGGACGGACGCAGCATAGTACTATTTGGAGGTTGGGTAGGCGACGTCAGCACACCTGCCACACCTCAATTAGCGAAACTCAGTCTCGGTGATGGCTACGGGGGCAGTGGCAACTGGATGTGGATCGTGCCGGAGAACCCAGCTCGTGGGCCGTCGGGTAGTGCTGGGATCTACGGCCATGGAGCCATCATGCTCCCAGGTGGAGTGATGATGGTCGTTGGAGGCTACGAGATCTCTCCCAGCACGGCAAGGCGCTTCAAGCGTAACGCGCCTTCCACGAACAACGGCAATCTGTTCTACAATGTGACGTCGAACACATGGCTGGATTCATATACCATACCTGCAGGCTATCCCGCGCAACCACAACAATCGTCCGGGCCACTCAGCACAACCAGCCAGAGAGTAGGACTTGGGACAGGTCTCGGTATTGGTGCCGCGCTTTTGGTGTCAGTCGTAGTTGTCTACTTCTGGTACAGCAAGAGAGTACAGCGTGCTCGCGAAGGCAGGGAGCAAAGTCTGCTAGTGCATTCTTCAGATGGTTCATCACTTGGTCAGATGGAACAGTCGTACTTGGACGCGGGTGGCATCGATGAACAAGGCGGCGACGGTTTTGGCCTTGGTAGGTTTTGGCCAGCGCAAAGTCAACCGTCACCGCGACCTCCGCCGATGCAGCACACGACTGGCATGTTCGTCAACGTTCCCAGTCCGACACGAGGCTTGCGTCGTGGTGTAGCGGCGAAGAACTACCAGTACCAGCCGGCACCACGCTACGATGACAACCGCTTGAGTCGAGGAAGTGGCAACATTCATCCCATCGCCGAGCAGGAGAATGAGGATGAAGTTGCTTCGATCAAGTCTGATCGTGAACAACTGGACGATGCGGAGGCCAAATTGAGAGAGATCGAGCGGGTGTTGTCGGATGATCCGTTTCTTGAACCGACGCCAAATCCGCTCGGCAGCCATCCCGTCTCGCCTGAAGTCGGGGACACTCTGCGGCGGGTACCTACAGTGGGAAGCCGAGTGGCTGTACCTGCGAGGAAGCCAATTCCAAGTGGATTAGAAGTGCCAAACTGGACTGTGGAACCTGGACTCGATGAATACAGAGGTCGCATCTCACCATCAAAGTCAGAGGACAGAACGTCATCAACACTAAGTGAGAGGTCGCAGCGTTCCGTGATCTCCGATGGCTCAATCCAGAGGACGATGTCGACTCAAACTGGAGCTATACTGGCCGACGCAATGGCTGCTCAGCGCAGGTCAGTAGTCTTGGATGGCCCGCCAACGCAGGAACGAACACAAACAATGTCCACCGATGCCTCGTACTTCCACACGCGTGCCCGCGCATCGACAAACGGATCAGCAACACCTGGGACTCTGGATAACGAATATGACTCATTCACGACAGCAAGGACCACTTTCACACATCTTCAAACTGAAGGTGAAGCGTTACTCGGAGGCCGCCCATCGGTGGACCCAGACGATCCATATCGACGAGCTTTGGCCGCACAAACCCCCTCTCAATTCAATGCCCAAGCACCCTCATATTCCAAAGGCGCCCCACCTATGGCAGGCCGTCGCAAACCAGGTTGGATGGGGAGTCTCCGGCGCGTCCTGAACGTAGCCGAACGAAGCTTCAGCTTGACAGGGTCAGCAGAACAGTACAAGGATGATCCACGGAGCGCCTCTTCCTCTCCAACAAAAGATCGAGGCGGCATGCTCGGCCCGACTCCACGGCGCGCTGTCTCGGATGGAGGCGCTCTGCTCCGCCAGAAGCGCGGTGAGAAGGACTGGGACGAGAAAGATTGGGCGCCGTATCGCGACGATCCTGAAGATTGGGGCCAGCCGAAGGTCTCGATGGACAAAAACCACGGCGAAGAGGACTGGGATGTCGAGGGTGCTGCCAACAAGCGTGACTTCCAGGTCATGTTCACGGTGCCCAAGGCGCGGCTACGTGTGGTCAACGATGATATGGATCGCGCAAGCCTGCGAAGTGCCAGCGATGGCGCTGTGAGTCGTAGTGGGAGCACGAAGGACCTAAGACGAGAAGATTCGTTGAAGGTGCTAAAGGCGAGGATGGGTGGGGAGGAGAGGCGTCTGCCGTCTACGGAGGAGGAGATGGATGATGCGGAGAAGGAGAAGGCGGCTTGATGACTTTTGACGGCTGAGTGTTTTGGCTGGAGGCCTTTGTGGATGTTCTTGGACTATCTTGGGTGCACAAATGGGAATGGCAGTGGTGATACCCGCCGTGCCAGCGGAGGTTAGCGAATGGTGTCTGGCGTTTTGCAATGTTTTGACTTCGATTGAGATATGAGTTTTGTAGATACTGGTTATAGGATGAAATGTGCAACTACAAACACCGAGATTCACTCCGTCTGTCTGAGGATGACTCTGATCTCGAGTCATGTAGGGAAGGATGAATGAGCGAGATGAAGTCGCATACGGAGATTTCAGCGCGAAATATCTTTGGCACTGCACAAACTACCACCATTGATGACAGCAGCAGGACCGTGTCCAGCTTTGGTAACGACATCTCCGACGGGCATCACGACGAACGTCGGTTCTGGTGCTGCTGTCTTCAAACGACCTTTCACATAGCAGCGAGAAGCAGAGCGTTCGTTCGTCCACAGCGTTCTCAAAGGCCAACGAACGACATAGGTTCCACAAACAGGCATATCTCGACACATCCCCTTCTGAGACATCGTAATACTACCCAGTGGTTCGCCATGTCATGTCATCGCCCACCACTGTTCGGCCCTCAACATCGCCACTTACCGCCGAATTGAGCCTGGTGTAGGGCGTCCTTGTCTCGCATGCTGTTTGCTCTTCACAGCCACCGGTGAATGGCGAATATGGCCAGTGCTTCGGTAGGTGTCTCTGGGATGGCAACTTTTCATTGTTGTCCTCTGCTTATATTGCTCTCGTCTTTCCCACCTGTTCCAAGCAGTTTTCCTTCCTTCATACCAACAGCAAAATTGACCATGGCGACTACATCGAGAGCCATCACTCGTGGTTTGCGCTCAAAAACCACGACGGCTTTCCTGAAAACAGCTTCGCTCCAACGCAGTGCCACTGTACCACGACAAGCGTTCCAACAACAAGCACGACGGGGATATGCAAGCTCAGCTCCCAAGGCTCCCTCACCCAGCAGTCTCTACCTCTTCTACGGCGCGGCGACGGCTGTCGTAGGCGGCACAATATTCTCCACACTCCGTCCCAACAAACCTCCCACGAAAGCGCAGCCGACCCAGGACTCCAAGCAACCGAAGAAGCCAAACACCGACGCCACCATCTCCGCCTCCCACACCCCAGCCGACTACCGCGCAGTCTACTCCTCCATCGCCGCCAAACTCATCGACGAATCCGACTACGACGACGGCAGCTACGCCCCCATCCTCCTCCGTCTCGGCTGGCACTGCTCAGGCACCTACTCCGCCGCGACCGGCACAGGCGGCAGTAACGGCGCTACCATGCGCTTCGACCTAGAATCCAAGCACGGCGCCAACAGCGGTCTCGTCCACGCCCGCGACTTTCTAGAACCCGTGAAGGAGCGATTCTCCTGGATCACGTACTCAGACCTCTGGACTCTCGCAGCCGTGTGCGCGGTTGCAAGAAATGGGTGGGCCGACGGTGGCGTGGCGGCCGGGCAGGAGTGATCGGGATGCGGAGTGGTGTACGCCTGATGGGCGATTGCCGGATGATGCGAAAGGACAAGATCATCTGCGCGCGATCTTTGGCCGGATGGGGTTTGATGACCGCGAGATCGTGGCGTTGTCCGGTGCGCATGCGGTAGGACGCTGTCATGCTGATCGCTCGGGCTTCGAAGGGCCATGGACGTTCTCGCCGATTACGTTGACGAATGACTTTTACCGGCTTTTGCTGGATGAGGCGTGGCATGAGCGGGACTGGAAGGGGCCAAGGCAGTTCCAGGATGATGAGACTAAGACTTTGATGATGTTGCCGACGGATATGGCATTGGTGGTTGATGGGGCGTTCAAGGGGCATGCGGAGAGGTATGCGGAGGACCAGGAGGTGTTCTTTGAGGAGTTTGCGGTGGTGTTGGTGAAGTTGTTTGAGCTGGGGGTGCCGTTCCAGAAGGGGCAGGAGGAGAGGATTGAGTTTGCGAGGACCGAGTGAAGTGAGCGAATTTGAGAGTGATAGCTTAGCGGTGGCGTTTGGAAGATCTGGATGGTGTCAACACGCTTTGCAGCGTTTAGAAGTACATGTAGCTACATGTGATGTTAGATTCGTTCCACCATGCCGTCTTGGTTCTCTGGTGTATCCCTCGGCGTGTGCCCGATGTCCTGTATACCCTGTCGCATAATCTCATATATCCCTCTGTGTAGATGTTATTCGATGCTCTCCTCACGAGAAACCAGCGTATCTTGCGCTTGCGCACGCCCCGACTCTGCATGTTGTGATATCTTTGCAAGCCTCGCTTTTCGCGGAGTTGCTTTGCGAAAGCGCAGCCACTGCGACTCCCCTCCATGTGATGAGGCGACGGCGGTCGGTAGCATCTTCAGACTGCGATGAATCGGCCATGTCCTCCACAGGCTCAAGCACTCCCACATTCCAATATCTTATGACCAGGAAATGGGATATTGAAATACGAGCAACTTCACTCTCCAGCAAAAGCATGTCCCACCCCATCAGGCAAATTCTCACTCCCACCAATCCCACCCCCAGTATACCTCCCCCGCATCGTCTCTTCCCTCTCCTCTCGCCTCTCCTCCTCCGGCAACCGTCTATCCCCAACCATCCAATCCTCCATCGCCAACCACTTACTCCACGCCTTCTCCGCCGCCGTCAACTCCTCCACCTTCGCATCCTCCAGCGGCTTCATAAACGGCACGCTCTCGTCCATCCCATTCCCCATCCCGCTCCCAGTATCATACATCTTCTTGCAGTGGAACCCCTCCGATTTGGCGGCGAAGAGGTAGTTGCGGCGCTCGCAGTCGAGGTGAGGGAGGATGCCGCGTTGGTAGGCGTCGCCGAAGAAGCCGTGGAGGATGGCGGGTTGGTCGAAACCTGTTACTATCAGGCGGCGGATGTATGGGATTAGGGAGACGAAGGTTGGTTGGTGGTTGGGGTTGTTGGAGGAAGCGTGGCCGTTGCGCCGGGCATCGGGGCCGGAGTGGGTGAAGGTGAAGGCGTAGTTGTTGTTGCCGTTGCCGTTGCTATTGCCAGAAGAATTCGCTGCGTCAGATGGGACAAAGGATACTATCGGGTTCGTGGGATGTTGGAAAGGCAGCCGGATGTTGACCAAGGCGCATAAAGCTTGTGTCGCTTGCTCGTGCTGTGCATGGTCGACGAAGAAGCGTTGGCAGGACTGGTAGGCGGGATGCCAGTCTAGTATATCGAAGGAAGGGTCACCCGTCAATGGAGGCGGCAGCGAGTCACGCTCGGGTTGCTGCTGTACAGAAGGCATGAAGGGGTGTTGTATCGCGGGCAGCGTCCACTGTGAAGGACCAGCGTGTTGGTAATCTGAAGGACCAGCACCGTTCGGATCGTAGGGACGGCCGTAGGCGAAGTTGTAGTGATTGCTAGCCATTGCGACCGCCGCAATATAATTCGCCTGATTAGGAAGTTAATGCAAGGCTAACCAGAGTCAACGATGTCATCTGGCGTGTCAGGTGAAAGAAGCAAGGGCCAGCTCGTAGAAGGCTGAATCACCGTGTGCACGGACTCGGCTCGTGTACGCTTCCGTCCGGACTACTAAGTGAATACAAAAGCGAATATCTCGCTATATACGTATCGGAAAGGAGTGATTTAAGGCGTATGTGATAGCGGTGACTTTAGTGAATCTATCGATATACAAATTAGCTAAATAGACGTCTACTAGGCCTTATAGCTCGGCCTAAACGGCTAGAGCTAGTGTTGACTATACTAGCTAATTTAGCTAGATCTATCGACAAGGTGATTAGTAGACTAGGTAAATATTGCTTATAAGGCCTCTTTAGCTTCTTAGCTAATTGCTAAAGCTTAATATCGAGCTATTTAGTCGCTCTATTTGTATCTTTTTAGTACGTTTTCTATAGTGCTTCTATAGCTTAGCTAACCTTCCGACTCTAAGCCTATTCTTTACGCTCGATACGTCTTTTTTCCTTATCCGCTACCTTAGTAAGTAACTATACCTTCTTCTTATTATATATAAGCTACTTAGCTAATACCTTAGCCTCTTTTATAGCCTCTCTAGCGTAGTGTTTGTCTCAAAGTAACTAAATACGAGCTAGACTAAAGATAATAGCTACTAAACGTAATTTAGCTCTTAATTCCTTAATTATAGTCTTCAACTATATCTTCTTCTTCTAAGCCTTAAATAAGGCTCGTCTATAGCTAGTAATCTTATACTTAAGTAGGTAATTCTTAGTATTAAGGCTATAGAGCTTATCGACGATCTTATTAAGCTTAATAGGGGTGTTTTCCTATACTATATACTTCTACTTAACGTTATTTACGAAGCGTACCTTCTTCCGTTACTTAATTACCGCTAGGGCGTTATCTAACGACGTAGTCGCTAGCCGTAAGTTATTTACTAATATTATCTTATCTAGAACAATAGCTAGATCGAGCGGTAAGATACTAGTCTTTATAAAGAACGATAGGATATTCTTTAACGTAAAGGCCTTGTAGAACGTAGGCCTAAATAAGCGGTAGAAGTTACGCTTTATAACGCTACTAATACTACCGCTATCTTAGACGAACCGCTCGAGTAACTAGCTATATTAAGTAGCTAGTAGCGCGAATAACCCGGTATCTAATAGCTATAACTAGTACGTTAAGTAAGGTAGATAGACTATAACTATAATACAATAGTTATAGTATTAATCTAGTAGTTCTATAGTTATATAGCTACTATATCTATCTATAATAAGTAGTCGCTAGTTACGGCCTACTTTAGCCTTAGTACTACGGTCGAATACCTACTTTATCTAGTAAAGTACTATCTTATTACTCGTCTAGCTATTTAGTAAAGCGGTAAAGAATATATCGTCGTTATCTTCTAAGTCTTATAACTAGTCGTCTTAAAGCTAACTAGACTAACCTATAAAGATAATAGTAGGTAGTAGCGTAGAGCCGTCTATATAGATAGTAGTAAGGATAGTTATCTACTCTCGATTACTATCGCTATAGACTCTAGCTAGGCTACTATTATTAAAGGCTACTTTAGTAAATATTTGTCTAAACTTCTTACCTATACTAATTAAGAAGCCCTTTTCGTCTATATTATAGGTATTCTTAGTCTAGATCTTATAGCGTTCGATCTTTAACTATAGTAAGTCGTAATATTACCTATAGGAAGCCTTATAGTCGGCCTTAAGGCGTTGTCGATCGATTATCTACAGATAACTGCTTAAGAGGTGTTGCTTATAGCGCGTATAAAACCTCTAGGACTAGTACCTTCTAGGCTCTTAACTACCTATCTCGTAGGCTATATTATATACTATTATAACGGTTAGAGGTAGGCCTCTTATAGTAAGCCTATTAATATACGCTATGAGTTTAGTCTCTTATTATAGCGTAAGGAGTTGCTAGTTTATATAGCCTTATTCGATCGAATTAGTAACTCTATAGAAACGTCGCGACAAGGTAGAACAGTCTATATTGTAGACTCGTACGACTAAGGTAATAGACTTAGTAGTATCGAGCCTCAGCTCCCTTAAGGCGGCCTTAATTAAGTCCATATTGATGTAATGGTATAGCTTCAAAGTAGGTGTAATAAACGCGTAAAACGTGCACGCGATGAGTCCGTGCACGCGGTGATTCAGCCTTCTAATCTTGGTACGCTGTTCGGAGCTGATGCCTCAACAACCAACTTGCTTGTGAGATTATATTACGGTCGACGATAACGATAGGACTTGACAAGTATGCCATGAGATCGGATGGACTCGTCTCGTGTAACACATCGCTCGATCTCTGCATCACGTCGCCGTCACGCTCTGCTGTGGACCCCAGCCTCATACGCCATGGCGTTACCCTCACAACAGTATATCATTTTCTTCATGCTTCCTACTCATGGTGGTAATTAGGAGCAATACAGAGGTACCGACTATGGCACATTATCTCAACGATACACCCTGGAAGACGGAAGATGGCGTCGAAGAACGGTGACATCCGACATCTTATCAACGACACGAAATGGATCAACGACGGATTTGTAGATACAGCTTTGAGTTGAATGCCAGAGTGATACCGATTGCACGTCTACGGCAAAACTATAGCTCAGAGCCATATTTCAACTGTGTTCTGTTCGTACAGTATCTAGTAAAACTGGCAAAGCCTATTTTCTTCCTATCCGCCAGCGGCATGCCATGCTAAATGCAGAGCGTAGCTCAAGACTTATTCCTGGTGATCACTTCACAATATTAGCAAACTTCTCGACTGTCATCCTCATATCTGGCATGCTCACGCCTCAGCTCATCGTTATCCATATCAAACACCACGTAGAACTTCCTCAAAAGCTCCGTACCAACAGATACAGCCTTCGAGTCAAACTCGTTCTCCTGCAAGAAAACAGCACACGTATGCTCGGCCCCTGACGGGAAGGAGCCTCTCCACGAGTAGTCTTCCTCCGTTAGCGCGATATCAGTCCCAGCAAAGGTGAAGATGAGATCAGGCATAGCGCCCCAGAGGCTACAGTCGTATGTCGGAAGGACGAATTGTCCGAAGTTGTATAGTCCGTTTGTGGCTCCAAGCGCCTCAAGAGTCTGATTGTAGATTTGCTTTGGCAGGCTGGTCCACATGTCGGCTGTCAAGGTGGCGTAAAGGTCCGAGATCTCAGTGCTGGTGGTCCCCGAGCCCTTGACGGAGAGATTGTCCAGCCGGACCTGCCAGGTGTTGACGAGAGCGTCGCTAGTACTGTGAGAGAATGGAACCCGGATCTGGTCTGACTTGGAGACCTCATCTGGGATCATTCCAAGGTATATAGAGCCTATCTTATGCGTATTGCGAGGTAGGTCAAGGGTCATAATGGTTTTATCGAGCACGCCTTGCGACACGATACTCGACAGGATGGTCGGCACTTTGGTATCAGTGTATACAGGTACGGAAGCATTTGATCGCCCGAGACCAATCGCACTGACAATGTTAACGATGCTTAGCAATGAAGACGCCGTACATACCCATCGGCGGAGTAAGCCTCGACCCACAGAAGGTAGTTGTCGCGATGACCCAGTTCGTTTACCTCTCCGAATGTCACGTTCGTGATGTTCAGCGATACGAGATGCATGTTGTCACTAGAAATATTTCCGTAGATATACCGGGGTGGGAGATGCAGCGAAAAACTCTCGTGCTCATCATGCCAGGTTGAAGACGCTTCATGAGAGTAAGTCAATCCATCGCCGCACCAGAATGCTTTGCAAGACAATGATCGAACCACTGCACCGCCATAGTTGAGGTCGAGGATCATGCGGAAGGCCTGGTTGGGTGTGCCGAGGGCGATGTCTGTCCAAAACTAGAGCACGTAACGAGAGGCCGTGAGCCAAGGTCCTCAGGTTTCCTGAGATTGTAGAGATTGTGCTTGTTGGTGCACTCACAAAAGGTCTGAAGTCCCAAAACAGTTCGCTTTCGATTTGGAGTCTAGCGATTCCATGATGCGATGCTGTGCCAAAGTCATGAGGCTTGATTAAGGGCTCTTGAACTTCCCTTTTGGCATGGCGTGCATGCTCTGCAAAGACATCTCCTGCTGGGGACAAGGCTCTGGCTGCTGATGATGACGACCGTTTTCCCAAAATATCCGCTACAGCAGAACTTGTGTACAGATATGTGGCGACTGTAGATAGCCTCATGACGACCGAACTTGATCTACCAAGACCAGATATCGAAGGTCCTCTGAGGGTATAGCCCAAGGTTGGAAGTGAGGTCCGATCAAGCGGCACAGCCACGCCACCAACAAGGCATAGATCCTTCGGGGTGTACCACAAGGCAGTTGCCTACCCCCGGCTAATGTGGTACGCAAAGATGGGATAGTATAAGTCGGGGTAGAAGTCGAGCCGCTGTTGTGGTATCGTGCCGGTATACAGCTCAGTCGTAAGGCACGATGGTACGGAAGGATTGGTATAGTCTGTGGACATCACGGTGAAGTCAATTTTGGTTACCTTGAGCAAGTAGTCCAAGTATAGAGTTGATCTCGATCGAGGTGTTGTCAAAGAGTCTGAGGCAGGACAGAAGCAAAGCGACGGAATTCTAATAAAGCTTCGAGCTTCGAGCTTCGACGGCTAAACTTCGGCAGATAAACCTTCCACAATCTATACGTATCCTGAGATCCTGCTTACATCAACCGGTGAGATGGCCGAGCGGTCTAAGGCGCCAGCTTAAGGTGTTCAATCATTGCACGCTGGTCCTCCGGGGCGTGGGTTCGAAGTATGTTCAACCGTTCATCAACGTTGATTAGAGTCCCCATTAACGTGAAATTCAGTCCCACTCTCATCACTATCCTGATCTTGCCACAGGTTGTCTGTGGTTATTTTTTTGCCGTTATTCCTCCGTTATTCCTCCCTAGGATCGAAGGGAAAGACGGGATGGTATGGTTTTGGCAGCAGGGCGACTGTAGAACTTGTTGATCGAAAGGCTATGGGCCTATGGCTTGTCTGCTAATGTGGGTAGTGGATGTATGATATATTCGGGCTAGCCATGTATGTTTAAATGTCACTGAAATTCTTCTGGTTGGGGGCAGGTCACCGGACTTTAGTATGACATTCGGCCGTTGACGTTGAAATGTGTTAATAGAACTATAAGAAGTAACGCCAGCAAACGGCAGACACGACGATACTTACCACATTGTCAACAAGCATGTATACGTGTAGATTGGTTCGATCCTTCTTGTGCGACGTCACAGCTTCCTCAAATCACCCTGTAGTGGGGTCGATAAGGACCCAAAAGCACAGCGCGACTCAGTGTCCCTAGCTCCTTCGACATCGTCGATAATTGAACAATGCCTGCCACTGATCTTCCACAACTTCTCCTCGTTTTCAAAGCTGCAAAATGGAAGAACAGGTAGAGAGACTAACCCAGAAGACATGGGACAAGTTCCAAGAAGCACCACAGTCGAAGCGGTTGATGATTGCTGTCAGTGGCATACCAGGATCAGGTAAGCTCGGCTCACGTATTGAGAAGAGAGTCGCGTGCTCACAAGAAACTCAGGCAAGACGACACTGGCAGCTACAGTGGCCACGAAACTGAACGAGAAATATGCCGAAGCCTATCCCGGTTTACAGTCCTCCACGAAAATCGCTACTTTCTTACCAATGGACGGCTATCATCTCAGCCGGGCTCAGCTCTCTGCAATGCCTGACCCGCATACCGCACATGCGAGACGCGGAGCTGCGTTCACGTTCGATGCGCCTGCTTTTCTAGAACTTGTGAAGAAGCTGCGCCAGCCAATCTGCCCGGAGACTGGCACGATACACGCTCCCAGCTTCGACCACTCCGTCAAGGATCCTGTTGCCAACGATATCCCCATTGCTAAAAGCTCACGGATCATTGTGATGGAAGGAAACTATCTTTCTTTGGGAAGCGGAGCACCCGAGTGGAAGGAGGCAGCCGAGATGATGGACGAGCTGTGGTTTGTGGAGGTAGATGAGGATGTTGCGAGGAAGCGGTTAATGAAGAGGCATGTTCTGAGTGGCATTGCTGCTAACGAGGAAGAAGGTCGGAAGAGGGCCGATGAAAACGATCTCGTCAATGGGAGGGAGATCATCGAAGGTAGACTGAAAGTGCATGAAGTGGTATACAGTAAAGACGATGAAGGGTGGACGGCGGATAAGCAGGAAGTTGATAAGGAACGAGATGGAGGAATGCCGTCGTGATAATATATAGAACCCGAAGTCAGATGTAAGTTGTTTGATCACATGCAGGCACGCGATCATTGTTGACCATGTGTGTGGCGCTCTTTCGATTGCCCTCGACCTTGGTCATTGAGCTCGGCAGGCCCGTGCAGTGGCGCTAAGCCAAGTGTGACGTATGGTACCATCACCTCAACCTCTCTTCTCCTGCATACATCTTCTCCTTCCATCACCTACACACACCACAAACCCATCAACACTTCTACCAACCAACCACAACCTCACACAACACAACCACAATGGCCTCCCTTCACTGTAAGTCATCTCCACATACCGCCGCCGCACGATTGCGACGAGCTTGTTTACCTCGCCCAAACACGCCGCAAGCGGTGAAAACCCATCAAAGCACCCTCCAATCCATCACGGAAACATCACTAACCATTGCGTCCATCAGACCTCCCCCCGGTCAAGCCATCCGCCATTGCGCTCGGCACCGTCTTCAACCACGCGGCATCCCTCGCCATCCTCGGCCCGCTCTTCGGCGAGACCTACCGTCAGGCCCAGGCCGCCAACTCCAAGGAAGAGTTCTTCAAGTCGAAGGAGGCTGCCTCCGCTGCCACCGCATGGGGCACATCCCTCGTCGGCTCCGCCATCCAGGCGTACGGTGTGGGTGCGCTCATCAACGCCACCGGCACGCTCAGCTACAAGGGCGCTGCATACCTCGGTAGCTTGATCTTCTTCGCCAGCTCTGCTCCATCGGTGCGTAAATACTATTCTCACAACACTTGAATTTCTGGCTAATGTTGTGCACAGTTCGTCGCCCAGATCGCCACTGAGAAGCGCCCGCTCGACACCGTCGCTGTCGGCGCCTTGGCCCGCATCTTCGAGACTGTCGGTCTCTCCATGTTCATGACCTGGTGGGGCACCCGCACCAACCCATTCGACTAAACAGCTCGTTTGAGGTATGGTAGCATAGGAATGTTCAGGCAACGAGCTTGGGAGAGTGAGACGGGTGGATGTTCCTGCGATCGATACTCCTCTTTTGGAGCTGCTTAGCTACGAGCAGATCCGTGGCGTTGGAAAGTAGCGATAGTCGTGTATCAACAATTGCTCTAGGCTATAATTCTGTGCCCACGTCCATGTCCGTGATAAAGGCGTGTGCTCCACCATTGCGTCTAGACTAATTTTCCCTCCCGATTGCACCTCACCCCAATCACTCGTCACCCAAGGCAGACTGACGACCGGACCTAAGTCGACATGGCCGATGAAGACAACGACGTCTTCGCCATTGAGGTAGACGCGGACAACTACGGAGAAGCCGCAGCCGCAGACACTCCAGCAGTCTCCAGAACTCATCAAAGCGAAGCCGCTTTCCAGGCCGTAAAATCTAGCTACACGGCCAAGATCGACGGGGGCACGACCTATCAAGACTTCATCGCAGCAGTACCCGTATTGACGAACCCGGACGAGGTATCAGAAAGTGTCACCAATGGCCACTCAAAGGTCAAACTCGGCAAGAGAGACAGCCAGCTACTCGGATATGCGGTCGGCGAGCTGTACTACGACAAGGACTATGCTGGAGTGGTAGAGCTATGTCAGAGGGTGAAGGATAGGTGCGAGTTTGACGTGAAGACGGCGGAGGCGTTGGAGAGGTGGTGTGGGAGGTGTCGGGAGAGGATGGGTTAGGCACGAGGACGCCCTGGTGCTTGGTCCGGCCATGTCTGCCAACCACGCACTTGAGTAGCCTATCATCTACGCTAACTGAGCCTCTGGTATCATCATACTGGCCACTCGTCTTGCGGGATATGGGACCATCGGAAGCGTATATCGTCAAGACTAGCTTGAGTGCCGACGAGAATGGTGCCGCCACCGTATAGACGTCAGCGGACTTCACGGTAACGGAAACCACGGCTCGAGTTCACTCCACGCTGATGCTGGACAGAGAATGGTCTACCACTGCTCTGCGCGACAGGCAGCTCTCGGTATGGGTTCGCGAGGTCTGGTTCAATACGCTTCTGTTGTGGCTGCTCCTTTGTCCTGGGGTCTACCTCAGCCTACGCAGTCTAGCCACTGGAACCCAATAACGCCTAACTCTCTCCTATAGCCCACGACTCTCTTTTGGGGGATCTCTTCAAGCCACCACAGGCGCGAACAACAGTTCGATGGCGCCAGATCGCCTGCAGGATACTGTCTTCATGCTCGAAGCTCATAGATTAACGCAACCGTACTCGTCCGCTGACGTACCACGCCCGCTCTCACGCTATCAATCATCCTCCACGTCAAGCTAAGCATGATGCTCGTCCGCCAGCATCCTCAACAAGTCTCCGAACGTCATAGCTTTGACATGCCGCCCCTTGTTATCCCACTTGTGTGAACGCTGATATCACACGGCGGCTGCGTGAGGTACATCTTCTTCCATGAACCTATCGTCGGGTCCACTTCATCCTCACGGCGTCCAGACCTCGAGTACTGACATACCTCGAGGCCCAGCATCGGCTTCAACTGGCCCGTGGAAACCGTCGCACCGCCATAGGATATCTCGAACTCAAGGTCTCGGACCCTGTAAAGACATCGACTCCAGTGTCCACGACCCTCGAGGAGATCGTTGATGCGTGGAAACTGATCCGTGTCGGTGGGAGTTACAGACTTGCTGGGTGGTGTCATGAACAAAGCCTTCTGGATGGCGGTCGAGCCCACCATGGTCGCTTGGAACCCCTTACTCACCTGCTCACACTTCAAGAGATTGAAGGTTGGAAGATTCAGCAGGATCACCTCGAGCAGCTCGGGTGTCTTGAAGACCTCGTGAACGCTGTGAATCTGGATCTTCGACGACTGGCGTGGCTTCAACTTTGCTTCTTGGAAGCCCGGGAAGACCAGTGATTTGAGGGGTGCAGCTTTCAGCCCAGCCATGCACTCCAGGTGGCTGATACGAGACTTGAAGTCTTCGACATCCTTCGCCGTGTACGCGCAGTTGCACTCGATGGGGTCGTTGTAGCGCATGTTGATCGTTGCGGTCGATCGTGCCTGGCACTGGTGTGTTCGTGTAATCTAGGAGTTCAGAAAGTATTGTGTAATGTTGAGATATTTTCGAAGCAACGGTTGCGGACTGAAGAGATATGGATATGATATAGATGGGGAGAATGAGATTGTTTATAGAACAAGGAGAAAGCCAAAGATTCACCAAATAGGTCTTCGCATGACGTTATGTGTAGCCATATCAGCAGGTACACCATCCACATCGTGTGTATACCACCGACGTCGAGTGAACCCAACGTCGTCCTGGTGACGAGAAAGTTACCAGCTATTGCGTGGAGTCGACTTGAGACAATGGCAAAGCAGCTCATTGTATCTTCAAGACAGGCAGATATGTGACTTAGGCAGAACAACGAGGGACAGTGATGATCTTGCTTGTATACTCGCAGCGTGCATAGCTGTGATGGGCATCTCCCGCCTGCATGCGCTTTCATCGCGGCTGGCCATCTAGAGCTCGTTCGTATCGCGGCATGAGTAGTGCTCTCATCGAAGTAGCAGGATATGAGCTTCAAGCACACTTCTGATATTTTCCAGGTGGTCTGAGAAGCGCGAGGGACCTGCCATACTCGTCTGCAGCACACCTCTGCGCATCATCGACTTCATCTGCGATGGAATAGTAGTGCAGCTTCACACCAGACTCGTGTTCATCGATAGAAGTATCTTCCATTCAGGCGACTACCGCTATCTTGTCTGCCGTCTCCTGCTGGAACGGATCTCGCTTCTGGTCTTGCAGCAGTGATATCGTCTCACCACCTTCAGGTCTAAGACTCCACTCCAACGTCTCGAACTGTCCACCAAATGTCAACACCTATCGTCAAAGTATCCACACACTGCTATAGCGTAGCTTGGGTATAACTCACGTATCCCATCCTAGTCTTCCGCTCACTCTTGAACTTCATCAACCCCTTCGCCTTCGTACCCTTCACCCAGAAACTGATATTGATCCTCCCATGGAGCTGATTCATCTCCCCTCTGATCCAGGGTATTTGGCTTGCAAAGTACACCTCATCGCCCAAGATCTCTCGTGCCTGCGCGTTCGTGCGCAGAGCGTATAGAGTACTGCTCACCACCGAGCTCGACTGCTTCTGGTAGTTGAAGATGCCTAGAGTCGACGCGACCATTATCACGGCGAAGATGGGGAGTGTACGCAGCCATCGGCCATAGCCAGAAGTGAGCGTGGGTAAGGCGCGGTCGGCGCGGCGCTCCATGAGAGGACCGGAGCCAGGACGGGGGGCGGCGATGAGGTTGCGTCTAGGTGCGACATTGCGTTGACTGAAGAGTTGGCGGAGGCCACTGGGGCGTATGCGAGGTCGTGGTAGCATGTCGGGTGGTCCAAGGTCGACCTTACGATGTTGGTAATATCTTGACGTCGATGATCTATGAGATGTCGTCGACCCGCCAAGACAGATCAGGACATGGATGTTAGACCTACAACATCGAGGCAACGATACACACCCCAGTAGCTACGAAGATAGTCCTGGACTAGACCGAAGGAAGAAGATGATATCGAGTAGAAACATGACGATTCGGTTCGACAAAGTGAATTCGGTTATATCCAATTGACCACCCATATCGACAGAAATATCAAAGACGCTCCGTAGAGCGCTCTAGAACACTATGCTTGAACGCAATGTCAAAAACGCAGGCCAATCCGTTGTGGATCGCCTAAAGGACCATCATTCCATTCAACAGCTTTGAGTAATGCCTCCGGATAGCTCAGTGCGACCTGCCAACACCAACGCTGTAACACAGCCACATCCCTTGCTCCCATCCGTCTGACTGCTAAGACCCGAGTGGCGACACGCCGAGGCCATAGTGCAACGGCAGTGCAGAGGGCAACATCTCGGCGCTGTTGTACGTCGTTGCCGTGAACGATTGGGTAGTTGCCGGAGATGGGTGCGCGGTGTCGAGACTGCTCGGCGCAGACCACGACCCGATTACCGCCTTAGTGATCGCTGAAGCAGACGGCAACCACCAGCTTCGATGTGACGACTCTCGAAAAATCTCAACCGATCATGTCGACCTCCACCGACCGCCTCGAACATTGACTCCACTCAAAGGTGCAATTCAGCTTTTTGAGCTGCCGTCGATGCTCGATTGCTCGTTGCTCGGCCGCCTCGTCTGCGGTGATGCTCATGTCGACATCGTCGTTGTAGAAGACAGCAAAGTTCCTCCAGTCGCGGCAACCCTTGCTCGCTTTCATATCGGACACCACGTTGCTGTATATTCGAGGATGACTGAGCCGGAGACACTTGCTGGGTCGATGTTCTGTCGGCAAGGGCATCATCATGGCTTCAATCTTCGGGTCGGATCCTCGTTTACATGGTGGGAGTTTCGCTATGCTTTCGTTCGACTTCGTTGAGTTTGAAGAATTGCTGGAGAGTCGCGACTCATCGCTCCCTTGTCGTTTAATGAATCGTGAAGACTTGCGGTTGGATGCGAGAACGGTTGGCCTGGGCGCCTGAGGCCGATCATCATCTATATCGCCAATCGAGTTGCTTCCGGCGCCGCGAAAGCAGTTGATTAACATTTTGGGCGATTGTTGGTGAAGTTATTATTGAATGGCGTGAAGGCGAATGCTGAATGGTAGTAATATCCTCCCACGGCGTCGTGGTGTTGGTTGGTAAAAAGCGCGTATTCCGTTGCACAGCCTTGGCGGAGTAGCAAGCAAATCCGAGTCGCAGAATGAACACTGCGCGAGGAACGTGCTGGGGCTGGTTTTCTACAATAACTCGGACAGCAGTTTGTGCGTGCTCGGCGCTCGGCCGCTCATGGTCTTCGTCCGATCAGACATCATGCTGAAGAATCATGGTGCGAGAAGAAAGTTGTGTCGGCTGGGCAAGGATAGAAGTAGAGGGTCGGGAGGTGGGTGTGCAGGTAAAAGAGTGGGAGACCAGAACTTCGGGTGTGTTGAGAGAAGCTCGAGCTCTCGCACGAACAGAAGCACTGGGGCCGCGCTAAGCGGATGCTCGGCATCCACCCTGGCAATGATGTGCGTAATTCCCGGCTGTCAATCTGACTGGCCGGCTGAAGATCGATTGCGTGTGAAGCCTTTGTGGTTAAATTCGGACTGAGCTATTCACGAATCTCCGGCTGACCCTCTCATGGTTGTCTCGTCTTTGTTCGCTTTGTTCACGAACGAGGTGACGTCGCTCGCGCAGCGGTTGCGACGGAAGTGGCAAGGTAGCAGCATTCTTGCCATCTGATTCATGTTGGTGTGAGGTGATCAAGACGGCTTGGCGTACGAGTGTGGCACCGGTTCGCATTGAGTTGGTCGGCATTTCGTCAAATCAGTCCACCCCAGACCTCCCACGTCTTTGGCGCCTCGGAAATGGTTCAACGCGCGACACTACAGGCGCAGGCAAGCGAAGAAGACGAGGTACCTCTGTACCTACAGGTGCGCCGACCGGATGGAGGTATTGGATACTTGTGTGAGCGCTTGTCTAGCCGCCCAGACCGGCCAAGCGACCTTGGGGACGATCCGTATTCGAAACGCTCTACTATTTCGGCGCCTGTTTCAATCGCCGGTCTTCTATCGTTGCCACATAGTTTCGAATGGATGCTACAGGATTGCGAATCAGCCTGTCTCGATACCGCACGAGTCCCGCTTCTTCCTATCAGTAACCCACTACCTGTCGCGGCCCTTGAACGCCCCCCCGAAGGCCGACCGAAGTAGGATTTGTGGGACGTCCTTCGTCCTTCTTCGTCCGTAGGCGTGATGGATTTCGCAATAGACTTCGGATCCGAACTCGTTCGCCTCTCAGAGATCACCGAGTCTCCTTCACCCGCATCGTATAGCTGGTGAGCAGTCAGCATGACTGAGGTGGGCACCCGGTCAAGTCGCTCATATGTCGACGTACAGAAATATGTTCTCCCGAGCGTATGCTGTGCGATCTGGGTCATCGAGAACTGGCTCAACTGCAAACCGCTTGTTCACCACACTCATAAACCTCGAATCCGCGCGCCGCCTCTTCTTGAAGCAGAAGTAACACACTGTCTGTGGACCGATCAAGAATTCCAGAGACTCCTGGAGCAGAGGGAATGCTGGTTCGAAGTATACACAGTCTGCTGCCAGGATGACGTCCGGATACCCAATGATAGGTGATATGTTGTCTGCGCCCCAATCGTAGACTGACGCGATCACTTTGTCTTCGAGGTTATTGAAGGCGATGTTCTGCTGCATGAGCGCCAGCATGGGCTCCTGGTCCGTGATATGTACCGGACCCAGCGCTTCACAACCTACAGCAATCGCGAGACTGCAAGGAAGACGAGTGTCAATGCTGTACAGTCAGTGTATGATATGAGTGCACACATACCCCACGAGTCCACTGCCCGCACCTAGCTCCAATCTATCAAAACACGAGTCAGCTGCGAGGGACGTCTCAAACAAGTATGGTCAAGCAACGGTGCTCTCCTACAGACATGCTAGCCCCCCTCATCTCATCCCGCTTTTTGCGTAGAAGGTACTTCGTTAGAACCATCCCAGCTGGCCAGGCCTGCCCCCCATTGCCGTTCGCGAGATCCTGGTGTAGCACCACGCCGGGCTGCAGGACGCCGTCGAAGTTGATGCGGGATGTCTGGGGAGCTTTGCGCTCTGGGGACGCAACGAAATCTTCGCCAATGGTGAAGTCGTCTTCGGAGTCGCGGTCCGCCATGGTAGAAGTGTTTATGAATTCTTGAGCTGTCCTCTGATGGTGTGGATGGATGGTGACGTTGGCTGGTAGTGTTGAGTCTGTGCTCAAATCGTCTTCGCAACGCTTGTGCAACCACGATCCACCCCTTCACCTTCTCCTACGGCTAATAAGCCATCAACATATCATCATCCTCACAATAACGTGTAGAAGGCTACGGACTGGACGATCATGCCATGCGGCTTTTGCCTTTAATATGTGCAGAGCAGCGCTACTGCTACATGTATACATGATCAGGTGAGCCGTTCTCTAATCCTACTAGTGGTATACAAGAAGGCCTTGAGGAAGCAAATGGAGAACAGATGCACTGAGCGGAGCTTGACAGGTTGTTGACCAGATTCCGGTTAAACCCGTATATCTTACCTGTGGCAAGCTTGACTGTACATTAGGTCCCCGTCGTCTCGGACCATGATTCCGTGGCCTGTTTGCACTTTCCTACCGTCTCCCACTACCTACACCCTACTATGTGCAATCACCAATCGCAGTACTGCAGACGCTGCACTGACTTCACCGATTGCTCGCCAGTACGGGTGGTCTCCGCCTTCATCGACTGGTACCGCTGCAAACCCGCCGGTCGGCTGCAACATAACACGCAAGAGACACCCATGATTCAAATTGCTGAATAAGTATCGCAGGAACAGTCTTGAAATTCCTTTCGTCTCTCCTTTCTTCCCTTACCATGTATAGCATTCCAATTCTGGGCGGACCTCTGCCGCAAGGGGCCGCGCACTTTACGCGTGAACGCGTCCGCTTTTCTACCTCCCAGTGCGATCAGAAGATGGTTCTGCGCAGATTCTTGTCGTCTCAAGACATGTTGACTGTCGAGTGAAGTAGCGTCGTGCGGAGAGGATGGAGCTGGACGGACCTGACACATCCCGGTCTCGGCTTGCGACCTTTGGGAAGCGGTTGGGCATGGCACGTGGACATTCTAGGACACTCAGATGGCTAGGCATCGCGAAAGCCGTCGCGCTGGCCAGCGCTACACCAGGCATTGCTCTCCCATTCAACTCGCAAGTCCCGATGGCAGCGAGGGTCGGCGAAACCTACAAATTCCAATTCTCAGGGTCTACATTCTCACCCGATACAACGAATTACACGTATAGCCTGTCTGACCAACCGGCCTGGCTTGTGCTGGACAGCACAACACGAACACTGTCTGGTGCGCCGAGCTCAGCGGATGTTGGAGCGAGCAGCTTTACACTCACCGCAGCGGACAGCACGGGTGCGGCTCACATGCTATGCGTACTGGTCGTTTCTACAGACCCGCCGCCGCAAATCGAGTGGAGCATCACACAGCAGCTTGCCGCTACCTCCAATCTCTCCAGCAGCGACCCGCCTGTCGTCACTATCCTACCGTCTCAACCATTTCGATTCGACTTCCGGCAAGACTCCTTCATCGATAACGTTCAGCGGAAGCTCAGCTATTATGCGACACTTACAGACCACACACCGCTGCCCGCTTGGCTCGCTTTCGACGGTGAGGGACTCAGCTTTTCTGGGACTTCTCCTATGCTCAGCGCCTTCCCACAGTCTTGGACTGTTGAGCTGATTGCTTCAGACGTGGAGGGCTTTGCGGGGACAGCAGCCTCGTTCACACTCGCTATCGGTACACAGCAGCTGGTTTTCGTGCCAGAAGTACAGAAAGTCAACATGAGCGCCGGTACGGACCTGAAGTACACTGAATTGGGGAACTCCCTGTACCTGAATGGCGAGAAGGTTGATCCATCGAGTTTGAAAAGCGCGGATGCATCAGTACCATCTTGGCTGGACTTCAACCAGGAAACACTGGAACTGAGTGGTATGGTCCCCACGGAATCTCAAGATCAAAACATCACAGTATCAGTTGTCGATGAGCTCGGGAATGAAGCGACTGCGACCATAAGCCTTACCAATGGCGTTATGTCCCTCTTCGCCGCACAGGTGCCCACCTTGACAGCGCACGCAGGCGAGGATTTCAGTTATCAATTCTCGGAGTCTCTTTTCGCATCCCAGGTTTCAGATGTGATGGTCGTCCTTCCGATGTCAGCAACATGGCTGAAGTTTGACTCTGCGACTCGCACTCTGAGTGGCAAAGTGCCGAATGGGGCAGGTCAGTCTATTGTACAAGCTACCATAACCGCCAAACCGTCGGGTGGAGCTTCGGGAGAAAGTCAAACGTTCACTATCAAAATCGAAGCACCGAGTGTTGTGTCTAGCAGAAGCGCATCTGATGTTCCAGCCACGCCAACCTCAACACCGCAGCCCTTAGCTTCTATCAGGCCCAGCGACGGTCATCACTTACATACTGGCGCTGTTATCGGCATTATCGTTGGCACGATCACCGCAATTGCCATTGTTGCTGTTCTACTTGTGGCTTGCTGGCGAAGACGGCGGCAAAGTGAAGGTTACGTCGAAGCTGTAAGTCCGGAGAAGAGAACAATATCCAGACCAATACTACCGCCAGACGCTGGTACTATCGCGGTAACGACGGATACGTATACCGATATCGAAAAGCAGGCTGGTGCAAGAGAGACAGTAGCCCCGGCAAATATGCAGCCTGCGCCGCAGATCGCGCTGGATTTGCCATCCCAGCCCACCAAGAACCGTATGAAATGGAGCAAGCGGTTCTCCCGCATCAGCTTAGCATCTTCAATTGGCAATGGAGAAGAAGCTATCCGTGCCGACTCGAATATCCCGACCTGGGGCCTGGAGTCCACTGCGTTACACACGCCTCACGACAGCTTCTCGGTGCCCGCCGAGATAGCACGATCCTCAAGACGCCTTTCGGAGCTTTCACCAACCAAGGCAGCTTTGCGAAGACTGAGGGGAAAGCAAGAATCACGGCAGAGTATCGGCTTGGGCATAGATACGGGAGGCGTTCTAGTCCTCCCTAGACATAGCTCAAGAGGGGCGAAGACTCGCAAAAGGGCTACGAGTAGCCTTGGGCAGTCTACAATGCAGGATCGCAGTAGCTTTATGACGCAAAGCACCAGAGGTACGAGCGTACTGTCGACGCAGCCTTCGGATTTTCCACGGCCGCCAACGAGGTCGACCATAGCTGGTTTCAGATCGATACTTTGGGGTCCGACCGACAAAGAGAAGCGCAAGAGTATCAGGCTCGTGGCGCGCAGCGACAGCACACTAGACAAGCGATCTCTACAGGACAAGAGGCAATCGTTCATCCGCAACAGAGCAAGCACAAGTCTGGCAAGCCCGCTCTTTGCTCACGGATCGCGGGTGCTCGCTGACCCACGCATAAATGGTCACTCATCTGTGAGTGGCTCTGTCGCTGGCAGCAGCCGGCGCTCGAAACGTGGCATAAGTCAGCTCACGAGCTTCTCCGAATCCTCATCTCTCGAACCTCCGCCTCGAGACCCGCGCAGACTCAGCGCGAGGTTCAGGTCGAAATTCGCTCCCTCCTTCCCTCGAGCTGTGATAAGAGAGACCTTAGATGCGGACGACGAGGGCGGGGCTGAAGACGAAGTCGACTCAGAATACGACTCGACATCAGAATCTATCACGGAGTCTGATCTTGCAGCTGAGGCGGATCTCGCGTCTCAAATGGCTTTACCAAGACATCAGCGCAACTTTGTCGTGCCCGGCGAAGCTTCTCCTACTCCACCGCCCGCCCCGCCAACATCTCGACAACCCTCGAGCGCGAGAGGGGCAGCAATGTCGAGCGGAGGTGAACTACCGCGCCAGAAATGGAAAGAGCGTCTTCGTGAGCGCTCTTCATCACCCCTCTCGACTGCCGTCGCTGTCTCCGTTACCGACACTCACTCGAGCTCAGCCCCCATCGAAGCCCGCACGAGGCGCAGAAGTAGACTCAGCGAGCCCATGAGCTTGGTGAGCACTGATAGTCTCAGCAAAGGCAAGCTGGAACGGCTGCGACTAGTGCACACGACCTCGAAGCGGCCGGTGAGCGTGGAAAGGGTCCAGCGCTTGAGTAGTCTAAGAGCCGAGACGGAAGATGTGCGGCCAGGCAGCGAGATGTGGGAAGCGATGGAGGGCGCGGGTCTGATGCCGCCTACAATTGGAGGAGATGGCACGCAGAGGTCTGATTGGAGTGGGCCTGCGTTCTTGTGATATTGGTAAAGATCAGATTTTCAACCATTGCTGAAGAGAATATGTCCCGAGTTCTTCCACCGCAAGTATTTCAAACACATATGGCTACTTCATCATAATATATGCACTATACTGCTATACTTCTCCACGGGCATATATTAGCCGGCGAACGGCGCGCGAGTCATGGATATGCGTGCATTGAATGCGGAAGCCGATTCGTCCAATCTACGTGACACTTTGAACAACAGACACCTGCAAGAGCGATTATACTTTTCTGGCCTGGGATGTGTGCCTGAGAGATGTTGATGCGCCCTCGTCAGCCTCTGACGTTCCACAAGGCCCCGCTCTCGCTCATGCACGAAATCCGCGTGTGAGTGAGCGGCCATATGCTGAAGTTTAACGAGCTGCAAACTTCCGACTTCACCTCGTCCCATCAAACTTCGGTACTCTCAATGGCGATCTGAGAGCCTCGACGAGCACATGCCGAGCACACGCGCACCTTCACAATAACATTCACAATGGTGCCGCTTGACTGGCAATCTCTCTTGAGTCGGTTCATGCGTCGGCCCCTCCAAAGTGAGGCATAGAATCTGCTGCCTCCCTCGACCTAACCCACACGAAGGGCTGTAGCAGGGGCTGAGACCTCCAGACCTCACCATGCGAGTGGCAGCCCTCTCCAGGTGCATCAGCGCTTCTGCTAACGAGGCTACAGGAAGTTCGGAAAATACATACAGAAGCGGCAGCTCGATATCCCCGAGTATGCGGCAAGCTTCGTAGACTACAAGGCGCTGAAGAAGGTGAGAAGAAAAAGTGTGAAGTTCGAAGGCTGGCGATACGTACTGATGAAGGATATAGCTTATCAAAAAGCTAAGCGCCACCCCAGTCATCAATGCTCAACAGCCTGCGACTGCTGCTGAGAGCGCACAGGATGCGCAGGCAGCTCTTCAAGCAAACAAAGGCACTTTCTTCTTCCGGTTGGAGCGGGAGCTGGAGAAAGTCAACACATTCTACCTACAAAAGGAGGCTGAGGTCGGTCTCACAGGACATCACATCAACTATCCGCGGCTAATATATGTGCAGCTCAAACTCCGCCTGAAGACACTCCTGGACAAGGAACGAGATCTCAAGTCCCGATCGAGGCCAGCTTCAAAGCTGTCGTCTATATATGTGACACTCGACGAAGGGTTCCAGCTTTTCAGCAATGACTTGGACAAGCTGCAACAGTTCATCCAAGTCAATCAGACCGCCTTCTCGAAAATACTGAAAAAGGTGCTGAGACATTCCGCTGCACGACTCCTGGTCAAAGCTGACATCTGGTAGTGGGACAAAACGTCAAAGGTGCTATTCCACGCCCTTCTTCTGTGCTCGTGACTATCCTAACCTTTGCATAGCTTCGCACGAAAGAATTGTACCTTTCACGAGCAGTCGACGTACAGCCTTGCTTCGATCGCGAAGTCATCAGTAAGCTTTCAGATCAGGCTCGCGATGGCCAACTGGAGCTTCAAGCATGGGCCGAAGGCGAGCAGATCTCCTACACACCAAGTGTTGATCTCGAGAACAGAGGCCCTGGGCCAGGCCAGGATGACGATGTGGAGACGCAGGTCGTGCATGCTGTTAATGCAGGAAACGTTGCTGTTCTAGAGGATTGGGTGGCACGCGCCCCGACGGCAGACGAAGCCCAGAAACGGATTAGCCGCATGTTCCTTGACACAGTGAACACTGCATCCCAGAAGGCACAGCAACACCTATATAGCACGGATCGCATCGATTTCAACTACGCGGACCCTATCAACCGCAGGAATTGCATACACGAAGCTGCAGTGAGTGGCAAAATCGATGTCCTTCGGGCAGCCTTGGCCAAAGGCGCCGATATTCGTGCACCGGACGTCTACGGGCGCATACCCCTTCACTACGCTTGTATGCATGGTAAGCTGGATATGGTCCAAGAACTGGCGACAGCAGCAGCAGATACCGTGAATGCCAAGGATTACGACAATTTCACACCACTGATCCATGGTGTGGTTCGCGCCCAGGCTGGCAGTGTACAAGCAATGCTGCAACTGGGCGCCATCGTCAATCCTGCCGGCGACGCGGAACATAACCCGCTAGATCTAGCTTGCCAATATGGCTCACCGTTGATCATCCAGCAGATACTGCAGTACGGTCCGGAGATCCTGCCCGATGCAGAAGGCCTGTTTCCACAGCATCTTGTCGCTCGCTTTGGTGGAGCTCGCGAAACGCTCAAGATGCTCAAGGAACACGGTGTGGACATGAATCAGCAAGACAAGCTGTATCAGTGGACACCCATCTTCCATGCCGCTAGCGAGGGCCACCTGCATTGCTTGCAACAACTCCTGGAGTTCCGCGTCCAAGCTGGGGTAAAGGACGAAAAGGGCTTATCAGCGATGTACTACGCAGCATGGGAGGGGCACCTTGATTGCATGCAGCTTCTTGCGCTGGCCGATGCAGACCAAGCCGAAACAGCTCGACCTACGGCTCCCTCGGTAATGCAGCCGCCACCATTGAGCGGAAGCACCGTCATGACTGCGCTGGACGACCCAGATATGATACCCGACCTGGTCTTGCCTCCGCCAATCATCCCCCTCCGCAGATACGGCCATAACTTTCTGGACACCACGAAGACTTTCATCCTTCTGTCGTTCGATGAGCTCGATTCGAACGCTATCGAGTTCTACGACGACAACAAATATCCAGCGGCCCGCCTCACGATCTCGTCCAAGTCATCGGACCTCATACCTCGCAGTGTACCGCTACCAGTCCAAGACGACGCCAAGACTATCTCCTTCCAGATAGAGAACCTCAGTACGTTCAGCATCGACTTCGACATCTATCCAACGTTTGGCAGCAAGGTCATTGCTCGCGCTGCAGCATCGAGCCGTGTCTTTACTGGCAAAGCGAGCAGCTCCGGAACCTGGCACCTAGAGCTTTTCGACCCTCGTCTACGTACCATCGGCCGAATCAACTTCCGATATCAAGTTGTGACACCTTTCCATGGTATTCCGCTGGAGATTACGACATTTGCGACATACTGGAAAGCCACAAGTCAGGACGACGCTCATCCCAGCAATCTAATCACCGGCAGCAGCTTGTCGGGTGACTTCATGAGGTTGTTCGTCCAGGTAACCAGAGACTGTGTGCCGGTTCTGTACAATGACTGGGCACTTCCGAGCAGCAAGAACGACCTCATCAGCCGCATGACGTACCAGGACTTCGCAGCTGCTGGTCTGGAGGCTGGCAGAGGTCGAGGCGTCATCCAAGGACTTGTAGGGTCGGGCGTCGATCGCGAAGACCTCGCCTATGCTCAAAGGCAGATCGCTCGCTCGTATGCATCACTAGCCGACGCTCTGGCTCTTCTGCCGCCAGATATCAACCTAGAGATTCATGTCTGCTACCCCTCGCGAGCAGAGGAGGAAGAGCAGTATCTCGGACCCACGCAGAACATGAACACTGTTGTCGATAATGTCCTCAAGGTCGTCTTCGCGCACGCCAGACACCTTCGAGAGACACAGCTCCAGGGCACTAAGACAGATGCGCTCAGGAACTTTGTATTCTCGAGCTACAACCCGGATATCTGCACGGCACTCAACTGGAAGCAGCCGAACTGTAAGTTTCTCTTCCTTGCTGACCCAGGTTTCAAGGCTGACATGTGCTTCCAGACCCCGTTCTACTGTGCAACGAGCTGGGCGTAGAACCACCGATCGACGGCCAACGCACCTCGAACCCCAACATGATCGCCAACTGTGGCCGAACTGGCATGTCCATCAAAGAGAGCGTCCGCATCGCCACATCGAACAACTTGATGGGTCTGATCTGCACCTCACGCCTGCTGGACCTTGTTCCCGCGCTCGTAGCGTCTGTCAAGGAGGCTGGATTGGTCCTGATCTCGGACTACTCGCATGGCATTGTGCGAAGTTCGCCAGCTAGTGTGACGAGCTTGCCACAAGGCGTCGACGGGTTGCTGATGGACAATGCTGTGCTGAGGTTCAAGGATGCTATCGATCAATGACCGACCGGGCGAAGTTAGTCATCGGCGGATGGATTTTGCTCGGAGTTCTGGTCCACGGGTTGGCGAGTAGGGCGGCTCGTTGTTACTGCATAGCCTCGAAAAGCTAGAAACACATCCAGAAAAAGTCGAGTAATACGTAATGCAGCACGAAAAGTTATCCGATTGAACAGGCCTCAAGCACCTTTATACTCGTACCGAGCTTTCTGCAAGTCTTCCAGGTCCAGCGGAGCAAGCTGTTGCCGTACGAACATGGTGAGCCCGAAGATCACTTCAGCAGAAGTCAGCGACAAAGATCTGTCTCGTAAATATACCATGGAACGTACCAGCAGGCAACATCTCCCTCCACGCCACCTCCCCCAATCCCCTCCGCCAGCTCACCGTCGCAGCCAACAGTAACAGCCCAGCCAACGCCCCGTTCAGGTAGACCAGGTACTTCTCCACCGGAGTCTTCTCAGCCTCGACCCGATACACTGGCTTCTTTCCTTTGCGATCAGGCGCTTCCACGGGCATGAAGTAGAGAATATACGCCGTGCAGCCCAAGCTCGACACGCTTAACAGCGTTACCGCCCGTGCCCGCGTTGTCGAAGCGACGACGAAAGCGTAGAGGAAGAAGAAGGAAGCGAAGAGCGGGATTGCGAGGAAGCATTTCCGGTATAATTCGTTCTTCTGCTGGTCTTCGGTTTGGAGGGAGGAGATGAGACGTTCTTGGTGCTCTTCGTCCATCTCATCTGGCTCGTCCTCGCCTTCGGATTCGGAGGGGTAGCGGAAAGCTTTGCGCACGCGTGTGGTCGCCATGTTGGCGGATGAGGTTCGTTGATGCGCCGTCGGTGTTGCATGAAACATGTGCCTCGACGAGCTTGTCTGGCTTGTATTTAATTGGAGATCGACAATCGACAAGCTCAACGGGCGCCGGTCGGCCCGCTCTCAAACTCTATCTCAAACCCTATTTCACTACCCCAACCCTAAGCCCTTTGGCAAGAACGTCGGATGGGACTCATGGCAGCGACAATAGCTGTAAGAGTTCATATTCGTTTTGATATGGAAGCTATCGGTTGGTATGCGATATTGACACTTGTTTCAGCGTTCGAACCGGCGGTCTGGTCGTTGTGTGGTTGGATCGTACGCGTCAAGGCATTTCTGACGAGAAGTGACCACAACTGTGTTATTATATTTCCATAGACACTCGGCAGCTACTCCGACATTACTGAAAGGCTTTCGATGATGCGCTTGTGTGCTGATGCAACAAGGAAGGAGCGCAAACCTCCCGTCCGCTCACGACCTCGAATAGACCAACGCTCCACATCCTACATCTCCACATCGCTTGATACCACCCACTCAAACCACCCCTCCCCCAAGCACACTCGCCTGAAAACCCATCCGCCTTCGCGCGGAAAGGTATAACTCGTAAACCCTCAACTTCACCGCCACCTTCGCATAACTGCCCAAAGCCCCCATCCACCGCACAAAGTTCCCCGGCCAAATCAAACTCCCCTGGATCTTTTCAACCTGCTCATCGTACACACAGTGCGCCGCATACCGCGCCAGAATCATGAACGACCGAACCGGACCCTCGCGCGTTTGGAGATTCTCATCTAAGGAGCGCGTGAGATCGTTGGTTTTCAAAATCAACAGAATCACTCGCGGAACTTTGGCGAGGAGCTGGACGAGTTGCTCAATGAGATCGCCTGAGCCCAGAGCGTCAGAGATATTGCGTTTCTCCTCCTTATTCCTTCGCGACGCGACTTCGTTGCTTTTCACGACACTGAAGTCGCGGCCCGTGATGGCGGAGGCGAAGATGGGGAACTCGTCGTCCCCGATCCCGGCGACCTCGTAGGCGTAGTGGCGCATGGCCGGCTCGTCCATCTGCAGCACCGCGAGCCAGAGGTGTGCGTAGTTCCTACGTAGCTTCGTAGGGATGTCCCGGTACAAACCGTGATCGTAGAGTATGATATCGAAATTCCTGGGTTTCCGCTTGTTCGGATTCAGACGGACGGCAAGGTTGCCACCATGCGGATCACAATGCAACGGCGCGCCAGGCCCAAAGATCATCTCGTTAAAAATCCGCGCCAGCGCAGCGGAGACCTCGTCGCGGTCGATGCCGTTCGCGTCGAGGAACTGGAGGTCGTCGGGGCGGTGGCCGGTGATGTACTCCATTACCAAAATCCTCCTCCGAGCCCATTTGACTTCCGGCACGACGAGGGGGCTACCGCGGACGCGGGAGAAATACTCTTTCATGCGCTCCGCATTGCGGCCTTCTTCCCTGAAATCAAGCTCTTTAGGCAGACTGTGCTCCATCTCGTCGCTCAGCCACGTGAGGTCATACTCCGGAAAAAACCGCTTCAGCGTTCGAAACACGAACCCAGTCAACGCCAGATCCAACTTCGACCACTCGTCTAGACTCGGATGTTGGATCTTCACCGCCACCTTCTCCCCCGTATCCTTCAACACCGCAACATGCACTTGCGCCAAACTCGCCGCCCCGATCGGCCGTCGCTCAAACTCCGAGAAGAACTCGTCGAGCGATTTTCCTGTATCGTGCTTCACCATCGCCTCCACAGTCGAAAACGGGGAGATCGGACATTTATCCTGCAGCGGTATGAACGTATCACACCACTCACTCGGCAGCAAATAGTTCAGACTCGACAAATGCTGTCCCAATTTAATAAAAATACTCCCGTTCTTCTCCATCGCCTCCAACGTCCGTTGCGCGCACCTTTTATGACATGCCGAGAGCAGGGCATCGTAGTTCGGCTCCTCGCTTCTCTTTAGCACCTTCCGGTACTCGTTGATGCATACCGCGAGCGTCACTCCAACACGGCCGCTTCGCTCGGCGGCGACGTAGAGGTGGTGGATGCACTCGTTGAAGGCGAGGCCGGCGGAGGACAGGATGAAGAGGACTGCGGCGGTGATGGCGACTTTGCGGTGTCGTGGGGGGATTGTTAGGCGTTGGATTTGGAGGCGGTCGCGCCAGGCGCGTTCGCCGGCTTGGGAGTAGGGGAGTTGAGTTGTGGAGAAGGGGTTTCGGGGTGTGTTATTGATTTGTAGAGAGCGACGGGTGCATTGTTGGCATGTCCATGATCGGGAGGTTTGCGGGATCGAGGGTCGGGAGAGGATGTTGGTCCATTGGGTTGACGGCGGTTTCATTGCATCATGTAAAAGTTATAGGAGAGGATGGCTTGTGATTTGCAGTCCTCTAAGCAGCACTTCCAAAGCAAAGTTGTAGTGAGCTGATTGTGGTAGATTCCAAAACATTGCAGGCAAATAAATGTTTTAACGATGATGTAGCTCACTCGGGCACGGCATGATCGGAGCCAAGTCCATCGGGCCGAGACTCGGATGCAGGCACAACGAGCAGCAGTACGCCACTGCACAGGAGCAAAAGATGAAAGAAACCAAATGAGGTGTGAAGATGCTTCTTCATAGTCGATCATCTCCGTATGACATCGAGCAAGCATGTCCTCCCTGAGAACGACCCACTCGTCTGCCAGCCAGCCTTCCATGCACGCCAGTCAAACGCCACGCTAAACACATAATCATCACCCGTCGTCCTCATCCTCCCCTTCAACCCTTCCACTCCGATACCCAGCCGTCCCCCACTAAGGCGCCGGATTGTCCTTAACCACCTGCTTCACCCTCTTCTCATACGCCGTCTTGTCCTTCTTGAAGAGGTTGTACGCGTCCGCCTGCGCCGGGCTCTCGGGGTTGACCTCGTCGAGCAGCATTTGGATGCCGAGCAGGATCTCTTTGATGGTGATGGCGGGCTTCCAGCCCTCTTCTTCGTTGAGGATGCTGAGGCATACGGTGCCGGAGGGGTAGACGTTGGGGTGGAAGAGGGGGGGGATGAATTTGCCTGTAAACATATAACCGTTAGTATTCCAAGGTGATTTGGGGAGGGGAGGGGAGAGGGGGGAGCAGCATACACTTCGGCGGTTTTGTTGGGTACTCTGGCGATCACTTCGTCAGCATGTAACTCTCGTTCGTGCTGAGCATATAGCTCTTCACTACTCACCATCCGGGAACGTCACTTCAAGCTTGAACAGCCCACCCTCCCATATCGTCTTCTCTCTGCCTGGAACCGCGCAGTCCCATCTCTGGATGTCGAGTGTGCCGGCGGGAGTCTTCATCATGCGTGCCACGAAGCCGAAGGGGTGGTCTTTGCGCCATTGCTTCCTGAACGCAGTACGTTAGTCTCAGTTCTTCCATAGTATGCTGGGGATGTTGGATGAGATGTACCGCTCCTCCTGTAACCGTGCTTGCATCAATGACATCTTGTTCGCCTCGCTGTGGTTGTTCGCAGAAGGTGGAAGTGAGGAGGAAGATATGGCCAGCCAGAGAGGTTTTCTAGGCGCGAGAAGGTGATGTGAAGTCGATGTGGCCTCGTGACCAACCCGCTCGTTATTCCGGTGAAGGTGGAATGGAACGAGTCGTGACGGTAAGTGAAGGAGTGCAGATTGTGTGTTTCACGGCATCACGCTTCACAGTCAACTTCACCAAAGCCTCGCCTCGAACAAATGTGTCGAACCAATCAGCTTCACTTTGTCCATCCCTGCTATCGATATCGCTAGCGCTATATATCCCGCCGCCTCGGTTCGCTTCCCAGTCGGCAGCACCCCACTGGTGGTAGCGAAACACTCGATGTTGGCATATGTGTGATTGCTCGGCTTCGAGACTGTACATATAACGCCACCAACACCCGCCTGGCCACAATCAAGAGACAGTCGGAGCAATATAACTAGAACATCCTCTCCACCCCACCACCCACCTCAAAGCACCCCCGCAGCCATGTCAACCAACCCCACGCCCAAACACTCCGAAGAGACCGCCCCGGACCCCGAAGAAGACGACCTCGACGACCTAGACGATGTCCTCGACTCCTTCGCTGCGAAGCCCAATGCTTCCACAACTGCTCCTTCCACCTCCGGCCCCGGTCGACCTCCCCCCGCACCGACATCAGACTCCGCCATCCTCGACCCCACCGACCCAACCCTCTCCGCCGGCACAGACGCAGCCTTCGCAACCGACCTCCAATCCGGCATGGCCTCCCTCATCTCCGAACTCGGCGAGAACCCCGAAATGCAAGCCCAATTCGAAGCCATGATGGCCGAGCTCGTCGCGGCAGGGGAAGCCCCAACACAAGAGGAGGCGATCGGGCATGTGAAGAGCGCTAGCGAGAGTATGCCTCTGATGCCTGAAGACCTGAAATCCGGAGCAGCAGGGGATAAGAAGGAGGGAGGGAAGAAGGAGAAGGAGGAGAGTTTTCAAGACACGATTAAAAAGACGATGGAGCGCATGCAAGCCTCCGACACCACGGCCAAAACCGCCACCACCGGCTCCGGCTCCGCAGAGGCCGGGGGCACGAGTGAAGAACAGATGTTAGCCGAACTCATGAAATCCTTAGGCGGCGCCGGAGGCTCTGCCGACGGTTCTGGTGAGGAAGGAGGGGAAGAAGATTTCAACACCATGCTCATGTCCATGATGGCGCAACTCACCAACAAGGAAATCCTCTACGAGCCCATGAAGGAACTGCACGAGAAATTCCCCGCCTGGATGCAAGCGCACGAGGGCACAGAGACCGAGGCGGAGATGGGGAGGTATAGGGAGCAGCAAAGGCTGGTGGGGGAGATTGTGGGGAGGTTTGAGAGGAAGGGGTATAGTGATGGGGATGAGGGGGATCGGGCGTTTATTGTTGAGAGGATGCAGAAGGTGAGTCGACTTCGAAAATTTCTAGTGGATGGGTCAGAGGGTGGTGTGCTAATGGGGGGTTCAGATGCAAGCGCAAGGTTCGCCGCCGCCGGATCTGGTGGGCGATATGGGGGCGGCGCAGGATGCGTTGGAGGGGATGGATGCTGGGTGTCCGACGCAATGATCCGAAATTTTCGACCTATGGCAACTTCTTCTCATATTGTTGGTGATACCCCTACGAACGATTTCGAACGATGCAGGCCACTCTGTTGCATTCGTCCTGCCTAGTGACTTGAGGAACAAAATAAGCCTAAAGCGCCGCGCTAAAGTGCCAGATCACACAACATCTGCGTTGCTCTCCCATCCTCCAGCCGTTCATAACCTGTGTTACGACATATCCATCGCCTCACCACCCTCTTGCATAGGAAGCTCAGGCGGCTGCTGCCCTTGCTGCTGTCTCTGTAGTTGTCGGCCTGTTCCACCATCCTGCTCCACAAACTCCGAGAACAGCGCATCGTAATCATCATCACTCCACAAATTCTGCTCCTCCCCCTGCCCAACCTCTGGTCCCTCCCCAGGCAGATACTCAATCAACGCCTCCAACTCCCCTTGTTCCCGCATCAACGCCTCCTCCGCCTCCACCTCATCCCAAGGTTGCTGTGTCGAAGGCCCAGACATCACCATCCTACTCGACTCCGGCAACCCTGTCTCCCACCCCCGTTCCTCCTCTCCCCTCTCCTCCGGCTCCTCGTCCACAAACCCCTCCGCTTCCTTAGCAAGCTGTGCCTCCCAAGCCCTCCGCCCCCTCAAAAATTCTAACCTCATGATATCCTCGCCCCGACTCTCAAATCTCCCCTCCTCCCTCCCCTCCCTCACTTTCCGCAGGAAAGCACCTCGTCGTCTCTCGCGGAGCTCATTGGGTTTTTGGGTTGGCGCCTTCTTTATCGGACGTTTTGAGAAGGGAACGGTGGTAGTGGTGGAGGGAGGGGAGGAGAAAGTGAAGATGGGGGGGTGTGGGGTCGTGTTCTCGTTCTGCGTGACGTCGGTGTTGGCTAAAGGCGTCTGGTGTTTGGCTGGTGTAGACATGAACGAGGATGAGGGCACGTAAGACTGTGCGTGTGGTGGAGGACGGCCATAGATATTCGCGCTCCGGGGCGATAGTGGCGAGGGCGTTGTTGGGAGGTAGGCGTGGGTGGCGGTGGGATAGTAGAACGGGGAGGTCGCGAACATCGTCGCAGTCGCGGCGGGAGGAGGTGTGGGAGGTTGTGGTTGTGGTGGTGGTGGTGTTGATGGTGTGGAAAAGACCTTGAGAATTGATGAGACGCGTTGGTGACGCGCGGGGAGAATCATCAAAGCCGAAAGCAGTTAACACCCGGAACACCCGTTGAGCTAGCGGCCGACTTGCTTCAGCCAATGGTACAAGACTATAAAATATAAAACATGAAAATGTAGCAAGTGGACCAGGAGAGAGGAATAATTCATTCAGAACGGCTTGTACGCCGCCACACTACCACCCCGGTGCGCCAGATCAGCCGGCGAATCTCCATACCCATCATCCCGCTCCACGCTCCTGTGCCCCCTACCTTGCTCTACACTCTCACCCCCACCCAACCTCTCACCAAGCCCCTCCTTCAACTCCGCCGAGAAGTCAATCTCTCTCCCATCCTCCAACCTCCTCCTCAACACATCCTGCTTCTTCCTATCCCGCAACCTCGCCACCCCGCTATCCGTCCACTGATCCCACACAGCACCACTCTCGCCTCCCCGCTTGATCACATCGACCGCGCCATCCAGGTTCTGTACTTTAGCATAACCCATGAGAAGCGTGTTCCAGGTGACGGTATCCTCTGGTACGCCCTTCGAGCGCATGTAGTTCAGCACCTTCTCCGCCAGCTTCGTCTGGCCGTGGCGGGAAAAGCCGTGGAGGAAAATATTCCAGGTCTGGACTGTAGGCTGGATTTGCTGGACGCCAGCGGACTCGGGGAGGGGACGCTGCATAGCTTTGACTAATTGCGCGGCGGAGAGGAGACCGCTGGGTCGGCGGATGAAAGCGCTGAGGAAGATGTTGGCGATGTGGTCGGTTGTGGCTGTTACTGCAAAGGCCGGATCACCGGATTCGGTTAGCTCACGCCAGCGGGTGTAGAGAGGGATGATCTGTTTGGGGTTCTGGTCGTGTTGGAGAGTGTGGTTGATGCTTGCGCCGATCATGTAGCCGAGAACGTGAGGTGTAGGAGGCATCGGGTCTTCTGTTGTCATGCGAGTAGGAGGGATGGTTGGCATGGGTAGTCCAAGGCGTTGCAGCGGCGCAAGGTCGAAGAACTGAACGTATGCTTCTGTCAACGTCTGGAGAGCTGTCTCGGGATGGTGTTTCGAATGGTGGAGCGCGAGGCAGTGCATGATATTGCTCGTAACCAGGGTGCTAGCGCGGACGTTGATGTTGCTGATGGCATCGCGAATGACTTCGTTGAGCATTTCCACGTTGTCGATGTTCGTCTTGCAGCCTTTCAGTAAGACTGTGAAGGTGCGTTCGGTAGGTCGTAAGCCACGCTGCATCAACGAGTGGTACACGTCGAATGCCGTCTTTAGGTCGCCAGCCTCGATGGCGTTGAGCATGATGATGTCGCAGATAGGATTGTCTAGTACCACGCCCATATCGACAATGGTGGAGACGACACGAAGTGACTCCCGCAGGCCATCCGGCTGTGTTATCGAGCGTCGTAGTAGGGTAGAGCAAACGCTACGGAATATCCAGCCATTGAGAAGGAAGCCGCCGATCTCGTGAGCCTTGACCAGGGCATCGAGGGATTGTTGGTAGTAGTCGTTTTTGGCGAAGTAGGAAACGTAGTGGCACCATGACAACGCCAGAGTTCTGACATTGTGCGTTGTAACGGCTTGGTAAACCTGCAAGTTCTGCTTTACAGAGCAGTAGCTCAGAAGCAGGCGTAGGAATGGGTTCTCGAAAGTCAAGCGTTGGTTATCACCACGATTGACCAGGGTGCAGAAGGCATCTGCTAAAGCTTTTGCTTCTGCCTCTCTGTCCAGACCTTCGGAATGGTAGATGTGGGCTCCCAACTGTCGTAGGGAAGTCTCGATGTAGACTACTGGCACATACGGCTCCGTGTGAGTAGCGAGTAAGAACTTCATCATCCCATGGCGATCGTATGCCAGCAGCCAGAGCCCAATCTGCGCCCAGGCATAGTGGTGAGACTCGTCGGTCATCTCTTCCAGTGTGTCTGCTGTGTACTGCACGTTTGTCTGACCATCATCGATCTGCTCGAGAAACTCTTCTGCCCACATCGAGGCCCGTACATCCAGCATCGGAACAGCTTTGCGCCCAGTCTCTTCACTCATAGTGAACCCATTCGGATTGTACATTAATTGAATCTTGCGGTACTCTTGAAACCACAGCTTCTGACACAGAAGCGAGGCTTGCACGGACGTGTCGTCGACTCCTTTGTATATAACCTCTGGCCTCCTCGTACGCCGGAGAAGTCGCCGAGAGCTAGCAGGTGGTCTTGGACACGCTACAGTCTGCTTTCGAGATTGAACGCGCTTCAGACGAAGACGAATCTGGCGGTGGGTGCGAATCATAGCGCGGGCGGAGGATGTGCGTAGAACCGTCTTGGATGAAGTCCCCATAGTTTTTGCCCGTTGAACACGCACAAATCGGACTGCTGAAGCATTGGCCATCTTCCGTCGCAGTCTCAAGCCGTTGATACGAAGCGATCGATGTGTGCGTGCTCTGGGTGCTCCAGCCGGCGCCGCGGTGATACCCCAAGCATTACTCCTTAGTAGGTCAGGCTGCTGGACGATGGCCGCCATTTCCTTGACATGACTGTCGCTGAAGACGGGAGGGCTTGCTGAGCGTAGAGTAGTGGAAAAGACAGGAGTGCGTATGGTCAAGGTCGTGTCATCGTGCCGGCTTGCTGATGATGCGGTGTTGTAGCTCCTGTGATGAAGGACAGGAGACTGCCATGGCTGTGCTGTCCGATGGGCGCAGTGGGACACACGGAGGTGTTGCCTATAGACCAGCGTTCGTACACGAAGGGACCATAGTGGCATAGGCGAGCATCGAGGGCAATGGACAGGAGTAAGGAGTGTCGTTGATGCGGATGAAGTGTCTCGGGGGTGACCACTTGGAGCTCTTGCCTTGCCAAGCATCTAAGAATTTTAGGCCATTGCTCAAAGCCATATACAATATGACGAATTACCTTACAACCCCGCTCTACCTTCAACAACAGCACCGCTGTCCTTCTCAGTGGTCAATACCACAGCGCAGTCAACATGGCCTCCACCCAAGCCCTCAACGCCGCCTCCCAGGACCGCAAAGCCCGCCTCGCCCAGCTCAAATCCCTCAAGCGCAAAGAGCCTGCCTCCGAATCAGACGAATCGCAACCCAACGCCGCCAAATCACCTCGTCGCGACATTCAGCAGACTTCAGACACTCCGGTCAACGGCGACGGAACATTGCCAGACGCTGAAGAAGAAGAGCCGGAGACAGAAGCCGACCCAACCTCCCAATACCTCTCCGGCCGCAACTACGACCCCACAACCAAAACCGCACGCCTCGGCTTCGACTCCGCCCCCTCAGCCTCCCACTCCACCCTCGAGATCCGCGCCGCGACTCTCGCAGCCGAGACGAAACGTGCGAATGCGGAGCAGGAAGCTGCGGACAAACCGCTCGATCTGTTCACCCTGCAGCCGAAGAAGCCTAACTGGGACTTGAAGCGCGATCTAGAGCGGAAACTTGAGGTGCTGAATGTACGCACAGAGAACGCGATTGCGAGGATGGTGAGGGAGAGGATTGGGAGGCAGCAGAAGAAGGCGAGGGAGAGGGGGGAGGGGATGAATGGGGATGCGGAGGCGGTGGGGATTGAGGGGACGACGTTGGTGGAGGGGGCGAATGTTATGGAGAGGGAGGAGCAGGAGGATGCGCGCAGGGAGAGGGCGGAGATCGAGGAGGAGTTGGGGGAGACGTGAGGGTGGTGGTAGGAGGGTTCAATATGGATCTGGACTGGTATGCTATGGTGGAGCTACAGTATCGCCTCGGGCGGTGGTCCTGTGGATGGACAACAAGATACTCTAGTTCCAAGAGAAGAAGCCGAGAAGCTCGAAAGGGGGAAATCAACACCATGTTAGGTACGAGCTGGATGCTGCTGCAGCGAAGCACAACACAGCACGCGGTGATTCGCGCACTCGGCAAAGATCGTGCTGCTCGCCAAATCGAGGACCGGGAGATCGAAGTGAAGTGAGAGCAATATGGAAGTTACCGAGGACCCAAGACCGCCTCTAAACGACCAACGGTCTTATGTTGACCGTACGACATATCTTCTAATCAACATACTTCGCGAACAGTCGTAGAAGCGGTACCGCCTTTTGTCACTGGATCCAACTGTGGAGCCCTGCCTCGTCCGACCGCCAACTGCATGCCGTCTCGGCACTGACGGCCATGTGTCACTCTCCCTTGCTTGGAATTCTCGGAAGTGTTCTGGACGAGCTCGCAGAATAGCACCTCCACGACCAGCTTGGCTGCCACGAGCTGGACATTGAGCAGCGGAAAGCACGGCAAATACTGGGAGGGACGACCTTGTATACTCGAGGGGTCTACACGTGGTAGTCACAAGCACAGCAACATCTGTACTTAGTCAGTAAAGCACCAGGGTCATATATCACGCGCTGGTTGATACCACTCTTCTTGGCAACCTGTGTTCAGTACAACAAAGACACGCCTTTCTCCATCGAGTCCAAAGCCTTACCTCGCTTCCGTGCATGCCATATCGGCACTGACCACACGCGCATAATGATAAATTTGACGTCGGGTGTGGTTGATGGTGAGACCTCGAGAAGGATCTCCGGAACGTGCTCCGGGTTTCGAGGATCGGAAGCATTGTATATATTCCATGGTATGTGCAACATGCCGCTGAGCTGGTACCGTAGTGTGGTACAGCAGCTCTGCGACGGGCTTCCCTCCGAGGCCGGCGGTGCAGTGTCTTGAGCCATGGATATCCGCGATGCTGTTCTCGTTGTACCTGCGCGTGCTCAGCGCCGATGCAGCGGTGGTCGAGATGGGCGTGAAGTATCGCAAGTAGGTGTGAGGTAGCACGGAGCTCTTCTCAAGCATATGCTATGGAAAGCTGTGGACAGCGCAAACATGCATGAGCAAGCACAGCAAGCTCCAGCTCCTGTCCATGTTGGCGCATGCGAGGCTCACCCAGCGGTGCTGGTCCAGACTGCAAATTCTTGCCTGTATGGAAGGTCTGGGCCGGGCCTCAAAACGTCCAGGGCACATGTACCGCACATGTATCTTTTGCGCAAAGGGAGGGAGGAACATGAAGTGTTGGCTACAATGGACCGACGGTCCTTGAACCACTCAAGATCTTCGATCATACTCTTGAATGGCATGTTTCTGTGCTGGTCACACACGAGGCATGCCTCGAAAGTACATTTGCCAACGTCTGACATACCCCGCAAATTGGTCTGAAGTCGCACAGAGTGGCGCTTTGCTTCGGTGCAGTCTTGTGCTGCTGGGGTAGCTCATGTCGGCGCTCGTCCTAGAACACAGGGTCGGTACAGTCGAGATGCCGTGCTTCCGCGTAGGTTATGACAGCTGTGCGGTGCAGGATCTCGATCGTGGTACGATGGTCCAATAGGCCGAATTTGGTATGAAAGTCCAGAGTGCTGCGAGATCGGACTTCCTCAGAGCACCTACGGAATTCGGTTCGGGCTGTCTCCGTCTGAAAGCACATGCCAGATGATTGTGAGGGAGGATCAGCACAGAGCAGCTTCAGGCACGAGCTGTGGTCCCCTTCGCTTCGGCCACGAGCCCGAGAACCGTGTGGAAGGTACATCAACGCTCAACGAATCGCTGAAGAAGGCATAATGTCGTGTGGATCAGAGGCTCATCATGACCTTGAAGTGTCTTCTCCGCACCCTACTCCACAGCACCCCTGCGCGATGGGGTGAAGAATGATTGCGATGAGAGAATGCGGGACCGATCGTCATACTGACTGAAAGCGCCACAGGCCTGTGAGACCCAGGTATAGGTACAACGCCTCTTCATGAACTGTAGTCGTGTAATTGGCTGCTGGTCCTGGTCCATTATGTCTTGCAGCGGCAGCTCTCATGCACGGAAACGAGGAGGATCCCAAGGAAGTGATGTCGTACAAGATGCCTTCTCACCATAGTAACGATACTGTTGAGGCTGGTCAAGTTGGTGAATAAACATCCTTCCAATCTCTGCATGTGATCCGAGGTCGCCGGCGAGTTGAGTGAAGTCAGAGAGTCAGCCTTTTCTGTTGGCCCTTGCTCGCAACGCCCTCAGGACATCGACCAGCCGTTCTGCCCTCCTTGGCGAGAGTGGATCGCCGCAGGCTGCGTCTTATAGGCCCGTTGATTGCTCTGCGTGAAAGTGGGAAAGTCAACTGCTCTACAACTTCCACCCCACAACACGATTACTTCGCGAACCCACCCAGCTCCGGAGTCGACTCGCGCCTCTGACGCTTCCATACACCCTCATTTGGCTACGATTGTTTTCATTTCCGCGATACAACTCATTACAAGCCCACTATCACCAACTCCCCGGACCAGCCCAACAAAATCTCTCAACGGTTCAGGCAGGCTTGGCAAAGTTGACACGACAGATTGCTGCTGCAGCAAGATGACAATCGACCGATGAACGCTGTACCTCCAGGAGAATTTCGCATTCAATGTCCAGCAGAGATAAGTGCGGCTAGTGATCGCCGGGCGTCAAGGTGCCGCCCGTCCTTGTCGCCGAGCTGGTACATCCATACGTGGGGAGGGAATTTTGTTAGCGATGTCCTCGGAGGATCCGACAACGACCGAACGCAATGAGGGCCCCCAGGAAGGAAGGGCAAGAGGTGGTTCGGACGAGGCGGACAGGACGCCCAAGTCGGAGGTACCTGTGCGGGTCAAGGTGTCTACACCATCAACAGTGACCCAAGAGACGGCCAAGGACCCTGGCATGTCGAACAACTACTTTACTGCGAACCCGGCCGCTTACGAGCAGCATTCCGAAACCATCAAGTCGTACAACTCGTCGCCTGCGACCAGCGCTAGTGCGAGCGACGTCACGACAACGGGACAAATTCAGCCACCAGATACCTTGTCTGCTCTACCATCGGAACGTCCACAGCTGTACTCGTCCCAGTCGGCGATGAGCGTTCAGACTGTATCGAGCGTCGCTACAGTCACAGCTGCGAGCTCCGCGCCGGCGTTATTCGATCCGAGTCTACATCGTCCTACCTACCCAAACCAGTCGTACGCTGCTCTACATAACCAGCAATACCCGGCTCCGCATCCGCCGCCGCTTCTTAAGCAGAGGACGGCCCATCCGGGCCAGATTGCAACGTTTACATCCGCCCTTGCTTCGTTGCATCAGTCCGGATCACGCACTGTTGGCAGTTCACCATCCGTCACACCCGGACAAGGGCTGCTGTTTAACCCACAGACGCCCCCTCCGTACACCGAATGGGATGCACCTGCGACGCCTGGAACTTATGCCAGCCCGTTCTTGCATTTTACTCAGCGAGTGCCGCCAAAGGAGACGCATGTAGCAGATGTCGACGTGGATCCGATATCTGGACGTAAGCTGATCAACCATTACGAGATCATCGATGAGCTCGGCCGGGGCACGCATGGTAAGGTCAAGCTTGGTCGCGATCTTTCGACAGACGGCTATGTCGCGATCAAGATCGTTGAACGGTTCTCAAGGCGGCGCAAGCTTGGCAAGCTTGGGACTACTGAAGACAAAGTCAAGAAGGAGGTCGCCATCCTCAAGCAAGCGCGCCATCCGAATGTCGTCGGTCTGCTCGAGGTGATAGATGATCCTTCTCGAAAGAAAGTGTACATCGTGCTCGAATGGGTCGAGCGTGGAGAGATTCAATGGCGGACGAAAGCACCCAACGAAGTGGCTGTTGTTGAAGCACGGCGCTATGAGCATGGGAAGCCCGGCCACACTAATGCACACTTGGAACGGGAAGATGCAGCTGTGTTGGCGGAAGCTCAGAAGCGCTTGTCAAGGATGAGAAGGAAGCAACAGCGTGCATTCCGACAGTTGCGCCGCGACGTGTCGAACAACCCTGAAGCTTGGAGTAACGAGATGGCTGGCGATGACATGAGCGACGTTTCAGACGACGACAGACTATCGCGTGTCTCGACGGAGTCGCACACCAACAGGCTTCAGGTGGAATATGCACGACGTGCTTCCAGGACGCCATCACCACTCCCGCCACACCCCGAACATGACCACGATGTCACCACACCGATAGCTGAACATCAACCTCAATTTCTCTCGCTTACGAGCGAGCCTCTGACACTATCACCAACCACATCGAGTAAAGATTTCGGCGAGTTGGCGTCGTACACCGGTCTCGAGGGTACGATGTACGGCGCGTACATCCCCACTTCCAACGAGGGTTCGCGAACATCGAGCATCGCAAATAGCCTCAATTCTAGCGCATCCTGGTCGAAGCCGCACGGTAGCTCAGACAGCCTTCCTCGCACTCCTGCTGAGATCATAGATTGTGGCGTGGACCCTGAGCTCGAATATGTCCCGCTGATGTCGATGCAGCAGACACGGGTCGCTTTCAGGGATACGCTGCTGGGCTTGCAATATCTCCACTACCAGGGCATCGTGCATCGCGACATCAAGCCGCCGAATCTGCTTGCGACCAAGGATCATCGGGTCAAGATCTCCGATTTTGGCGTGTCCTATCTTGGCAAACCGATCAACGAGGCCGAGTCCGGAGAAGGTGTCAGTGAGCACGAGACGCAGGATTTGGCTGATGAGGCGAGAGAGCTTGCGAAGACTGTCGGAACGCCAGCTTTCTATGCTCCCGAGCTGTGTAGCACTGACATCACCGATATGCCACTGCCTGTCACCAAGGCCATCGACGTGTGGGCGCTCGGAGTCACCCTTTTCTGCATGCTGTATGCTCGAACACCATTCGTCGACAACGAGTTCGTCGTCATGCGCCAGATCGCAGAGGAGGAGATCTATCTGCCGCTGCAGAGACTGAAGCCTGTGGAGAGGACTCCCAGGTCGCGACCATCGTCGCATGGCCGTGGCTTCCCACAAACGACGAGTAGCCATCGGCACGCTTTGGAGCTCTCATACGAGGATATTGGAGACGAGCTACATGATCTGCTCAAGCGCTTGCTGACGAAGGACCCGCGGAAGCGCATCAACTTGGAGGAGGTCCGACATCATCCTTGGGTCGTAGCAGATCTGCCGGACAGACTCGCGTGGCTTGAAGAGACCGATCCGAACAGGCAGAGCCAGGGTAAAAAGATCGAGGTCTCCAAGGAGGATGTCAATGCTGCCGTCGTGCCGTTGCAATTCCTGGACCGTGTCAGGTCTGGCATCAAAAAGGTTGGTGAGCGGCTTGGTTTCGGTGTTGGCGTTGGACAGAAGCCGCCCGGCAGGGGTCGCGCCCAGTCAGGTACAACGACAGGACAAAGCGGTGTCTCGCCATCACCTTCGACCGCATCTTCTAGCACTCTGGCGAGTCGCGATAGCCGAAGGCACAGCATACGCGTTGACGATACCAATTCGTCTATCCTCGCGGCGCTGAAAACTTCTAGAGAGGGAGAACACCCTCTTTCGAGAAGCGTTGCCGCTAGTCCAGAGCTTGACAGACACGGGCCATACTTTGAGGGTGCCGACGTACGCCCGGAATCGGCTTTAGGCACCCTCGAAGAGGTCGAGTCGACAGGCATACCACGACCAGGTCCACCTGAGCGCGCCAACACAGTTATGGCTACGGGTGGCTCCGGAAAGACTGTACGAGCATCCGACCTTCGCAGAAGTCACGGTGAAGAATCACCACCTCCTTCACCTGGTCTACCCGGTACACCGACTGCTATCGACACTGCTGCCAGTGTACTTGGTAGTGGATGGGGCTCTGGCGTGGCGAGACGGATCCTCAAGACTGTACGGGAAAGAAGCACTGCGCGCTCCAGTGGTGGCAGGTCTGCGTCGAGCGACAGAGGCTCTGTTGTTTCGATCGACACCCACGGTGAGCCCAGCCTCGCGGTGAGCCAAACGAATGTTGCTGGACTTGTGAACCCGCCGGCGGCGTTCGATGAACCTTCGGCACCGTCAAGTCTCCAGAACAGTCCGTCTGTGTCGCGGAGAGTGTCTCTATTTAGCTCTCCATCACGAGAACGCCTGTCTCCCCATACAGCCGAAAGTGGAGATCTCTCACGGACAAGTTCTACTGGCTCTGTGTCCTCGATCGCGCGGCAAGCGCTGCACAACAGCAACAATAGCAACCCCAGCAGTATGAGCCCGGCAAAAGTGAAGTATCAGCCAGCGGCGTCCACCACGGCAGAGTGGCAGCGCGCCACAGATGAGCACGTACGGAAGCTCATTGTCGAGAAAGAGCAGTACGAGGAGGGGCATAACAACTTTATCGATCGCACATGTCCGCCAAGTCCTGATGATCATCGACAGAAGGCATCGGATTCGCGAAGGATATCTGAAATCGACATTTCGAGCCCAGACTCCCGGGTCCAACCCAGCCCTGTCAGTCAAGACTCGCAGCTCCCTCCGCCGGCGCTATCAAGTACGTCGGACTTTGAGTCGACTTTCGCCGCTTCCGCCTCGATATCGAACCCTTCGATCCCATCCGTCTTGTCGAGGGCATCGTCGGTCGATCCAAGAGACACCGGACCATATGAGACGGTCGACGAGAATCGCGACCTTATGTCGTCAGACGATACTCTCAACCCGAAGGCACGGTTTGTTGAAGAAGCGCACGATGAAGGCTACACCGCCGACGACAACGTGCTGAACAGCGACGAAGAGTATGACTCGTCTTCCGACAGTGACGGAGGGCTCGTCATGTCTCGCCGCAAATCAGCCACGAAAGCCGTCCGCGACAACGCATCTGCCATCAAAGAGCGTCGCGGTACAGGCTTGTCGGTCCGTTCCAAGAAGTCTTCGCGAAGCGGCAGCAGCAACACTATGAAGAAGATTCGCACCCGCGACAGCGAAGATGGACGGCAACGGCCTTCTGGTGCGGACATCGCCGAGTCATGATGATCTGCTCCGTCCTCACCCTCTCAACTCTAAACACTTCGAATACAAAATACACATCACGACTTCCACGAAACGAAGATACATCACGTCTTTACGAAGACACGATATACCCACCACACCACTCTGCTTCGCTTGTTCTCGTCCCCATGTACGACTTCTGGCATTGCGCGGTTTTTTCCTGTATCTATATCCCACCGCAATGGGCGTACCGAGCGCTGGCGTTCTATAGACGGGTTGATCAGGATGGCGAAGCATTTCCTTCCCACAGTTTTCATTGGCAGCTTGTCTACAAAAGGAGGCGGGTATTGCGTGTAGCATATGTTATCGCGGAAGCATCTTGGAAACACTTGGCGTCGAGAGGCAGGGAACAGTCCTGTGCAGTGGAGGAAATCTACTTGAGAGCCGAACAATGCTTGGACGGCGAGCTGGAGCATTTGGACATGCTAGTTCTGTACTTAGGACTTTGCTTTTGTAGCTTTTGCAGCGATGCTCTCCCAGGCACGCGTGCCACTCGTGGAACTCAGGTCGTGGTCAAATAACAACCTCTTTTTTTCTGTCGACGAGACTCTTGATTGCTTTCCACATCTCGTTCACCACATGAACCTCTGCACCTTTCCAGGATCCTGCGGCCACTCGAATCCTCGGTAGAGAAACATGTATCCTGTCGCAGCATTGATGAGGAGGAGCCAGGCCGTCTCGAGCCAGAGGCGATGATCGACTGCTGCAAGGCGCGTTCTCAGTGTCGAAGCTGTTTTCGGCACTTCTGCAGGACTGTATCGCTGAAGCGGCACGTGGATGCGCCAGAAGATCCAGGGAAGGATCAGGTATCGAGGCTCGACTAGTGGTGCAGTCACGAGCTGCAGTGTGCTTGTGGCGATCCAGATGAGCACGAAAGATGTCGTTGCGCCTCTCGATCCGTCGGGAAGGGAGAGCGGTTTTGTGCTGGTGTTTGGGTTACGATCGGCTGGCGCTGGTGTTGCGTTTGTGATTTTGTCAAAGCTGTTGCCACTACCTCTGACATTGCCACTCTCGTGGTACGGTCTCGCCCCGAGTGCCTGTATGCACGCCCAGCCGCAGAGGACGTAAATTGGCGTCACCGCAAATTTCATCCACCAAGGCTTCATCAGCAGGCGGAAGACGTAAAAGGTATAATGCCTGTTGTCCGCCAATGTGAACGGATGCACAATGGTGTTGTAGTACACGACTGCACATGCCAGAGCCACGAAGCTTGCCATGAGCCAGAGTGATGGTGTGACGCCACGCCGGTTGAACATGAGCATGCTCTCCAGGGTGGCGAAATTGGGGAGGAGAGCTATGAACCCAAATGGCAAGGTAATCAGGTAGGGGTAGATGAGAGGCCAGGAGAAGAACGTGAAGTAAGGCCATATATAGAGCATCTGGGGGAGATGGAGGGTGGCGACGTGGTTGTTTTTGTCACCCAAGACTACGCCGCCGTTCCAGATGATGAAGGTAGCGAAGCTTGCAGCTATGATGATGAAGGGTGCGAGGGACTGAAGCATGCTTGCCAGTCGTTTCGGTTGAGTCGCCAGTCTGAGGCATACTGTCATGATGGAGACAGCTGTTTTCGTATAATCTGCTTGGCGATCAGCAGGTGAGTGGTCTTGAACACAAGGAAGACGATACCATGGATAGAGGCGTCCTTTACTGGCGGGTCGTAGACAGCATCCATCTTCCAGCTTGTTTTCGCCACACTTAGCAACGTATCGCCAAAGCCCTCGACTCTTCTGTGCATGGATACCTTCACCGCATTATGCGCCTGATCGAGTTCATTGACCAGCACTAGCGCGGCAGGGAAAATCGAAACCCAGAAGATGTTCGTCTGCCTGAACATTAGGCTGCTTGAACCCGCGACTACAAGCACGGGAGTCTTGAGCCATGACGACTTGCTCAACTGATTGAAGTGCAAGAACAGCCAGTAAAAGATGAGGACGGACAGTGTCGACGGCACATCGGTGTAGTACAAAGCTGCAAAGAAGAAAAGTGGTGGGAACAATGTCACATTCAGCGCACTGTGCTGAGAAGCCCAGTCATCGTTCCCGTTGCGTCTCCGGGTCAGGTAAGTCCATGTTATCACAGCTTGCAAGGTAACGAGGCAGAACAAGTCCAGACATCGCAGCCATATAAGGTCGCAGCCGACGATCGAAGAGATGATGTAGGAGAGAAGGTAGAGGCCAGGCGGAGTCGTGATCTTCGGGTCCCATATGGTGAAGCGATTGTTGCAGTAATGCTGAGCCTGTCGGACATGGAAGACTTCGTCCTGAAGAAACATGAGATGAGGTCTCCTTACCGTCCGTGGCGCTGACGTACCAGATATGGCTCTGCAACAGTGTCGTTGACCAGCTTGAACCACGCCAGCAGCGGGAGTGACTGCAATGCTGGTAGCGCCATGGTCGCTGGGCGTCCTTACTTCGAAGGACTCATCTCATCTTCAAGCAAGGTGAGGTCTGCGATCTACGTGATGCGAAGTAAGACCACAAGTGATTGGTTCGACGGCATCTTCCGGCCGCGTCTAAATCCCTGTAGTTTCTGGCGCGTACCGTGAAAGCTAAGTGCATATGCGCGCGCGACGGCTCTTCAAAACCCAGCGTCAATAACGTGCTGAATTGCTTGCGATGCCATCATGGCGCTACCTCTTCCCCCGGGCCTTACGGCCTCCGAGGTCGGTTTCCTCTGCGAGATGGAGTTTGTTACGGTAATCCCACGACAGCGGCTCGATGGACTGGAATTGCTCGGAGTGAGTGCGTGCGCGGCGGCGTAAGAACTGTTGCTCGTCTACAGCAGAAGCGCTCTACTAACGCCGTACAAAAGGGGCCAACGCAACCGCTCAAACCTCCATTCCCAACTCCACTACCGCTGTGGCTTGCTCTGCTCCTGAAGAAGCAGAAACGCGCCAACATCAGCCCCCCACCTTGGCTAAGCGTCGAAGGCCTAAGTCACATTCTCGACTTCGAAACGGACACTCGAACCGCCGAGGTCTTCTCGCCATCACAGGCGCTTCCACCACCCATGGGCACCCGACGAGGCTACGAAGATTACCTAGATGCGGAAATCGTGGACTTTTCGCCCCCGTTTTTGCCAAAGTCATCTACGACCGGCGCACAGGCGGAGGCGCTTCCGTATCATTGGCTTGAGGTGGGGCATTTGTTGCTCACGCATGCGGCTGATGATTTTGATGATGCGGAGGGGGTGAGAAGGTTGTTGAGGGATTTGCGGGAGGTGAGGATGAGTAAGTTGAGGAAGGGGTTTAAGGTGCTTGATGCTGGGGCGGGGGTGAAGCTGAATGGGGTGGGGGCGATGGAGATCGCGGAGGTTCGGGGTTTTGTTGGGGGTGTTGTTGATGGGTTGAGGTAAGTTGATTGTTTGTTGTGTATGATGCAGGGCCACTGACGTGGATTACAGGAAGATCAACCGCTCACGAGAAGAGTCGCGAAAGGAACGCGAAGCCGAAGATCGAGAGAATGGTCTGGGAGGTGGTAGCTACCAGGAAGACGACGATGATATGCAATTGTGACACTTCCTCTGCTTGCTTGCTTTCTTTGATTCTGCGTTTGCTCTCGGTTGTGATGTCTACAGCAGACTTCGGGAGACTGTCGTGCAAGGTATGAAGCACATCATGAGTGATGTGTCATCACAACCCATCACTCATACCGACATTCTACACACTCCGAAAGATACAAGATGCTCGAACAGCCCGACAAAACCGCCATATTCTGGGCCATCCTCATCAGCCTGCTGGACTTTCTTTAGATCATCGCGTTATTCGTGGCACTTGTGGTGGGCCCTTTCCTTGCTGTGTTGTACTACCAGCGCCGTGAGGAGTGGGATCAAGTTTGGACGGGGGGACGAAGGAGGAGTACAGGAAGTATGATGATGCACAGCGATAAGCAGTCGGAGGAAGGCGCAGCATTGGAACACAGTAACTGTTCGAACCTTGTTTTGTGCTACATACATCAGAACATCGTGAGAGCGCCAGATATCAGGCAGCTCGGTCACGGGTGGCAGCCGAATGTGGTCAACCGAAACAGATCATCGGGATATCAAAAGGGTACAGAAGGCGCTCGGAAAGTTACACGCATGCGATTGTCGGGCTGCTATTGTCTAGGACCTGTGGACGCAGAAGATAAGCACTTACTTGTGATGAGAGACAGGGCAGTACTCACTCCTCGCTTTCCACCCATTATCAACGTAGTCCGCCATATGCTTCACCATCGCCTCCTCCTGTTTATTGATATCGTGGTCGCGGTGGTTGGCCGGGTTCGTATCGATGCTGCGAACATATTTTGCTGGGTTTCCAGCAACGACAGTGTTTTCTGGCACATCCTGCGCAGTTCATTAGTGGCTGCTGAGTTGGACGCCGTCTTATTCCCAACTCACTTTGGTCACCACAGACCCAGCACCAACGACCGAGCCGTTGCCAACAGTCACGTACGGCAGCACGGTGGCGCCTGCACCAATGAAAACGTCGTCGCCGATCTTGATCAGACCCGCCTTCATCCTGCCCTTGCTTCCACCACGCATCTTCGCATCAACGCTTGCGGCCGTCGTCAAGAGCTGGACCCCCGAACCAACGATTGTCCTGTCCCCAACCCAGATGCCACCGCCGTCTTGAAGATAGCAGTCGGCAGAAATGAGAACCTCCTTGCCCAGATGGATATGGTAGCCGTAGTCGCATTTGAACGGAGCTTCGACGAGAGTGCAGTCCCCGACCTCGCCGACAGGACCAGCATGGTCCTTCTGGTCGGCCTGTAGCCGTTTACGAGGTTCGAGAATAGCCGTAAAGAACGAAGCGCGATAGTCGGCAGAAGTGCCTTCGTTCGGGTTTGCAGCTTTGTTGTAGTTGAAGAGTGCTTGAACGCATCGCTCACGATCGCGAATCAGTTGTGGATCAATGCAATGGAGGTAGGGTAGGCCTCGAAACATCTTCTCTTTCTCCGTGATTACGCGGCTTCCTGAAGAGCTTGAGCTAAGGTGGATGTTGTTCGAGCTGACCACTGACGCGGGTGCGTGCCTGAAGGGTGCGAAGGCGGGATGTGCTGCCCAGGGATCTGGATATAGATGTGGTGGAGGCAAAGATGTGTGATGCTGAGGAGGCGGAAGAGGAGGAAGATGCTGATTGTGCGACAAGTTCGGATAGTCGGGGACAGGAGGACGTTCGGGAGGATAGTATGGCCCCTGTGGTGGCGGTGGAGGATGCGAATTATCGGGCTGCCAACTTGACTGTGGCCATGTGTCTCTGCTGCTCGCACGCTTCGGTTCAGTCTGTTCTGGTAGTCGTCCCCAGTGTGAGTAAGTCCTCCCAGTCTCTACTGGTGGCTGGTGTAAGTAGTGTCTGCCCTCGCCTTGTGCCCAATGGCTAGTAGGACCAGGAGGTGGTTGCTCTGGATATGACAAAGCCGAAGGCTGAAGCTGAGGTGGAGGCTGTAGTTGCGGTTGTGGTTGCGGCATCACAGTGCGACTCTGGCCCGGCACCTTGTAGTCAGGTGGCTTTGGGCCATACCCAGCACATGCGAAGCCTCCGCGCTCGCAATTCGCACAAAGGGGCTTCTTCTCATCGCATTTCTTCTTGCGACCACGACAGGTGTGACAGCCAGTCTTGGTGCGATTGGTGAAGTGACGCTTCCGTTTCTTAGCATCAGCACTGTCGTCTTGCGCGTGGTCGTCGCCGTTGCACTGATCCTCCGTCCGCTCGTGGTGCTCGTAAGGTGGCGAGGCTTGATCAACGGTCTCGGCACGTTGGGCTTGTTGGAACTGTCTCGCGGACTCCACCAGCCTAGCTTCAGCACTAGATGATACCTCTGGTGGTGGCGGTCCTCGATTGATATTGGGAATGGGAGACGGTGCTCGACTCGTTTGACCCGTGGCCAGTGGGCGACGGTCTACATCCGCATCAGGTGATGTCAAATCAATCGCGGAGTCCAGTATGTTTGACATAAGACGTCGTTTAGCAGAGTCTAGGCCGTCGACATCGGCACTTGCTGGTTGAACTTCATCCTCAGTATCGGACCTTTTGCGTTTGCTCGCAGAATTGCTGGCGTGTTTCGATGTATCGTAGTCTGCTGTCACTTCTCGGACGTCAGGCCGCCAGCCATGGGTTGGTAACGAAGTCGACACTGTAATGTTCTCTCCAGGTGAGTCCTTCCCAGAGAGTGACCTCCACGATTTCGGAGCTTCAGCAGGGCGAAATGACGATAGTGCATGACCCTCCCCATTCACGGCAGTAAAGCCGGACGAGGCGGGCTCCGAGTGCGGATACGGCATGCCATGCGGCGGTTCTCTAGTTGGCATCGTCTGCATATCGGAAACCGGTAGTTTCTGGAGATTCGTATCGTTGGTTTAGCTGACGCTGAATATATCCATCCGCAGTCTCAAGTCGCAGATTCGTGTGCAGCGGTTGAGTTGCCGTTGCGATGGAAGGATACTGGACTTTTGTACGACGTGCTCCAACTGCACAACGCTTTGAAGATTTCCTGGAGATCGATATCTATTGATACTTGTGGTTGATTCGAATATCGTATAGAAATGCTCTGCATTCGGCGCCGTCGTGCAACGGGCTTGTCGAATCCGTCCGGCGGAGGTGGGCAACTGTTTCGCTGTCGGCGTCGGCACGGGACGTGATTTAACACTCTGCTTGGTATGCGGCGCGGTTGCTGTGCGGGCCAAAGCTGGACGTCCTGGTGCTTGGCCGAGCCGAGATGCAGAACTGAGGAATCTAGATTAGCGGCGATTGCCGGGTATCGATACACAGTCGCAATGTAACAAGACAAAAGGGACGCAGGAAGAATGAGAAGAAATGAGGAGAAGATGCAGCGCCATCGTCGCTTATGGAACATGCAGCAGCAAGTTGGATCGATGCTTGCCGCTTAACAGCCCGCGTTAGGATCAGCTCGCGCTTGAGACGGCTTGCGTCTAGCAGCCAGCGCTTCACGCCCGTCCGGCTCGGGGAGTCCAGCCGACGACTAGGCCGCCCCTCCCCCGTGGATTGGTTGGCTTAGCCTACGGTGAGCGCTTACTGGGTTTACCGCAGCATTTTCGTGACGAACACCTGCAGCTCGCGGGGTGTGGTGCTCAGGGCACTGCACGGCCAATGCCCCCTTCGCTCGGATTGCGCGTTTCTGTGCTTACGTTATTTGCACATGGCAGTTGAAATAGTCGACTGTAAGCGCCGAATGGTAAAGACGCACCCATAGTATACACTCCTTCATCACGAGCAACAGGGACACAGCGCATATCGTGATTGAATGAGTTGACGGTGCGCCCGGGGCTGCATGACACTATTGGGCGTCCATTATTCCAGGTAGATCGAGATAGCAAGGTGCGGCACATGCAGATGCCCTTAACGGCCACACTTTAATCTAATTCGCTAGACAGGCAAGTGCGCAAGGTTCATAGTGTGGAAGGTCTCCCCGCTTAGCTGCATCGATTCGGTTCACGTCCCGGCCCATTCCCTGCTCGTAGGCGTTCGGGCGAACGTTGTGGTGGTGACCCAAACTCTTGGGGGAGATGTTGCGTCTATGTCGTACACCGCCAACCTTTGAACCATGTCGACTGGGATATCTCCCATAGCAGCGGATTCCAAGTACTTTTCAAGTTACACAAGAATCAGGCACTACCAGACTGTCGATGTACCACAGTATTATCATCGACTGGTACCGTCCTATCGGGGTCAAGCGGGAATCGACTGTAGACCCCCGACAGCTTGGTAGGCTCGAGGCTATAAATTAGTATTGCCTACACTGTAGCTATTACCTGAATCTGATGCTCCCTCATGGAAAAAGACTACGATTCTTGCACTCCAGACTTGATCAGCCTTCCCAGGGAATGCTTCAAATGGCGGCGGAAGCACGATATCCCAGCGCCATGGGAATGTCCGGTGAGCCTTACTTGGGATCAGACTTTCTGAACCTGCTTCGATGCACTGTCCATGAGTGTAACAGCGAGAAGACAGGTCACTTTAAAGCATTGCCATATCGCTCTCGTTCTTGAAGTGACTTGGCCGAATGACTATGCTGAGACGTTCGTCATTTGCTTCAATATGAGCAGCAACGGACTGTACAAAAGTTGTTGTCCAACAAACACAGCTGTGGTCCCAGACACCCAGAGGATATATCGAGGTGTGCCACAGGGAGATCCGAACCGATTTGCCTCTTGGTAGCGATGTCGCGATGGTGGCTGGACCAGTTCCCGAGATCTGGGAGACTGCAGTGACTGAACACCCAATACCATGGTGTCGGGACTCCACGTATAATATGTCAAGTTTGCGATGCATCACTTCAGATGTCGTGTAACGTCTCCAATGTTGGGTGCAAGCGAGGAACAGAGACAGCGGCAAGGACGAAATTTAGGGTCTGTCCCGGGCCGTTCCTCGCTTCGGGCCCCGCCTTCTCCTGATTTGGACGACGCTTTTGAATACACCACACGCTTCCATCTCAACACCATTGCGCGCATCATAACCTCCATCATGTCGTCCAAAGGCATAGTCCGACTCTTCTCACTACCACCACGGTTTCTATGCCCAGCAGTACCTCGCCACTTCATCCGGTCGATCAAAACAATCCACCCTGGCAAAACCAACAGCAGATTCAACTATGGCCACCATCTACCCATACTGGGCTCGTCAAGTACGGCAGCCTTCTTGCGAAAGGAGCCCATGCTACCGCTACGGACAGGCGCTCTTGCGATCAAGAAAGGCATGACAGGCGTATACGACCCAGAGACGGCGAAGAGAGTACCCTGTACAGTACTCCAGCTAGACCGATGTCAGGTGATCAGTCACAAACGACGAGACAAGCACGGCTACTGGGCGGTGCAGGTCGGTTCAGGCACCAAGGAGGCGAGGAATGTGACCAGGCCGGAACGAGGACACTTTGCCGCACATGAAGTGCCTATAAAGGAGCACACGGCTGAGTTTAGGGTGAAGAATGAGGAGGGCTTGCCAGTGATAGGCAGCGTCATCAGCGCAGATCTGTTCAAGGAAGGGCAGTTTGTGGACACAAGAGCCGTGACGAGGGGTATGGGTTTTGCAGGAGGCATGAAGCGATGGGGCTTTTCGGGGCAGCCTGCATCCCATGGCACATCACTTACCCATCGCGCAATGGGTTCTGCTGGTGCAAGTCAAGGAAGTGGATCTCGTGTGCTGCCCGGCAAGAAGATGGCAGGGCGACTGGGAGGCGAGATGCACACTGTTCAAAATTTAAAGGTCATGAAGGTGGATGCTGAGAATGGTTTTGTGGTTGTTCATGGTGCTGTGCCGGGGCCAAAGAACAGCATGGTAAAGATTCAAGATGCGATCAAGAAGCCGTGGCCGGAAATTGAGGCTACGATTGGCCTCATCATACCGGAGCATGCGCCGGCGCGGATGGCAGCAGAGATTTGAGGTGTCATGGCAGACGATGCGCATCGCAAACGCTGACCGCCACACCCACACGCGAAGGCCGTCTAAGAACTGGTGTTACAGAATATCATCCCCAGCTCAGCCAGATGGGACGAACATGCTCTTCCCGACACCTATGAGCGGTGCTCCTTACCAGCTCAATGTGCTTACTCAGTACACAATTGTGGTCATGCGGAAAGCGTCCACGCACCAGGGATGAAAGTTTATCGTACGGCGCGCAGCACCCGAGGCGTGGAGAGTGTCGGTGAAGTGGACGCGAATTCTTGCCTGCTGTTGATGTTACGCATAGCTAGGCTGCTGCAGTTTGGACCTTGTATCATACTAGTAAAGCATCATATCACCTTGTAGAGTATCGCATCATATACGCTATTATTTTCGATGATCAAACGAACTAGAAGATCACCTTCGAGGCAACACTCAGCAGCCACGCAGCATCCGACCAACCATCTTCCGCTGAAGCTGCACCCTGCCCATTTCCAAGTCTTTCTCGCTCTAGAAGCTTGCTTTTCTCATCACGCTTCCGCCGATTCTCTGCTGCCATTCGCTTTGCCGCTTCAGCATCCGTCTCGCTCACATGCCCGAACTCATCGTCAGTGGTCTCCTCCCGCTCCTCGACCTTAAACAGATTGAAGTTCATCAATCGATCTACGACTCCACCAAAACCGAATGACTTTCCGTCGGCACTTCCAGATATCTCGTCCTGACTGCTCTCCTCGTCCGCATCAACAAAGTCCGGCTCTATCGCGATCGCAGAGAACTCATCCATGCTCGCCCCACTCTTGTCAACCGTTGTGAACGGTGCTAATGCCGCGCGAGAATTGGTGAAGCTACCACGCCGAGACGTCCGTCTGCTGCCAGCCCGACTGCCGTATCTGCTTCCCCAACCTCCTGACCTCGTGTGAATAGGCGTGAGCTCATCATCAGCGTGCTGTAGAATCGTTGTACTAGTGCTCGTGCTAAGAGCAGCGAGTTCTTCGTAGCCGTCATCGTCTTCTTCATCTGTCGTATCTTGCCGATGGCTGAACGACGAAGATGAAGGCCTGGAAGATAGCCAGGATTGCCCTTTCGACTCCTGAACAATAGCGTTGGCTGCAGCTCCTGTCCGACTGATCCAGTCATCCTCTAGACCCTTCGATCGCGTCTTCGCTGGCGGAGTCATTGAGCCTCCCGTACCTGTGCTTCGTCGAGAGTGGTGTCGAAGTCGTTGTTCCCTCCGGCCTTGTGCCCCTTCACGCGCAATTTTCTGCCTATGCGCAAGCAACGCGGCTTCGCTCTTTGCTTTCGGCATCAGTCCGCGTCCGATATCCAGATTGATCGCGCCTGCGTTATCTCGCACGATAGTGGAGTACTCATAGTTCATCAGGTCTGCAGGGCCGTTGTCGTATATTGAGCTTCTCCGGCTGAGTCCATGTATCTGTCGGCGACTCGAGCTCCTACTGAGTATACCGGGGGTGGTTGGCGCAGACTTTCCCTGAAGGTAGGACGAATGTCCTCTCGACAGTGTGCCATCTTCTGTTTCGTCGGGACCGAATCTGACGTCTTTGCTGGGGGCTACGTATTGGGAGGACAGCGGCGCGAGGCGGAGGTTGGAGAGGTTCGTATGCGATCGTTTGGAGCGGGAGTTGGCGTTCAAGGAGCTGCTGCTTCCTTTGCTTTTCTGTTGGTACATCAGAACGGCCCTCTTAAGTAGCATGACTTACATCAGTCACTTACTTCCATCTTGACTGACAGTGGGCATAACTGTGCGGTGAGACTGTGGTTGTGAGTGTGCAGACAACTCCGCGAGGTATGCTTTCATGTGATAATGGTCCGTGCATCTCCAAGTCTACAACTTTCGCTAATTAACGTGTGTCTTCCAGGTTTGCTACGCTTTCCATCTTAAATCTTATGGCTTTAAGGACACCCCCGATTCAGGAAACCAACGGTGATTCCTAGATCTCCAGATAACACTACATTACCCAAACGATGCCTGACTTCCTGGACACCTTTCGAAGCAGTAGCCAGTTGTCCTAGACTCTCGTTCTGTATCAGACACATTGCTTGGGAGAGTAGCAAATCATGGACCTTCTCCAACCTCATCACTTCGACATCAGGCTCCGTAACCTCATGGTAGGCATTGATCTCCAGCAACTTAGTCGAGTCTCGTCTTCCCGCCTCAAGGACACTGCTTTGCCTGACCTTGGCCTCATCGAGCTTGTCTCTGGCGACAGTTTCCAGAATGACTACAGCCAGCTATACCTATCTATGTTCCACACTGGCGAGCGCGAGCGGGTCGACCTCATTGTACAACGTCTCCGGGACGATTTTGCTGGTATACGGTCTGGTCTTGCCCCATACCGGATCGTAGGAATTCGCGATCCCAACGGCGAGGCAGTGGGAGCAGCGCAGTTCTCCGTACTCATGCTCGCCGGGGGTCGATTTGCGGTACCTTACCTCCAATACATCTATGTCCGTGCAGAGAACAGGCGACAGGATCTCAGCGAGGTCTTGCACACCATGGTACTTGCCGTGGCTACTGCGGACGCGAACGCAACTGTAGAGGGCAGGGTGGTACCATTCACGTTGTTCGAGACTGCGCCCACCGGACATGGCTCAACGCAGACAAGCCGTACAGAGGCAACTGAGCGTACGACTATTCATGCGAAGAGTGGTTCGCGAGCGTTGATGCTGCGATCAAGGAGCGCAGGGTCTTCTGGGGCTTTTAGTGCACATGTGCAACCAGGTCTAGAGCCCGAAGAAGGCCCTTTGACCTTGATCTGGGCGGTCCGACCATCGCCTGCGCCTTCAATCGAGTACGATGTAGGAGAGTGTGGCAAGGCATTGGTTGCTGCATACTACCGTAGTCTGCGTGACGAAGGCTTCCCTGAGAAGAACATTGCACTCGCTGAACGGATCGTCGAAGAACGAGTGGAGGGCAGAGAGTTCTTTGACATGCCGCTTGCTGATGTGACTGCAGCCATGTACAAGGACCTGCCTGGAAGCCATGAGACTTGAAAGTAATATTTTTCATTCTGACTCAGCTATTTCATGTACCTTGGTCGCAACGCAAAACAATAGTGACAAAGATAAGATCACCGCAGCCTTATATCACTCAGAGCCAAGCGCTTCCTTGCCTCATGCGTCGTATCATGCCAGCGTCTAGTCTAAATAATGCTCACTTCGTCGCCATCATCCTGCTCGATTGCGAAAGTTGTCAGCAAGTTCCTGGCCGCCTTTTCGCCAGTCGCAAAAGCGCCGTGGACGCAACCATTGGCGACCTCGGTGCAGTGCTCTCCAGCAAATTGCAGTCGGCTATCCTTGTGTGCATCCAGAGCGTCCAGTAAGAGCTGCGGTTCGTCTCCGACTTTGTCGGCGGAGTAAGATCCAAAGCCTGCCAGCGGATCTTGCGTCCAATTCGTCTTTTCGATGTTGACGAGCGCTGGGAGCGCTTTGTAAGGCTCCGTGCGAAAGAGCCTGAACAGCGGCTCGAAGAACTTGTAGATCTCCTTCTTGCTCGTCATGGCTTCGATGCGTTGCGTGAGCGGCTCAGCGATCTGAACGCATAGCTCCTTGCTACCGGTCATGATCCAGAGATTGATCGTCACAGTCGCATAGTTTAGGATGTTGTCCTGAGTCGAGGAGCTGCTGGAGCCTGCAGATGAGCTGTAGACCCCATCGCCGTCTTCCAGTTCTGGTGGAGATGGGTAATAGATGAGTTGATCGTTATCCTTCGACCAGAAAACTTCCTCGAACTCGAAGAACACTTTGCCAAGCGCTCCATAGGAGAACCTCGAGACTCCGACCTGGATGTCGCTAGGAAGTGGTGGATCGAAGGACACCAACTCGTGGCGAAGAGAGCCAAGGGGAGTGGTACAAATGACTGCATCGGCCGAGAAGCTGGATGCGGTACCATCTTCCAGTCGACATTTTACGAGACTAGGGCTCGAGCCGTCCTCACTCCAGACGATGTTCTCCACAACATGATTCAGGCGGATGATGTCTGGTTCACTCTGAAGAGGTTTGGCGGTCCACTTGACGATCGAGTCGTACCCGCCTTTCATGTACAGATTGCGCTCGGTGATGAAGTAGCTGAGATGCTTCGCAGATGCCTGCTCAACGCTGGTGCCGATCCAAAGCTCGACTTCCTTCACCGCCTGTGGAGCCCAAGCGCGCTCATCGCTGGTGATAAGCTGGTGGTTCCTGACAAATTCATTCACGAAGCTTGCCACGTCGCGATCGGGCGCCTCGGGATGCGTGTCGTAGTACCTAAAAAGAATAGGTAAATGATCAGCAGTGCTTAGACAGGACATGTCCCACGTGAGTTTGCCCACCACTCGCAGTAATCGGCGAACTCATCAGCTACCTTCTTCGCTTTGAACTGAGGCCCAGCACGACCATGCTCCGTGTAGAATGCTCCCATTCCATCATCGTAGTAATATACCAAACCGAGACTAGAAATCAGTTTAACGAGACTGTTCTGCGAGGTTTCGTGCATCCAGGCAGCGCCTAATGTTTTGCATAAGTAAGGTGGTAATTCACATACCCTGGAGGTGCCGATGCCGTGTTGGCAGCTATCAAGCTTACCCGCTCAGGTCTGCAGCTCAGTGGCAGCTTGCGTGTTTCCACGACGTACCGATGTCTCTGGGCCCTTTGTCAGTGTGCGTGGTATGAATACGCCCGCCGATGCGGTCACGACCTTCAACGACGACGACTTCCACACCATGGCGCTGCAGGATGGACGCAGCACGTAAGCCGGAAATGCCGGCTCCAACTACCACTACTCGCCTTACAGGTCCCGGTCCTGAAGTGCCTCGTCCATTATTTGTAGACGCTGGCACCTCTCCCACTGCGGGCTTCGCAGGAGAGGTTGAGAGATCGATCTCCTTCAGGGCCGGGCCAATACTTTTGGACGGTTTTTTGGGTTGATTACTACAATCCCGTAGGGACGTCATGTTGTAGAGTTGGCTAAGTAATAGCTGGCAAGTTGACATTCGCTTGTGGCGTATGGTGTGCGTCGAATCTGAGGTTGGGAGAGTGTGAGGAGGAGTTCGAGGTCGTCCGCGGCTTCGGGGGATAGCTGATGATGAAGGGTGGGTAGGATCTAGCCATTTGAAGCTAGGCCTGACGAAGGAAGTAGAAGCGAATCGAGGCTTTCTCGGATTCCTTCTGCTGATGCTTGCCGTTTCGTCCACCAATCGATATATGCCATGGCGGCCGGAACACCGTGTCCCGTTATCTGGTGTGGGGAGAACGTGGTGGTGACCACGCTCGGGCGCGTGCTCGCGTGGCACCGATAACGAGGGAATCGGTTTCCCAGCGGCTCTTTGACTTCAGACTCTGCACTCTAAAACCCAAGGCACAGTTCGATGGCCGTTGGAGAGAGCGGACCAATCTCTGCGGCCGTGGGAGACCATGGCCACGTTCCGAAGGAGGCGCCAACGAGGATTACCAACGAGCGCGACGATGAAACGAAAGCTGCAGGTGTGCAAGGTCACGAAGTCGAAGAAGATGAGCTTGCAGGGACTCGACTGCTGTTTCGTCGCGACCTGGTAACCGGGCAATACGACGAGAATATCATCCTGTCCCCTACTCCGACTAAATCGCCGAGTAAGCTACCAGATCACATCCGAAGTTGGGCCTCCACTGATCTGATTGCCACGTACAGACGACCCATTGAACTGGGCATCATGGCGGAAGATATGGCACGCGTCCCTTGTACTCTTTATCACAGGTTTCACTGCGGCCACAGCGAACGACGCTGGATCCGCGGGAGATGCATTGCTGAAAGAACTCGGGATTCACTACTCCGTTGCGAACACGGCAGCAGGAGTGCTGTTCATAGGGATCGGCTACTGGACCTTGTTAGGATCCCCGATGCCTACCCTCTATGGACGGCGTCTTCAGTACTTTGTGTGCTTAATCTGGTCTATCGTGGGTAAGTACCAATGGCACTAGGGTTCCCGATGTCTGAGGGCTCCTCTTGACGGAGACAACACTAACTCCGACTCTCCTGTGTCGCAGGATCGATCTGGTTTGCTAGAACCATGACGATTCAAGACTCTATCTGGTGTCAGCTGTTCGTAGGTGCTTCAGAGGGTTGTGCGGAGGCGTTAGCCCAGCAATCGTTGAGCGATCTTTTCTTCGAGCATCGCCGAGGTCTCGTTCTTGGTCTGTTCGTCTTGGCCACCTCCATCGGTACCTTCCTTGGCCCTCTTGTAGCGGGCTATATCGCGATCTGGAACTGGCGGTGGGTTGGATGGTGGACTGTCATTATATCTGCAGTGACGCTCTTGGTCTTCTACTTTGGCCTTGAGGAAACCACCTTCGACCGCAATGTCTTTCTTGGACGTCGTCACAGCTTCTATAACGAGAAAGGCACGACAGCTACCGATCAAACGTTAAGGGACGCAAAAAGCGCTCCCCATCGCGAAGAGCAAAGCGACATAGGACGTATTGACAGCGAGACCGGCCAACCAGTTGACCAGCGCAAAACATACTTCCAGCGAATTGCTCTCATCACACCCGCGCCCAATCTGATCGGCTGGGGATTCGTTCAATACTTCCAGCGACTGTGGCAAATCCTGCGTGTCTTCGCCCTGCCACCTGTCATATTTGCTGGTCTTCAATGGGGAGCCCAGGATGCGTGGTTGTCGTTCTACCTTACTGTCGAGCAGGATAACTACTATTACAAGCCTTATTTCTACTCAAACCAGGCAGTCAATATCATGAACATCCCAACGCTAATTGGGTCTATTATTGGTTGTATATACGGCGGCTGGTTCTCGGATTACTTTGTTCAATGGATCGCTAAGCGCTATCGAAATGGTATCACCGAAGCTGAGGATCGGCTGTGGCTCCTGCTTCTTTCTGCAGTTATCAGTCCTGCTGGTCTGATGACGTGAGTCCCGAACGGCACAACCCAATTCTAAGACATAAGACTAATCATTATCTATAGTTTCGGCATAGCCAGCGACCAAGGAAGGGACTGGCCAGTTCCCTACTTTGGCTTGGGTCTGATCGGCTTCGGCTGGGGTTGTGCAGGCGATCTTAGCATGGCATACCTCATGGATTGTTACCCGGAGATTGTCCTAGAAGGAATGGTCGGTGTTGCGGTGATCAACAACACGCTCGCGTGTATATTCACGTTCACCGTCAGTAAGTAAATACGTCTTATCGGCCTTGGGAGAACTGGTCACTGACAGTGATGTTAGGTCTTTGGATCACAGCCAGCGGGTTGTCAAATACCTTCATCGCCATTGGCGTCCTCTCGCTCTTCTTCCATCTCCTGACACTCCCCATGATCTATTGGGGCAAGGCGTGCAGACGATGGACTAGGCCACGATATCAGCGCTTTCTTTATGTGCGAGATGGGCGATAGCATCGGGCGGCGTATGTTGGATTTGCTATGACCAGTATTTGGAAAGTGTAAATGTTACATATTGATTTGAGCACTATCCCCGAGAACCAAACGCTCGTCTGATGGCCTCGAACCTTGTCTTCTTGGTTTTGCTCGGGTAGCCTGCTCGAAGACTTCTCTTACCCCTTCATTCGTCTTCGCAGAGCATTCTAAATACATGCAGGCCCCAATCTTCTTGCGTTTATCTTCGCCTTGCTTCCAAGTCACTGGTCGTTGATTGGTCTTCCGAAGCTCCATTATTGCGCTTGGATCGTAGCGCAGGTCACATTGTAATCCCACGAGGAATATCGGGAGTCCTTGACAAAAGTGCAGAACCTCGCCTATCCATTTGTCCTGAACATTATCGAGCGAGTCCGGACTGCCGATGTTGAAGCATAAAAGGATGATGTGTGCATCAGGATAGGAAAGCGGCCGTAGACGATCGTAGTCTTCCATCCCAGCAGTGTCCCAGAGAGCCAGTTCCAGATGTTTACCGTCTACTTCGACATCGGCCATGTACTTGTAAAATACAGTGAGATATATAGTATTTTGTGGCCATGTGCCTTTGGCGAACCTGAATAGCAGGTAACTCTTGCCACAGCCCGGGTCCCCGACAACAGCGGCTTTGCGTTTGTCGTCGGCATGTCGACCATCAGCAGGCGTATCTGCTGCCGCAAGGGTCACTGCAGGCTCGGACAGTGAAGTCTCTTGCGGTTGACCGCCATCATCACTTCTGGCATAGCGCGAGCCAGCCGCTTTCACAACGTTGAGTTTGTCCTCGGGAAAGAGTTGCTCGTCGACACGCTGTGTGGGGTTGGTCTCCTCCCCCTGTTGGGTTATCGCGTGGTCGTGATTCACATACACCTATCGACAACAAATAAGTCAATAAAGTAGACCTCTAATTTGCTTGATCTCCACCTGTTGCTCACATACTTCTTTTTCCGCGTAAAACTTCGTCAGCCTGAATCGTTTCTTCTCATATTGACGTTGCTGATCCCTCGCCCTGTCTTCCAACCATTTAGCATTGCCATGAGCTCTCGCAGCCACGATGGCACCGATTTCCCTATCATCAATGCACCTGGGCAGACTAATTAACGAGTGGGTGACGTCGGGTTCGGAGTCCACGCAGTCGCTAGCCCAAGATCTGTACGGTATAGCTTGGGACGGCTCGACAGGCTCAGCGATGTCAGACAATTGATGGACAAGTCCGGAGTCTTTTGCACAAGGTCCAGTACCCGGTGCCTCCGCAGAGTCCACCGAATCTTGCTTCGAGGTAGAAGAAATGTTTAGGCTTGTAGTCGATCCCTCGAGCGGCTGTGGATGTAAAGCCTTATGATCCTTCGGATGTACTGCGAACCGAGAACGGTCGGCGTTGGGGTATGACGGCACAGGGTTTCGAGTCTTCACACTTTCGAGGGACTTTGCTCTTCGAGTAGTAGTCTGCGAAGGAGAGATCGTAGACTGCGGTGAGTTCGCAGTTTGACGGTTATGGCTTCGATCACTGTTGCGCGTGTCCACAGTCTTCTTGGGAATCGGGTTCCCTTCTCTGGTGCTGCAAAGTACGGACGACGCTTCGGGCCACAAGCTGTTGTTGCCCTCGCCCTGCGCACCCGAGACTCTTTCTGTCCCCTCGCACGAAACCCGTTCGCTGCTTGGAAGCGTGTGGATCCCTGCTTCCTGGTTCGTACCCGTTTCACTAGATCGGGCGTATCCACTCTCATAATCCTTTCTGGTCAGGATTGGAGTAATGACGACCCTTGGGGAGTCTAGCGGAATAGAGTGTAGCGACACTTCGCGTGCCAGTGGCCAGTCCAATGGTTCCGATTGCAGCGATGCGTTGTCCTCGTGTCCTGCTGATAGTAATGCCGAAGGTGTTTCCATCGTGCTATGCCCGGAGAGCGTATTGAAGTAGAACAGTCGTCCATCCGGAGTAGCTTGAGGTATCCAAAACCGCTCCTCATCTAGACGAGCACTCAGACCGTCCATCGTTGTAACGTCTGAAGCTTCTTGCTGCGGCAGTCTCTCCGATGTCTCTGCCGTTACTTCGGCGGGAGACATAGCCAGTTCTATGCTCCGCTCAGCGGACCTCATGCCGGGAGACCCACCCTCCAGGCCTGGAGAGCCTCGGGCTTTATCCGCGAAGACATCGTCGCTGACGATACTGCGATGCACAGCGAGCTTTTCTGGATGCACGAACGCTGGGCTCTGCGAGCGAAGCACGGCAGCGGACTCCGGTACATCTTCACTGACCGACCCCTTTGCATCTTGCCCTAAAACATTGGAAGGTGTTTCCAGTAGCCCACCAATAAATGCCGTGTCCACATTCAGCTCTCCGGAATCACCGACCATCGTTTCGAGCATGACGGCAAAAGCTTCTTTATCGTTCTCGTCACCATCGGCCTCGCAAAGCAGTATAAGCAAGCTCAAGCAGGTCTTCACTTCGTCGACGTTCTTTATCTTCCGATACGATTGAGCGCACGTCGCGCGTGTAGTTGCGCCGCAGCTGTATCTTCCTGTATCTTCATCAAGTTCGCGAGACTGAGCACGTCTGCAAGATACATCGGATCGTGTCTGCCAACAAGGCGTTCGTTGATGGCCATCCTCTGCAATAGCATTCCCTGGCACTCGGTCCACTTTCGCTGTGAATGATACATCTCGTACAGGGTCGTTATAACTTCTGAAAGCATGGTCCTGTCTCGATGCTTCGTACTCATACGCGCAATCTCCATCCGGCTCAGGCAATTCCGAAGCAGTTTCTCTGCACCTACCATATCGCCAGCACGTAGCTTTCGTGCCGCGCTTTCGTGTAGCAGTCTCGTTATCTCGTCCTGCAACTCGTCATCAGAATCGGCGCTTTCGTCGGTCTCGAATATTGGCACGTTCGCCACTGACTGAGGTGCTGCTGGAAGCAAAGTGGAGTCTTCTCCTTCGTAGTCGTAGACAGTACATGATTCTATCCACCTCCGCATTGCTAGATTGTGCTCCACTGGAAAACATTCCCCAAGGTTGGAGTCTACGTCATCTTCTTGTGTTTGCGCACCTTGATTGTAACAGCTGTGCTAGCCGACGAGATGGTGCTGGCAGCGGACCGAACGCAGTCCAGCAGATTACTCATGGCAGTCACCTGCCTTTGGTCCTGTGGCGTATATACCGTGGCCTGCAAGCTCTCAATCCTCTGGTTCAGGTCCAACGCAATGCGACGAACGTCGTCATGTAGTTCGTTTAGACTGGGAAGAACCTTCATCTCGGTCGACTTGCTATAGGACAGCTGATTCAAGAGTATGATAGTTTGCATGGACAGTTGAAGACCATCTCGATAGGAGTGGATGTGCAGGCGAAAGCGAATAATCCTTTCCTGCGCACGATTGAGCCGAAGCTGCTTCCTGTGCTCATCAAGAAAGCTTCCGTCTTTGTTGATCTCCCCGATCAGGGTTTGGAGCTCGCCGAGGACAGCTTTACTATCCTGTATTGCACGTGCGACGTTGTCCCACAACGAGCCGACGTGTCCAGTGCCGCCACTCTGCTCAGCCGTAATGTGTTCGAACGTTTGTCGCATAGACTCGAGAACCCTATTGAGGCTGTCAATATCCTTCTCAAGGTCCGAGATGGTTTTGTGAACAATCGAGGCTCCATCGTGGAACTTTTTGAGCTCATTTGCCACGGTTGCAGTAACTTGAAGCAAGGCAACCACTCCCGTTGCGATACTCAGCCCATCTGGCATGGTGGGCAGTCAGTCCAGGTCGCCAGGCAGTCGATTGGGGAGCCAATGAGCCAATGCTTCAGAAGCCAAGTCGTTCTTATGCGATCTTTCAACCCGCGTATAATATCTTCGGATTCCAGTTTTACGCGGGGCGCGCTCGCGCCGTGCGCTCCCACATAAACACCACTGCTGGGTTGAGATGAGGCCTGTGCAGATGAGAGGATTGCTTCAAGGACAGTGCCAGTCAATAAGCCAAACAGCTCTTGGGCTCTCAGACCATGCCACGGGGGTCGAGGCGCGGCCAGTGTGTTTGTTCCTGTCCTTCGATCCCTCTCCAGGCACGTTCGAGACGAGTATTCATATGTACAGTGCTCGACACCTTGGGTGTGCAAGGCTGGGCAGAGTGGTCGTGGCGCACCTACCCCACCCCTTCGCATGGATCGCAGGCAAGGTATACATGTACTGATTGATAAGTCGAAAAGATAAAAAGAAAATGAGGAGACAACTGCTACGTCGAACTTACATGTCGCTGGCAAGTTAAAGCTTATAATTCCCACCACCTTGCACTCCGCCCGTCGATGCCCTCACCTCCTTCCCTTCCACGTCCTTCATTTCACCCTTCTTTCCGATGACCTTCACTCCACCCTTCTTCAAATCTCCTATCATCTCCTTCTTCTTCTCACTCTTCCCACTAGGCTTCGTACCCTCATTCCCGCCCGCCTTTCTGATCCTCTCCTTCTCCCTCCGCCGTCTCCTCTTCTTCTCATCCCGACTCAACTCTTCCCGTCCGGCCGGCAGTCCAGACTTCCCTACCACTTCCTCCCTCACCCCCTTCGCCGACTCGCCAGCCTTATAGACTTCCTGCGGCGCCAGCTGGCTCGCGCCCGCAATCTCGCCACCAGCACTCGGTCGCGCATCCTCCATCGTGATCGCAGGCGCATCAACACGGATATCGAGTTGCGGAACTGCTTGCTTTGGGCGGAAGTTCCAAGAGCTGAGACTATCAAGATCAGAGGAGAGGTTCTTCCAGAGCGCCTCGATTTCCTTTCCCTCTTTCTTCGCCTTCTCATCCTTGGCGTCGACGAAGTTAGGATCAGTGCGGCGGAGGTGCTCTTCTTCGTACTCTTCCGCCAGGCCCTTCTTGCTTTTGCCATCTTCCAATTGGAAGTCTAGCTTGCCTCTCCTCGCCGCCGAGCCAGTAGCAAGGTCGTCTGGTCGTCGACGAATAATGTCCTGGAAGTCGTGCGCAAGGATTCGGCGCTTGATGAGCTCTTCGATGCTCTCGCTGACTTCTGCCGTGATTACAGGTACAGGCTTGCCAGTGCGCTCGAAGTCAAGATCCTCTTCTAGGAGTGAGTTGAGTGGCCTATCAGAGGCGCGAGCTTCACCAGACAGAGTCCATTCGCGCTTCGCCACATTTGCAGCTTCGAGTTTACGGATCTCTTCAGCGAGGGCGGCTTTCCGGCGTTCGTAGGCTGAGCGACGTGATTTGGGATCCGATGGGTCGAGAGCTGGAGCTTCAACCTCCTCCTCGGGCTCTGATTCTTCGTCTTCGAAGAGATCGCGATGGACCGCTGCCATAGTGCGCTCTACATCTTCGTCCTCCACCTCATCGTCTCCACCATTCTGAGCAGGCGCAGGAAAGTTGTGAGGATTTGGTCGTCCTTTCTTGTTCTTTCGCTTCTTTTGCGCAGGCGGTGCGAAGAAGTCCTTGTACATGATGTCATTTGTGTTAGACAGGCCACCCATCACATCCATCTCACCACCATCAACGTCTTCTTCATCTTCGCTGAACGCATCAGGATCGCCAAACGTCGGACCCTCCTCATCATCGTCTTCGTCTTGACGTACATCTGGAGCTGCTCCGTCAACACCGACACTCTGCGCCACAGGATCCGCATCCCAGTCGACATCTTCCTCATCACTTGCCGCCCCATCGTCGTCACCCCGCGCATCTTGCTGCTCCATAAATTCTGATTTGCGGTTGAAGTCGTCAATCGAGAAGAAGCCATCATTCAATCCGAACTTATCCGTGACGAGCTCCTCTGCTGGCTGATCGTCTTGGTCGAGATCTCCCGCGTCCATGTCAATAGCTTCGTCGTCCAGACCCTGCTCATCGTAGTCTTCCATACCCTCGAAGTCCATGCCGTCGTCCTCATCGCCCTCCTCGCCATCGACATCTGGTCCCTCGATCTCGAAGTCAACGCCTTCCTCTCCCAAGCTGCCGTCTATCTCAGAATCATAAATCTCATCTTCGTCTTCGCTGATATCCCCATTGGTCACTTGAGCCTGCGCCGTGTCTGCCACCTCTAGCGCTCTCTCGGCCTCCACGGCTGCAGCATCTATAACCCGTCTCGCCTGCTCCCAGACCTGCTCCACACTGAAGCCATCGGTATGAATCTGCCTGAGTCGAAGAACATCTTCTTCAGACAGCTGCTCTCCTCGCTTTCGCTTCTTCCTGTCATCCTTCTGTCGTTGCTGCTGCGCCCGCCCAACATCCTGCGCCAGTGGGTCAAGCGCATGCTTGAGATATGCGAGAGTATTTGTGTATAGTGGTAGTGTGGGCTGGAGAAAATGGTGTTGCGAATGCTGCAGCGTAGACGATAAAGTGCTCGTATGACCATTCGTGAGCGCCATAGCTGTGGTCAACTTCGTCCTGTCCTGTCCTTCTGGCTCGTAACATTTCCGGAAATGCAGAGCTTGAACATCGCCAGAAATTTAAGGTTATCTAAGCTCGATCTAAGGTTTTTGCACTCACCCGCGTCCGAGCTTCCGCCGACTCCACTTCTGTGACTTCACGTCCACTCGGAACATGAACTGCAGCATAACGGAATAGTGCCGCATCTTCAGCTTGCGAAGAGACCACGATGCTATATGTAGATCATGAGACCACGAGAAGAGTGCTTGTAAGCCCAAGACACCCTCATCTTCCATCGCAATGACGCTAGACGACACTTTCTACCCCTCCGCGTCCTTCGCTCAACTCGTTCTCTACCTCATTGTCTTCCTTGTCGTATTAGGATACCTAGGCTCGACCCATGCCGCGCACCACACAGTCCCGGGCCCGACTCTCGCAGCTTTTACGGACCTCTGGCGGTTGTTTACAGTCTGGTCTCGGGACTCCCATTCGACCTATCTCAAGCTACACAAAAAGCATGGCGACTTTGTCCGGATCGGACCCAACTGCATCAGTATCTCCAAACCGGATCTCATACCAGTAATCTACGGCATCGGAAAAGGTTACGTCAAGTCCGACTTCTACTCGGTATGGCAGAATATCGTCAATGGCAAGCGAGTGGCGAGTCTCGTATTCGCTACAGACGAGGCTCAGCATGCGGCGATGAAGAAGCCTATCGCGGCATCTTATTCGCTGTCGACACTGAAGGAGTTTGAGCCGTTGATTGACTCGACGACTGCAGTCTTTTTATCTCGGCTGGACGAGTTGTTCGCCAGTACTGCAAAGGTCTGCGATCTGGGAACGTGGCTGCAGTGGTATGCCTTTGATGTGATAGGCGAACTGACATTTTCGAAACGCCTTGGGTTTCTCGAGAGAGGAGAGGACGTTGAAGGGATCTGCCGTTCCGTTGGAAAGAACTTCGATCGTTGCTCCGTCTTGGGGCAGATGCCGTGGCTGGACTTGGTAACATACAAGAATCCCTTGTATCTCAAGTTCTTCGCAAAGCCAGTCTCGAATCCGGTAATAGGCTTCGGACAGCGCAGACTCGAAGAACGACTCAACAACCCTGACTCAACCACCTCACCTTTGATCGACATCAAGGACCCAGCATTGGAAGAGAAAGTCCTGCACGATACTCTCCCTAGCAAACCCGACTTCCTCTCTCGCTTCCTGACGGTTCGTGACGAACAACCCGACGTCGTGACCGACTCCCGTCTATTAGCATACCTCTTCATCAATGTGAATGCAGGCAGTGACACCATAGCGTCGGTCCTGCGAGCAATTTTCTACTACCTACTGAAAAACCCTGCCTCGTTGGCGAAAATCACATTCGAACTTCTCGAATCCCAGAAAGCTGGCAACATCACCACACCCTTACCAACCTGGACAGAGTGCCAATCCCTCCCCTACCTCAACGCCGTAATCAAAGAAGCACTCCGTCTCAACCCTGCTCTGGCGCTACCGATGGAACGTATCGTCCCTTCTGCCCCCGGGCTGAAGATCGGAGATCTCTCACTCCCGCCTGGAACAATCGTCGGCATACATCCGTGGGTTCTGCACCGCGATACTCGGATCTTCGGCGACGATGCAGAGGAGTGGCGGCCAGAGCGTTGGCTTGATGAGGATGAGGAGAGGGTGAAGTATATGGAGCACCACATCCTAACGTTCGGCGCAGGTAAGCGGACATGCTTGGGACGGAACATAGCGATGATGGAGCTGACGAAGCTTGTGCCGGCGTTGTTGATGAGGTATGAGATGAGGCTGGCAGACCCGGAGAAGTCATGGCGAGTCCTTAACTCGTGGGTTGTGAAGCAGGAGGGACTTGATGTTGTGTTCAACAAGCGGGAACAGTAATATCCAGGCTTCTATCTAGCATCTGAAAATCCGAAAGAATGTTCTGATCGTACACTGCCCAATGCCTCTATCGTACACGAATGCAATCATCAATGCGTATCCTCCTGCTAGTGCTATCGAAGCAAATTGCTGTAAATGAACTCGATCATTAAATCAATGCTAATGTTGACGGTGTGAACAAGCGCATGAAGGGGTATCAAACTTCCGCCCAAAGCAAGTGACAAACAAAAAAAGACTTTCGATCTGATGAAGGGGTTCTGCCGGTGGATGGACGACGGCGATGTGAGCTCGCTGATCACAGAATGGGTCGTGAACGCATCAACGCAGGTGCCGGTGCATGTTGGTCCGCAGCGCTGTACCGGGCGACACTTGGAGCGACAATGCCCGAGGTACTGCCACTCGAGTAGGGCGTGTCCATGAGAAGTGATGACTGAAGGCTTCCGACTAGTTTTCGTCAAATCCAGGAAATGGTGGAGAGCCCTGATGGGTATATGGCCAGCCCGCAAACTCATCTTGGAAATTTGGGCCGGTCACATCGTCACCGTAGTAGTTGTAGCCGCCGGTAAGGGAGCCGACTGGAGCAGTGGATACTGTGGCTTGCTGGACGTCACCGGATGGCACTGGTTCATCGTTGACAGTCTGTGTAGCGTGCATAGGGTGGTGCAGCGCCTGGACAGCCTGAGGAGCCGTACGTTCGAATGGCCAATTTGACACGGCAGGGTTTTGCACTGGAACAACGCGCTTAGTCCGTGAGCTACCATCTGGATGATCGAAAGAAGCTAAGGAAAGCTGACGCTTTGTTGGTACTGGCAGCCCAGCGAGGTGGTTGTTCCGCTGATGCGGCTGTCGGATGTCCGAGGATGCAGAGCTATCGTAGGCCGGGTTCTCTGCCTGAAGAAGATCCATAGATGCATGAGTCTCAGCACTGTGAGGTAGCAGGCCGTCATGATGGTCGTGAGACTCCGAACGTCGCATGGCAGAGTAGCTCGGATTACCTGGCACTTCCGACGACGGCATCGGGAGAGTGGTAGTTTCGAACGTTGTCGAAGACATCAGCCTGTCGACGATGAAGTCGAAGTCCTTGCCATCTATATCGTAGGTGAAACTCTTATCGTTCCAGGAGTACTCAAGCTTGCGACAAACGAGCGCGCATGTATCGTCGTCCCACAAGGAAACAGTCCATGCATCACGAGCAAGACCTCGCTTTTCGCACGCTCGTGCCATCAAGTCCCGGGTGACCTTGGTTTGAGCCATGAGTCCTCTGACGCCCTTTGATGGCATGGGGCAGAGTTCCGGGTGTTTGCTCTGATCGTTCTTGACACAACTGATAAATTTTTCCAGCTCTGTCCAACACTTCTCGCAAAAGGAGCAACTGTAAATTCGTTTCGAGATTAGATCGTCGGTAACGCCACCATGCTTGAAGTCGGAGCAATGTTTGCGGATCTTGGTCTGGTTCTCGTCAACTATACCGCAGTCATTGCATTTCCACATCTTCCTCTTTTTGTCGCACACGTTCCGCAGGTGCCTTTTCATGTCGGAGAATTGGCCAAACTGCTCCCCACAGGTGGAACATACCCCTACCTTGTGTCTGATGAATGCCATCGGAGCAAGATCTAATTCCCTTCTGAGCTTGGGGCTGATGGCTGTGGTGTACGTAATGGTGGCTTCGTCGTTGAGTGGTTTGACAACATCGTCGGCACAAGGGTGATCGATGCTGAGAACCCCATAGTCGGCTAAGGAACGGTTTGAAGTCGACACGAGCGCTCGCCGACCTGATGCCGTCAACTTTGCTGTACTCATGCATAATCTCGAGTAATACGTACACTCGTGTGACTCGGCGTACAGATAATCCCGGGCGATCTGAGAATGCTTGTTCAAGCCGCGAGATTGCAAGTCACCGGTGCTGATGACGATGTTGGCAACGAGTTGCAAAGTCAGCGGGATGTGATCCTTGGGAACACCAGCCAGTCTTTCATCCTTCTGAGCCTCGCTAATGAAGTAGTTTGACAGCCGCTCCATCGAAACGTCTCAAAGATTACTATCTGTGTTCGAAGTGCGTGCGTGTACGTCTGTACGGGTGATGGCGGGCCGCATGAGCGATGAACGGTAGTCAGACAAAGTGGCAACGCTGCAAACAGGCGAATACTGGGTAAATAGGAGTCTTACCACGTAAAAGCTCCAAAATATATACAGACGCTCGAGGTCGGGACGCTGTTATTAGCACGCTTCTAGGACCGTGTCCGTGAGGCCTGCGAGACACAGTTGACAGCCGGAGGGCCTCGAGGGTTCAGGGATGGTGTGTTAGTCGCGTCTTCTGCCCCCCCCGGACCCCCCTAATTTCTTCTCTTTCATTGCCATTCTTCTATTTCCTCGCGGCCAGATCCGCTGTTTCAGATCAGATCACCAGCTAGTGATGTTCGCCGACTCGTGCAGTATTACTGTACCATACCTACAATGAGAGAACTGAAAGGTAGAGTCCTAGAGCTCGCTCGCAGGTTGAAGCACCGTACCTGCTTCAGAACCGTTGTCCAAAACCGTTGTTACCTCTCCTAAAGAGCCAGACCCTCATGTAGTTCATTGCACCCGCGTGTGACTATAGAAGCTTCTGGAAGCAGATCTTGGGAATCTCCCGCCGAAGGCTCGGGTAAGGCTTCGCGATGCACTGATCCTTGTATATCTGCCGGGTCCAATTTTCGACCTCAAATTCAATCGAACGCACTGCGAAGGACGCTGATCAACTCAAACTGAGGGTTGCATAGAGCAGACGCAGAAGGCATTGAAACACAACACCGCGTCGGTCATGTCTCGCATCATGTTGTCCGGAGTACAGGCGTGGTGGATTGTGGCGGAACTAGGAAGTCGGAAAGCCTATTATCGGTTCGGTCTTCCGAGATTGCAAGATTCGGTACAGGTGACAGCTGCCAATTAGGTCAGCCGGTCAGTGTTAAATGTACACACGAATCTGGCATGGAGTGGATGATGAACAAACAACCTCGCCTACGGCTTACTCTCGTACCGCGGCGACACGATGCCGCCAATCCACCGACGCTCGAAGGCCGTGCACTAGGCTTTTATATTGCCAGCGCTACCAAGCTATCTACTTTTAGAGGCATACTTCCTCAAAGGAACAGAAAAGATTGCAAGACGGACTACCGCCTCTTCACCGGTCATCTCAGCCAATAGCGGAACATACCTCCCGGAACCTTGCGCGTTTTAGAACTTCTTCAGAACTTCTTGAACGATGTCGCAGCCCTCAATGAGCAGCCCTCAATGAGCAGCCCTCGATGACTGCAAGCTACGCTCGAGCCACCATGAACTGCAGGCCTCGCTCGAGCAGGCCGGCAGGGCTGCATCAACGGCGACGCGGTCGAACGTTCGTTGTGTTGTTGTGATCCGTCTTCTCCTTTCTCCCACAGCGTTCCACACCTCCCCGACCTTGCACCTATAACTCGCTAAGCTCTTTGAAAATAGCCGGGTACTTCATTCCTCCACCGTCATTCGCAACCTTGACCGTCATTCGCTCAGCATTCAACACCACCATTGCCAACGCGACCGGCAATGGCACGTGCGTCGTACCAACCGTCGTTCGCGTCTTCGATCCGTGGATGCCCACCATCGACACCCTCGCCAGCATAATTAGCGAGAGCATCGGCATCGTTGTCGGTTGTGTCTAGCATTGGGCGCTGTTTCGCATCGAAGATGGCACATCACCCGAATCTCGATGTCTCCTGTCCAGCCTGATTGTCCAGCCTGACATACATATAGTCGCTCGGAAACAGGCCCCGCCAACTGTCCAGCACATACACTACCATGTATGATAACCACCATCCTCGCTTCGCTTCAGTCGCTCCTCCGAGAGATCTGTCGATCGAATTCGATCAGGGGAGGCATTTTGATGGCCCTGGCACCTTTCGAACGCGTGGGATGAACGACGAATCGTCGATAGGTCTCCCCAACTCAACGCTTGCCGTCGAACTTGTTGCCTTCATGGCTCTTCTACCGGTCGATCTTCTCTTTCCTTCACGGCAGGTGCAGAACCAATACAACGATGATCATACTCCACTGCAAACATCGCAATATTGTGCAGAACATAAGTGACGGAGCTCCAGAAGTAGTCGTACTCGTCGACGAGCTGTGTGGCTCCACTGACTGCGATCCGACAATTGGCGGCAAGGACACAGAAGAACTTGACTGAGGTCCATACACAATGCTCGGCAGATCGGTGATGGTAGTCGCATGGTGTTCTGACTTGTGGCCGTTGCCAGATCGTGTCGTTCGACCCCTGGTATTAGGATCGGGGCGAGTCCTCGTCCCATTTCTGGTGGAAATCCCATCGGTATACGTGAACGTGTTCGATCCAATGGAGACAATCGTGTGACCCGACCGATCAACGCTGGCCTCGACAGTCGTTCTCGATGTGCCGCGAACGAAAGTCAGCTCAATGTCTAACGTTGTGGTCTGTTTAGGTCTTCTTCTGACGCTGGAAGCTTCAGGGCTCGCAGTGCCTTTGGCGGGCGGATTGAAGCCAAATGTTGAGCTGCCGACAACAACACCGTTGCTCCCGATCGTCAAGGTATGCTCACCGGCGGAGATCACAGAATGGCCAGGCTCGTACGTTGTGTGCGGTCCGACAATTACGCCGGCAGAGTAAGCAGTGAACGTCTGGCCACCGACAGTGACTTTGGCAATTGGTCTGCCTTCGGTTTGCGCCTTGCTCAGTACCGACAGAGCGTTCGGAGGCTCTGGGTCAGCCGGAGGGGCTGTTGGTAAGACGCCCACGACCAAGGTCTCGGAGCCAAGCGAGACGAAGGTGCTGCCTATTCTCGTCTGCTCGCCTTTAGAAAGGACATGAGTGCCCACTGCGATGGCGCCAGTCTCGGAACCAGGAGCGACGACGAGAGAGCCGAATGAAAGCGCGGTGTGTGCTAGAGCACTTGTCGGTACGGCGAATGTGGCAGCGGGCTGCGGTTGTCTGTCCTTGCTCTTTCTAGTGGCCGATGCTGGGTCTGCCGGATCTGCCGGGTCTACTGGATCGGATTGAGGTCGGCCACGTCCTGGGTCAGCGAGAGCCGACGAGCTCGCATCCGCAGCTCCAGCTTTGCTTAGAGTATTGGTGTCTTCAGTCTCATGCTTCCCGCCAGGCTTATTGCCCTCTTGAGAAGACCTGCCTGGATCTGCAGCCGATGCTACTGGATCTGGGCTTGACGATCCACGTGGAGGCTGCGCCTTTCCCAGCTTCGTCGTCTCCAAACTCGGCGCCGCGGTCTGCGGACTCGTGATCCGCACACTCGTCCCTGGCGCCGCAGCAGTAGAAGTCGGTTCCTCCTCGGACGACATCGTAGGCACCACCTGCACATCCGCCTTCGGCAGCGCAGTCGGCGGATCCATAATCCCAAACGCCCCTGTCACACACTTGCTCCATGCCGGATCCATCGCAAAGAACTCCTTCGGATACACCAGCCAAGGTCGATATGCCGCCTGCGTAACCGTCTGGCAGCTAGGCCAGTCCTGGTGGTTGTAGCATAGATCCTGACTGATCCATGCGTCCCAGGGTACAGGGTTTGGTGCAAGATCTGCGAAGTTGAAGGGCCACTGATGATCACCCATGATCGGCATAGCGGCGGCGTGGCCGCGGTAGCTGAAAAGTTCGGATGAGGGGAGGGGGAGGAGGCCGGCTGGTTTGGGGGTGCCGCAGCCTTTGCCTGTAGCCATTGCGGTGACGCCAGCGTAGGAGAGGTAGACGGAGCCGGATGTTAGAGTTGTGCCGGACCAGACTACGGTTGTTGGGGTTGAGAGATTGCCGCGGTGGGCTGGGGTTGCTGTGTGATCTGTTATGTGGTTAGCATGTAACCTTCAAGTAAGGAGCGTTTCCGCGTACAATCGTCTCCGCAGAAATCTCCAGTCATAGACACAGGAAAGTACAGCAACTTAACAGACGGCACATACAACGCGCAAGCATCGCATGGATCGCCAGGCTCAGGATAATAGCACGGCGGCTTCCTGCGAGTGAAGCCTCCAGCAGTCCAGGCGCTGAACAGAGACTGGCAGTTCTCGTTATCGACCGTACATCTCGGCTCGGGAGCAGGAGTCGCGCAGGTGGTGACAAGGTCGGTCTCAGGGTGTACAGTAGTAGTCGTAATGGTAGCAGCGGGGATGCCGCTGGGTGGGAACTCGACCGTGATCGTCGTGAGCGATATGGTCTGGAAAGGGTACGTGATGTCACTCATGGTCGAGTAGGATGTCCGCCAATCCCCGTGGGCGACGGCTCGTGGGTGGCCATCGCATAGACTGTAGGTCTTGTATTCTGTCGTTGTCCATTCATCGGATAATGTGTAGACAGATCCGGTGATTGTGGTTTTCGGGCAGCTCGTTGCCCAGCCGGAGTACGCCTCCCAGTCACTCCAGCATTTGTTCGCTGCTGCGTAGTCGGTAGCTGTCTGTAGTGTCGCATTCGAGGCTAGTTGCGTTGGAGTGGCGATCTCGCTGGCGTTGTTCAACGGAAAGCGTCCGCCTTGGGCCGAGTGTGTGCGGTATGGTGCACTTGTGCTCGATGCACACCGAACTCCGGAGCCAATTAGCAATATCAAAGAAGCAGTAGTGAAAGACCGTATGAACATTGTACAAGGAAATACAAAAACCACAGAAGCACAAAGGAAAAGCGACACAAAACGAAAATTCTGCTCCGGCAGTCATGTCGCGCAACCGCTGCCTCTTGAACCGTAGACCAAGAAGGCCGTCGAAACACACTAGAGAAGCCATGCTATCATTTTGCTGTAGTGTTGCGGCTCAGCGGTAGTAATCGAAACAATCGAGGCGTGTGCAGTCGGTGGGCGGCTACGGAAGACCTTCGAGTGACGTGTAGAGCTGGAAGCGCTGGCTTGCATCTTGGAGCCCAAATGTTATTTTGCTTGACCGGGTGCGAAAGAGACTGCTGAAGGCCTCTAGCAGGACTAAAAACGTACCCAATCCCGAATGTCGAGCGCAGAGAGCGCGAAATAATGCCCAAAGGCCAAGTGTACAGGCGATGACTTTGTATAGAGCACGCTAAATTAATAGCCACATATGGTAGGCATTTCAGTAGTAGTGATGGCCGCGGCCGTGCCATCCTCCATCCAAGCGACAAAGTAGACAACAAAACAAAACAAGAACGAGTTGGTATACTCCCATATTTGCCCATCATGCAGGCCCAGCATCGTAGTGCCTTCGTACACTCAACGCCTGCGCCGATCCAATGCAGACTTTCCGTTTCCTCCACTCGCACTATTGAGCTATACATCCGTCCCATCCAGCCCGAACCGACTACCGCACTCGTAATTCCAGGCAGATAACCTCGAAGCGGTGGACGTCGAATGGGCCTTCTTGTCCACTCTACCAGGCCTATAGCTCTGCTCGCTCTGCTTTAGGTGTTCGATCGTCAGCGGTCCCGAGGACACGTTCCAGCAAGCACCAGCGTGACCACTCATTTCCTAAAAGTTCTGGGCAATACCCGAGTTGCCTTGCTGGTAGGCGCCACCGGGTTGTATCCGGGTGTCGCGCCTCGCACTCACATCTCTGACGACAGGCATGCCAGCGTCTTGGCCGCCGCCGTAGGTGCCATCGCCATATGGGCCGTGCTGGCCGTAGCCGTACCCTGTTTGTTGTGGGTAGTCGTATGCTTGGCCGATGGTCGGGACTGGCGGTGCGTCGTCTGAGTGGTCTGATCGGCCGCCGGCGGAGTACGCGGATGAAGCATTGCTAGGGCCACGTCTAATGGCGCCCGCGCCTGCCCCAGCAGCCGGTGCTACGCCGAGCGCGCCGAGGTCATCGCTGCCCATTGTGTCTCTGTTGTTTACGATCGGATCACTGCTATGGCCGTCAGAGTAGCCGGGTGAATGTGGGCTGGGGCCACCATACGCATTGCTGCCTGAGTCGGACAGCTGCTGTGTGTGACCGCCGGACAGAGTCGTTGACGCCTTTCGGTTCGAAGCAGTCGCCGCACCCCACCCTCTATAGCCACTGCTGTGATCTTCCGCCATCTGCGCACCGCCGACTTCCGAGCCGACCGCGGGGAGTGTAGGGTCGTTGTTCGGGTTGTAGCCGTAGTCTTCCACTTCCTTCCGCCGTTGGTCTGCGGATTCCTTGTTTTGCTTCCGCTTCCGCCATAACCAGATACCCAGACCGACGAGAAGCGCGACGACTACGATTGGGATGACGACCGCGATGGCGGTGACGCCAGTCGTGCCTAAGCCACCCGATCCGCCCGATCCGCCAGCAGATCCTCCTGACAATGCAGCGGGCCCAGTAGTCGACGAAGTAGCAGCGGCGCCGGTACCAGTCTGCCCTCGGCCAGTCGTGCGTGTGACTACAACAACTGCCGGCGGCTGAGTCTCGCCATTTGCGTTCGTGTTCGTGGAGATGGTCGTGACTTGTGTAACAATATTGGTAGTCGGATTTCTCGTAGTGCCAGTCTCTGTAGATGTCGAAGTTTGTGTTACGCTAGGCTGGACGGTTGTGGTGGTGTCTTGCGGAGTCGATGTCGTTGTGGTGGTGTCCAGTGGTGTTGTTGTCACCTGTGTCGATGAACCTGGGGCGGTTGGTGTCGTGGACGTCGTGGACGATGTGATGTTGACTGGCGTGGAGCTGACGGGTGTCGACGAGACTGCGCCCGAGGGGTTAGCGCTGCTGCTCATGATCGCGCACGTATACCGCTGCTTGTGGTGATGAAATTGATGCTATTAGAAGCAGGAGAGAAACATACCCGCTGGAGTAGTAGAGTTGGACATGGCGCTGCGAAGTTATCGCGTAAGAAGAACCCGGCAGGAGGGGCGCGCAATTCCACTGGCCAGACTCGCTGCTAGTTAATATCGGCCAGACGGGGGCTGCAGCCGCGGGTTCACGCAGAACAACCAGGTATCGCAGTATCTCGTCGACGTCGAGTCGCAAGTGTCGATGCGCGTGGCACGAAGAAAGGCAGAAGCAGGTATCCGGCAGCAGGCGGGCAGCTGCTGGGTCAGCGCTGGGTCGGTGGTGTGCTGTGCTGCTGAAAGCACTGGCTGCCACAAATGAAACCCGAATGTCGCCAAGCCGCGTCTCCTTTCTGTTTCGCAGCCTGGCCCTGGTCGGAGATGCTGCCGTATCAGCAGACGCTCGCGGCTAAAAGATGTCCACTGGCAACCATGCAATAGAACAAGTTGACGGTGAAGATGAAACAAAAGAGAGGTCGAAGAGAGAGGCGGAGTGAGAGTGGAAAGAGCGATGGATGGTCAGCACGCAACACGTCCGTCCTGTCTCGCTCCCTCTCCTGCAAGGCTGGCCCGCAAGACTTCGACCGAGCCAAACCCAAGCCAACGCACGATCCAGCTTCTAATCCACTTTCATGGCCTCCTCAGCCATATTGATGAGCATGTCTCTGATGGAACGGTAACGCTAAACTGCTATCGTGTGCCCTAACCCTACACGAGGCCGGATCGCAATTTATTAGGATTGCTTCCCGTGCTCTTATCCACACCTTGTCCATATTGGACGAGCCGTTACCCTCACCCTCCTTCACGCGGAAACAACTCGCTAACCAGACGTGCACACGTTGGACCTATTCAACAGCGTGAAGGATATCTATGATCGCTCAATAGCTACGTGCATATAGCTGCGACAAATATAGCTGTCCGTATACCGCTCGGAACTCCGGGAAGGAGCTTGGAGAGCTGAACATGCAAGTCGAGTCCTCCAATCAAGTCTCCCGAAAGTAGAGTTGGCCCGCCAATACGAGAGCTGACGAAGCTCACGAGCTCGCCTGAGGTGGCCGTGAGCACTTCACATTACCATACCCGGCCGCAAACGGCAGGTGGTGTAGCTTTTATGCATCATTGTAGTAGTTACGAAGGACGGTGAAGGTACACGAAGAATTGCTTTGCGGCCACAGCCAAACACCGACTTTTGCAACATATCTACCAAGAAACTGTAAGCACAGGGACACAGCTGGGTTAGCCCCCAAAGATAGGGCTGCATGAGCTGCGACAGCTATGCCTTTCCACCACGCTGGTCCACTAGATCCCTCTTTCGCTCATTGACGTCGTGAAATAGCACTCAGTGCTAGCGGTCAGACCGCGCCAGAACATGCATGACAATGCCATGATGAACCAGCTCAGTTATACCACCACTTCATCCCCGTCAACCGTCCCTCACCCAGCGGCGCAAACACCTCGAACAAACTCGGCGTCAGATCCAGTCCACCGTTCGCGCAGCCCGGGCACGTATCCATGATCTTCGCCGTCGCGGTCTTGCCGCCGTAGGAGATGGTGATGGACTTGCCGCAGAGCGGGTTCTCGTTCGGGTTGCCGGAGGCGGGTGTCATGGCGGACATCATGTTCTCGGCGAGCGCGACGATGGGGTCGCTGTCGCTGTTGGTCACGCCGCAGGAGCCGAGGCCAGGGGTGTAGTAGGTGACGTCGCCGGTGTAGGTTTGGCCGGATGGTGCGCCGCCGGATGGCTGCGTTGGCTTTGGTGGTGCGGGCGCTGGTGGGGTGTACGCTGGAGGAGCGGGGCTTCCGACTGGGGTGGGGGTCTCGACTGGGGCTGGGGTTGTTGGGACTGGTGCAACGGGAGTGGTTGTGGTTGTTGGGACGGGCGCGACGTATGGCGAGGATGGAGTCTCCGGGACTGGCGCGACTGCGGTGGGTTGCTCAGATGGCGCTGGCACGGTAACGGTGTGCTTGATGCGGGAGGTGGTCTTTGGCTTGTGACCGTGAAGACCGTGGCCGTAGTGTCCAGGGGCTTCAGCGCCGCCGGCTGGCGCGACCGGCGGGGTCTCGCCTGGGTTCAACCAGATGGTGGTCGTGACATCGACGGTCACGTACGCCTTCTCAACCTTGGTCTCCCAAACGACTTCGCGCTTGTTTTGCTGCAGTGGGATGGCGGCGGCCATGGAGATGAGCGCGCCCGCAGCGAGGATAGTCTTGGTCAACATCTTGATAGTGTCGTACGTCTGTTGTTCTTCGAAAGTGCTATAAGGTATCGTTGTCCTGGACTGGAAAGAATGTCTGGTGTTGATCGACTAGCGATGTCTAACCTTCACTGTCTTGCAGATGTAGTGACTGGTAAAACACGAATGCTGTTTTAGTAATTCTCTCAGAGAAACGAGTGTCTGAATTGGAAATAAGTAAAGAGGGAGTGTGGGTGTCGCGGACGTGACCTCAAGCCTGTGAAGTGTGCGGAAGGAAAGCAGGTGCAGGAATGTGGGCGCTCAGCCTACTTGTAGAACTAGGGGTGCCACCGCAACGCAGAAACTAGAACTAGTGTGCGACGGAGAACTGGACCGTTGACAAGTAGACCCATCACGAGCCATACAACGACCACATCTCCTGTCAGCGACCAAGGAACCCTAGCAAAATTGAAGGCGTGCCTGTAGGGAGACCCGCTCCGAAAAAACGCCCCCTGTCGCAGCTGGGCAGCCGCAAAGCCAATGGCAATCCCGGATCATCGTTTTCTCTTCACCAGGCTCACGCAAGGCCGATTCTCCCGCCCCACTGCGTGGGTACCACTGCGCAAGATGCCGCGCACAAAGTCCGATGATTTCATGCATGTAATTACCGTGGTTTGCTGCCCGCACACGCAAGTCAACACATAAGATCGCCCAACGTACCGAAGAGAGCGTGCGCTCGTCCCGAACCATGGCTTCGTTTCATCAGGCTTGCCAAGGTTAGCTTCCGCATCCGATCCCGAGATCGTGGTAAAGTCGCTTCCATTGGTTGCGTGGCTCAGGAACAGGATTAGCTTTAGGGGTGGCTACCGAAGAACAACCACCAAAATCTCTACCGCTCATCACACAAGATCGAAACATGCGCTGTCTGATTCGTCGTGTGTGCGGTGGATGAGACGTGTGGGACTCTGACTTGCAGGCTGTGTGGAGAGACTGCACAACTCCGCTACCATTGTATTGGACCCACGTCAGCGGGAAAAGTGGTTCGGGCTGCACGCTTGATCATGAAACCCGGTAAACGTGACGAACGGGCATCGAATGGACCTGGGCCCTGGATACATTTCTTCACGCGCCGGAGATGCGACATGTCTCGCAAGATCTGTACGGTATTCCTTTGGTTACTGTGCATGATAGATAGAATTTACGGCGAGACAGCGTGAGGCAGGAAGCAGCAGGCGCGTGTCGAGGCAGCACGGCAAGTGCTCCACTGCACTATTTGCGCCAACTCGCAGCATGTGGGGTAGTTACAGTACATTGTGCATGCCATGGAGCAGCGAGACGTCACTGTGCAAAACAGGATTTCTTTATTCGACCACGTGGCGGGCTTCGCACAGCCTGCCGTTTGATGGTCTCGGATAGTAGGCTAGGACCGCTTCAACCGAACGCGTAGGGAAGCCGCGTAGAAGTAGATATAGGCTTCCCTCGAGTAGCCGTCACAAAGTTCGAAAAGCGGCTAGTTGACCGCCTGGAGCCATGGACACTGCTCTAGCGACAAGCTATCGACCCGCGAACCATGGGCCGCACGCAATGCCTATTACAGTCCATCGGTGCTACCACGTGGAAATGCGCCTGGCTTCTTGGAACGGTGTGTCGGCAATAGCATTGTTCAGTAGTGCTTCGCTGAGATCCATGGCTACAGCATAACTCTGCTCGTGGGAGCGAAGGACGGCAGATGCACACGGATCGTTACAGCTCCATGCGGCAGGCCAGTTAGGATTGCGAGCAAGTTACTTCTTTGGATTTACTGCAGCGCTCGTGCAATCATGCTATGCACTCCTACAACGTCAAAGGTGAGCTTTGCTCATCCACATAGTCATGCTATCACTAGGGGTATGCTGGCTACCAACACACTTTCAGGTTGACGATCACCATTGACTTGCTGTTACGATACGAATTTGTCTGCGTAAGTCTTACTATGCCTTCGACTTGGATTTCAACACCATCCATTTCCTGTGCTTCCTCTTATCACAATTTTCCAGTGTGTCGACCTATCAGTCATCCCAGTCTTCTAAATTCTCCCCTCCTTCAAAGAAGCCGAGGCTGCATTCCACTGTATTTCCACGTACAGTAAGGTAGGGACGCTTTTCAATCGAACAGCAGCATTGAGGGGCAGAGCTACCAAGCAGTCAAGCTACGTAAGACTGCATTCAGTGGAACTTTGAATCCTGAACAGCAGATGCTGTAGCAAACATAGATCGACTTCATTCGATAATTTTCTTGGGAGCTCTAGACTTCCACTTTTATCTCTTCGACCTTCACCATGTCGTATCTCAGCATTACCGGATACCACGCATTTGTGACCGGAGCTATGGGAGGCATTGGGTCGGCCATAGTCGAAGAGCTGTTAGGTAAGTCTCCAAACACACGGATCATACCGACACGGCTCGCATGTCTAAACTTCGATACAGCGGCCGGCTGCAAAGTTACGGCCCACGACCTCAAGGCAGCACCGAGATCCACCAACGACAACCTGCTCTACCTACAAGGCGACATCTCCAACGAAGCCTCCATCTCGTCCTGCATACAACAAGCTGTCGCCCGCTTCGGACCCATCAACATCCTAGCAGCAAACGCCGGCACGGGTAATGAGTCCAGCCACCCAAGTATCTGGGAGATCAACCTCGAAGACTGGGAGCACCTCTACCGGGTCAATGTGCGTGGGACATTTCTGACCATCAAGCACTTCCTTCTCGCGGCCAAACGTGCACAAGAGGTTCAAGGCGATGAGCTCGAGAATCTAGCTATCGTTGTCACAGGCAGCGAGTGCGGCAAATTCGGACAGGCTGGACATTCGGATTATTCGTCCGGCAAAGCGGGTTTGCAGTACGGACTTGTGCCGACTGTGAAGAACGAGATCGTGAAGTTGAATTCGAGGGCGAGGATTAATGCTGTTGCTCCCGGGTGGGTTAACACACCGCTAATAGGTGATCGCCTGGATGATCCGAAGGAGCTGTACCTGGAGGCGCAGGGTACGGTGGCGCTCAAGAAGATCGCGCAGCCGGAGGATGTTGCGAGGACTGTCGCCTTTCTGGCTAGTCATCGCGCCGCTGGACATATTACTGGACAATGCCTGAGCGTGGATGGAGGCATGGAGGGCAGGATTGTGTGGCGGGAGGAAGAAGTATTGGGAAAGCAAAGCACTACTGCTGCCGTCACCGCGAAGCAGCCTGATGGCCCGCACGCATGGTCACCACCCGACCCACAGCACATCACTTCTCGAAAGCCTAAGAAGCGAACCCTCAAAATCGCCTTCTCCGTCGACTTCGACGCCGTCTCCGGCTGGCTAGGCACGGGCGCCCACCCCTCCAATTCCACCGCCGACTACAGCCAAGGCTACTTCTCCGCGCATCAAGGCGTGCCCCGCCTGCTCAAAGTCCTCTCCAAACTCGGTCTCGCGGATAAAGTCACCTGGTGCATCCCGGGCCACTCGATCGAAACGTTCGCGGAGCAGACGAAAGCGATCGTAGATAGTGGAGCGGAGATCGCGTTACATGGCTACGCGCATGAGGCGGCGGGCCAGATGACTGCGGAGCAAGAACGGGATGTTTTGACGAAGTGCATCGAGTTGGTTGAGGACCTGACCGGGAAGAAGCCGAGAGGGTACCGAGCGCCGTTGTACCTACTCCAAGAACGCACGATCTCCCTCCTCCAGGAGTTTGGTTTCCTCTGGGACTCCTCCCTCACGCACTACGACAGCACACCCTACTACCTCCCCCTCTCCCCCGCCCCCGTGTCCCCCATAACCTTCTCCCCAGAGGTGAAAGCAGAAACCTGGATGCATCCCTCCCCGAACTTCGCCTCCCTACCGAAGTCGGAGTTGGTGGAGGTGCCGTGTAACTGGTACATGGAGGACGCGACGCCAATGCAGTTTTATCCGAATAATGCTAATACGCAGGGGTATGTGGATGTGAGGGCTGTGGAGAGGATGTGGATGGATCGGGTTGAGTGGCTGCGACGGGAGATACGGGAGGAAGATGAGGAGGGTGTAGAGGGGGGGCTGAAGGTGTTTTGTGTGGTGTGTCATCCGGATACTAGTGGGATGGCGCATGTTATTGGGATGGTAGAGAGGTTTTTGAAGTGGTTGCAGGGGTTTGGGGAGGAGGTGGAGTTTGTTACTTGTGAGGGGTTGGCGGAGCAGTTTAGGGGGTTGCGGGGTGCCGAATGAAGCTGAAGTGCTGCACAATATATACAATTTGGAAGGTGGTCTATCTTACAGCTCTATGTGTACACCGTCCGATCACCGCGCTGCTACGGCTCCAATGATGCTCTTCTTCTGACTCGCCATCACCTCTCCGATCTTCTCCAACTGCTCATCCGACAATTGTCTATCCTCCGCCGCCTTCTGCCTTACCCGCAGCTCCGCCAGCTCCTGCAGCGGCGTCCGCATTGTCTTGCCGAGCTGACTCCTCCTCTCGTCCCGTTCAGCATCCGCCTCCCTCTTCTGCTCGTACTCCCAAGTATGTCGTGTCCGGAACTTGCTGTACTTGTTTCGCAATTCGTCGATGACAGACGTAGGCATCGGTGGGTAGAGCAGATAGGGCCGGAAAGTCATTTCATCAACCGTGATACGTGGCGTATCATCATCATGCTCTTCGTCTTGCTGCTCCAGCGGTAGCTCCGGCCAAGGTATGATGGTGCGCACGCCAGGTATTGCTCTGAAGTCCTTCCGCGGCTCTGCACTAACATCGTAATCCGCCCGCGTCGGCTCCAGCATGACCTTCTCCAGCCGGTCAATGACCACATCGCGCGGTATGCCAGTCTCAGGATCCGGAAGCGGGTACACCAGCTTAACGTGCTCGGCCGGTAGATGGCGAGGCTGCGGCATGACAGTCCGCTCATGCTGAGCGTTGCGCTTCGCCCAGTCCGGGACGTAGACATCCATCATATTGAGATCCTTGACGGCGACTGCGTGCCTCTCTTCCTGTATCTCCAACACGTAGCCTATCTTGCCTCGGTCCCGTCCCTGTGTCACAACGACTCTATCGCCCTTGTCGAGGGGGATCCATTTTCGATCTCGGGGGTCTCGCTCGGGTTGTCCTGCGTCGAAGATGGTCGTCGTGCCGTACTTCTCCGCCAGATCACCGACATCTCGTCGAGGGGCTAGAGGGCCGGCAGCCCAGTCCATCTGACGGTTCTTGCGCGCATCGCGGATGTGCTCGTTGTGGACGGATGTGATGCGCTGTCGGTTTTGGGCGCGTTCCCATCGTTCTGCTGATGCGACGACTCTTCGTCGATGTGCTACCCGCTTGGAAGCTCCTGCTTCTAGTCGCTTGATTCTCAGCGCGACCTTCTCCATCTCGCTGACATCCCAATGGCTGGTGGTGATGAATTCAGGTATGTGGAAAGTCGATCAGATTCAAGCAGCGTGGAAGACTGAAGTGCGGAAGTTGTGGTGATTGCTGGCCAAAATATGAATGTTCTCCTGAGGAAACCACATCACAAACGACACATTTCGAAAAACATCATGGGCAAACAGCATGCTCAGAGACTGGCTACTCGAGCACACTGTGGCATAAACAGTGTGACCTGCATCGCGCACGAGGGTAGAATGTCCTCTGAGGCAACCGACAGCACATCATGACGAGACCTAGAGCCTTGCATGGTTTTGATAACTTCCATGCAACGAAGACGCCCACGACAATCAGGGAGTAAACCCTCCCTCATATCCATCAGGATTCCTCCCGTGTCACACAAACGACAAGGCGTGCCACCATGCTTGATCCTCTACTCGACTCATGGCTTCTGGACGACACCCTCTTCGAGGCGCAAACCAGCTACACCGTGCTCGAGGCGACCTGTAATCCTGTGAAATGGCAATCTAGCTTGACCCGACGACGACGGCGACTCACACTCTACAGGGCGGAACTCCCAGAATACACGAGCACGACCTCTCCGAATCGGAATTGCTGGCCTTCTTGAATCCTCCCGTAGGCTGTCTAGACCCCGTCTTGCTACTTTCTGATCTGCTCTGAATAGCCCACAGTCTTTACTCTCAACCGGTGATGAGTATTTTGTGAAGCTACTGTGAGTGCATCTTCCAGTACGTCAATGCTCCAGCTAAGGCTTGATTCTCAAGGTTCCTCCCCTACGCAGCATGGCGCCTTGCCTGCTCGAGGGCTGTGCTTGTTGCACTGCACAAGCAGTGGTGTCTACCGAATTGTCACTGTGGACCATCTTTTCACAAACCCGGTGGCCCCTTTGTGCTTCACAGACTCCCCAGCTACGAAGAATCCGTCGCGACTCGGTAGGAGTATACCCCAATTGCTGTGAAGCCTTCTGACAGGAGTCCTACAGGAGTCATTGGACCCTCTATCGACCATCATCAATGCGTGTGGATGGTCCAACCCGCCCAGCGCACGATGTACGGTCTCTTCGCCGCCAAAGGAGACACACGCTCCAAGCTTGTAGGCTGGCTCCAAAAAGCGCCTAAGGTAGTCTGCCGCCCTGTCGTCCTCCTCATACTCCTTTGTGAGGAGCTCGTCGACACATCAATCCGTAGACCAATGGACCTGCACGCGCGTGAGTTGAGATCCGACACCCACCTATTGAGCTTGGTGACGGCAGAGACGACGGCGCCCATGATGGACGGGCAGAACCTCTCGCAAGCAACGAAGAGTCTGACCTCGACTCTGGAAGCCATGGCTTGGTACATTTCCAGACTCGGAAGGGTGGAGGAAATGCTCGACGTCCTCGACACCTTCAACACCCTCTTGCAGTCTTCCCGTCCGCCAGCGCCAGAACTCGACGCATGGGACGTTGACCTCACCCAACGCATGGCCTCGCTCAAAGCTCGCATCAAAGGCTACCGTGTCCACGCCGGTCGGATGCAGCTGCAAGGCCAGGCGATACTGCAAACCGTCTTCTGTCTCATCGGAACGAACGACAATCGACTGAACTACCAAGCAACACAGGCGTCCGTCAGGATCGCCGAAGACTTCAAGAGGGTGGCTCTGTTGACCCGGAAAGATAGCACTGATATGCGGATCATTGCTGCGGTTACATTGCTGTTCCTTCCAGGGACGTTTGTGGCAACGTTCTTCAGTACTTCGTTCTTGGACTTTCTGGGCGATGATAGGGCTCCGAGGGTGTCTGGACTTGGGATGGGACTTTATTGGGCTACGACGACTCTTCTGACTACTGTTGTGTTGGTCTGTTGGTTACGGGTTTCGAGGATACAGACGGCTAAGGATGCGGTGGTGGTTAGTACGACAAGCTAAATGTGGTAGTTCTATACCGAACGCGCCAACGAAATATCCCGCCCCTTCTCTTGTCTCCATTCGTCCAGAGCTTTAAACCTCAAGCTAATGACTGCAGGGTTGAAGTTACTGGGGGTGTGGGGTTGGTACGTACCACGATACCACCCGATCTCCACCATCAAGGCGGAGGTGGGGATTTCTCCGACCTGGAGATGCCCTACATATGCCCTGCCAGCTGTCTGTGGTGACCATGCAAACGGACGAACCAGAGAGAGCGGTGGGTTTTGCCTGCACCCTTTGCAATGCCAGCTTCGGCCGACTGGAGCACTTACAACGGCATACTACGAGCGCACGTGAGTTGGGTCTCGCGTGGAAGTAGTGTCGATGCTGACCCTTGTCCAGATTCGGTAGACAGGCCTTTTCCCTGTGTCTTCTGCAGCCAGTCCTTCGCTCGACGAGACGTTCTCGTGCGTCATCTCAAGACTTGTAAGGCGAAGGCAGGCCCTGGCGTCTTGGAGACTGTACCACCAAGAAGGAGAGGCCGGAAACGGAATTCTTGCGATGCATGTGCGCGATTGAAGCGGGCTTGCAGTGGTACGCAGCCTTGTCTTTCTTGCGTTCATCGCAAGCAATCCTGCTACTTCCCAGCGAGTAGCTCGAAACGCGACAATCAGCTGTCCAAAGACGCCCGGCTTGATGGTGTCGAAGAATCAAGTTCAGGAGAGGATTGGGAAAACTTCCTGCTACCATCCCTCAGCCAGGTCAATTCGATAGATGAAGCTGCTTACCAGGAGAGTGGGAATGTTGGAAACGATCCCGGTTCATATACGGCACCGCCACCGCAGCTCGTGCATCCTGCAGTCATTCCTCAAGACCAAGGTTACGAACATCTGTTCGATGTTTCGAGCCAGGCCGTATCAACGTCGGGCTTCTTGGCGAATTTCACTAACACCAAAGGCATAGCCAATTCTTTCGAGTGTGGTACGCTTGAACAGCGGACAAGTATCATGCAGATACTTCTCTCGCAACTGCCTTCTGGGGAGCCACATCTCGACGATGGAGCCTTGTCGATTACGACTCGTCATTGTGAGCGGGCTCAAAGAAGTAGTTGAGAGTCAGAGAAGACGCAACAACGCCGGTCTTTCGTGGTCGTACACGCTCGAAGAGGCCTGCTCTGGCTTCTTCGCCATGCAAAACCTGCAACGACTGCTGATATCCTATTTCGCATTCTGGCACCCAAACTGCCCTATGATCCACAAGCCGACATTCACAGTTGAGAACTCATCTCCTACCCTAGTCGCGGTAATGGCGCTCGTTGGCGCATGCGTGAGTCCAGTTACTGGCGATCGAGCAGCAGCCCTATCGTGGCTCGACATCGTTGAGGATAGGCGTTCGGGCCCGCAAGCTTCAGCGATGACCCGCTGCCGTACGATCCACAGGATATCACAAACCCTGGCCTTCGAGACCGTTTGCACGCCCTACAGGCGGCGTATTGCTGCATCTTGCTGCAGACATTGGAAGGCTCAGCCGCTGCGAAGCGACGAGCCCGCCGATCCAGGTACACTGATAGCCTTGGTGCGTTCAGAAGTGTCTGTTCGACGGCTGTCACGCATGGGAACTTGCTATCGTACCTCGACCATCCGGATCCTGACACCGTCTGGAGGCAATTCGCGATGAAGGAAGAACTGATTCGAACGTTGACCTACATTGTGCTTCTGGATGCTGCGTGGGTCATCTTGAACAATACTCCGCCTCGAATGGCACTCCAGGAGGCTCGTATCCCACTCGCCTCTCCGGAAGCTTGCTTCCAAGCTGAAGACCCTCATACGTGGGAGGGTACTATGAGAGTGTGGACTAGCAGCGAGAATGGGCTTCCACAGCTCACTGTTGAGCAAGTCATTCGCTTGATGTACAAACCACAGTGTCTTGAGCAGGACTGGGCGAGGTTACTGCGAATGAGCTCTCTGAAATTGTTCACAATCATCCATCGTACGTCCAACTACAATTCTTAAATAGTAATACTGACCGTTATCGCAGCCCTGCACGCTCAACTATTCAACGTCCGCTGCCACCCACTCCCAGAGTGCCAAACACTACTGCAACGACAAGCTCTCGATAAGTGGAAGCTCATACATGCACAGCGAACAGGCATCACAGCACTACCTGAAGTAGTTCCTCTTGATGCGAACGACTGGTGGAAACGGACCGGGTTCCCGCAACATGCTCTCGAGTACTGGTCCTTGGCCGACTTGATTTTGACAAGCTGCGAGCCTCTACCCGGTTTCGACCAAAGCGCGAATGTGAACGGGAGCTGGGCTTCGCAGCTCTTGAGCAGTTACGATGAGTCGGACATGAGCCAAGTCCACGATCTCGTGTCGCTGTTTAGCGGCATGAACTTGTAGTGCGGTCAACAGAGCCTGGGATGACGATACGAAATGAGAGGACGACTCATGCAACGGGTCTCGAACGGCAATTCGAGTACTTCGGATCCACAGGCGCAACTTCGGCTCGTCGTTCAGCGAAGACTTAGTCCTCCATGTCATCGGATCGGGTGGTGGTATCTCCGCAACCTTACCTACCGCCAGTCCCTGGACAATACAAGACCCCACTATGGAGAGCTCAGGGCATTGGTCATATGCTGTGCTATGAGCACTACTAGCATGAAATTGTGTGCGATACATCGCTGCTCCAGAAGAGCTACTGTACGACTCTCTCAAAATTGCGGATACTTACTCGGCTCGCAACAACTCCGCCAACAACTGATGGATAACTTCATACACCAGAGACACGAAGCAGACTGAACTGCAAGGCGAAGATGGCATTGGCGTCAGCCCTGCCGCGTTCAGCCCTCCTGAAGGTGGGCAAGCAGGTGCACGACCAATTCGTCTCCCACCAAATACCTCCCTCTCAAAGTTCAACGACTTCATGATCAGCACATCAAACTTTAACGGACGCGAGAACGCTACCACCGTGTCCAGCGATGCCAAGCTAGAGAAGGACCACTACCTGGATCCTAGCAAGGCTCACGATGTACGCTGTTGCGGAGATATCCGTTCGACTTGAAGATGCTTACCTGCGGGCACACGATGTTCTACATCGCGGAAACGGACTACCTCGTCAGCTCCGCAGTCCTCAAACCACGCGACGTAGCAAACCTTCAAGCAATCATGCGTCTCTCCGACGATTTCGAGATCCCGATCTAGCCGTTCAGCATTGACGGGAATTCCGGCTATAGAGCTGCTCTAAAAGTGCCTGACAGTGGAGGTGTCGGAATGGGTAGGAGTATGAGTAAGATTCTGGTGAGACAATGGTCGTAAGAAAGATGGCGCATATTGTGTTGTTGAACCTGGTATGACTTTTATGTGAGTAATTGCTAGACCTTCTCGACGATGCGGACAGTGGGCTAATAGTATGAAGGGAATTGCATAATCATCTCATCGGAAACAACCTTCGAGATAAGCTTCGGGTATGGCCAAGGCAGTATCGGAGGGAGGACTGAGTTGTGCCGACGGCGTGAGATGTATGTGCGTATTGTGCTGACAGCGAAACCGGTGACTATGGTATGAAATCTGCTCCATGTTGGGCACGGTCAAGTTGCTACCTGCATATCAGGAACTTCAGCATGATATCTGGGAAGATAGCAGCATAAGACTGACTGGAACTGCGGAGAACTCAAATCCTGCTGGGTTTGAGTTTTGTTATCTCGCTAATGGGCCATAGAGCTCAATGCAAGAAGAGGTGTTGTGGCAGGGCAGAAGATAGTCAGTATCTTGGAAAGTCTCGCATGATGTTCTTCCATTGTCAGATTGTCTACTTCCTATCTGGTCGTTAGCTCCCATCTGTTAGCGATGTCTTTTATCCCACGACCTTCATCTTCCATTTAGTACATGATACCTCCGATAGAGCTCTCGACACACGCTTGCCACGTTTCTACTGCAGCTTATGCACCTCTCGCTTGTGATTCGATGAATTGGAAGTGGGAGTTGGAGAGTCGGCAGGGATTTCTCGAAAAAAGGGCGGGGCTACGGCTGACCAGGCAAACGTCTGGCCTGTCGCATCCGCATTGCCAAGTAAGGCGCCCGAAAGGTAAGGTGATGAGAATGGAATATCGTGGTGAACAACCTAGGCAGCGAGACAGTCCCTAGAGTTGGCGAGCACAAATGCACAATTGACCATATCTGAAGTTCAGCAGGTGATACGGGTACAAAAGTGGTTGCCTGCTTCCAGAAGGCGTTGCGTAAAGACGAGATGAGACGAGGCGTCGAATCCTTGCCGTAGACTTCTGCCCTCGAGTGCCGATCTTCGAGGTCCAGCCCAGCCGTCGTGCCTTTTCGAGCTCTCCACTTGGCTGCCTTTCTTTCCCCTCAACACCACCTTTTTTGCAATACAACGTTGCCTTCGTCTGCTCCTCCACCCAAGACACCTCCCATTCACGCACCGGTCTAAGCCAATTAACCGTTGAAGCCCGGTTCTTCGCACGACCAGCTGTGTCACCACAAATGCTGTCCATGCGATTGATATAGTCAGGCATCTCTAAAGCTCGCACCATAGCTCGAACGACCAAATTGAATACTGCCCATGGAAGTGCTGAGAGCAGGCCAAGACAGTGCGGATGGAGGTTCGTAAGATCCTGCCGCGTGCGACACCGTCTGGTGCAGAAAGAGAAAGCGAGGGAGCCACAGCTGAGGCACTTCGCAATGGCAATGGGGTGGTGGACAACGCAAGACCGGAGAGGGTGACCGGGTGGAGGTATGCGAACGTGATGGAGGAAGACGGCGTACCCAAGCGCAAACGGCAACACATGGAAGAGAACAGTCCTGCGGCCCACCCACTGCCGAGTCTACGGCAACTCATGCCTCCATCGTCGCAGCAGCAGCCACTGCACGACAACGAGCGAGCTGGTCCAGCCCGACTTATACGGACGGGTTTCAATGCATACAGTCAACCGGGCACTTTCCGCTTTCTTGCGCCTCGTCCACCGCGCGACTTTCCACCAGCACTACATAACGACCCTCGCGAACTCAGCTTTGCTCAGGTGGAGCCGGAGTTGATGGAGCTTTTCAGGCACGCATATCACCTTCGCCACCACGTCCGACCGAGGCGACTGTCGAATGCTGTCTGGTCAGATCACATCTTCTTCAACGATACCTACGCGATCGATAGCATACTTCGACAATGGATATCGCGCTACGAACCAGGAGTGTTGCATTACCCTGCCAGTAGCCTCTACAAGCAATGCTTGTGGATCTTCTTTAACAGGTCTATTCAGGTCTCGGAGTCGACTTCTGCCTTCAGGCATATGGTTGATGACGGCCTACACTTTCTCCGCACTTTCGAAAACGAGCTGGGAGCTACTGGTGATAGATCGGTTCTGCTTGTACCCATCTTCATCCTCGGCTCCACCTCTTTCTACCCTGGACAGCGGCAGGAAATCTGGACATCACTCAACAGACTAGACCCTTCATATAGTGTCGATGCGGTCATGCATGCTGCGAAAAGTCTAGAACGGATCTGGGAGATGATGGACGATGGACGAGCCGGCGCCACGTGGGACTGGGAGAAGTACCAGGCTCACGAGTACACCGCGGCTCAAGCAGACCGTTCACTTATCGAGCTACTCTGGGATCCGTTAGCTCCACCTCCGCCACCACAACCTGCCAGAGTGCGCTCACCCGAAACATACGAATTCGACCCCGGGCGCTTTCGGGCTGCTCCGGTGCCGATACCTCAAGCACCCCTACCACCACCACGGGACCCATCCCAACCCAAGCGGGAAGAAGGTGAGGAGCAATCCCCTCCTCATCCTAACTCTCAATCACGACACGTTTCATCTGCTTCCGTCGACGCTGAATCAATGCGTGTTGATGCGAATCAGGAAGCAGGTCACCCATACGCAGAAGCAGCCTCAACACCACGACCGTTTATCGCGCCGCCTCCTCCACCTCAGAACATGCATCAGCATAACGATATCATACAAGTACTCCAACGCAAACCGACGAAGTCCGGCAAATCATCCGTTCCACCGTGTACTTCTTGTGGCAAAGAGCTCAAGAACCCGTCTGATGCGCAGTCAGTGTAGGCTTCTTCATTCTCCACTGGCACGTGTTGCTGATTTCTGGACTTAGGAAGCATTATCTGCAGCACTCGAAGCCCTATAGGTGTAGCGAGCCTGGCTGCACCAGGACGCAAGGCTTTGCAACGGAAAATGACCTCCAGAGGCATCGGAAGTCAGTCCATGGCGCCTCACCACGTATCGGGAATAAGATAGGCTACATCTGTGCTGCGTGTCCGGACCCTAGCGATGGTACACACCGCAAGTGGTGGCCTCGATTGGACAATTTCAAAGCCCATATCAGACGCAAGCATACAGGTGCGGACGAGGAGCATCTTATACAGCTGTGAGTTGACTCTCGGTACGTTTCACGTGGCCTCCTACTAACCTGCATTAGCTCCGCAAGCGCGAGAAGGCCCGACGATGTCTACTCCGAGCACAGCTACTCGTCTTCCCACATTCGCACGCCGAATGATGGACGCTACCACCAGAGCTTGCGATCTAACAGAGGCGAGTCTATGTACACGGAGCAGAATTCGCCGTACGGGCAAAATTACCCTCGCTCGAAAAGTGAGGGCAACGACGATAACGGAGAATTAGAGCACGGGGAGACGCAGGGCGACGGTGATGGCGATAATAGCGACACCGCCGACCAGACGCCGAAGACCGAAAGTGATGTTTCCTCTTCTGGGGGTGATGCCATGGACGTGGAGCAGGAAGACGAGCAGGAGAATGGGGATGGGGACGGGGAGGATGAATGATGGGTTGTTCTTGGTACTTCGTGTTATGGGTTTAGCTAGGAGTGTTCTGGATATTGATACGTCCATATCCTACGCCGGCATCACGGCCGGCAACTGCGGCACCCCAAAACCAGCCGGCCTCCTGCCAATCCGCACCGCCGACCTCTCCAGCTACCGCGGCCACGTAGCCGCTCTCCTACAACTAGGCGACAACGTATGGCCCTTCAACTTCGCCGATCTAGCGCCTAACCAGGTCCTATAGGACGCGTGGATCGGACAAGACCATTGCCATGTACACCAAGCTTATCCTACCTGTCAGACTATCACGCAGGAAGCGTATCGGCCTTGGCTGGTGTATCCGACTGAGTTCTGGAAGATCGATCCGCGGTATGCTAGGTGTACGTCTGGGGCGTTTGGGATTTTTGATCCGCCGACTGCGTTGCCGGTTGCGCACCAGGAGGTCAAGCCGACGATGTCGACGGCGTTTACGAGTGTTGGCGAGACTGCGGCGCCGGGGACGAAGTTGAGTGTTTTGAGTCCGCAGACGTCGCCGCCGAGTTTGAGGACGCAGGCGTCGTCTAGGGACGGTGCTGGTCAGCAAACGGCACCATCTGATCCGAAGAGTACGGTTGCAGTGCCAGTGCCCTCGCAACCAGCAGATCCGTCAGATCCAGAGGATCCTTCGACCGCGACTGAGAACGCGGATCCAACGAGCGCTCCATTCGAAGCCGATTCAGGACGTCTAGACCACCAGCCGATCCAACGAGGTCTGCACCACCAGCCGGCCCGGGCGTCCACAAGACCGGCAGCAATGGCAATAACGCCAACACAGTCGATCCTGAGGCGACTGCAGCCACGCACATCGCAACAAGTAATCTGGGCCACAGTGCACTCTCGATCGGTACACTACCAGTAGTCACGGCATCACAGCTGGCGCGATCTCCGTCGGCACACATGTGGTGTCCGTGGGCGAGAAAACGACCATTGGAGGTACATTCGTCTCTCTTGGCTCTGAGACACTTGTGGTTTCTGGACCTGCTCCCACTTCATTTGGTGATCCGGCCGACCCTGCCGATCCAGCGACAACCAACGCGCTCTCCATTCTCAGCGCAGCGCAGACACATAGTCGGCCGTTCGCTAGAGTCACCGTGGGCAAGGAGACCTTTACAGCATACTCTGGCGGCCTTGTGATCGGAGCTGGAACCACGTACGAGCCTGGTCATTCGAGGATCACTGTTGGAACTCACACCTTGACGGTCGGCAGCGAAGGTGTTGGTGTGGGCAGCTCCACGATTACGTTTGCAGACCCAGCAGACCCAACAGCAAAGCCAACAGCAAAACCAACAGCCCCCGAAGGCTCGACAATTGAAGTGACCTACGCTCATGGCACACTTACAGCAACGTATACTGGCAGTATAGATCCTTCCGGCCATACCGTTCTCCAATCGGCCTCGGCAGCATTCACTTACAAGGGTCAAACTATGGTCAGCGGCGGCACCACGTACAGTACTGTGACCTCGCTCACTACTGGTAAGACTCGGATGAACGGGGCACGAAATTCAACTGCGAACTTGAGCAGTATCACAGATCTCCCGAGCATTGTGTATGGCCCGCAAAGTTCCAGTTCGGTGGATTTGCCAGTCATTATCACAAGTGCTGCGAGGAGCTCGTCTAGCGGTGCTTTGGCGACGACGACTACTTCTGGCGCAGACTCTTCGCATGGGATGAGTCGGCTGGCAGTCTCAATGGTTGTGGCGTTTCTTGCCATGCTTGTATCTTGAGGTGCTGCAGACGCCTGATGATAGGTTGTGAAACAGTAAACAGGAGTAGCTGCCGCTCCATGGACAAGGCGAACGTTCAAGGCGGGAGGGAAACCTTGCCCTTAAATGGAACCTGGGCTGCAAGGACGGTGCATTTAGGCCGATAGTACCTGAGCTGACATCTGGGGCTGTGGTCTGTCAGTCCAATGTCCGCTGATGCTTCGGGCGGATCGTGGAAGGGTTGAGTACAGGCCATGTGGTAGCACAGCATCGGGCCATTGCCGGGCTCCGGAGAGTCCACTTGGGATCGATATATAAATGTTCAAGTGAAGGCAGAGTTAGGACATGAACTCTCCGACGAGTCGGACAGCGATATCGTCGGATCCTTGTCTCGGAATATTCCTCTGATTGGCCGAAACAAACGTCAGCGTCCAAGCTCTAACTTTTCGACATTTCTCAACCCACTTCTCATAACGCCCCTCCATCCTTCATCCCTCCCTTCATCATCACACCGCCAGACGCCACGTTTCCCTTCTTCTAGACATCACCGTTACCTTGTCTCATTCGTGGTCTCGACAACCACTCACTGATACCACAAACTGAACAACACCAATCTCACTTCACACAACCGGCACAATGGTGCAGTCATCGATTCTCGGCTTCCCTCGCATGGGCAAGCTGCGTGACCTGAAGAAGGCCACCGAAGCCTACTGGGGCGACAAGCTGTCCCGCGAAGACCTCCTCGCCGAGGGCAAGAGGCTGCGTCTCGAGCACTGGAAGATTCAGAAAGATGCCGGCGTCGACATCATCCCCAGCAACGACTTCTCCTACTACGACCAAGTCCTCGACCACATCCAGATGTTCGGTGCTGTGCCCGAGCGATACACCACACACAAGCTCGACACGCTCGATGAGTACTTCGCCATGGGCCGTGGCCACCAGAAGGACGGCGTTGACGTGCAGAGTCTGGAGATGGTGAAGTGGTTCGATTCGAACTACCATTACGTCAAGCCTACTCTTCAGGACAACCAGACGTTCAAGCTTATGGACGATCCGAAGGCTGTGAGGCATTTCATTGAGGCCAAGGAGGCCGGCATTACCACTCGCCCCGTCATTCTCGGACCTGTTTCCTTCCTGCATCTCGGCAAAGCGGACCGTAAGTCGAATGTTGACCCTATCACTCTGCTCGAGAAGCTGTTGCCTGTCTACGAGCAGCTGCTCAAAGAGCTCAAGAAGGCTGGTGCGGAGACTGTTCAGATCGATGAGCCAGTTCTTGTCTTCGATTTGCCATCAAAGACCAGGAATGCCTTCAAGCCGGCGTATGAGAAGCTCTCTGCTCTCCAGGGCAACGAGGGTCCTCAGCTCGTGCTCGCCACCTACTTCGGCGACATCGTCCACAACTTCGATGTCGTTGATGCCTCGCTCAAGAACCTCTATGGCCTGCACGTCGACCTCGTCAGGCACCCCGAACAGCTCGGCCCAGTCATTGAGCACCTTGGCCCCAAGCAGATCCTGTCCGCCGGTATCGTGGACGGCCGTAACATCTGGAAGAACAACATGAAGAAGTCGGTGGAGCTTATCGAGACTGCCGTCCAGAAGCTTGGTAAGGAGCGTGTCATCGTCGCCACCTCCAGCTCCCTCCTGCACACACCACACACTCTCGAGAGCGAGAAGAACCTCGATGATGAGGTCAGGAACTGGTTCGCTTTCGCTGTTGAGAAAGCCACTGAAGTCGCCATCCTCGCCAAGGCTGTCACCGAGGGCCCAGCATCCGTCCGTAGCGAGCTCGAGGCGAACGAGAAGAGCCAGCAGGCCCGTGCCACCTCGAAGCGCACAAACAACCCTGACGTCAAGAAGAGGCAAGAGTCGGTCACCAAGCAGATGCACGAGCGTAAGTCAGCTTTCGACTCGCGTTATGCTCAGCAAAAGGAGCACCTCAAGCTCCCAATCTTCCCCACCACGACTATCGGCTCGTTCCCACAGACCAAGGATATCCGTGTTCACCGCAACAAGCTCTCCAAGGGCGAGATCACCCCCGAGGAGTACGAGAAGTTCATTGAGAAGGAGATCAGAGACAACATCGCAGTCCAAGAAGAGCTCGACTTGGACGTCTACGTCCACGGTGAGCCAGAGCGTAACGACATGGTGCAGTACTTCGGTGAGCGCATGGACGGCTACGTCTTCACTACCCACGCCTGGGTACAGTCTTACGGCTCTCGCTGCGTCCGCCCACCGATCGTTGTCGGTGACGTCTCCCGACCAAAGCCAATGACGGTCAAGGAGAGCAAATACGCCGTCAGCGTCAGCAAGAAGCCAATGAAGGGCATGTTGACCGGCCCCATCACCTGCCTGCGCTGGTCTTTCCCACGTGACGACGTCCACCAGTCCGTCCAAGCCCAGCAGCTCGCCCTCGCCCTCCGCGATGAAGTCGTCGACCTCGAGGAGGCCGGAGTCCTTGTCATTCAAGTCGACGAGCCAGCCCTCCGTGAGGGTCTCCCGCTCCGCTCCGGCGCCGAACGCGAGAAGTACCTCGACTGGGCCGTCGACAGCTTCAAGCTCTCCACCGCCGGCGTCAAGGACAGCACGCAGATCCACTCGCACTTCTGCTACTCCGAGTTCCAGGATTTCTTTCACGCCATCGCGGCGCTCGACGCTGACGTTCTCTCCATCGAGAACAGCAAGTCCGACGCCAAGCTCCTCAAAGTCTTCATCGACGAGTCCTACCCCCGCCACATCGGCCCCGGTGTGTATGATATCCACAGCCCGCGTGTCCCCTCCGAGCAAGAGATTAAGGATCGCATCGAGGAGATGTTGCAGTACCTTAAGCCGGAGCAGCTGTGGATCAACCCCGACTGTGGCTTGAAGACGAGGCAGTGGAAGGAGACGAAGGAGGCGTTGAGCAATATGGTCAATGCTGCGCAGTACTACCGTCAGAAGCAGCAGAAGTAGAGGCGACGCTTGTCACTTCTGCGTGGGTGCGATGAGGTAGTGGGTGTGGGTGTGGGTAGGAGGGTGTTTGAGGCGTCTACAAGGCGTCTGGATGATTACGGCGAGCAGCTTTCAACCTTGCTTGCCTCTACGACTACGATTGTGATGAATTCAACATGTGATACCCAAGTTTTTGCTCAACGTCAAAAGTTAGCGTGGGTGTCTGGTTTCAACAAAAGGAATGGGAAGGGATGGCTGCTTTAGACAACGGTTCTGATGATGGCAGCGATCTCAACGATCGTGGGCCGCGCCTTGTGCGCTACATGGGGAGGAAGTGGTGGTGCGGGAGAGAAATGTAGAAGTAGATTACCTGCAGTACTACTATTTTGCTGGTAGCCTTGCCGGTCTGGCATTGCATCTCACATTTCTCCTCGTTCGCAGCTACCATACTGCCATCGACAAGTTTCCTATCCTCGTCGGCAGCTTCCTTCACTGAGAGAAGCTGGCCACCATCTCGCTATAGCGACTGCCAACAGTTGCGGAACCTCGCAGTTACCAGATGTTGTCCTTGAGGATCCGTCAACATCAACATCTACTTGCCGTTGCTCATTACTCTCTCGTCACTTTCATCCATCAATCTTCCGCCACTTGGCTCTTGGTTCACAACTCCTTGGTCCCATTTTCTGCTCCCGAGAGCAATTGGTTCATCATCTCATACCAGCATCCATTTCCACACAAGCAGCAACAGATAACCGACGATGTCGCACACAGCAGCGGCTCTCTGCTGCACCCACCCCCAATCACGCGTCGACTCACCTGAACCGCCTTCTCGCCCTCTCGCCAACCTTGACGGGATCTTCGCCGCCGCTGCTCTTCCAGAAGACCACCCGGATGCTCTCACATTCCAGCACCGAGCACCGGAGGTGGATGGAAGTATTGTGAGGAGTCCGGGATTTGGTAGCAAGATCAAATTGCAGTTCCAGCGGAGACGGTCGAAAATGAGTCTCGGCAGGGAGAAGGGGTACGATGAGGATGCGAGGCAGTTGACTAGTCAGGAGGTGCTGCAAGATGTTGAAGGGGCGAGCGAGGAGGAGAAGAGAAACGACGGTGCGCCGTTGTTGGAGCTGAGGTCGTTCAGAAGCATGTCGCCTATCACGAGTGAAAATATCAGAGGGCTGGTGTACTTGAAGCCGTTAGTGCAACGGTGAGTTGTCTTATCTTTCAAGCTCGACAATAGACTTACGTCGTGGTTTGTTGCAGGTCTCTTCACGATATCGCAGCACTGCCAGTTACGGTGGAACATTCGCCTTCAATTGTCGCTCAGCAGCCATATGTGGACAGCATCAGCGAGAACGAACGTCCACTTCCGCCGTTGCCGAAGTCGTTCAGCGAACCTTTAATACTGCTAAACAAGCCGTTGCCCCTGCTATGTCCACGCCGGTCGAGGTCGGAGTCTGGTCTAGCAGATGCGTTTCGACGGTCTACCGGCGAGAGATATCAGGCCACAGAATCCTATCACTCTGCTGCACAGACTTTGAACTCTCCGACAAGTACTAGTTCGACAAGCACCATCACCCCCATTCCAAGACTTCACATCCGTGGACCAACCAGCGAAGGCATACTCGAAGCTGTACCAGTCGAGGAAGCAACAGAGCTCAGACAGAAGAGCTCTGATGATAGCGCTCTCCACCTCCACAAGATGGGCATCTCGCAGCAGCTTCGTTGCATGTCTCAACTCTCCGATGTAGCCGAGGACGACATAACCACGGCATCGCCTCATCCATGGACGTTCCATCATCGAGAGCGTTCAGATCTCGGTCTCCATAATGGCCCTGGACGCCGACCAAGGCATGTTTCGAGCTCGGGTGTCAATAGTGCCACTATGCCTAGCTCTTGGGGTAGGGTACGCTCACCGGGTTTGAGCACAGCATCATCGGTCTACAGTCGTCCAACAAGTGCTGGAGCAAGCACTGACAACTACCCAAGCGAGACCCCGGATATCGAGCCTGTTCCACAAGTCGATTTGAACGCGCTCTTTGCAGACTGGCCCTTAGCGCCTTCCACGTCCGCGCCTGCCCGGGAGAAGTCTGCTACTGGCTCCCAGCGATCACTTCTGAGTGGGAGGAGGAACAAGCCGCTGCCACCTACACCAAACCGCAAAGACTCTGGAACGGCGTCCTTTGTTACCGCGGGATCGGTGAAATGGTCTTCACCGCCTCAGCGCGCCCGCTCTCCAAACGAGAGCGTGCTTACGACTGCGAGCAAGAGCAGCAAGTTCCTTGAGCGCTTCTCCCCGCCGAAGAGGACTGTCAAGAAACGCCGATCGATCTTCAAGTTCTTGAGACCCGGAAGTCGGAAGCAACAAGCTCGAAGCATCAGTACGCCAGTACTATACAAAACAGTCGGAACCTACGACGGCCAGTCGGAAGATCCTGCACTACTAACAGTACAATATGAGCTCGACGAACACCCATCTCACTCAAATCGCTCTGTGAGCATGATTGACTTCGCCGTAGCCGCTGGAGGGGACACACTGAGTCAACTGCCCGGGCCCGGGAGCCTTCAGCGCCGACCAACATTGGCGGACTACGAACGCAACCTCACTGTTCTGGGCGACGACCGACGTCGACCTTCAGCGATCGATGTCAATAGCGCCAAGGAGGTGCAAGAAGATGACCACCGCAACTCTGTGGGCCTCAGACGCCGAATCAGCAGAGCACGCCCTCTGAAGGACGACGCCAGTCCGCTCATGGCGCAGGCACTGGAGAAGCATCAACAGGAGAAAGCTTTGTTTCGGTCGGCAAGCAAACAGCGCGAATCTTCGAACTCTTTTCGGAACGCACCAATCTTCAAGTCGTTGTCGCCGTTCAGCTCTGGAGTGCCTACTCCAGACAATCGTAGCGAGCTTCTGGGCCCTCGTGGTAAGGCTCGCGTCTCCACGAGTCCCGGAAGGAGCTTGAGCAGCACAGATCTTGCTGTTCCTGGCGCTTCGGCATCAGTCTCGTCCAAGAAAGGAAACAAGGCTCGCGTCCAGAGTACACACGTGCAGGATAGTCTACCGTTGGCGAAGAAGCGCATCGGCACAGCTCTCGAATCATGGTCCCGCTATCCCTCACATAGCAGAGCAGACCGCTGCGCCTCGGCAGGACAGCAGGACAACGTCATAACTCGTGACTTCGCTGTTGACATTGACCACGCAGCTATCCAAGAGACCGATGAGACGGAAGCCGACAAAGGCGCAAGCCCGAAGAATAGGTGGTCTGGCAAGAAGGGGAATCACAAAGCCCCGCTGTCCAAGAGCAGGTCCATGACATTCAGCAGTATCATGCGCTATTATTCGAACATGTTCTCGTCTACCAGTGTCGGCCATAACCGTCGTACATCAGTGAGCACAGGTGGGAGACTCGAGTACCCTGAACTGGAGCTCCTGCCGCCTCAGCTGGCAGCTGAGCCGATCATACATGCTCACCACAAGCATTCCGGCGCTCTCACTCGCCTCAAGGAACACGCCAAAGAGGATGCCGGGAAGATTCGCGAGTTTGTGCAAGAAGAGGAAGACAAGGTGGAAGACTTTGTGAGGGAAGAGGAAGACAGGTTCGAGACGTTCGTGAGACGTGAAGAAGACCTCGTGGAAGGCTTCGTAAAAAAGGAGGAGGGTAAGCTGAAGGACTACGTCCGAGCTGAGGAGGACAAGTTCAAGCATCATCACTGGCGCCATCATTCGAGCGACCGTGGCTCTAGCGGCAGAGAGAGCCCGTTCCGCGAGATCAGCTTATTCGAAGTCCCGCGCGATCGCAGTCAGGACAGTGCGACGCGCAGGAACACCATAGCCATCGGCCCGAACGACGACGAAGTTGACGACGGACCTACTTCTGGCGGCAGTGTCACCACGGATGCTGGCTTGAAGTTCGACGGAGCCGCGAGTGTTGGTATAGAGATTGAGACGAAGCATTCAAGCGTCTCGAAAGCGGATATGTGGTCCGATGTCTACCGCCAGTGCCTCATCCGCCCGCCGTCGTCTGCGAGAGACGAGCAAAACCGCAGCTCCAACTCAGCGACAAACCCAATCCGGCCTTGCTCGATGCCGCCGCCTATTCTGAAGCTTACGAAAGCACGGTCGCCAGAGCAGCCAAGGCTGATAGACCCTAAGGCGACTATCCGTAGGTTTCCTTCGGTCACTGTCGTCGATGATCGCAAGGGCCACTTCCGGAGCATTTCGCTGATCTCGGTCAAGACGAGTCGGTCGACTGGGTTCGAACGCTCGAGCACGCATGATCTGTTGGAGCTTGTTCAGTCTCGTGAGCGTGAGGAGCGCGAGAAGCTGCTGAAGCCTGTTCAGAGCATAGAGGAGGTGAAGGAGGTCGCTGCTTATTGACATGGTCAACATTGGATTATGATGAAGGTATATTGCTTTTGGAGGGAGGAGAAACAGCTATGCTATTGTGGCGTCAAGATTGAGCCGCATCGATACGTCGGAAATACCGACGTAATGTCTAATGATCACTGTATTCATAGATGCTCCGAAACAGTTTCGCAGCTTCATCATGTCGAGAACTTCATGCCGCCGTTCGCACAGATGACTGACCCAGTGTACCATCCGCTGTCTGGCGTGCACAACATCGCAATTACACCGGCAATGTCCGTATCGTACGCCTGTACCACTCGTTAGCAAGCTTTCATTTCTCCCAATCACAGCAATAACTCACAGGTCGTCCACCAGCCAGCTCAGCGTTCTCCACCAGATCCTTGCGATCGACATCATTCCTGATCGCCGCCAATGGGGTGTTCTTCGTATAGGTCGCCATTTTCGCCTGGAACTCCTTCGGAGCCGCAGCGTACATGTCCGTAGCAACGGGCCCAGGGTTCACCGCGTTCACAGTGCATCTCTCGCTCAATTCCCTCGCCCACGTCCTGGTCATGGCTTCCAGAGCAGCCTTTGTGCCACCGTACATGCCGTCCTCGAAGAACCCCATCGAAGCACTCACGCTGCTCAGGTTAACCACGCGTCCACTCCTGTCATTCGGGAGATACGGGATAGCAGCTTTCATCAGGAATAGCGGACCACGAACGTTCACATGGTACAGCCACGTGAACTCCTCGGCCGTGCAGTCTTCGATCTTCGTCTTCCCTGCCACGCCAGCGTTGTTGACAACGATGTCAAGCTGCATCTTCCTAGTCTTCGGGTGCGCAAAATGGTTCAGCGCCGTAGCGACGATGTGGGTGGGTCCGTTCTCGGAGCCCATGTCTGCTTGGACGGTGATGCATTTGACGCCGTGGGCCTGCGAAAGTTGCGTAGCCAAGTCCTCGGCAAGCTTAGCGGACGACTCGGATGTGTAGTTCATGATGAGCGAGCAGCCTTTAGAGGCGAGGTTGGTGCATGTTGCTGCGCCGATGCCTGGTGGGAATGGGTTGTTAGTGCTATCCAGTGGTCATTTCCCGGTATCACTCGAACCTCTAGATGCGCCAGTGACCTATTGATAGTGTCAGTGTGGCACTTCATCGAGAGTGAAGTGTTTTGTACGAACGATTGCCAATTTGCCTTCGAGCACGCGAGCACCCCCACGGCTTCCAATGTTGGTGGACGATGTCCTCGTGTAATCCGGCCGCGACATGATGGAAGTTGTTAAGAGTGCTTTTGTATGGTTGGAACGATGACTTTGTAGTGTGATTTGGCGCGAAAAATGTGTAAGTGATGGTCGTACAAGTGGGGCTTGCCCGAAGCCGACTGTGATGGAGTTGTTTTGTATGTGAGGGTTCTGGCGACGAAAATGGTATCCACACAAACCCGAGACTACTTACTCTGCTGTGCCGCTGTTTATTCGAGCATAAAACATGTTATGGAATTTGTTGCTTTGACGCTACATCAAACTATGTATCATCCTCCCTGACCAGTCTCTTCTTGGACTTGAACTGGATACAATTCGAGGTAGGTGGTCAAGTACTCGGCAGCCAAGCCCAGTGACACAGCACCACCAGTCAACCAAGCACCGTTCTTGAACCATCGCCAACAGTCCTCAACGCTCTTCAAGTTGACCTTTGCGACCATCCAGCTAACCGTCGCCGCCGCCCCACCACAAGCTCCAAAATAGAATACCGGCCCTGCACCCACTGCTAGACCTGCACAGCCGAGAAGTACGACCTGCAAGCCCCCTACGATACCCATAAAGGCCTTAGCATGCTTCTGCTGCGCGAGAGCGATGCTTTTGATCCCCGCGGCACGATCGTCGCGAATGTCCTGGTAGGCGTATATCATGTCGTAGACCACAGTCCAGGCTATGCACGATCCATACAGGCAAGCTGCTGATATTAGTGCTGGTGTGTCGGAAAGGAGCGAGATGCCAAGGGCCGGGTATCCCATTATTGCACCCCACGAAAACGTGAGACCAAGCACGAGTTGTGGATAATTTGTCACTCGTTTGGCCAGAGGGTAGGTTGCCACAAGTATGAGCGAGGGGATGCCATAGTAGAGGCACTCTGTTGGAAATTGTAGTAGAATCGCCAGTCCGGTGAATAGCTGAAGCCCAAGGAAAGGAATTGCTTGCTGGACTGTGATGGCTCCGCGAGCAATTGGTCGTGTCCGCGTTCGTGAGACATATGGATCCAGATTGCGGTCCCATAGGTCGTTGACTGTACAGCCCGCACCACGCATGATGGCGGCTCCTGCGAAGAAGAGAGCGCTCGTGGCCAAAACCGATGAAGGTGGTGTTATGGGATCGGTGAGTGGCGCTGCGAGAAGCGTGCTGAACAAACAAGGAAAGAACAGATAGTAGGCTCCGGTCAACTTGTCGAGACGAGCAAGCTCCGCATATGGTACGAGGCGAGATGGAAGATAGGAGACTAGGCCAGTCTCTGGAGTCTCGTAGACTGCTCTTGCGCGGACTCGAGCTTCTGAGAGACTTGACGCTGTTGTGGTCGCCGCGATTGCTGGATCCTTAGCCGGAGCATCGACGTATGATCTGACCGTTGCTGGGCCAAGTCGGAATGGCCACGCTTGGTGTTTGAATAATGGTGCTCGACCGACTGTGCTACTCGTCCCGAGTCTTTGTAGTCGCACACATTGCAGCTGTCGTGAAGTCTTCGCGAACGATGTCGGACGACTGAGAGACAAGGAGACGCGTAAAGAGAGTGTGGCCATGACCCTGGTACATGCGAAGGACGAGAATGAAGAAGCTAGAACTCACCTCAACATTTGCCATCGCGAGCACTATTGCTATCGATCGAGGACTTACGGTGTACTTCACAGTGTTCGTACCACTTGTAACCAAGTATTGTAGGGCTTGTCCTTGGTAAGAAGCAGAAGACTTCAAGAAGTGATGTCGGCTTGCACGTGCCGATCGGCAAAACCTTAATTCGGGAGTCAAAGCTCACCTCCGCTCGCATATCAACACTCCTCCATCTTCACCTGCCACATTAATCTTTGCCCTTCGACCCTCCGAGACGCCGCCACGCGAAAGTGCAGAGAGCACAGAAACATCGCCACATCGCGCAAAGGCGTCGCGTCGGCAGGATTATGCGATACTTGTAGCGGCACGTGTAGCGCTCCAATTCAACCACCTGATACCTCCACCAACGAGCAACACCACCGTTGAAACCGACTATTGTAGTCCAGTTGAGCGAGATACATCAGAACCACCGCAAAGATGCCGGCGACACGTCCGCGCGCCTCGTTCGAGCCCATCCCGCCCGACTTCGACCTCAAAACGCTGGTCGAGTCAACAGACAAATTCAGCTATGTCGATCGCATTAGTGTTGATATGATCGACCAGCAGGGTCTGGCCGCCTTCGAGAAGCTCGTCCTACTTCATGTCATTGTCGGTGGTAAGCCGCTGGTCATAGACGGCTTCGAGGACCGGCTAGATCCGTGGACTTTCACCCCGAAATGGCTGGAATCAAACTGCGGCGAGAAGCAGGAGAACGCTCGCAACCTCACCAACAAGGACTTCTTACCGCTGACGATGGCACACTACCTGTCGAACATGGGCATGCTGACAAACCAGTTCTTTGGCAAGCCCGGCGCATACAGAGATCCAAAGAGGCAGAGGGTCTATCTGAAAGACATCGATTGCCCGCCCGTGTGGCAGGACAAGCTGAGAGAACATATTCCGAGCATGTTATACTACTTGAACGAGAGCACTGGTGACATCGGCGGACCTGGCGCAGTACCAGAGAGCAATGTTTCTGGTAGGAGACTCGGAAAGGGCATCGCACGAGCAGGAGATTTGATGAGCTCTCTACCACCGGACATGCGCGCGGAGAACTTGATGTGCTACATCGGACACGAGGGAACATATACGCCTTCGCATCGCGAAATGTGTGCTTCTCTTGGCCACAATATCATGGTCGAAGCGAGTAACACTGTGAACGATGATGGCAAAGCTGAGAAGCCTGGGTCTTCTATCTGGTTCATGACCGAATCGAAAGAGCGCCACATGGTGTCAGAGTACTGGTTGAGTGTGCTTGGTCATGACATCGAGGTCGAGAACCACTTTGCGCAAGTCGTGGCGTGGAAGAAAGCACCTTTCCACACCTATGTCGTAGAGCAACGGCCTGGAGACTTCATTCTCATACCGCCGCTTGCACCACATCAGGTTTGGAACCGCGGCACTCGAACGATGAAAGTCGCCTGGAACAGGACGACTGTGGAAACCCTCGAGATGGCACTGAATGAAGCTCTGCCACGCAGCAGGATCGTGTGTCGCGATGAGCAGTACAAGAACAAGGCCGTCATCTACTACACCTTGCAGAAGTACAGCTCGCTTCTTACATTGGCGCAAACTCATGCCTCGCGTCTACCGAACCAGCAAGCTGCGCATGAACTCCTGACGAGCCCGAAGATCAAACAAATGGCGAAGGACTTCAAACGCCTGTTCAATCTATATCGCCAAGTCCTTGTATCGGAGATGTTCAACCCAGAGGACCCACCACCGAAGCAGATCGAGTATCTCCCATTTGATGGAAACGTGACATGCGCCTATTGCCGAGGTAACATCTTCAATCGGTTCCTGAGTTGCCCGTCTTGCAAGGATGTCCTTGGTCACCACAGCGGCGATGGTGAAGGTGACCCCTACGATGTCTGCATGGACTGCTATGCCATGGGCCGCAGTTGCGCCTGCATCAGTAATCTGAGATGGGTCGAGCAATTTCGATGGAAAGAACTCGCAGCGAAGTATGATACTTGGCGTAAACTGATCATTGCCGTTGACGGTGGGCAGATCACGGAGAAGACTCCATTGCCGATTGCAGAGGAGCGGAAGCGGTTCGGCAAGTCTACCCTCGCAGAAGTCTGCAAGGAACAACTCAAGCGACGACCATTCAAGGATGTCCTCAAGCCTGCCGGAGAGCCTAAAAGCGACGCCGAGGACGACGAAGAAGAGATCATTGTCGACGACAATGGCAATGTCAAGAGAACCCAAAAGAAGCGCTCGAAAGCTTGGTTGAAGAACAACACCCCGTGCCACGTATGCTGTCACCGCCACCCGAACTGGAAAATGGCACAGTGCACCAAGTGCGAAAGGATGTGGTGCTACGGTTCACTCTTCAGAGGATGGGACAAGATGCCAATCGATATGATGGAGGATAAGGACTGGGAGTGTCCTCACTGTCTGGGCATCTGCTTTGCAGGCGCTTGCAAGCGAGAAGGCAAAATGCAGCCATATGAGCCGAAGGGTACACTCCTCGGGCACGATACCAAGAAGGTGGCAGACGCGAGGAGTGTGGAAGCCTTGGTCGACTTCTCAGTCAGCAATCTCAATTGGTTGAAGGAGGATGATCCGGCCAATCGAGCGCAAAGCAAGAGATTACAAAGAGCTCAACTCGAGGCTCAGAAGGCGAAGGCTGCGGACCCGACGCTTGAGGATGACGATGTGGAGGCAGTCGACGAGACTCAGGTGGAGTTCGAGAACGTCGAAACCACAACACCGCCAGGGCCGTCTATCGATCCTGCGCTTACTGGAAATGGATACGAGGACGATGAGTCTTTCGCACTCAGATTACAGCAGGCCAATTCGGCGCCCACGCCAGGACGAGCATCAAGAGCGTCGGAAGCTGGTGGTGCACCTGATGGCTATGCACCGGTGAGCCACGCTGGCTATATCCCACCAGCAGCGAACATGTACCCCCAACCAGATGAAGCCAATGGCGCATACAACTACCCGGGTTATGCCCGCCCAACGAGCGTCGAGCCTATGAGAGATGAAAGTGAAGAGCTTGTTGGTGGTCTCAGGCCTTTCAAGCGCTCGCGGCCAACGGACGGGGACGATGAAGATGTCGAGGACATCGCCATGACGAAGCAGCCAAAATCGAAAAAGCCTAGGATGTCTGCTGCTGGCTTCCGCAGTCTCGATCTCGCAGACGGCATGGCACCAAGCTCTAATTCAAGGGCAAAGAACGAAGCTCAGCGGCAGTTCGAGAGAGAGAAAGAGCGTAAAGCACTCGAAAAGGCGAAGAGTGAAGGCAGGTTCATCATGCTGCAAGCCGCTCTCAAAAACAAGAAGCGGGTTGTACGTTTACCAATTCCGGGCGCGAAGCTGGCTCAAATCATGGCACAGCAAGCAGCCAAGGCTGCGCTCACAGCTGGTGACGAGGCCGATGCGGACGGCGAAGCAGACGAGGGTGCACTTCAGCCGGTGCACGAGGCCACGGAAGCAGATGATGGTGAGATGGTGTTGAAGAGCGATATTGCTCCGAGGAAGACCAAGGACCCGCGTGCGTACTATCAGCAAAGGCAGCAGAGCGGGCACGTTGTTGTGGGCGGGCAGAAGAAAGCGCTCATCCCAATCGAGAAGGACGACAACTACAGGGAGTACAAGTCGCACAAGAAGGTGGGCGACAAGACAAGGAAAGGCCGCAATGCTCCCAACGTGGACTATGAGGAAGTCGACATCGGCAGCGAAGACGATGGTGAAGACGAGAACATATTCATTTCTGCCTCCCGTGCAGGCTCCTCTGCTGTTCGCAACGCGAAGGACAGGCGCAGCCTACCCAGCTACCTTCAGCGCCGTGGCGATGACGACGAGGAGAATTTCCCGGATGAGCTACCCTCGGAGCATCGTGACGGAAGACGCCCCCAGAAGCCGAACGGAGCGCCGAAGGCGAGGAGGTCTGATGGTGTCTTTGCGCCTAGGTCGACGACTGCTGGGAAGGCTCCGAGTATGATGCCGCCTAGCAGGCACGCTGAGGATGATGGTGATACGGAGCTCGACGATGTGACGATGGGTGCGATTGATGCTGCGGCCAACGGCAAGTGGGCTGATGTTGACGAGCTTATGGTGGCGCCTGCGACCGGATTTGCTGCGATCAATCACGTTGCTGCTTCTACCGTGAAGACTGCTACCCCAAAGTCTGCGACGCAGCAGCAGAAGTCGATGGGGGAGCAAAATCGCCTTGCGAAGCTGCAGGCGCTGGAGATGGTCGATGGCTCTGCGACGAAGTCAACGAGTGGGAGGAAGAGAGGGCGGCCAAGTAATGCGAGCAAAGGTGTCGTGAGTGTGAGCATGGCTGATGCGTTGGACGATGAGAGTGACGGTGATGATGATGGGGTGGAGGAGGTGCCGGCGAAGCGCTCTTTGGTGGGAATTTGACGTGAGCAACCGCTGGTGGCAAGATGGATCGTTGGAAGCTCCAAGAAGGAACGTGTTGATACTCCACAGTGTACGTAGGAATAGTTGCGATTACAATGCAAGTGTTACCATAATCTTACAGCGCCTGCTTCGACGTGAACGTAGGACGACGTAGATGGTCGGATACGTATGACTCTCAATGCCGTGAAAGGTTCTCGAGAAAAGTAACCGCCTTCAACATAAGATTGTGGGCACCGTTAACCCAATGGCAACGCATCTCGAAACTGGAGAAGAGGTAGAGGTCATAATTGAGTTGCACCGTTCCTTCGTTTTGAAAAGCTTGGCGTGACTCCAAGGCTCGAGTCATTGATCAACCTCGAATATATTCTCCAAAATCGAGACCATTTCTTCTCCAGCACTTCAACCTCACAACCTGCCCACTTCGATCTTCGAGAACGACAATGTCGACCTTCGGAAAGCACTTCCGGGTTACAACCTACGGCGAATCACATGGCCGTAGTGTCGGTTGTATCGTCGACGGGTGTCCGCCAGGCCTACAACTCACAGAAGCTGACATTCAACCACAAATGACACGCCGCCGGCCTGGCCAATCCGCTCTCACAACGCCAAGAGACGAAAAAGACCGAGTGGAAATACAATCAGGCACAGAAAACGGCATTGCGTTAGGCAGTCCAATCGCCCTGCGAGTCCTGAACGAGGACCAGAGACCCAAGGATTACGGAGGTGGAGGTGGCAATATCGACATGTTCCCACGCCCGAGTCACGCAGACTGGACCTACCTCGAGAAGTACGGCGTCAAAAGCAGCAGTGGAGGCGGGAGAAGCAGCGCAAGAGAGACTATAGGGCGAGTGGCAGCGGGAGCTATCGCGGAGAAGTACTTGAAGGACGTCTACGGAGTTGAGATCATCGCCTACACCAACTCAGTTGGACCCATTGAGTTGTTCCCGCCGACAAGAGAGCACCCTAGTCCTTCGACAAACCCGGCGTTCCTCGATTTTCTGAATAACGTTTCTCGAGAAGAAGTCGATTCGTTCCTACCTGTGCGATGTCCAAACACGAAAGTGTCGAAAGAGATGTCCGACCTCATCGCCGATTTCCGAGATAGGGAGGACAGTATTGGTGGTACAGTGACCTGCGTGATCAGGAACTGTCCTTCCGGTCTCGGAGAGCCATGTTTCGACAAGCTGGAAGCTGAGCTCGGGCACGCGATGATGAGCATACCTGCCACCAAAGGGTTCGAGATTGGGTCAGGTTTCGGAGGAACACGCATTCCCGGCTCTATTCACAACGATGCTTGGATCAAGGCGCCTGCCGTGCCTCCAGGCGAGACGAAGCCAGGTGTGAGAACGCCCAAACTCACGACAAAAACGAACCATAGCGGCGGGATCCAAGGTGGGATATCGAACGGAGCGCACATCTACTTCAACGTGGCCTTCAAGCCACCGGCGACTATCGGTCAAGCGCAACAGACGACTGGTTACGATGGGACGGAAGGGACCTTGGCGGCCAAAGGGCGTCACGATCCATGCGTCATCCCTCGCGCAGTTCCCATCGTTGAATCTATGGCTGCGTTAACCGTCATGGACGCATTACTTGCTCAGCTTGCTCGAGATGGGGCGAGAGAGCGCCTACAGGCCACGGGAGCAGTCAAAAGTGGTATGATGGCTGATACAAATGGTCACGCATGAAATATCTCAGCACAGGCGAGGAGGCGATTTTGGAGGTTTAGCGAGGCGCTGGAGGTCATCTCGAAGATGCAAAATGCTCATGTACAGCCTGCTGTGGTGTTTTGAGCTTCGAACGCGATATCGGAGAGGTATGTAATAGCTGAAAAATGAGACCGTCGGCACTACTTCTTCTCGAGCATTCGGCCAGCCGTCTCAGTTCAAGATCAAGCACTGTAGTGGCGGCACACCTGTTCGGATGTCGGAGAAGGTATCTCTCAGCTGGCTCGCCGAACATATGCGGTCAATTGTTCTCGAAAATCCAGATGGCTTTCTCGAACCATTATCAAGCACTGTAGTGGCGGCATATCTGTCTGCAGACTGGAGAAGGTACATTTGCGCTACCATGCTTCACATACACTGATTTTTCTTCTCGGAAATTGGGGTAGCCTTCTCGAAACTTTATCAAGCACTGTAGTGGCAACATCAGCGTCCGGACAACGGAGAAGGGGCGGCTCAGCTGAGTGCCCGTTGATCAGCTATCAATGCTTCTCAGCAATATGAACCAGTGTATCAGACGAATCTCAGGCACTTAGTGGCGGCATCACTATTCGGCGAACGGAGAACCATACAGCCCAGCGCGGTGTATCGACCTACGCCTTTGACCCTATCTCGAAATAGTCATCGGAATCTCAGGGTACTATCAGGACGTGCGGCAGCGTCCAGCGGTACCTGGAGCTTGGAAAGCCCCTGACAGCTATTTGTCTCGGAAACCTATCGATCGCAGTATCTCGATAATCCGCCAGCATCTCAGACTATTTTCAGGCTGTGCAGTAGCATCTGGGAACGCTCAACTACCGGAGAAGCCCTGATGACCAGTGCTTATGCAACACTGGCTATATCAGTTTCTCGAGCACACGAGCAGCACCAGAGGCTACTATCAAGTCGTGCAGCAGCTACTTGGAGACCGGAGAACTTCTGATCGCTATATCTGGCTGGCCGTTGTGATATGTCTGAGACGCAGCTCACACCTGGGCAATGTCTTTCCAGAAAAAGAACGAACCCTCACAGAAGCTTGTCTAGCTAGCGGGGGTCTGTTTACTGCGTCACGATCCGTTCTTACTTTCGAGACTGTGGGCTCACACTGGTGAGTCAAGGTCTATCAACGGCCTAAAGGCCTTCGCTCAACCACACGATAAGAGACACGAGCAGCCGTGCTTGATGAGCAACGCAGACATCTCGATGCGAATAGCTGAGACTCCATTTGGAAGTGGAAAGACATGTCTCGATAGCGCTCGGTCCTGTCTCATCGTGCTGATGTGGCTACCACGTGATATGAACAGCATATATATTGAGCTTCGATGCCTCCCTTTCTTCTCTTCTTTCTTCAGGCAGGCCCCGAACAATCTTTCATTGTACCAAATTCACTTCCACCTTCCAATTTCAACGCATCCATCAGACTTCAAGACATCCAGCAACAGCAAAACTCAGCCAGCATGCCTCTCCGAGACTCCAGACGCAACCACTCCAGGCCTCACATCCTACCCCCAAAACCATACCCCACTCCCCACAACGAGGTCTGCCGTTCTGCACAAACTCCAGACCGCCCTCGGTTCCGACCCGGCGCCTACCTCCCACTCCCAGCACCACTACCTCCGGCTCCTGCAGGCGAAGACGAGAACAACAACGGCGATCAAGACAACGATCACGACAACAACGCCATCCTCATCGTCGCCCCAGCATCTCCCCCACCAGACGCCATCCAACAAACAGTCGCACCAGCGCAGCCACCACCACCTCCGCCGCCAGGCTGTCAGCCAATTCGAAGGCGCGACACGTTGAGACTGCTCCTCGTGCGCAAGGAGAGCACTGATCAGGTGAACTCCGACACCGCGACGCCGCGAGCACGCACCTCCGCCAGCACCGAGAGCTCAGCGAGTCGCCAACGACGTCTGAGCCAGCTGCTGTCGAAGCTCACAGGGCGGCGGCGAAGCGCGGAGGATGAGCCGCTCGACAATGTACCGCTTTGGTGCAAGGCAGCAGGGCAGGACGCGAGCTTGAGAAGGGATCGGGATGACGATGCATCTGGGCAGGGTATGGTTTGTGTTTGAAGGGTGGCTGGTCTGGGCTGAGGTGGTTGTCTGCTTTACTTGGAGCGTTCCGTTTGAGCGGATGGGCGTGCTTTACCCTTGTACATACCTTGTTGCGTTCTAACATAGTAATGTCTAATAGGAGCTGGTCTTCGAAAAAACCGCCAACGTCCCAACTCTTCCTCTTCTTTGCTTCATCTGACCATCGGATCATGCCTCGCTCACCTTGATATAGGACAAGGCCATAGTACGGCAGCTCTCAATCATGATTAATTGATTATTTCTAGGTAGGTTCTCACGGGTATCAAATGTATCGATGCAACGACCAAGAACTCCAGCCATGCCTCTCAACTCCTTGCTATGCAAATCCGAATCCAAGCCCGACTCCAAACTCAAATCCTTCCCATCGCTCGCAATGCATCCTCCCAACCCACCACATTCTCAAAACCAGCATCAATCCGGCGTCGAGCCCCTCCTCGCCGCCTCAGTCCTGGCCAGTACCTGCGCAGTGCCTACCCGCTCTTCGTACAGTCGTCGCAGACCCTCTACACTCGGCTTCCTCAAATCGAGCTTCCTGGGTTGCAGACTTGCTCCTGAGAATGCTTGTGCCTCACTGTCCCTTGGTGTCGCACCGGTGCCAGCATTGTTGCCTTCTATCGATGCCATTCGCTTCAGCAGCCCTGGAGACGGGGCGCGAGGTTTCAAGGTGCTCGTACCAGGCGCTGTCAGGTTGCCATTTGTAGGTGACGGGAACGTTCGACTCTGCCGTGGCGGGACGACGGGTTTCGCGAGCGATTGTGATTGAATTGGACGGGCTGAGGCAGGCCAGCTGGGTTTGCGGAAGACGTTGTCGCCTTCGTTGTGTATGGATTCGGGCGACTGGAGGAGCGTGGGCGAGCCCGAGTCCGCAGATCCAACGACCGTAGCGGTGTCACTTCTCGCGGCGAATGCCGCAGTGGCTTGTTGCGCGAGCGTGGAGGCAGCCTTTTGCGCAGCTTCTTCAGCGAGAGACGCGCTGTCCGAGGGAGTTCTGCTGTGACTCGGTGTCGGCTCAGTCGATGGGGTTGCAATATTTCGTTGTTTGAACTCGGTCGAGACGGGTCTGCGTTTAGGCACGTCGGTCTTCGGAGGTAAGTCGGAAAGCTGAGGAGCGAAACCTTTCTTCTCGGACTCCTCGTAGCTCCACGCACCATGCCTCGGAGGTCCAAAGCCGTCGACAGGCCCATACGTGGCAGGCGAGTCAGCGACGCTCAGACTTTGGCCATCGGTGCCGAAGATAGTCGAATATCTTGGTGGCTCGACAATAGGAGGTGCTGGTTTGCGTTTCGGCACAGGAGGAGGTCCGTCAGAGCCAGAGCCTGGTGTGACTGGAGAGATATCCTGTGACTTCGAGGGTCGAGGTTGCATAGGCAGACCTTTTTGTTCCTCCGTTCGTGGCCGCCGCGGAGGTAGTGTAGGTGCTCGTTCTGGTGCCGGTACATCTTCGGTGTCGTCCATCACGATCCGATGATCTTCTCTGCTGTCTGTGTAAAGTTCATCTTCGTCAGGCACCCGCTTCGATCTTGGTGGCAACTCCTCTTCAAGCGGGTCTTCGTAGTCTCGCGAGTCCAGTGGTGGCTGCAGCTCTCCGAAGAACCGGTCAGTAGACAAGGTCATGCCGGCCTGCAGTTCCGGCCACATCTCGATGGCCGCCTGTAGTATCCGCTTCAAGACAGACGCTATCTTGGCATCCTCGAGCTGATTCGATCCACACACCAAGCACATGGAGAAGCAGATCCCCAGATTCTCAGGGTTCATCTTGTTGCCCGACTCGTGCGCGGCGACTTCCCAGAGCATAGGAAGCAAATGCCTTGTTAGTGTACTCCGACTCTGCTTGCTGAGCGGTGACTTATTGGATTCTGGCAACAGGAGGTCGACAAGATCAACTCCCGTGATCTCTGCATCTGGACTGCCATACGCTGCCCTGAGTGTCTCGTAGCTTGACTCCGGAAAGACTGGCTCTCGAAGATCTCGATACCACTGCTTGATGAGTGATGCGGCGAGATGGGCTCCATAAGCGTCTTCCAATCGCACTTCGTCGACCAGAGTCGAATCGATCCCGGGCTGAACAACCGTCGCGTCTCTCTCTTTCCAGACGATAAAGTGCTGACCGCGATCGTATGCCTCCTTCAGCGCGCTCGAGAGATTAGCGTTGGGTGGGATACGAAAGATGCCTTCAATCTTGGCGCACTCGGGCATCAGAAGGAAACTGGTCGCTTCTCGTAGTACTCGTGGTAATCTCGTCTCGCCGGTGTCGATGTTCTTAGGGAATGGATGCTTGACGCCGAACGCTCTCTTGCCTGTAGCAAACGGGACGTAGATATCTGGCGACAATTTCCGATCATGTAGATACACTGATGGAGGTATCAGAAGCTTCTCGATCGGGATATGCAGCGCCAGTTGCGATAGAGTGGTGAGGTGGATGATCTTCCTTCGAAACTTGGGCGAGACGATCGTGCCAAACACTCCAACAAGCACCCGCACCCACGTCCTCGGATGTACGATATACAGCCGTTGTAACCTCTTCCGTGTTGCTCTGCTCAGGACATGATATGCTTGTAGGTACCATCCCATCCCCGGGCCCTGCTTCTTCTCGGATGTAGCATTGTCGTTTCCTCCTGCGAAGAACACGACTTCGTATTCTGTTCCTGACAGTAGCTCGTCTTCTCCAGGCAGCCGTGCTAGAACGTAGGAGAGCAGGCTGTCGTAGTCGACTTCGAATGCATCTGGGAAGGCGGCTGCATTGAGGATGTAGGTTGGTCGTCCTTCTTTCGATGGAAGTGGCGATCGATACAAAATGGAGGCTGCTACAGACGCTAGCTCGGGGTTGTAGTCGTCGGATGTTGCTTCTGGAGCGACGGTCGAGAGGGATGTGCTTCGTTGTCTGCCCCGTTTGCCTCGTTGAGCTGCAACAGCAGCGTGTGCGATTGCTGAGCGCATGTTGGCCAGTACAGATGTTGTTATGATCGATTCATCGTCCCATCTTTCTACTGCCGGTTTCCAGCACAATAGAAGGTATATCAATGCCTCTGACGATGGGGCTGTATTGGCTGAGTCTTAAGACCGGGGGCTGAAGTATAAGAGGCCTATGAATAGCTGTACGATAAGGTCGAGCGGCCGCGGTGTCGAGCCGGCAGATAGGTGTACAGGATAATGCGTATTCTGAAACTTCAAGGTGCTGCGGCATCATCAGTGTACGTCAACACACATCCACCAAACGTTCGCTGTATGCAGGGATCTCCGGACCTGGCTGTAAGGCATCAAGGCTGCACCCCCATTTTGTTCTTAATTGAAGATCGGGGGTGCGGGAGTACCCCCACTAGCGCCCGGATCTCCTAGCCAATGGCCCATCTAAGGCATTTGATACTCTTCAGAGATGCGGCGGAGCGACTGCAGCAGCAATGGCAAGATGTCAAGGACCAAATTCTTGCCACCTGGCTGTTCTGCCTCTTCTCGAGGTTGCGATCGCTGATATACTCTTCAGATCAGTGACTGTAGCAGCATCCAGTTTCTCCGTTCTCCGAGAATATTCATGTGTCGGCCCGTTGAGTCGATGCCGATAAGAACACCTACATGTACCTTACCCTTCTACAGTCCCCAACACTTCCTTCCCAAAGGCCTACAGTAGTAGCCCCCGTTCTCCCCTAGAAACACGTAGCGATACATCAGTACACCGTTTTACCTAAACTTATCCTGTTCCGACCTACTAAACTACTCCTCGTGCCCATGCTAATACATTAACAGGCCCTCTCTCACCCGCTATGCTACAGCGCCTGCTTGCGGCTTCCTGATCCGCTTGCTACTACTGCAGCCTCTCCCGAGAATCTCCCGCCTTTGCCCAGCTGTAGTGTAGCAATACCTTGGTCGTTATCGACTACTGCAGCAGCGTCTCATGGTCCCCCGCCTGAAACCCATACTGCTACATTGGTGCCTCCTAGGTTTATCTTCGGTGTATTACCAGCTCCTCTTATCCTGCTGCGACTCGGATCTATTGTAGCGACGCCTCGGATCTGTCTGCCAACAACGCTCTTGGTCCGCCCTGATGTAGCGCTCTCTCGGACCACCCTGTGCTCTGTTTGGCCCGTTGTAACGTAGCCTCTACGAATCGCGCTTCGTACCCGCCCTGGTGTAGGAGCGCCTCTGGATCCCCTTGAGCAGGTCGTACCTACTACACTGTCACCTGTACCACCTCGGCCCCTCATCCGCGCTGGTGTAGCAGCGCCTCTGTATTACGAGGCCTAGTCCAGGCTGCTGCAACTTCGCCTCCGCGACCCTATTCTCTAGTCGGCGCTGGTGTAGCAGGTCCTCTGGATGTCCAAGATCTGGTCATGGCTGCTGCAACTTTGCCTCCGCCTCCCTTGTTTCTAGTTGGCGCTGGTGCAGCACGTCCTCAAGACGTGCGAGATCTAGTTATGGCTGCTGCACCGCTACCTCTACCTCCCTCGCTTCTGGACCGCGCTGGTGCAGCACGAACTCGCGTCCTCGTCAGCTTCAGCTCACATGCTGTACCGATTCCTCCATCCGCCGTGCTTTCGATTCGCGCTGATGTAGTACTGACTCACGATCATCCCAGCTCCAGTCTGCCTACTGTATGGATTCCTCACCTTGCCGCACTTGTGGGCCGCGCTGATGCAGTACTGACTCACGACTATCCCAGCTCCAGTCTGCCTACTGTATGGATTCCTCACCTTGCCGCACTCGTGGGCCGCGCTTGTGCAGTAGGCAATTTGTCCACATATTACATTTCCGCGATTAATGGAGTGATAAACTTCACTCGGTCATGGTCCGGTACAGCGCTGAAGTGGCGTAACACGCGCATGTGGATTCATGCTGCTATGTGGTCGTGTCTCTCTGCCTCATGTACGGAGAAGTTGTGTTTTCTTTCTTCGTATATCACATCTTGGTATTCTTTTCACATGCTTCCCGTTCCCGAACTTTCACAGACCTGAAGTCACATGCGTATCATCACATGATCTACTCCAAACCTTCATTTACCCGAACTACCACCTCCAACGCCACCATCAAAACACACGGCATTCTATGCATACCATCAACACACTCCACCACAGCTATCATCACATCTCCAACATCTTCCAACACCTTTGTTGCGCGAGAGATACCTTCACAAACCCCCCCACAGCGTTCCAAAAAGGGATACTCGGTGAACCCAGCGTCTGGTGATAGTGAATCAACTGGTCACGAGGGCATCGATTTCTTCATTCGGTATTCTCGGGATAGCTTTCACCACCTCAACAACCACTAAACCATACTCCGAGCTGCATCACACCACCATCAGGCCCTCACCTTGGTGCACGATAATAGTCGGCTTCGCAACGCCGGTGCCTCAAAAGCTACTCAACAACTCTCCCGGTTGCATCATATCCCTCACCAAACCATCACCTTGCTACAGCAGAAGCGACTTCGAACGAAAATCTGCTACATCAAGAGACTCATAGTCGTCCTTCCGGCTGCATCATATCCCTCACCAAACCATCACCTTGCTACAGCAGAAGCGACTTCGAACGAGAATCTGCTACATCAAGAGACTCACAGTCGTCTTTCTAGCTGCATCATATTCCTCATCAAACTCACCTTGCTGCAGCAGAAGCGGCTTCGAACGAAAATCTGCTACATCAACACAAGAAGTTTCATAAGCAGACGTTGCTTCGATTGAGACACGAAGTTTACATCAACTGCTGCATCGACAACCAAGATTTTTACGTCCATCGAGAAGTGCTGCAGCAGGTCGACACAGATCCACTACGAACCTACACCAAGCATCTTCTTTAGCCGCACCAGCATCCCCAAACTTGCACGCCTCACTGCACCGGATGGCATCCAGTAACATGCCGCCGAAGCTGTCCCCAACAGCAGCGAGAGTAAAGAAGGCGGTCGGCAAAGCAAAGGTCCGGTACAGACCCGACAAAAACTCTTCAATCATGATCGAGATTAGCCGCAGCGCCGTCGCTTTTGAGGACTACTTGGGACATGCCCTGCAGCAACACCAAAGAAACTCATCAGGAGAAGTCGTCCCAAAAACGCTTGATGCAGCGACACACAGCACTTGGAGGAAATTCAGAGACTATGCTAAGTCAATCGAAGAATGGTACAACGGCCTGAGACCGTGGCATGCTGCTACGCTACTCGACCAGATCTGCAGGGCTATCAGCCAAGGTGACATGCAGTCTCCCAAAGCGAGAATGTATGGGGTCGGGAAGGACACCGTCATCTCAACTCGAGACCGCAAGTCGAGGAATCTTTCGAATGTGGATTTTGCCGCGAAGCGGCTTGAGACACTTGATGCATCAAGACGAGAGGCGTTCACCTGCTACCTGCTCTCCCCACATTACTTCCAAGGCAACCGTGCTGAAGTGGTCCAAGTCCTCCTCTACATGCAGAAACTCTGCAACGAACATCACCGTAAGGACTTATATCACAACGGCCTAGACACGTTCTGGTTCAACGCAATCCGCAAGCCTCATCTCCTGACGGTGGAGAAGGCGGGTTCGCCTTACCGCATCCTCACACAGCATGGGATTTCTGGAGGGCAGACGTCAGTTGGGGAGTTCTTCTGGAATACGGCAACAGGTATGCAGACGACTTCGCGATTAGGACAGTTGCCTACTGCACCACCTGCATCAGCTGCTCCCGTTGCTATGCCTGCATCGCTCATTCAACCGAACGGCCCTACATCAGGGATGACACCGTCATTAGGCACCGCTGCAGTATCAGCACCCATGTCTGCACCAGTCGCTGCAGCAGTTGCAGCAACAGCGACACCATCTGAGCCTACTGCTGCAGCTGTCCAAGACCCATTACATCAGCAAGATGTCATCAAGAGCGAGGTCGATGCGGCACCATACATCAAGCGAGAGCTAGATGATGAGGACGGGTACGCTACAATCTTCGAATCTTCGGTAGCGACGAATTCAGCAAAGAGGAGCGCTGCATCAGCCGGACTTCAAGACAAGGTACCTGATGCATCTGCGACGAAGAGACCCAAGATTGTCTCGAGCGCCATCGCAGGGACTGCTGTACCAACACCCCAGCAAGCAATTAAGGATCGTGCTCCTCTTGCAGCAGAAGCAAGCAAGACGAACTTGGACGATGGAACAAACCTAGTCAACGCTACAGCAAGCGTAACGAAGACGCACTCGACTAATGCATCATATCGAGCTACTGCTACAGCAGGAGAAGATCAGTTCGCTACGACTTCTACATCAACGGAGACAGGAGCTGCAGCAGGAGAGCCTCCAAATGAGCCCGGCAGTGCCTTACTTCAGGCCAACACTGCACCATCTCAGACCGACACTACATCAATTCAGACCGACACTGCAGCATCACAGACCGACACTACATCGGCCGGGGACCAAACCATCTCCGATCATACATCATCTGGAGACCGCCTTGCACCAGCTGGAGGTGATAAGGTCGTGGATGATGTAGCATATCCGACCAGTCTTACATCAGCTGGAGGTGACAAGGTCGTCGAAGATGCAGCATCTCCGTCAGGTCTTGCATCAGCCAGGGGTGACAGTGATCAAACCCTTGCGACCAGCGGTATTGACGCTACATCGGACATGATCGAGAGGTTGAGCGGTGCTGTAGCATCGGGAGATCCTGCTGCATCATCTGATAACTAATCTCTGCATACTGCTACATCAACTCGAGATCCTGCTGCATCATCTGACGACTGATCTCTGCGTATTGCTACATCACCGCGAGTGCGAACTGCACCAAGCGGAGGAGAAAGCATCTCGACTGGTGCATCAGCTTACAACTATCGACATCTATTTCGCCCTCGCGCGAACCTCTGCTACATCAGCTGTGCATCAATTCGCGGTCTTACACTTGTCGCTCGGGACAGCAAGGCACCAATAAGGTGCGGCGGCCGATGGATGAGCAAAAGCCTGAGGAAGGCGACCCAAAAGTTTTTTTTTATATGAGATTGTTGCTATGATTCCGGTTGCACGGAATTTGGCGGGAGGAGTTTCTATTATTGTTCATATCCATCGACTTATCATTAGCTACACCAGAAAATACCAAAAAAATACTGTAAAATAAGATGACCATCTCAGTGTAGTAAACTCGGTATAAAATAGTGGCCGATTGCGATTTCTTACGGCTGATCGTCGCGAAGAAGGACATGACATGGATGTGTGGTCGCCGTAGTATGACCAAGGGGATCCACTGCCAACATCACCCACCACTGGCGCCAACGAATGCCGCAGCCAGCAATCACCCTGAACAACGCCCTCGCCCCATACCACCCACTCCCGACAGCAACCACCCCCGGAACCACCCATCCCCTCAAGCACCCATACTCAACAGCACCTACCCTCAACAGCATCCTCCCTTAACAGCACCCACCCTCAACAGCACCCATTCCCACCAACACCCATTCCCACCAGCACCCATCTCCGCCCTTCCCGCTCCAAGCAACCGCCGTCCTGATCAGGACCCCGTGAGCCCAACGCAGGATGTTCTTCATCCTCAGCCACTCCCACGTCCGACGGTCGCCAAGTTGTAGCTCCCACGTCTGCGCCCTCGCGCTTCTCTCATCTGCCCGAGAACAATCCTGCCCCAACGTTTCCGCTCCCTGTCTGCCTAGATGCGATCGAAGCACCTCGTTTCCGATCTCCCTTGCTCCTCGAACGGGAGCTCGCTCGGCGTTCTTGTCCTCTACCATCCTAAACTACGGCCCGAGTAGCTCGTCTGCGATCTCTCTTGCTCCTTGGACGAGAGCTCGCTCGGCGTTCTCGTCCTCTACCATACGGCACTACGATCGGAGCAGCTCGTCTGGGATCTCCCTTACTCCTTGGACGGGACCTCCCTCGGCGTTCTCGTCCTCCACCATACGGCAACACGATCGGAGCAGCTCGTCTGCGAACTCGACAATCCCTAATCGACAGGTCGCTCGACGTTTTCGTCCTCCGTCTTACTTCGTTGCTATCTGACAAGCTTGTCTGCGAACTCGACCCGCTCCTTGTCGACCGCCTGCGTAATGTTCCTATCCTCCGTATTCGTATATTAGCATCGGATTACATCGTCTACCATCTCGGCGATTCCTGTGATGGGAGGTCATACATCGCTTCCGTCCTCGATCCTTGCCGCATGCTGTCCAAGTTCCTTGTCTGCGATCTCAGTCATGCCTCCTGTTCAAGTGCTTCGCCCTTTAGCCGTTCGCTTCTCGTTGTTGGTTTAGTGTTCGCTTATAGGACAGTTCTGGAGAATGTGTGATAAAGCATAGAGGTGTGGTTCGTTCAACATTTCCGAGTCTGGACTAGTTCTGAAAGGTACATGCTTCGGCAATGACCACCTCGAGTCTCCGCAATATAAGGAACAACGCCCTTCTCAAAGTGCACTACTCATCATCCTTCTCGTCTGCTTTCTCCTCACGACCTCCCTTTCCATCATCCTCCGCGTTCTTGTCCTCCTCGCTCTGTGCCTTGCCCTGATCGAAGATGGAGAGAAACTTCGGTGTCTTCTTCGTCGGCCCTTCCGGCTCGATCAGACTCTCGCGCAGCTTGGCCTTGGTCTGCTTACGCCGGAGCGATGCTGGAATATGCTTTCTCTGGGCACGAAGAGAGCTTGGTCCCGCAATAGGCGTGTCGATGGTAGGCTGGGTAAGAGAGGAAGAGCTCGGTGCTGAAGTGGACATCGCCGTTGGACTAACGTCCTGGACCGTGATGGTTGGCTGGGAACGTCCTGGCCCGAGCAGTACCATCGGCTTCGCTCTAGCGACACTCGCGCCGCTATACTGACTTGTAGTTGTAGTTGTATGGCTCGTCGTAGCGTCCACAGCAGCCTCTCCGCGCTCCATCGCCCGCGCCTCTTCGAGCAGCCTCCGCTCATATGCTCTGAACGCGTTCGCGCCTTCAAGCTTCTGCTCCTGAGTAAGGCCCGGGGCGGCCAGTTCCTCGGGTGTTAGCTTACTAGCCTTCTTCCATAGTTTACTACCTAAAGCAGACGGCGCCGGCGGTGGAGGGGCTGTAGCTATTGTCGGTGCGGGTGTTATAGCTTCGGTGTCTTCGGCGGCTTCGTCGCTTTCCTCGGCTTCGTCTTCTTTATACTCGTCAAGCTTTGCGCGCGACCAGATAATATCGTCCCAGAGCTGCAGAGATTAGCAAATCTTTCTAAGGTATGTTTATACATCTCATACCTGTTCCACCCTATCATCTTGAAGCCCTGTTTCTAACATTGTTTGACGAACGTCGTTACACCAGTACATAGCATCGTCAAGCTGCTCCCGGACCTTCTCAAGATCGGCGCCCCCCGCGCCATCATCTTCGTCGCCGTTGTCCTCGGTCCATGCCTTGTAGAAGAGGAGGCGTGACCGGACTGCGACAATGAAAGGATAGATTAGTCGAAATCTATGTCTTAGCGGTAGGTGGTCCGGCGAAGTAACTCACAAAAGGTAGGCAGACGCTCGTTGATGAGCAGCTCATCGCACGCGCTACGGAACTCGCTTCTCTCGGTGGAACCGTCGTCGATTGCGTGGTATGCTTGCTGCAGAGCATTCATGATTCCTTCAAGTGTCGGTATGTCACCCTCCTCCCATGCGAGCGCACGCTCATATAGGTCCGACATGTCTTCCGTGGTGTCGTTTTTCTTGGAATCCGATGAGAATGATGTGAGGACGAGCAGTTCAAACGTCAATTCAGGCGCCGAAACCTTAATTTGCGGCTTCACATGCAAATGCGCACGGACAGAAAGACAAAGAATCCCCAACCCTACGGATAACATCCGAAGGCACAGCAAACAAAACGTTTCACCAAGCGCGTTCAGCTACCGTTCTGGCCCAGCACCCGCGAGAAAACATCCAACCTGCGACTGGCGCAGTGCCAAAATCCAGTCGACATTACGACCGCTTTGCGAGCCCTTTACTATAGCTACTATGGCGGCTACTACAGGTGCACCGCAACCTCCTCCGCCTCCTAGCGGTAACCTGCCGTCCAGACCTCCAGCCTTAACAGATAATGGCCTCGACGACCTTCAACGCTGTTCAGTTTGCTCTAGGGACAGGCCAAACTCGGAGTTCAAGTTTGGTGATAGCAAGATCCTCAAGACATGTACGCGGTGCCGAGCCAATAAAGGGGCACAAAACAGGAGAGTGCGCGCGAAAGCTACGCATGCTCCAGCCCTAACAGACGGTGGACTGGTCGATAGTCAAATTTGTACCAACTGTGGCAACACCAAGCCGAAGGCGGACTTCCAGTCTGTCAGAGGTATAGGCACCAAAACGTGTGCAAATTGCCGAGCGCTCAACGCCGAAACCGCCAGACATTCAAAGGCCAAGAAGATATCTAAGAACAAGAAGGCTCCAGCCCGAACAGACGATGATCTCGCCGATGAGCCCGCCGATGAACTCGTCGATGATCCCGCCGATGATCCTGACGATGATCCTGACGATGATCGAGTTTGTAACAAGTGTGGCAAGACCAAGCCGAAGTCTGACTTCCGGTCTGCTTATGGAACCCATAGATTGCTCAAGTTGTGTGCAAAGTGTCGGGTGGTAGCCTCCGGGGCAGACAGAAGTGGAAACGGCACGCCATCTGCGACGGGCCCTCCGCCTAAGAAGAGGTGAGTTAGCACATTATACCTTATGTTTCTATTGCTTATTTGAACGCTTTCACTTAATAGGGCCAAACTCTTCCACGATGCAAGGCACGAGACTGCTACCGACATACCGATAACCGCAAGTGCTATCGATTTAAAACCACTAAGCAGCAACGTCGATCCCGCCCTCCTTGCACAGAGCGTCCCTACAAGACCAGGTAAGTCAGACGTATCGAGGAAGGCTCCTTGCGACAGTCCGAAGCTCGCTCCAAGTTTATATCTGACAAATTTGCAGATCAGCGCCAACTTTCCTTTACAGAACTGGAAGAACTCGCCGTACGAAGCTTTCGCGAAGCTCGCCCATCGTTCGAGGCTGGCAAGGACGATGAACAGCCGGAGTTATGCAGTCACGATTACTATGCATGGAGTTTCGAAAAGCTAGGTGAAGAACATGGAGTGCGAGGGATACTATTTGGCCTGGGGAATTTCCGGTCCAGAAGTCTCGTTGTCAATACTCTCCAGGCTGCGGATGCTCGTCACGGTATCCTACCACGCCCTCCGCCTACTGGAGCATCGCGGTACCACAGCATGCCCATCCAAAGCATGAAAAAAGTTGCCAGAGACAAGGGCTACAACCGAATTCATGGAGAGGCCAATCACAATGCTCAAGCGTACTTATCGTACTTCTTCAGTGTGGAGGACGCTAGTGCCGCTTTCCAAGACATTGCGTTCGTTAGAGGGACTGAAGACGACAACAACAATGCCGCCGACTGGAATGAGATCGTTCGCATCATCCTCAAGGACATTGAAGAGGACCTGTCCAACGCCACCGAAGAGGACTTGTCGTCTAGGAGAGAGACGACGACGCACAACCATGGTATCACCGGACTTCGTGCACATCTGGAAAGTCTTAGCCGTACGCTCATGCAGAATCGCTTCCCAACGCGAACCTCAGCATATCGCTTACTCAGCGGTCCGGAGGCGTTGTCGCGTTCTCTTGAACCTCAGCGCGTACAATTTCGACATGAATATCCTGATCTAGCATTCGACGATGATCGCGATCGTCCACTCGACAGTTCTGACTTTATGGAGCTATTGTTCGAGGATTACGATTACGATGCCCCGTTCGACTCCGATGCTCATGGTAGCCCCACGCAGAGATACCGAGACTACATTCAGCGGACAATTGGCCACCTCCAAGGCGTCGACGATGCGCTGTACATCAGAGAGTATACGATGTTCACCGCTGCAGCCGATTTCAGCATTCAGCAACTCGCAGCAATCCTGCAGTTGCTCTGGGAGGAGAATATGATCGAGGCTCCGTTCGGTCTAGGTACCGTTACAGGAGCGCGCAGACGCCAAACCGACGACGGTAGACTTATAGACTGGCCTGCCAGAGCCACCATCCACCTCCACGGTCAACACGGCGCCCCTGAGCTCTGGATTTACAACAACGCGGCTCTTGGTGCAGACGACTACAGCCACTGGGAGGGTATGGACAGTGGCGGGCTGCCAGCGCGCGTTGCACAATGGGGCATGCGGATTGGGAACATGGAGCTGTTGCCTAGACTTACTCTCGCCAAAACAGCTGAGGTACGTCGCGTTTGATGACTTGCCATGGTATGAGCTAATATTCGTATAGAGGACAGAAACACGCGCGGCGAAGTTGCACAGAGAAGCACAAAACGCTCGCGCGCGCTACACGATGCACTGTGCGAAGTTTCGCAATATGTGTCTGGACTGCCGCGAAGACGATCTCAAGCCCGCTGAATGCGATGGTTCGCCCGCCAAGCCTTGCAGCCCATGTAAGGCGGCGGGCAAGGAGTGCAGATGGCCGGATCAGCTATTGCACGATCTGTCCCGGTTGTTCGAGGCTGCTTTAACTGTCGAAGACGGAAACATCGACTGGGATCGGCTGGATAGCGATCAGCGCGAGGAGCTCGAGCAGATGGCCAACGGCTTGGAGGTTGACCCGGAGCCCGAAGAAGACCACTTTTTGTGCATCTTTACGGCAAGGATGTCGTCCCACGGAGGTCCAGCTAGGCTGCTTCAGATCGCGCAAGCCCTTCTTACAACACATGTCCAGTACGACAACGGAGTTCTAGCTGGCGTACTGCCTCCGAACGTGCTCGAAGGCCAGCGCCCAGGTGGTCTAGGTACACCGATGCGGGCGTATCGTCAGGTCATCGCTCGTTGGGCTGGTACATCAGTGCCTATCCAACTCGCCAACACTCTGAACGATCCTTACCTGATCAGATTCGTCCGCTTGATGCAGCATACTTGTCGTCCCGGCAATCCGAACATCCCACTGGAGATCCATCTCGTCAATCTAGGCATTGCGGGATTTGCTGTCGAGATCTCAAGATATGGTGACAGGCACTCAGGGTTCTTCAAGTACATCTTGGACCAGGATGCGGCGAATGGCACGAATATTGCGGACCGCATCTACATCGTCACGATTGTCGAGCCTCACGTCGTAGACGGGGTCGCAGTCCACGCCCTGAACCATCCGGCTCCTTCGCCACACTGGTCAGCTTACCATCAGAAGTATATTCTCAAGGTCAAGCTTGCAGACCTCATCGATCGCTGGGCATACTGGCTGCCTACTCAGGTTCAGGCATATGTAGACCAAGCTTGGAATGCCACCAACCCACAGGCTCCGCAGCGTCCCGTCATCTGGCCAGCTGTCTGGTTGCAACCCGATAGCACGAGGCTTGATGGCTTTTTGAAAGCAATGCTCCATGAGTTGGCCTGGCGTTCGGCTTGGCTTGATGCGACGACTACGCCCGCTGATATCGAGGTTCAGGCACGCAACAATAATCGCAATAGGGCGATGTTTTGAGCAAGAATGCATGTTCAGGGATTCCAATTGGTGTAGATATTGGAAGGAATAAGCACTACAGCGATCTACAGCGAGGCGAAAACGAGCAGGTACAGAAAAACGAAGGTGAGATGGTTGTGCAGCACTTGTTTGAGATCGGAAGTGCTGCCACCCACACCAACCCACACCACCTCCATCCTCACCAAAAGTCCATGGCGAGTACCGGCAATCGCGACATGCGTACGCGATACATGCGACTGCACTCCGCAGTAGCCGACTTTTCCTACGTCATCGACAGCATGACAGCATGCATATAACATCACCGTCCGATCCCTCCACACCTACTCCGATTACGACGTCACCGCCGACCACTCTACCACCTCCATCCTCGTCAAAAGTCCATGGTGAGTACCGGCGAGCATAATCGACACCGATGTCACATGCTCTGGAGAATCCGACTACACCAACACATTTCCTATCGCGTCGATTTTAGCACACGCGACACCCACATACCTACTACCACTTCCTTGCTAACTCGGATGCGACATCGAACCACCACCGACACGAACAACAACGCCGCGGACCGGCGTATGACGGCGGGGACACCGTCATTTCTTGTAGGAGGGGGGAGATTGTTGCACCACGGAGTCGGCTGCGCTGCAACGGACACCGTGCAGCAGGAACGGAGGAGATATAGCAATTCGAGAGCGTCAGATAGCAACTCAATCACTTTCACACCACCTTGGATGCTAGTCCCTTCGTGTGACAACAATTGAGCTTCATTACAGCTACTATCGCGTTCCTTTATGCATTGAGAACAGCTCGTACCTCATGAGTCGCATGAGAATGACTCCAGTACCCACCAGAACTACCCCCTTTTCAGACCCTTCGTGACTTGGAAATGCATAGAGCGAGTGGTGGTGAATGTATGTATTGAAGTAGGATATAGGGGGTAATATAAGTTAAACTATTACTATAAGTATAAGCTATAACTACTCTAAGTTATCTTAGTTATCATATGTCAAGAATTGGAGCCTTAGGCACTAGTTCCTTAGTATATCAACCTCCTTTTTAGCTTCTATAATTAGAACAAGTAGATAGTACGTTACAATTTACTTAGTTACTAGTTAATTACACGATATACGTCATATTATATTACTATAATAGTAAGGTCGCTAGAAATACCATGCTTTAGAGTTAAATTTAATCTCTGTCATGGTCTTCGAGATCCTAATTAATTAGACGCTTGTAATTATCGATAGCAGTTTCTACGGCTGTAGTTTTTTTGTTATCGCAACTATCGCAACCCCGAGCTCCGGAAACTGGAAAGTGTGACTCAAGCAGAGATCTGTCCTTGACCTCCCTCAACTCTCTCACACAGCACACACACCACCACCGCCATCATGTGCGGCATCTTCGCCTGCCATTGGTACATCCCTCACTCTTCAATGGTTCACGAAACCCCACTAACACCACTCACAACAGCCACCCAGATGTGGGCAAGTTCAAGGCTACGGCCATTCGCATGGGCAAGCAAGTGCGCCACCGCGGACCCGACTGGAGCGGCAACCACACCGCCAACAACACCATCCTCGTCCACGAACGTCTCTCCATCGTCGGCGTCGACACTGGCGCCCAGCCCATGCTGAACGAAGATGGCTCCGTAGCCCTTGCAGTCAACGGCGAGATCTACAACCACAGGATCTTGCGCAAGAGACTGCGAACTCCCTACCCGTTCAAGACACACAGCGACTGCGAAGTCATCATCCCGCTATACCAGGAATATGGCATTGATGCGCCTAAGTACCTGGATGGCATGTTCAGTTGGGTGCTGCATGACAAGAAGATGGATCGGTTGGTGGCGGCGAGGGATCCGATTGGGATTACGACGTTCTATATGGGGCGGTCGAGCGAAACACCTGGAGCTGTCTACTTTGCGAGCGAGCTGAAGTGCTTGCATCCGGTGTGCGATCAGATTGAAAGCTTTCCGCCAGGGCATGTCTACGACAGCAAGACGGATTCGCTCACAAGATACTTCACACCGAAGTGGCTGATGGAGCCTTCGGTGGTACCATCAATACCGCTGGACCTGACACTGCTGCGGGAGTCCTTCGAGAGGTCGGTCAGGAAACGATTGATGGCGGAGGTGCCGTATGGTGTACTCTTGTCGGGTGGCTTGGACAGCTCGCTGGTTGCTTCAATCGCCCAGCGCGAGACATTGCGTCTGCAGAAGGAATATGCACGACAACAATCGTTCCTCAACTCCGGCGTCAACACACCACAAGTCAACGGCGACTCCAACGGTCTAGCGGAATCCAACGGCAACATCGAAGAAGACGAACTTGCTGGAATCGACGAAGACTACACATTGCACTCCGTCCCCGTCCTTTCACAACTCAACAGCTTCTCGATCGGTCTGCCCGGCTCTCCCGACACCAAAGCCGCAGCCGAAGTCGCCCGTTTCCTAGGCACAAAACATCACTCGCTCAACTTCACCATCCAAGAAGGGCTCGATGCTCTCTCCGACGTCATCTACCACCTCGAAACCTTCGACGTCACCACCATCCGCGCATCGACACCCATGTACCTCCTCTCTCGCAAGATCAAAGCCATGGGTGTGAAGATGGTCTTATCAGGCGAAGGCAGCGACGAAATCTTCGGCGGCTACCTCTACTTCCACGCTGCTCCCGACAAGGCCGCCTTCCACGAAGAGACAGTGCGTCGCGTGAAGAACCTCCACCTCGCCGACTGCCTGCGCGCCAACAAATCCACCTCCGCCTGGGGCGTCGAAGCCCGCGTCCCCTTCCTCGACAAAGAATTCCTCGAGGTCGCCATGAACATTGACCCCTCCGAAAAGATGATCACAAAGGACCGCATAGAGAAATACATCCTCCGCAAAGCGTTCGACACCTCCGACGAGCCGACCGCGAAACCTTACCTGCCCAAGAACATTTTGTGGCGGCAGAAGGAGCAGTTCTCGGACGGTGTCGGGTATGGCTGGATCGACGGCTTGAAGGACGAGGCGGCGAAGAATGTGAGCGATGAGCAGATGAAGGAGGCTAATGTTAGGAAGGAGAAGCCGCAGTGGGGGGAGGATATCCCGGATAGTAAGGAGGCGTATTGGTATCGGTGCATGTTCGATGAGCATTTCCCGCCGTATTGTGCGAGCACGGTGATGCGGTGGACGCCGACATGGAGTCAGCAGAGTGATCCGAGTGGGAGGGCGATTAGGACGCATGAGATGGCTTATGAGGAGAAGAAGTAAGTGCGTATCATGGTGGGCGGTGCAGGAGTTTGTTCCACGGATTTGGGGTGGGATATGGCAGTCTTCTTCGAGCAACGGCGGGGTGAGGTAGAAGGCGTGAAGTATACAGTATCAGACCTAGACCTTCAATCTCTTGCAACCAATCTCGAAGATCTCCCTGTTGATCATCAACGCATACAGCAGGGCTCGCGACACAGCATTGGTAGCGCTTGGCACCTGCCTCAAACAAAGCACGTTTGCCTGCATCCCTTGAAGCACTTCACTCTCAACTTCCTCTCTCAATGGCTTTGAAACCATGGCCATGTCAGTGATGCTCCACGAGGAAGCTTTCCCACAAAAGAACACTGGTCTGAATGCTTTCAACGAGCCAATACCAGACGGGACCAAGCACGTGGTGAGTTTCGCGTGTCCGAGCTTCACCTTCCTGTTTTACCCGAGCAAGCTTCATCTTTTCCTCCTGTATCACCATCAACAAACATAAAACACCTGATTGCACTCTACCACTCCCGTCGCATACACCATCAAATACTTGGACCTTGAGACCTGACGCTTTTGAACAAGATGGCAGACACACAATTCGTTGAGAAGCCGGTGGTTGTCGAGAAGGCTCTCGCGCCGGTCATGCCTGTGCCGGCGTTCAGCGATATCAGCAAGGCTGCCAACGACCTGATCAACAAGGACTTTTACCATTTGGCTACAGGTGGGTGATGAGAGTAAACGCATAAGGGAGAAGCTTTGAGGCTGACAAGATGGATAGCGACACTCGACGTCAAGCTCAAGGCTCCCAATGGCACCAACATCAATGTCAAGGGCAAGCAGGCTCTGGACAATGTCACCAGCGGCTCGGTAAGATATCACTGCTCATACAGAGGGCAAGTATACAAGGCTGATATGGTGTCGATTCACAGGTCGAGGCCAAATACACCGACAAGCTCCGCGGTACGCAACCAGCCGTCTCTTCTCCTCCCCCCTCACCCTCACACCAGCAAAACAAGACTCGCTTTCTGCGCTCGCTCCATCTCTTCTCAAACCTCCTCAGTCTCCCAGCACCACACCGCACCCAGCTCTACCTCTTTGCCCTCCTCTCACCCCGACAACCCTCGGACAAGCAAAGACTCGGTCTGACGTTACGACACCCACCCGCAGGTCTCACCCTCACCCAAAACTTCACCACCGGCTCCCTCCTCGACTCCAAAGCCGAGATCGTCGACGCCCTCACCCCCGGCACCAAAATCCAGCTCCAGAACATCGCCTCCGCCTCCGGCGCAACCCCGATGTCGCAAAAGATCAACTTCGCCTTCAAGAACCCCAACGTCCACACCCGCGCCTTCATCACCCACGGCATGAAAGACGGCAACATCAACGCTGTCATCGACGCCGTGGCCGGGCACGAGGGCTTCGTCGTCGGTGGCGAGGCGGGCTACAACTTGCAGAAAGCTGCGATCACTGGCTACTCCCTCGCTGTCGGGTACCAGACCCCCAAATACACTGCCGCGATCACGGGGACGCAGAACCTGTCCATCATTGCCGCGAGCTTGTACCAGAAGGTCAACAGCGTTGTCGAGGTGGGCATCAAGACTGGCTTCGATGTGCAGAACCAGAAGGCCAGTGGGTTGGAGGTCGCGTCCAAGTACAAGCTTGACCCGTTGAGCTTTGCCAAGGCCAAGGTCAATGATCGTGGTATTGCGGCGCTGGCGTACAGCACGAAGTTGAACGCTGGTACGACGTTGGGGTTGGGCATGAGCCTTGATACGGCGAAGATGAATGAGGCGGGGCATAAGATTGGGACTAGCTTGACGTTTGAGGGTTGAGTGGGTGAGAAGGGGGTGTGTATAATAGTGCTTTAGCGGAGGAGGTGGGGGCAGATATACCAGACGGCGGGAGTGGTGGATTGAGGTTTTGAGGCGGTGGTAGATCCTATGTACACAGCTAGCTGCAAAGCTGAGCTGTGCGGCTGGGTGCAAGCGCTGCTTGTATAATACAGCAGGTTATCCAACTGCTTCACCATACCATCGTTCCCGAACATATCATCTATCCTTCCTCTTCGTACACGTTTGCCCTAATCCTTCACCCTTCACCCACCGCCCTCCCTCGCCCTAGCTTTCCCGTTGCCTCCTCGATTCGCATTAAACACACTCCCCAACCCAACCGGTATCCCCACCGTCGCAGCCAAAACCCCACACAGCATCACAAACCCCCATCCGGCACTATACCCTCCACCCCCATCCTCCATCTCCTCTTCCCGCCTCACCCGCTTCGCCCGTCGAGCCGAGTGCCGTGTGCGTTCGATCTCGCTGTGCGTCCGCCAGTGGCCCTGGCGATCGAAGTGCGGGACGTCGTTGTCGTCGCCCATGTTGAAACCGCCGGGGCCGGTCCCGGCAGCAAAACTTCCACCTCCGCCTGCAGCAGCAAAATCGTGCTGCTGCTCTGAATGAGGCGAATGTGAGTGCGACGACTTCCCCGCTTCCTCCGCGCGTTTCGCACCGTGCGCGCCCCACCCTCCACTCCGATAAAAGCTCGGCGGCGGACCGCGGAACTGCGTCCGTCGCCGCGAGAGGCCTGAGGCGGGGCGGCCGCCGGCGGGGGTGGAGGCGGAGCTGTAGCTGCCACTTCTGCCAGCTGAAGGGCCTTGGTGGGAGTGTGGTTGGGAGCGGAGGAAGTCGCGATCGTAACGGGAGCGCTTTTCGGGAGAGCCGAGGACGGCGTAGGCTTCGCTTATGCGGACGAAGCGGTTGGAGGCGTCTGGGTCGGAGGGGTGGAGGTCGGGGTGGTGGGATTTGGAGAGGGTGTAGAATTTCTTCTTGATTTCTGGGGCGGTGGCTGTGGTGGGGAGGTCGAGGGTTGCGTAGTGGTTTGGTGGGCCGTGGTCATCGCGGAGAGGGCGGGAGGGGTGAAAGTATCGTAGCCCGTTGTGGAGGATGAGGGGTGGGTGAGGTTGGTGGAAGCGAAGACATGGTTGCGTCGTCCGCTGGAGGAAGCATGGGCGGACTAGCATGCCTTGGGGAGGTCATTGAGACGGTGGAGAGTTGAAGTTAATCAATGTGGACAGAATCAAGAGTGATGACGTCTGGTTTCAATGGCTTTTGCCTGAGGCATATAGGCACCTGTTCTCGAAGCCTGATCAAATATTCCAAGAACAAGGCGCCCGTGAGAATCATTTTGGAGTCGAGATGGTCTGGAGATCTACTTTCTGCATCTATATGATACCGACGGCATGCCCAGCTGTCAACCACCTAACCCTCCCCAGCACCCCTTCCTCCCCAAACACCCTCTTCAAGTCCTCTCCACCTTCAGTAAAGTGGTTCCACGACTCGTAATGCATCGGCACAAGGTACCCTGCCCCCAAGACCCGGAAAAGGTGCGCGGCTTGCTTCCCATCCATCGTGATCTGTAGCGGTCCTGCCCTCGCAGCTCCAAGGTTCATAATCGCGACTATGATGTGAAATTTCTCTGGAATCTTGGCGAGTTCGTCAAAGTAGACAGTATCGCCCGTGAACCAGATAGCGTTTGGACGTCCATCCTCAGCGGTCCCAAAGGAGGCGGTGCTGAAGATGAATCCGACACATTCGCCTCCTGGTAGATGTTGGCACGGAGTAGCCGTAATCTTCCACTCCTTCCCGCCCAAAGAAATAGATCGGGTTTCCCACGGTGCCATACCGCGTGCTCCAGGCCGAGGCGCTAGGTTCTTCGCTCCGTCTTGAGTGGTGAAGACGTGCCGCCCGTCCAGGAGTTGGCGGCCGAGATCATCCAGATTGTCTGGGTGATCTTCGTGGCTTAGAAGGATGGCATCGATAGGCGGGAGGTCCGAGAGATTGAGTGCTGGACCGGAGGAGTTGGTGAGGACTGCGCCGGGTAAAGGAAATTGGGTGCCGGCGGGGGAGAAGAAGGGGTCGGTGAGGAAGTTGATGCCGTCGATGCTGAGGATGGAGCATGCGGTGTGGATGTGGGTTATTGTGAGAGTGCTTTGGAAGGATTGGGAAGACATGTTTGATGAACGGAAGGATAATAGGATTGTCTTTCTTGAGGGAGCTAACAGAAGTTGATGCTTCGACTCGAGAGATCCTCGTACAGTGTCGCTGTGGTTTTGTGCTCGTGTGACTTTACGACAACATGGCCGAAAAACACTGCTACTTATCTTGAAGCTGTGTGGGTTGTTTACTCATCATCTACGGAAGTACCGTCATGTTCATGTCGCTGATGGTATACGTTATTTGGAATGTCGTAAGCAACACTCAGCACGGCTGATGTTTGAGAGCTGAGCTCGCTGAGGTGATGGAGGATGCGTGCATGCAAGCCGGCACGCAGGTCCGAATGCCAAAAACCAATCGGCAAGAGCCAACCGAACGTTTTTCCTCCCCAAGAACGACGACCATCCTGCATGCAGACATGTCATCCCAAACTTGATACCATCGCAATAGCAGCAACCAGTCATGTTGTACGACCCCAGCCCCTCCGCCTTGTTTGAGAGCGGCAGCGTGAGCGGTGACGTAGCGTGATCGCCTGGCTGAGCTTCGGGAAGGCTGCTACACCAAGGACAACGGCGTGGCAGGCCAACTTCAGCAAGGATAAACTACGTCAGGTGTCGCGTGAGCACATCTTATCGTGGGCGATTGCGACGACTGCGCGAGATAGCGTGAGGGAATAAGTACTCGAGGTTTCCTACGTTCTTCCTATCCAAACCATCCATTCTTCATCATCGAGAAAGCCCAAGTCACTCAATCCATAGTCTCTCACACATCAGCTGAAGCCGAACGAACCTTCCCACAGACAAACGCACATCAACATGCCACGCACAGCACACACAACCGCCCGCAAGCCCGGCATCATGGACCGGCTCCGCGCCCGTCCAGCACGACAAGAAGCCAAAGTAACCACAAAGACCTCGAAAAACCCCATCACTGGTTCCACCAAAACAACAAGGACCACAGAGACCCACCCCAATGGCCTCGGCCACCACGGGCACGCAGGCAGAGGGCCAATGGCCTCGAACACAAGGACTCACCACACCACTACTGCCGCACAACCAGTGCATCGTCAACAACGCAAGCCGTCCATGGGAGATAAGCTTGCTGGTGCGATGAAGCGGACGTTTACGACCAAGCCGGGCAAGAAGGTGAGCTCAGCTTAAGCCACACGTAATTGCAGCAAATGCTAACATTGTAGCAGGCGGCCGGTACACGGAGGATGAACGGTACGGACGGTCGCGGCACACATCGTGTCTACTAGACGAGGTTCAAGGACCATGGAGGCGTTTATGACGACGATGAGATACCCATATGTTGAATAATTGTGTTGTGTGATAGCGAAGTACGACGAGACGAAATGCAAAACCATCGCAAACCATGTACGCACGTTGCATCTCCCCAGTGAGTCTGCCATAGAAAAGGCGAGGTCACTCAGTGCAGTGGCGCTGTGTTTGATCTGTTCGGTCTGAACACTGTGCTGTACCCCATATTGAGTGTGGACAGCGGTAGCATCCCCTCCGAAAGCATGCAATGCCCCCGAGCACCAGCAGGTTGAATCCGGCCGGTACTCGATGGAATCGATCTCGACAGCCTCCAAGCCCTAGCAGGATGAACCCGCCAAGTACTTGATGGCCTCCTCTTGCCACCGACTCCCAGGGTTGCGCCCCGTCGATGCTCCTGGGTCGCCACCCGATCTCGAACGCCCAATACCTAACGCCCAACGCCCAACGCCCAACGCTCAACGCCTAACGCCAAAAGAAAATCGATCCATCTCTTTGCCCCTCCTCCGAGCCTCCATCGCACCCCCTTGCGAAGAACACACCTTCCACCAGCAACTCCTCCGATCCAGCAACCTTCCAGGCCCTCCACTCTTGACCTCCTCCGTCCTTTCGTCTCGATCTCCTCCGTCCTCCTCTCTTGACCTCCTCCGTCCTCTCCTCGTGACCTCCTCCGTCCTCTCCCTCCAGTCGCGTCCATGCTCTCCTCCAGTCTCGTCCATGCTCTCCCTCCGTCTCGTCGGTTGGCCGGCTCGTAGTGTCGATTTGTCGTATAGTTACATGGCATTGTCGTGTAGAAGTGCGAATTTGTCGTCTCGCAGTGTCGATCTGTCGCCTTGGATAGTCTCGTCGAGAACATCCCGTTGTCGATAGAAGTTCGTCGACGGGATGGTCGGTTCTCCAGAAGGGCAATCCGTCCAGCTGTTCAGGGCAGCGGCCGGGTGATTTTGAGCGCGTGGCTGCCAGGGGCAGGCTTAACAAAATTCGGAATGGTGTTGTTGCTAGCTGGTCTCCACGAAGGAGCGGTCCACGCATTCGAGGCCGACATGTTGACTTTGTCGGCACTTCTCCATGAGCCGAGGGGTTTCGTATATTGGGTCGGCGTGTTGACAGTGCTGGTGAAGAAACTGTCGTGGCTTCTCCACTTGCGAAGGGTCCTCGGGTCGTGTGCAATCCGTGCAGTAGGGCGGGGAACACCCGGGAAGTCGCCTGGGGCTGGTAGTAGTGGTGGTGTGCCGCGTCTCCATGGTCGGGAGATCGCTGATGCTGGTACACCAAGTGACAGTGGGTCGAATGTCCAGTGGTCGAGCGGAGAGCGGTTTTCGTAAGTGTCGCTGTCTGGACGAACAGCCAAAAGATGCTTGCTGAACTGTGACTGAAGATAGCTGAGTGACTGGCTATCAAGGCGACAGCTGTTCGATCTCCAGGTATCGAGGTACTTCGTTTCGACTTCGAAGAATGAGTCCATGTTGATGTAGGACTGTTTGGCCATTTGTCGACCTGGCTTCAGATGAAGCAGTTCGGCCTGACTATGCGGCTGGGTGCCGTCGTCGTGATCGATGGCGAGGTGGGTGTCGAATCGTTTCTGCTTTTCGTGGCGGTTCGAGTCTCGGAACTTCTCCTGGATGATGGTGTCTCTGAAACTGGTCGAGACAACGCAGCAGCTGATTTTGCCACTATCGCGTGTGCTAACAACGCAAAGTGGGTGACCGTCGACGCCTTGATTGATCGACCATCTCCAGAAAATGGATGCCTCCCCGATGTTCGTGCGATTCAACCACACGAACATCCCGGCGTTTCTGGTAGTCGGTGGGCTCATGATTGACGATGAGCAGGGGGGTTAGTGCTTGTGTGTGAATGTGAATGTGAATGTTGTATGTGCTGAATGTGTTGGGTCTGAATAGTTCAAAATTGATTGTGATTGATGTGTAGTGCGTTTGATTGAGATGAATGGTGCGAGTTGTGTATGTTGGAAAACATGAAGGAGGGAAAGAGAGGAACAGCGGAAAATGAGAACCTATAGTGCGTCTGACTGACCGCCATGGCAGTATGGCAGTATAGAGCTTGAAAAACTCGTTCATCTCGTGATATGCTCTCCCAACACTCTATCGTCGATTAGCTCAGATGGTTCCGGTATAAGTGTAGAGCTCCCGGTATAGAGCTCCAACGATTGGGGTGTCTAACTGCAACGAAAGCATATTTCTCCCAACAACCCCCTAGTCAATGAGCTCAGCTGGGTTCCTGAACGAAGTCCACGATCTCTTCACAGCATCGAGAGCCGTAGGGATCGAGCTTTCAAGTTCGAAGTCCACTACCCCAGGCGAGCCCTTCATCATTCGCTGAACATGAATATCTTCCCATCTATGCTGACCTGTAGCCCACGTCTGTTGCTGGCAAACACGCGCCGCCGTGACCTCAACACGCGAGCGGGACTGCCAACTCAGTCGTGGCAAGAAGGGCGTAGGTTCACCCTGTTCCCATGGTCCTGGGTCCGCGAACTGAGAGTCACATTCATCGTTCTCGAGCAGTCCTTTCCAGTAAGCATGGCTGTGGATAGTCCCAGCCGCCGTGCTTCAAGTCTGGTGATCCCTAGGGTGGATCCAGCACTCGTAGACCGGGCAATATGTTTTTGGGGTTGGCCGCGCTGCTCCACGCTGGGTAAGGGGAGCGGGCTGGGCAAGGTGAGCTGTGGTATACCCTTTAGATTTTTTCAAGGTTCTCGTAAGTTTTTCCCAGTCTCCCAGCTTTCCAGTAGCCATTGTGGTACCGACGATAGCCAATGTGGTAATGGGGTCGAATTGATGCGTAGGCCGGTTTCAACAGGCCAAGGAAGCCGACTTTTGCTGAGCAGCGGAGAGCTGGAGTATTATATATTTGGGCACGCGATGCCTGCAAACCTTCCACCACTGCAACCATGGGTCGCCATTCTCATTCGGAGGATGCTGAGTGGTGAAGAGGCAGAGACGTGAAGTCAAATGTGCAAGCTTCCGCTTTTCGGGAGGGTTCTCCCGAGTCAAGTGAAAACCTTGCTCAGAGAATATTCTGCTGCAAATCGCCAGAACGATGACCATCTCGACCATTGAACCTTGCTCAGACTCGCGAATTAATCGGGCAAGGAGGCTATGTAGATTCATGAAGTACGAACACCGTTCGGCCCGCAAGGTGCCTCGAATGTTGCACACCATCTTTTGTTCCGACTAGATTTACAGCACGATAAGGTACGGCACGATACCACAGCTGAAAGTAGTCTATAGCGACGACATCTAGACTCTGCGAAAACGAGACGAAACATGCTTTGGTTGATCGCTCATACTCAACATCTACTCAAAACTGTACTGTCGCGACACGATTACCAGTAGCAACAATGACTAGTACCCAACCAACCCATCATGTCCGTATCTCATCAACGCCATCGGTATGCCAACATCCAACAAAAGGAAACACGACTCTTTCATGTGGCTCAACCACTGCACATAACGCACGCCTCCGGGTTCTCAATACTGCAAGCCAGCACGGCCTCGGCATAGATATCGCCTTCACGCTCCTTGCTCTGGTCCTCCTTGTCCTCCTCCTGGTCAGCCTTCTTGAGTGCTGGCTCCGGAAGCTCTTCATCCTTTGGCACTGCCGCTGCGCCATCTGCGGCCAGGACTTCTGGGCTCTCACCCTCATCCTGGTCAGCTGGGAAAGGTGGGTTTACGACAGCAGAAGAGGTCCTGCCGAACGTGCGCTTCTTCTGCTGAGGAGCCTCTGGCGGCGGCGTGGTCGCCGGTGTAAGGACATCGGTTGGGGCTGCGGCGCCATCGACTGTTGCCTTGTTCTCGTACATAGGTGTAGGCTCAATCACCGCGGGAGGTGTGCTCACGGCAGTGTACTTGGCGGACACGTTGCGCTTCTTCAGCGCTGATCGAGCCACGTTGGTATCGACGACCTTGAGCTGCTCCTGATCGACCGTGAACTGAATAGGCGCAGATGCTGCCATGGTGCGGAGGTAGTACATGCCAGTCTTAAGACCAAGCTTCCAGCCGGTGAAATGCATGCTTGTGATCTTGCCCATGGTAGGCTCCTTCATGTGGATATTCAGCGACTGAGACTGGTCGATGAACGCACCACGATCGGCCGCCATTTGCACAATGTGGCGTTGTGAGATTTCCCAAACAGTCTTGTATAGAGCCTTGAGCTCATCGGGAATGTTAGGAATGCGCTGGATGGAGCCACCATCGGCAATGATGCGGTTCTTCATGTTGTCGGACCACAGACCACGATCAACTAGGTCCTTGAGCAGCCATGGGTTGACGACCTGGAACTCGCCGGCAAGTACACGGCGGGAGTAGATGTTGCTGGTGTATGGCTCGAAGCACTCGTTGAAGCCCATGATCTGCGATGTGGAGGCAGTGGGCATGGGTGCAACGAGAAGGGAGTTGCGGACGCCGTGCTGAGCGATCTTCGCCTTCAGCGCCTCCCAATCCCAAAGTTCTGTCGGCGTGACGCCCCACATGTCATACTGCAGCTCTCCTTGTGACACTGGTGAGCCTTCGTACGTCTCGTATGGGCCCAGCTCGGCGGCAAGATCGCAAGAAGCTGTGAGAGCGGCATGGTAGATCGTCTCGAAAATCTGCAAGTTGAGCTGACGAGCCTCGGGTGAGTCGAAGGGCATACGCAGAGCAAGGAAGACATCAGCGAGTCCATTCACACCAAGACCAACAGGCCTGTGCCGGAAGTTGCTCTTGCGGGCCTCTGGCACCGGGTAGTGGTTGATGTCGACAACCTTGTTCAAGTTGCGGGTGACAACCTGAACAACCTCGTGCAGCTTTTCGAAATCGAAGCGCTCATTCTGGATGTCCACGTAGGTAGGAAGGGCGAGGGAAGCCAAGTTACAAACGGCGACTTCATCCGGAGCAGTATATTCGATGATCTCAGTGCACAGATTGGAGCTGCGGATCACACCAAGATTCTTCTGGTTGCTCTTGCGGTTGCATGCATCCTTGTACAGCATGTATGGGTTGCCAGTCTCGGTCTGGGCCTCGAGGATAGCGTACCAGAGCTTCTGTGCTCTGACTGTCTCCCGTCCGCGACCTTCGGCCTCGTACTGCTCATAGAGCTTCTCAAACTCCTCGCCGTAGACATCCGCGAGACCAGGGCACTCACTCGGGCACATCAGAGTCCAGGTGCTATTCTCCTCGACCCGCTTCATGAAGAGATCTGGGATCCACAGGGCGTAGAAGAGGTCGCGGGCTCGAACTTCTTCTTTGCCGTGGTTCTTGCGAAGATCCAGGAAGGCGTAGACATCGGCGTGCCATGGCTCGAGGTATATAGCGAAGGCGCCTGGACGCTTGTTGCCGCCTTGATCGACGTAGCGGGCGGTGTTGTTGTAGACACGAAGCATAGGTACCAGACCATTCGATGTGCCGTTCGTGCCCGAGATGTAAGAACCAGTGGCTCGGATACGGTGCACATTCACGCCGATACCGCCAGCATTCTTCGAGATCATGGCGCAGGTCTTCAAGGTGTCGTAGATGCCATCTATGCTGTCGTCCTTCATGTCGATAAGGAAGCAAGAGGCGAGCTGAGCTTGTGGGGTGCCAGCCGCGAAGAGTGTTGGGGATGCATGGGTGAAGTACTTGTTCGACATCAGATTGTACGTCTCGATCGCACTCTCGATGTCTTCTCCGTGGATGCCAATGGCAACACGCATAATCATGTGTTGTGGTCGCTCCGCTACCTTGCCCTCGATGCGGAGCAGATATGAGCGTTCCAAGGTCTTGAAGCCGAAGTATTGGTAGTTGAAGTCTCGGTCGTACACGATGGCTGAATTGAGCTCATCGGCATGGTCCATGACCACCTTGTATGTGTAATCGGAGATCATTGGCGCCGGCTTCTTGGTCTTTGGGTTCCAGTAGTTGCGTAGGTCATTGATCACAGCGGAGAACTGCTTTTTCGTCTGCTTGTGCAGGTTGGAGACGGCGATGCGGGCGGCGAGGATAGCATAGTCAGGGTGGGTGACAGTCATGTATGCAGCGGTCTCTGCGGCCTGGGTGAGGAAGAAGGTATTAGCAAGGACATATATAGTCGCGTTCGCCGAGATCTGTAACTCACCAAATCGTCCAACTGGATAGTGGTGACGCCTTGATACACGCCGGAGATGACCTTCATGGTGATAGCTGCGGCATCAACGTGCTCTGGGTCGAGGCCATAGCAAAGCCTAGACACTCTGGCGGTGATCTTGTCGAATTGCACGCGCTCCTTGCGGCCATCTGGACTCTATATCAGCAAGATCGTTCGGTTTGAGTGGTCCCGCCGCTGCTCTCGCGTGGCGGCAACACGGTAATGCTCGTGCCCGACAATGGAGCAGCCTGAAGTGCACAAGACGGACAGGTGATACATACCGCGCTTGTAGACGAACATCCTGGCAGTCGACAGTGAGGTATCAACCTCGAACTGCGGGCAGTCCGCCGAGGATGAGGCGAGGATGAAATGTCTGAAGCTTGAGCGTTGTACAGCGTCGAAAAGCTCCTGGACTTCTCGAAGTGTTGCAGATGATGAGTTGGGTGACCTAGAAAGATGGTCGTGGCCGCAGATGGGGAGATATAAATCAGGCGGGCGCTGTTTTTACTACGCGTTAAGAGAAGACGCGACTGCCTCACGAGATTAACGCTAGTGACGCACGTCCTTTGGCTTGCAAATCAAAATCTTCACTCAGAAATCTCATCGTCCGACCTCCTCGACTTCACCTTTCCAACATGAGCTCACGGAGCGCACTCTGACCGTCGACATTCGGCTATCTATGCTAGAGACCACTGCTGCTTTCTGTGCTGAAGCTACTGGCTAGCACCTTGGGGAAATACTACACCGCAGTCTGATCAAGCTCGCACTTTCTTTCGTCCATCGTCTTGAGCACCAAGATACCTGCAGGTGCTTCATCAAATGGACCAAGAGATGCTTCAATAATCACTTTTACAATACACACTTGTTACTGTCCTTCAGTGATATAAGTCTGGCTCTTTCGAAGACTCGGCGACCTCGACCTCTACACAGTCACGAGTTCAAAAATGTAGCCTAGAACGAGCCCAAAGGTCTTGCCAAAGACCGTCTCACTTCGTGTTGCAGTGTCTGAGCATAGCTTTGAAGACTTTGCGTCAATTCTGAAGAGATACATAACTACAAATAGTCCAGACTAGGCTTTTGGCCGCAGTATGGTTGACAAGGCAGTGAAAAGCATCACAGGCACTGAGGGACACCGGGTGGGTCTTTTCAATCGAGATGATGATATCTGGTAGAGCTTGTGCGGCAGAACCTAATGCTTCGATTCTCCAAGAGTATGCTTCGTGAGCAGCACGAACGCTACGAAGATCATCGCACCACCGACGTATGTAGCTATTGATGGCTTCAACCCGAAGACGAACCAGTCCGCCAGGGCAACGAAGAAGACGCTTAATCTGTATCTCGTTAGCCGCAATAACGTGGAGTACCATGATTTCGCACTCACACATTCGCCATAGATCCAAAGACGGGATCTGTCCATACCACCAAGACCATCAGTAAATTGATGGATACTGTTCACCATTAGCCAGCTGCCATGTGTCTCGCGATTCTGGGGAGAACTTACAACACCCAGCCATAACACCGATAAATATCCAGAGACAAACGTACGCGCTGGGTACCTCAAAGGTCTCAACACCAGTGATATGCAACACAATCAGACCCACCCAGAGCGTAGAAAACGTGTAGATCCCCGTCAAAGCAGATGCAGCGAACGTCAGCGGCAGACTCGCCGCAGGGGCCATAGGTTTCGATGAGCATGCCCACTTCTTGAACAGCACTTCGTACAGGCCGAATGCCACTGCGCCAACGCTTGCGATCAAGTTGCCTATCAAGCGAGACCCTCCAATAGCGTTGGCTTCGTGCTCAGACGTGGAGTCTCCGTATGCGATCGTGAAGGTTCCGATGATGGAGATTGCCACGGCGGCGATAGCGAGCCATCCAAGTCTTTCCTTCAGCAAAGGTACCGAGAACGCAGCGGCAAAGAATGTAGAACAGTTGTAAATAGCCGTCAGGTCGGAAGGAGTCGTTAGAGCAAGTGACGCGAACCACGATAAACCGCTGATAGTAAGGACGACCGTAACGATAGCCATGGTGGATGCCAGAAAGTCGAGCGGGCCACCAGTATGCCCTTTCTTCTTGATGACAAGGTAAGATCCGCTCGTAGCATAGGCGTCGACAGAAGCGACCGTCTGCCGGATTTGGTTGTTGTAGTCTCGCACCCAGGCTTTGTAGGGCATTTGGCGGTCCTTGTATCGTGACCACAACAGGTGGCAAAACCACGGTATGCAGAGCGAGCTGTGGGTGATGTACATCGTGCAGAACGGCTTCTTCCAGCCTAGGACGTCTTCGAAGTAGGCTGTAGCTTCTGTGTTGACGGTGAAACCAATTACCGTAACGATGAGAGCTATGGCGATCGCGATGTAGGAAGCTTTGGTCTTGGGGACTGCTGGGATTGGAGCATCCGGGTGTGGCTGCTCTTCTCGTATCAATCGGTCGGACTGTCCATCGAGATCGGCTAATTCGATGTCCTGGCTGGTCCGGTCCTCGTCGAGCAATCGGCCGGAGTGCTCGTGGTCCATCCTGGTGGAATCCATAGAGGAGACGCTTCGGCGCTTCATAGCGCTTGACCTTGACCTCCAAGGTACAATCCCCCAAGCCAGGTGTCAGGGCTAGCCTGCAACCACTAACGAAACTTATGCGATCAGACTTTGGTGTTACCGATCCATAATCGACGGTAGTTGCGACAGTTGACTTCAAACTTGTTTGGTGGAACAATGGGACCTGCTCAGGGTGGTTGAGGACAATGATTGATGCGTGTTGTTTTATGATTCCGGATATCGGTTCCTTATGACTTCTTCCAACCCTGATATCCTACCCAGATATCTTCGAGATCAATGCTGCTTAGGAAGAGAACAGGGGACGTCGCCGTTGGCTCGATCGGCCCGTGAGTTTCGCCGAATGCCGAGCACTTTAGCTCTTGCGCTGACCCGCACGTGTGTTGTTACCTTTCACGATCTACCACCTGACTTCACCTCGCTTACCTCCTGCGACGACGAGTATCTTCACCCACCATAGTCACCTTTGTCACCGCCCGTGCGGCAAACACGATGAACAGTGTTATTCACCACAGCCCGATGTCTGCTCCGCACCTACTTGTGAACAACTTCTCTCCCTCTCCTCCTGGTACGTCACCTGCCGCTTCCTCATACCGACTTGAAACTTTGAGGTCTTGCGAAGACAACCAGGCTAACCATAGGTGCTACCTTGCAGATCCTTTCAACTCACAAAGCATGTCCGGCCGCAAGAGGAAGGCTTCGGAGGAGCCGGACAATGACCGCATGTCCACATCCCCATCACCATCCGTAGCGAACCGCGCACTGCCGTCGTCAAGCACATACCGCAGCATCAAGAGAACACGTACAGGTAACGCTGTCGGACGGCCGCTACCTCTGCCGCGCCTGCTTCAGACCCTCTCCGGCGATGAGCTACGCCAACTAGTACAGAACATCTGCGACCAGCATCCCGAGCTCCAGCGAGAGATTGTCACCAAGGCGCCACGCCCGTCCATCGAATCCGCTTTATCCGTCCTCAGCAAATATGAAGACGACTTTCGGGCCGCCTTCCCACTAGGCAACCGACCCACATCCGACTACACCTACAACAGGGTACGGCAGCATCTGGTACAACTCATAGAAGCGCTGAAAGACTTCACACCACACTTCCTCCCACCCCAAGAAACGCAGATGGCGATTTCGTTCGACTACCTGGATGGTGCGACAAGCATGGTCCATCGACTTCCGGACTGGGACACCTACCAGCACCAAAGGTACAAGAACGACGCATACGATGAGCTATCGAAAGCATGGGCGCTGGTGATCAGGGAGGCGGCGAAGCGAGCGGGTGGGTTCCATTTGCAACTTAGAGGCTGGGATCAAAAGTTGCGGGAGCACAATCAGAGGAGTGGCGGCAAGTTAGAGGAGGCTTTGAGCGAGCTGAACACTGGGCTTGGATTCATGCAGACGGGTGCAGGGCAGTCACCTGTGCCTGGTGTGTCCGATGAGAGGCTGAACCTCCGCCAGCAGCTGTTCGCTGGGAGTTACGGGCAGCAGCTCGGCGTGGGTCCTGGAGGATACTAGGGCGCGGCATGATTGCACTTGTGGTCGACGTGTCTTTACGGCGCATGCATAGAAGACGGGACGGCCGAGCGTGAGCTCTCGCACAGGCATTTTGAGCGTATCGGGCCTGGCAAGGCAAGGGTAGGGAGTGGACTGGGATGGGATTGCTGACCGGGAAGGCGCAAGTCAATCGGTCACATCGCAAGAGGACCTGACACAGCTTGATGACCAGCGTAACGACTGAACATACTCATAGTTTAGATTGCTAACAATTTGGAACGACACATCGTCTACAACGACTTCTCCCTCTTCTCGCAGTAAACCTATGCTTACCACCCAAAGTAGCTAGCCGCCTTGGCAGCAACTGCACTCCTTCCTCCCGGGTTTCTTCCTTTCGACTTTGCTTCGTCGCCAACAATCCCACGACGCAGCATCACGTTTCCATCTCGCATACCCGGAACCAGCACAGTTAAGTTCAGCGAGTGCTAAAATGGCCTCCCAACGCAGCAGGTTGGCGCTTTCTCGCCTCGCTCGAGCCGCTGCATGGTTAGTGAGGCTGTGCGCATTGGTTCGAAGCCACATCGTCCTTCGGCGCCAAAGGCCGTCACAAGGTAGCCTTGCCATACTTCCTTCCGCGACAAGAGACATTCCAATTTTTCCTTTCCCCAGGCATTGTACAGAATATACATAACCACTTATGAGCGACCCTCTCAGCATTGCGGCGTCTATCACCGGCCTGATAGCTGTCGCAGGCCAACTATACATCACCCTTGATACTTTCGTCTCCAACGTCAAAGACGCACCTCTACTATCTCGTATCATCCTTTCCGAAGTCAAGTCTTTTCGCAATACCCTGCACGCGCTGCAACAGCTGCTTTCGAATCCAAATTTCTACCGCAGCTCCCGAGGAGCTTTGATTTCTGCCGACTATGTCGTCGTCTCTTTCACGGACGCTGTTCTCCTCTTCTCGGAGCTCGAAGCTATTATCACGCCGCTATCTGCATATGCACCTGAGCTAGGCCTTGCGGCGAAAGCGCAATGGGTGCGGAAGAAGCAGAGGCTAAATGAGCTGGTGGGGAGGCTGCAATGGCAGAAGCATACGCTTGTGTTGCAGCTCAACATCCTGAAATGGTATATGCTGCCGTACGTGTTCTCTGGGTCGTGCACGCGACTAACATTGTGCCAGCGCTTCGGATGTAGATGCAGAGCAAAACCGGCAGGTCCTCAACAACATGATTTGCGAACGCCTCGCCAAAGACCGAGACATGGAGCGGCGACTGGAGCAAGTGGAGAGCCATCTCCGCTTGCAGTCAACTGCATCGTTCCGGGATAACGCAAGCATTCGATCTGATTCCACTGCTGACTCGGACAACATGACTATCAGAGCTGGCCATCCTACTGCAACTATATCTGCATCGTCAAATAGTATCGGTTCGTCCGATAGCTTACCGATCCGGGATTTCGAGGCACTACTGAACAGCTCGTGGGTCTATCAACGCAACGAACATCGAGACGAGACGATGTCGTTCCATAGCTCGGTACTCAGGCTTAGCGCATGGTCGGTACTGTCTGATATGAGCTTGGCCAACATCTCGATCATCGCCGTGATGTCACTTCCAGTACAATTGCAAGAGCTGTCTAATGGGCACTGGTATGCTCGCTGCTCGCACACATTCGACCAAGTGGGCGGAGCAGCAGAGATGTCAGGAGGCCTACCTCCAGCAGAAACAGAAACAGTAACCGATCTCGACCAGCTACAGATCGACCTCCCGCACGATGACGGCGACCTGTTCGTACGTGATGCTCCCTCAGTAGTGATCCAGGTGTCCGAAGCGGACAACATCCCTTCGCCAGTAGCTAATATGCCTGGCTCGAAGACATCTGCCCAGGAAGAATTTTCAACGCGGCCCGCAGTCGATGACCACACTGTGACCAGGAAATCCTCATGGGATGAATACTACCAGAGACGAAAGATCTCGGGTCTGGATTCTGCATCACGAAATGACACACAGCCTCCCAGTCACACGAAACGAAAGAAGAAATCACAAGCTCTACCAGAGGCTGTAGAGAAGTTCAGACAGAGGCTCATCGCGGGCGACGCCACTCTCGATGGCAAAGATCGAGATGACATGCTGTCAGCGCCGGTGAATCCTGCTGGTAACTTGGAGAACAACCTGGAGGACGACTATGACGACGTTGTGTACCCGTGCAAAGGTTGTGGAGAAGTAGGTACCCGTCAGCCAGTCGCCATCTGTGCATCACGCTAACAGCATATATAGATACTTGAAGAAGGCAAAGCATTCGAGCTTGGTAAAGTTCCAGTTTGCGACACAGCCCGCATATCCTACTGACCAGAACCTCAGTTGGCAACAGATGGCACATTGAGTGCTTCAAGTGCAACACCTGCGGTACCTTGCTTGATTCTGACGCAAACCTTTTGGTATGTCCGGTCACTCACAGACATTGCTGCGAACTAACTGATGAACAGCTACTCGGTGACGGGAGTCTGATCTGCAACAATTGTACCTATAGCTGCAGCGTGCGTCCCTGTCACTTTCGCATATCATGAAGTTCGACTAATGCCATCATGCAGGCTTGCAACAAGAAAATCGAAGACCTCGCCATCCTGACCGGTGACCAAGCATTTTGCGCAGATTGTTTCCGGTGCCGCAACTGCAAGCGCAAGATCGAAAATTTGAGATACGCCAGGACATCGTTGGGCCTCTTCTGCATACCATGCCATGACACGCTCTTGGAGAGACGGCGTGCGAACGGCCGCAACGCCGAGAAGACGATACAGGCGTCGGTCCCACCAGCCATCGACAGCCCGGCTCCAGGTATCAATATCGGTGGGACCTTAGGGTTCTTCTAAGGCTGGACAAAACCGCTGTACGTCTAGGGTTGTACAACACGCTCTTTGAGAAGTTGTATATTCAGAGGATTGCATCAGTACATACTCTACTGTATAGCCGATTACAAAATCACAACTCCTTCTTTGCGCCCACCCCAGGCACCGCCTCCATCTTAATTGCCTCCCCCTTCCTCGGCCCATCCTTCACCACTCCAGATCTCAGCGTCCACACCGCCATCGACCCTTCTACAACCATCTTGATCACACTCGCGCACGCGATCGCCCAGACATTAATACTAATGCTCCCCAACGGCGCCCTCGGGAACGACAGCACCCACTCAATCTGATACGGTACCCAGCCTTGCGGGAGCCAGAACATAGCTTGCTTGGAGTACCATGTGTTCGCGCCGAATTGGAGACCTTGGGTGCCGAGCCAGCGGGCGCCGGTGATGACGCGGTCGAAGGTTGTGCGGAGGGATTGTTGGTTGCTGGCTAGGATATCACTGTCAGACGTTTGCTGCGGTGATGAAGGATGTTGTACGTACCTTCAGCATCATACTTCTCCCTCGCCTTGTCGTGCTGGCGGCGCAAACGAGCCCACTTAGCGAAGTCGTCTTGGGCGGAGGTGGCTTTCATCTCGCGAGCGAGGCGGACGACGTCGCTACGCAGGGTTGAGAGGTCGCCGGCGGCTTTGGCTTGGGGGATCGGCAGTTTGGTGAAGACGAGCCATAACTATACCATGAGTCAGTTACAATGTTGAGGATGAGGTCGAGAGGAAACGTACCAAGTCGTTAACGGTCTGCTTGCCAACTGTGTTGAGGAGGTGGATGAAGAGCTGTAGCAGGAACACGAGTAGAAGCACTGAAAGCATCTTCGATGTGTTGACGCTTTCCGGCGCAAGTTGAAGTTGTTGAGGTAAAGTTGGGCTGGACTTTCCAGAAGCTGTGACGTCCGAAGATGCCCCTCTGGAACTAAATATACCGCAACGACACCCCGCCAGAACCTTCTCCCTTACACCGACACAGTGGGTGCTTACCTCTGCCTTCGACACTAGGACACGCAATGGCACATCAATAACAGTCATACCCAAGATGCCACCCAAACGCGACCCCGAAGCCGGCTGCCTCATCCCCGAGAAAGGCAGCTGGCCAGTCGACCCACAAGAAGACCAAGAGATCAGCGACTCCCGCTACTGGATCGACGGCTGCTTCGACTTCTTCCACCATGGCCACACAGGCGTCATGCTGCAGTCTCGACGGCTGGGTAGTGAATTGTTGGTTGGGCTACACAGCGATGCCGATATAGCCGCCAACAAGGGCCCTACGGTCATGAACCTCGAGGAGCGAGCAGCTGCTATAGATGCCTGCCGCTTCTCGACAAAAGTGGTCCCGCACGCGCCGTATGTGACGAGTATACCCTGGATCAGCCACTACGGATGCAAGTACGTCACGCATGGGGACGATATCACGAGCGACGCGGGAGGGGAGGACTGCTATCGGTTTGTGAAGAAGGCGGGCAGGATGAAGATTGTGCCGCGGACGCCGGGAATTAGTACGACGGATTTGGTTGGGAGGATGTTGATGTGTAGTAAAGAGCACCACATTGGCAGCTTGCGGGCTACGCTTGAGGGTAATGAGGGGAGGGGAGGGGAGGACGAGAGGAAGAAGAGAGGGCAGGAGATGATAACTAGGTTTAGAGAGTACGCTGCTGCGCCGAATGGGAGGGATGAGTGGGTGGCGGTGTATAACTTCGCGCCTAGGCATCGTCCGCTGGAACGTAGGATGAGCCAGTTGAAGAGCAGTGAGGACCTCACACGGGCTCGTACGCATGATCACGGGAGAGGGAGCTTCGAGAAAATGGTTCCGGGCTTGTCTCCTGGTCTTGGCCAACGAGTCGTGTACGTCGACGGCGGCTTCGACCTCTTCAGCTCAGGCCACATCGCGTTCCTGCAACAGGTCGCTGCGCTCGAAGAAGAGGAAGGTCGAGCACGCGGATGGTTCGAAGAGGCCGCAAAAGCGATGCGAATCGCAGACTCCGGCGTCGACTACAGCCCCGCCTACATCGTCGCCGGCATCCATACCGACGAAGTCGTAAATCACTACAAGGGAATCAACTACCCCATCATGAACATCTACGAGCGCGGCCTCTGCGTCGTCCAATGCACCTACATCCACTCCGTCGTCTTCACCGCTCCGCACTTTCCCAACAAAACTTACCTCTCATCGCTACCGTGCGGTACTCCAGATGTGGTGTACCACGGCCCGACGAACAACATGGGTTCAGTGGAAGATCCGTATGCTGATGCGAAAGGACTTGGGATCTTCCAGGAGACGGCCAAGCACCGATTCCAGGAGGTCAACGCGGAGAACATTGTGAGACGGATTCTGGATCGCAGGGGTGATTATGAGGAGAGGCAGCGGAAGAAGGGGAGTAAAGCTGCGGGAGAGGAGGCGCATCGGAAGAGGGAGGAGATGGAGCGGGAGGCGGAGAAGGAGAGGGAGAAGAGGGCTAGGGAGGTTGAGAGGCAGTTTGGTGCTTGAAGGAGTCGCGATGCTTGTTGCTTTCGAAACGCTGTTTGAGAAGAAGCTGAGCGAGTCGTTGATTCGGAGTTCGAGAGCACATGTCGGCGGTGCTTGGTGTTCATATCGCTAGATACCCTACATATACTTGTCTGTCTGTTAGACAACTGTCAAGTCGCTCGCGTTTGCAACAGCTGAGCTGCTTGTGCGGCTCGTAGTCTGAAGCTTCATCGTAGTCGAACTTTAATCGCTCTCCATGGGGTTCAACGGTTTGACGATAAGAGGACATGTGCGAGACGAAGCTCATGAGGGACTGCTTGTGCCGTTGAACGTAAGGTTCTTGTCACGCTCACCGCTACGCCTCGATGCCTGAGCGATAGGCGGCGATGGCAGCCTTGCGAGATAGTCTAGACAACGTTTCAGCGCGACAAGGATGTTTGCTTGAAGATGCGTGGGTGTCAGGCAGATAGACACATATGGAGTCAGTCTTGTAGGCACCAAAGTAGACCCTGTTCTCGGGAGATCTATTCGTTATCAGTAGGAGACAGTAAAAGTTGTAGTGTGAACAGAGTACCCCGTCGTTGTTGCCAAGTTCCAATAGGAAGAAGCTCGGACTCATCCGGCCATCACCACGCCTGTTTCCAGCGCTGGTTGCTTGCTACCACTTCATCTCTTGCATTGCAGCACAATCTTATCGTTCACGGCCTCCACACGACTCACCACACGCGCAGCGCAACGAGCTTGAAACCAGGCGACAAGGATAAATCGTGGGGCAAGGCCGCAAATCAGCAAACACAGCCACAGCAGCAGCGGTAAGTGCTCAGCGAAAGTCTCTCAACATCTGCGCCTTCCCCTTGACCAGCCAACACCCGCCACGACAACCACACTCATATCCCATACATTGAAACACCACCACGCGCTGCACCTCCTCGCTACCACTGCACTCGCTCGAATATTGGAAAGCCATTGACAGTCTGCGCAGATGGCGGAAATCCGTCGCAAGTTGGTCATTGTTGGTGACGGTGCTTGCGGAAAGACCTGCTTGCTCATGTAAGTTTTTGCCAATACATATCTCCCAAATTGAAGTGTATGCTAATGCCACACCAGCGTCTTCTCCAAGGGCACCTTCCCAGAGGTCCGTCGTACTGCCCTCCACACCCCCTAATCAACCCCAGACCGCGTCATCCTCCGCGATAAGCACATCACGAGCCGAAACCACAACACTCCAAGCACGAACACCACATACTAATTTGGTCGGATAACAGGTCTACGTGCCAACCGTCTTCGAGAACTACGTCGCCGACGTCGAGGTGGATGGCAAGCATGTCGAACTAGCGTTGTGGGACACGGCTGGCCAGGAAGATTACGACCGACTCCGACCCCTCTCCTACCCCGATTCCCACGTCATACTCATCTGCTTCGCCGTCGACTCACCGGACTCGCTGGACAACGTTCAAGAGAAGGTATGGGACATGCTCACGTGCTCGTACGAGAATGCTTGGCGCTGACTTGGGTGTGTTGTAGTGGATCTCCGAAGTCCTGCATTTCTGCCAGGGCCTGCCCATCATCCTCGTTGGGTGCAAGAAGGATTTGAGGTATGACCAGAAGACCATCGAGGAGCTGCACAAGACGTCGCAGAAGCCGGTAACCCCGGAGCAGGTATGCATGCACTCGACTGCTTTCACCATATGATTGCGCTACGAATCAAGTGGCTGACCATTCTCCGCACAGGCCGAAGACGTCCGCAAGAAGATCGGCGCGCAGAAGTACCTCGAGTGCTCGGCCAAGACGAACGAAGGCGTGCGCGAGGTCTTCGAGCATGCGACTCGCGCTGCCCTGCTCGCGAGGCAAAAGAGGAGCGGAGGGAGGAAGAAGTGCATGATCTTGTAAACTACCTACCCTATCACCACCACCACCGAATCGAACGAACATCACCCTGGCCACAATCTTCTGGAATACCCACCCCACCCTCGTCCACTGGAGCAAGATCGAGTTCGAGACATGGAGCAGAGAGACTGAGCATGGCACGGATGGAGACTGCGCAAAGGGCAGATGGGCGGACTGGCGTGGATACTGCTTCTTGCGGTTTCGTTTCCTGCGGCTCATGTTGATGGATAGTGGATCTTAATGCGGCTCGGATCTCTTTAGATTAGCACTACCCTGGCGTTCTATGTTGGCACCGTGTCCCGGTTCTTGAGTGTTCTTCCTTGCATTCTGGAGATTAACGATTGAAAGGGATTGGCAGACATATAAATGTACTTGTTGTCCCTGCGAAGGTGTGGCTTCTATTACTGGACTGTCTTTTCTGATTGTAATCCCTACGCCATGAGCGTCTCACAAGTCTGTCATGTACCTGTGGCCTCACAGCACTAGCAGCAGGCGTCTGAGATACTCTTCATATTCTGGCTGAAGTACTGGCGCTCTTTCATCTCCATACCACCTACATGCTGCTCACCGGACAAAGAGGATCGTCAGCTGCACAGCTAATGCACATGCACATATGTCGTGCACGATTACACAGCTGGCATGGAATATAAGGCTGACCAAGATGCAGCTGACGGAATGGGGCGATGATTGCTGGGGCGTGTTATGCAGACTACTCTTGACTGACCTCGACTGCAGTAGCTATACCCTGTCCCAAACATTAATATAGTTGCCATTTCTTTGTAGATGTGTGGACAAATGAACATTCATTTGATCGCGTGCCAGTGCGGCGCACCTTCCGGCTAAGGGCGAGCATCCGACAAAGAAAGAGATTTTCTCCTACCACACCCGCGGAAGCGTGTGGACCCTTCACGCCCATCATCCGAGCCACGCACGCGACCCTGAGATTCAGATTCCCGTAGATCTGCCTGGAACCGCCAGGTCTCGCTGACCTCACCCACGTATGGCCGCAAAGGCAAAGAACAAACTTTGACCTCTTTCACTTCTCCCGGACCTTTGCCAACCCAAACCTCGCCCGCCCACCTCGCTACCACCCAACGTCGCCCCCGGCGGACCACACAACGAGTGAATGATTACTGCTCGACCAACCCCTCTTCTTACTTATTCACCCTCAACGCCCACACAGAAATATTGAATTGAGAACTGCAAGAATCGTATAACCGGGGTGCGGCCTGCGCACGCGACACTGATTTCCTTCCTTCAACGAACTCTTCGAAATTCCCCCTTCAAGATGGACCTGGCGATTTTTCAGGTTACTGACTTGATGCTCTCGCGATGCACCTGCCGGTGATCTGAGTAGTGCGTCGCTGCTCGCTCGTCGAGGTAAGTGCAAACGCCCCGCGACAGCAGAAGAAAACTGTGTGTGAATGCACGAACCTTGTTGATTGTCGGACGGAGAAGTTAATTGTACTGATCTTTATGGTGCAGGTGTGGCATTCACAGCACGGCTGCTGAGTATAAAGCATATATCATATCGCTACTTGTTTCTGGGCACGACACAGGGGCGCGCACTTCGGACATCTTTCTCTCGCTACCTTTTCGACACATCGCCTCTTCTTGCCTTACGTTTACTATCACTGAGTACGGCGCAGAGCCATATATGCTCAGTCTAATCACCGGCGAGATGACGCCAAACGAAATCGAGCCTGAGAAGCTCGAGGAGCGGTTGAAGGAGGTTGCGGCGGGAGCGGTCGACGCTGAGAAAACTGCTCGCAAGAAGGCGAAGAAAGGTATTTTAGTTCGCGACATCGAGCATCGCATGGCGGTTGACTAATCGAGCCTCCAGAATCGAAGTCCGGTCCCCCGTCACCACCAGACAGCGGCTCAACCACACCGCGTCTGACCATCGCTCCCTGCCCAGCGCGCCTCAGACCATATCTTCCTCCACTGAACTTTGGCGCGGTGGAGCTCCACAGGGTTTTCCGCAGCTCCTTCCCCATGGACCGCAACGTCGAGTTCCTGAAGAAGTTGCACATCCGCAGCTTGCTGTATGTCTGAGCACGCAATCGCACATCCCTGGTCGTGTGCTGACTCTTTCCAGCACGCTTGTCGACTCCGAATCGACGGACGGATACCACGAGTGGATCCGAAAAGGCAGCATTGAGCAGAAGTTGATCGACGTGGCGCCAAACAAGGATGGCAATGTTGCGACGACGGTTGAGTCCATCTGCGAAGCGCTCCTCTTCGTGATGGACTCTTCGAATCACCCGCTCTACATCCATTGCAACCAGGGCAAGCACAGGACCGGCTGTGTCGTTGCATGTTTGCGCAAAGTGCAGCGCGTGCCAATGGACGAAATCCTCGCCGAGTACCGTGTGTACTCTGGCATCAAAGCCCGTGATGGCGATATCGCCTTCATCAAGTCGTTCGACCCAGAGCTGGTCTTCGAGTACGCAAAGACACGCGGATACCTGGGCGGCTCGTCTCCTGTGCTGAAACGTCTCGACTCGACCATCAGCGATATCGACACTTTGGCTGCGGCGCTTGCGGCGGGTGCTATGGCGGACGACACAGAAGACGACATGCGGTGGTTCACATCCGCGATGTCTCCTGCTTCGTCAAGTATCTCGGACGGGCCACTGGAAATGCGACTTACACAACCAGCGATCTTGGGTGGTGAAGACGACGAGGAAGTCCACTTCCACCCTAGCAACGACAAAAATATGCACGGCACGATTGATCAAAGCCCTGTGGTCGAGACGGTCGATGTAACCATGATGGGAGACGATGTCGAGAGCGATGCATCGTCCGACACTGAGGTCTACGATGGCATGGTCGTAGACGAGGCCGAGGCGCCTCCTCGCAGAACCACCTGCATCGACCCAGCGCTGGTGACGATGATTTAGGCGGCAGTCTCTAACAGAGCTGCCAAACGGCCACGACGGTGTGGAGGATGAAGTTCTCACTGCACATATAACGGTACTGCGGGTGGAGTGATTTGATATTCAGCGTCGGCGCTGGCGGCTGTGACTTTGGGCTGTGTCTTTGGACTTTTGCGAAGGAATGCGCACGACGCACAAGGGCATTGTCAAGTCTTGCAGATGGGAACAACGACAGATTGGGCGAACACAGTAGCCTTGGGTAGTCTGATGATAACCATCACTAATGTTGTTGAAATGATGAATGGTTCGATTCACCATTTCGTCTATGATCTCCATCACCTTCTTGATATATCTCAGAAATCCCTTCCATGGTGTGAACAATGCTCGTAGCAGCTACCTGTACTTTGGTTTACGGCGGTGGCCGGCGAAGATGGGAAACGGTAGCTTGATGGTATCAAGGAATGTGTGCTACGAGTATATGTACCTTGTAGCGGCCGTCCGTCCATACATTTCTTCGTGCCCTCCTTTGGCTTCAGTATGAGACCATCGCGGAGTGGCCTAAGCAGCGGCAATGAGCTGATCAGCAAAGATCGCTGGCCACGTCAAGGCCATATTATGTAGGTCAGATGCCGCCCAGGGCTTCGTATGATCCTGCCTAGAAGGACTAGCTGCTTGTGCGACCTCTAGACAGTGCTTGCCCAAGTTGTCGCACTTCACCTTGGGAGGGCTTGTAGCTCTACGATGTACCAACCCTGGCCAGTTTCGAGCCCGTCTAGGTTGCATCTTCGTGCTCGTGCTTGATCCACTGCTCTTAGACAGCTGTGTGGCGTCTTGCATCGCTGCGTTCTCCATCTGTAGCTGCCCATGCCGCCGTTTCAAACGTGCTGGTACTTGGACGAGTACATCACAGATTTTGCTGGCCCGGACCTGGTCTCCTACCAGTCGCAGAGGGCGGCATACGAATTCCGAGTGAACCAGCAGGCCTCGACTTGACCTCGTCAATCTTGCCTTTCGCCAGGGTGATTCCGGGCAGGATCCAGTCTCCGCAACTACATTGCATGCCTTGCCACGCGTACTTCCCAACGTTGGTCTTACACTTTGGACACTCCAAACGTCCGTCCAGCTTCCCATGCTCGAGCTCCGGCCTCATCCAGGACAGTGGGTCAAGAAAGTAGTGCGAGCAGTCGTTGCTTAGTCTCGATGATCGATGCGACTCTGCAGTCCTGTGGTTGGTCAGGTATTGTGATGTTGCTAAGGTTCGCCTGCGATAACAAATGTTATTAACCGCAAGGCACAACCAGATTCCGACGTCTTACCTGCACTTCCGACATCGAAGCTCGAAGTCGACCTCCGATGCTCCAGTGTCGTGCTCGTCTTCGAACCTAATCTTCTCAGCCTCTGGCGCCTGGCCACACGCTCTGCTCATCTCGACTTCTCGCTCATATAGCCATCTCTGGTATGCTGGAGTCTCTTCGACGTTCTCGGGTGTTGCCATCGAGTGATACAGTTCAAGCTGCTTCATGAATCCATCGTTGGGTTCACAGAACGGTCTTGCTTCACGAATCTGCGAAAGTGCCTCCATCGGTGTGATGCCATATCTTTGCATCAGAAATGCGCACACCACTGTCGCCGATCGGCTCTTGCCCATGGCGCTGTTTTGTCATCAGCCGGAATATTCAAACCGTTGTAGCGTTACTGGTTGGTATAAGAGAGTCTTCAGCGACAAATGTGAAAGCACCATGGTAGTGTGCCAACACGAACAAGAGCTTAAGGAATATTTGCTCTGCTTGAGCCTACTCACCAATGCACAAGCACTCCGCCGCTAGCATTGAGGCCATCTTGGATGAACTTATTACAAGCTGGAAAATGTTCTAGCAAGTTCTCATCGTCGACATCGTCAACTTCCACAACATGATGGGCGAATCCTCGGAACTGTTCTTGGTCCAGCGGCAGTCTCAAGACAGATACGACATGTGTAACACCGCTATCTTGTAGTGCCTGCTTGCGGCGTAACGTGAACAACCTACGCTGCGGTTAGAAGGTCTAGAACAGTCGGCACCGAGCATGCGGATTCTGAGGTTGCACGGACCCGCCGATGAACAGATTTAGCTCACCTGGAACTCTGTCTAGAAGGCCCATCTTGGCTATATTTGAGATCGAGCACTGTGGCTTGTGTTAAACCGATACCTTGTTCGTAAGAACAATGTATGGTTCTCGACATGACGAGGTTCGGGGCAAATCGAATTTCAGCGTCGGGGGCAAAATGCTTCGCCGATGTCTTTGTCAGAAGTTTTGGATCGCACGTGAACCATTCGATATCGGGAGGTGGACATTCCAGAGACAGCACCGAGCTTAAACCTACCATGTGCCCCCTACACTCTTACGCCTGGATGTTGGGATCGTCGTTAACTAAGGTG